>OGXR01001149.1_pt1 | contig 20284 bp, 9 predicted proteins | sample 1576331 | NCBI WGS metagenome assembly OGXR01 (sample SAMEA3541473, study PRJEB24748) | human gut metagenome | biome: human gut; feature: human-associated habitat; material: faeces | place: China | collected 2012 | reverse complement strand
AACTTATTTTTTTTGCACCGATTATCTCGCTTTTTTTTCGTGCATTGCACCGAAAAAAAGTGATCTCACGTGTGCAAAAAATGCCATAAATTTCTTTGAAAAAAATGCTGAAAAACGTTGAAAAAAAGAGGACGTTATGATATAAAATAGGTAGAGATATAAGATAGAGGATTTGAGTCAAAAAACGGAGGAAAAGAATGTTAAAAAAGAGAAAAAAAGTAAAGATTATAATGACGATAATGGCATTAATTGTGGCGTTAGGTCTTTTTATAAATTGTCAGAAAATAGATATAAATAAAGAAACATATGCACCAACGATGAACTTGGCAACAGCGGAAGAAATCAGATTAGCAGCGACGACAATAGGACTAGAACATGGAACAATAAATCCGATATATAGGCCAAAATGGGAAAAAATATCAAGTTCAATAGACACAACAAAAAAGACGTTAACAGTAAAGGTAAAAGGATACGCATATGAAAATCAGACATTAAATGCAAATGCCAAGATAGATTATGCAAGTGATGTTGAGAGTACATTAAGTTCAGAAAATATTACGGTATTTTTTGACGGAGTAAAAGTTACGAGCAAGACGAATCCAAAGATAACGGTTGCAAATAAAACAGTTACTCACAATGCTGTATCAAACAAAGATGAAGTAACATATGATATAATATTGGCGAATTTGGAAGAAACGGCAAGACAAGCAGGAAAACAATATAAAGAGTGGTCAGGAAACATAGCATTAAAAATTGGAGGTAGAGGGGAGAGCGAAACTACTTACAATGCAAATGTTTTAACAGACCAATATAAAAATCAAAACATGATGGAATTAGACGGCAAAGATTCATCTTGGATAGATGTTAAGATTGAGGATGCAAAAACAGATAAAAATGCTTCAGGTACGATGTTTGCAGATTACATTAAGCCTGAATTTACATATGTATATTCAAATGGAAACATAAATTTAACGAATAAAACACTAACAGTAGATTTTTCAGTAGTCGACAAATATTTTTCAAGTACAACATTAAGTGCACAAAATGCAGCTGATGCGATAAAGGTAAGTTTGACAGATACAAACCCAGCAAGTCAAATACCAGATGCGAAGATAACTAAAGAATTAACCAAAGTAAGTGATGTAACAGAAAAGAGAGATGGAGTAGACGTAAAAATAGGAGAAAAATACAGATTGGTAATAAAAGGTTTGCAACAGCAGACAGCAGATGGAAAATATAGAGATTATAGTGGACCAATGAGCATATCTATTCCAGCAGGAGTTGCAACAGATAAATCTGGAAATAAAAGTATAGCAACAACATTTTCAATAGGAGTAAACGAGCCTGGTGGTTCAAGTGATAACCAAAAAATAGTTGATGTGGTTGACCCATTATGGAAAACAGAAAATATTAATATAGACCACACAAATAAAGTGGTAACATTAGATTTAGTTGGAACTGATAAATATTATGCAAGCAACAGTCTAACAACAAATAGTATCAAGGTAATAATAGATGGTGAAGAAGTTACTACAACAGCAAATGTAAAAAAATCTTTAAGTGCAGCAACACCATTAACAGAAACTAGAAATGGTACAAGTATACAATATGGTGTTAGATATACATTAACATTATCAGATTGGGAAGAAGTCACAAAACAAACAGGAAAACAATTCTTTGAATGGAGTGGTACAACTAAAATTCAAGTAGCAGCTGGAACGATCACTGACCAATATACTAACAAGAGTCAAAAGCAAGAATTTACACTAGGACATGTAGACTTTATAAAACCGAAAATCGAAAAAGTATCTTTTGCAAAAGATTCAACAGCAAAAACAGAAACGATAATATTTAATGTAATAGACAAATACTTAGATGTAAGTGACAAAGTAACAAAAGATGAAATATCAGTATATGTAGATGGTGAGCTAGTACCAAGTTCACAAATAACTAGAACATTGACAAAAATATCAGATTTAACAGGAACTGTTAATGAAACAACAAAAGTAATTGGACATCAATACAAATTAGTGCTTTCAAATTTTGAACAAAAAAGAACAGCAATAAATTACAATAGAGAATATTCAGATTGGAGTGGTAATGTTAAGATAAAAATTGCAGAAGGAGCAGTTAAAGACACAAATAGCCCAACTCCTAATAAAAATGAAGCAACAGAAATTAAAGCTGATAGTAATGATGCACAAAAAGACTTTGCTGATTTCATAAAACCAAATGCAACATATAAATTTTCATCATCAGATATCAATTATGACGGAAAGACATTTACAATGGTATTTGATGTAACAGACAAATACTACAGTTCAGGAACACTTTCTATAAATGATTTAGATATAAAAATTGATGGAGAAAAACCAAATTGGGATTCAACAGGTGTTCATGGAGTAGTTAAAGAACTTTCTGTTGCAGATAGAAGCAATTCTATAAACATCACAGAAAATGGAGTGGAAAAAGCAGCAACAAAAGTTATAGGTAAACGATATACATTGAAATTGTCACATTTAGAGCAACTTGAAAAATTACAAGGAAAAGACACTATGGATTATAGTGGTGTTGTTACAGTAGCAGTTGCTAAAGATAAATTGGCAGATACTTCAGGAAATAAGAACAATGCATTTACAATTACTTCTGGAATTGATATTGCAGGAGAAAAATTGGGTACTGATGGAAAAATAGTTGATGTAGTAGACCCAATATGGGAAAGAGTAAGTTCATCAGCAAGTGCAGCAGACCAAACTGCAACAATAACTGTTAAAGGTACTGATAAATATTTTAAAGAAAGTAATTTGAAATCAGAATTAATAAAAGTTTTTGTAGATGGAAAAGAAGTTACAACAGGTATTACTAAAACTGTTGGAACAAGCACACCAGTATATGGTTCAGATAAGACTACAAGAATAGGTGACCAATATACAATAACAATTAGTGGTTCAGGACTTACTAAAAATGCTAACCAGATAAAAATTCAAATTCAACCAAATGCGATTACAGATACATCAAATAACACCAATAAGGCAACGGATTTACTATTATTTAATGCTTTGGCAAATACAGAGGCTGAATCAGAAATAAATAGTGGATTTTTAGGAAGCAAAAATAGTAAAAACACAAATGTTAGCAAAATAGAAAGACAGAACATTGACAATGTAACATTTATGGATAATATACCATCATCAGTTTATGACAAGTCAGCTAAAGCTTATGTTGATACAACTGCATGGGATGTTTCAGCACAACAAGATAAATCGATACTAGCTTGGTATACAACTAATGCAAATGGAACTTTAAAAGTTTATGTTGGTAGTGATGATGAGATATTTGGAAATTATGATTCAAGCTATTTATTTAACTGTATAGGAAATTCGGAAAAGTGTACTTCTTCTGAAACAATCTCAGGCATTGGTTTACTAAATGTAGGTAGTGTAGTAGATATGTCCAGAATGTTTAGATTTACAGGTTCAAATGCTATGACTAAGTTGGATTTGGGAGAAAAGTTTAATACTGGAAATGTAACGAGTATGACGGGAATGTTTGCAGGAACAGGGTTAAATAAAATGACAACATTAAATTTAGGAAGTATGTTCAACACAAGCAAAGTAAATGGTATGGCATATATGTTTATCAAAACAGGTCGTGAAGCAATGACTCAATTGGATTTAGGAGACAAGTTTGACACAAGTAATGTTATTGTAATGCAGAATATGTTTGAAGATACAGGATATACAGCAATGACAACATTGAATCTTGGAAGTAATTTTGATACAAGTAATGTAATAGATATGTCAGGTATGTTCAAAAACTGTGGATATACTAAATTAACAGGAATAAATTTAGGTAGTCTTTTTAATACAAGTAAAGTAACCAATATGAGTAATATGTTTGATAATTTTGGGCGTACATTAATTACAGAGCTTGATCTAGGAGACAAATTTGATACAAGTAATGTAACAAATATGAGCAAGATGTTTTTTGAATGTGGTCTATATAAATTAAAAACAGTTAATTTAGGAAATAAATTTGATACAAGTAATGTAGTTAATATGTGGCATATGTTTCATAACTTTGGACAATATTCAATGGAGAATTTGGATTTAGGAGATAAATTCTTTACAACAAAAGTTATTACTATGGAAGAAATGTTTTATGCTACTGGACAAGCGTCAATGACAAAACTTGATCTAGGCCCAGCATTTACGAAAATAGCTGATACATATACAAAAATGTTTACAAACACAGGCAAAGACGGTGCATTAACAATTTATGCCTCAGAGCAAATCTACCTAGACAAAAACAACTTCAAGCTAAACACAGATGCAGATACGACTGATACGAATTCAATAATAAATTATACAAGAGGAACAATAAATCCAAAATACAGAACAGAATGGATAAAGCAAGCATCACAAATAGCGATAGATAACAATGACTTAGCAAATAGCAAGATAAACATAACACTAAGAGGAATGACAAATCCTGATGCAGGAAAAGACTTTACAAGCAATGTAGAAAGTTCATTAAGTAATGAAAAAATAAATGACCAAATAAAAGTATACATAGATGGAGAAGAAGCAACAAGTATAACAAAACAAGTTGCAACTGCAACAGAAGCAACAAATGAAACAACAGGAGCAAAAGACGTAGTACAAGTATTAACACTATCAAACTTTGAAGAAGCATTAAGACAAAAAGGAAAGAACTACAAAGAATGGAGTGGTAACATTTCATTAAAAATTGCAAAAAAGACATTAAAAGACACAACATATCAAAACCAAAACTTACAAGCAATAGACACATCTGGAACAATGGAAGATATTATATTAAAAGGAACTGGAACAGAAAGTACAAACAATAAAATAAGCACAACAACAATGTTTACAGACTATATAAGACCAGAATTTACATATGAAGCGGCAAATACTATAATAGACCAAGGAAAGAAAAATGTAACAGTAGTATTTGATATAACAGATAAATATTTCCAAAGTTCAAAAATAGATTTAACAACAATGACAATAAAAGTTGATGGAAAAGAACCTGATTGGACTAAAGTAACAAGAACATTTAAGAAAAAGCAAATTGCAGCAGATGTTACAGAAGGAAATATAATATATAGAGCAAATGGAGATATTTACACAACAGTAAATGGAAAACAAGTAAAAATCGGTGAAAGATATGAACTTATAGTAAATGGACTAGAAACCAAAAATGGTGAAGGTTATAGTGGTCCTATGACAATAACCTTCCCTGCTGGTGAATTAAATACAGATGGAACAATAAAAAAAGGAATCGTGGACAAGAGTGGTAACTTGAGTTTGGCAAAAACAATTACAATAGGTATAGATGACCCTGAAAACCACGAAGATCATAAAGACCCAGATATAGTCGATGTTGTAAACCCAGTATGGACATATGGAACAAGTAGCATAAACAGAATAAGAGATGGAAAAACAGCAGATACAGTTGAATTAACAATAATCGGCAGTGATAAATACTACAAATCTAATTCACTAACAAAGGATAAAATTAAAGTATATGTAGATGATAAATTAGAATCATCAATTACAAAAGACTTAGTACCAATTACAGATACAGCAACATTAAAACAACTAGCAACAAAACAAGGACTTCCAGATGTAAATAATGTAAAACTTATAGGATATAAATTAACTTTAGGAAATTTCGGCAAAATAAATGGTGTTACAAAAATAGTAATAGATGCAGGAACAATAGTAGATAATTCAGGAAATGTTAACTTAGAAACTACAATTCTTGTAGGAAATAAAGAATGGGTAGAAAAAGGAGACAGTTCAACAAATCAAAAATATCCAGCATTTAGAGACAGTATAGTAGACTTTATCAAACCATTAATTAGCTATAAATATTCAAAAGTTACAGGAAGTGCAAACCCTGAAATTGACTATAAAGCTAAAACATTAACAGTTAAATTTGATGTAACAGATAAACATATAAGAGAAGACTCAATAATGAATAAAGATGGAACATTAAATGCAAACAACATCAGAATAAAAGTTGCAGGAACAGACTTAACAGACCAGTTACACACAACAGTAACTTCAAAAGACCTTCAAGATGGAACAGGAAAAGAATACACATTCGTGATATCAAACTTTGAATTAATATATAACGAATCAGAAAAATATAAAGATTACAGTGGTGCTGTAACATTTGTATTTGCAGCAGACAAAGTTGATGATACATCTGGAAACAAAAATGGTGCAACAACACTTACATTAGATTATGATGATGGTGATGATGAAAGAAATCCAGTAATAGTCGATGTAATTGATCCATTAATTGAAAAAACGGCAGACAACTTAAGTAAGTTGAATTCAAGCAATGGAATAAACAGAGATATTACAAATGAAACTGGAACCGTATCAGTAAGAATAAAAGCAACAGATAAATATTTATCAAAAGGAACATTACAAGATGCAGCAAATGTTGCTAAAATGAAAGTTAAGGTTGTAAAACCAAATGGAGAAACAGTATATCCAGATACAATAACAAAACAAGTTTCTCAAATAGGTCAACAACAAACAGAAATTACATATCAAATCACTTTAGGAAACTTTGGTGAAAATGAAGGTGTAACAAGTGTTATAATTCCAGAAGGAGTTATAATAGATAAATCTGGTAATACAAACAGAGAGACAGAAGTACTAGTAGGAAATGCAACATGGACAGAAGCGGGAGATACAAAAGGTGAATATACAGCATTTAGAAACAGTATAGTAGACTTTACAAGACCTACATGGGAATACTCTACAAGTAGTATTACAAGAGATAGAGATGGCGAAACAGGAACAGTAACAGTTAAAATACTAGGACGTGATATTTACTACTTAAAAGATACATTAACAGAAAATAACATTGATGTATTTGTAGCAAATAGCAAAAATCCAAATGTTCCAATAACAACAATTACAAAGAAATTAACAAAAATAACAAATACTGCTGAACTTGATGGAGCTGATACAGGATATAATTTAACATTAGGAAATTTCGGAACATATGATGGAGCAGTAAAAATCAGGATTGCAGAAAATTCAATTAGGGATACATCTGGAAATGGAAACAAACAAACAGAAATTTCAGTAGGAAATAAAAATTGGGTTGAAAAAGATATCGGAGACAATGAAAACTCTCCAAAATATACAGCATTCAGAAATAGCGTAGTAGACTTTATAAAGCCAACAATTAAGTATAAATATAAAGAAGGAGTAAATCCACTAATTGATTCAACAAATAAACAAGTAAGTATAACATTTGATGCAGTTGATACAAACTTCTTAGAAAGCAATATATTAACAGCAGATGATATAAAACAAATACTTGTTGATGATATGGATGTAACTGATTATATAACCAAGAATCTTACAAAAGCAGATATCACAGATGGTTCAGGAAATGGAGTAAGATATACATTAACATTATCAAACTTCGAATTAGATAAGAACTTAGAGAATGAAATCTTTAGAAGACATAGTGGTAAGATAGAATTTGTAATAGCTGCTGAAAAAGTAAAAGATACATCTGGAAACGAGAACATTGAAACAAAAATAATAGTCGATAATGACAATGGCGATGATGCCAATAACTTTATTAAAGTTGACTTTATCAAACCAAAATTATTCTATGTAGACAAAGATATAAGCTATGCACAAAGATATGCTACAGTAACTATTGCAGGCACTGATAGATTCTACGATTTCAATACAAAATTGACAGCAGAAGATATTACAATATATGAATTGAATAGAAATGGCGAATATGTTCAAAGAACTGATTTACCAATATCAATAACACCTGTAAAAACGAAATATGGTTATAATTTTGTTATAAAAATAAGTGAATTTGAAGAAGAATTTAAGAAATTAAAGATTAGTATACCTGCTGGAAAAATTGCAGATACAGGAGGTCTTACAAATGAGGCAACAGACATAATTGTAGACTTAGACAATAAAAAACCAGTATGGAAATATATGAGTACAGATACTTCAAAATTCGAAAATGATGGAACAATTAGCTTTAATGTTAAAGGTCAAGATACATTTTTAGTTTTAGACCAAAGTAACTTGACTGATGCTAATGTAAAAATCTTCAAAGATGGAAAAGATGTAGCCGGAGCAACAGCAAAGGTTACATCTCTCGGAGAAGATGCTAACGAAATTTCAAAATCATATAAAATTGATATTACTGGATTAAAAGAAATTGGAAATTATTCATTAGTAATAGAAAAAGAAACTTTAGTTGATGAATTTGATAATAAGAGTAATACAACAACAATAAGCTTCTCTAAATCTGCAATAAGTAGTAATACAGATAATTATACAATGATAACATATCATGCAAGTCCAGATTTCAAAGAAACTCATCAATCTTATGTACATGAATTAATGAGTGTAAATGAAAGTGGCACAAATGCAGAATCTACAACATATAGAGCAAGTTCAATTGGCGAAATTTACGATGATGGTAAAAATGCACAATTTGCAGAACCATTCGGATATAGCTTTAAAGGTTGGGCAGTAGCAAATAATAAAGGATTCTCAGCAGATGATGCTAAGATTTATAGCTTATATGATGATATTCCAAATACAGTAACACACTTAAATGCAATTTGGCAAAAAGCAACTGTAATCTTTGTATCAAAATCTGGTAATAATTCAAATGATGGTTTATCACCAGAAAAACCAGTTAAAGATTTACAAACAGCATATGGCAAATTAAATTCTTCTGGAAAATCTTCTGAAAATATAATTGTAATTATGGATGCAGTTGAATGGAATAGTAGTGATAAATTAACAGGAAATGCAACAATTACAAGTTTATATGCAGGAGTAGATTACAGAACAAAAGGTGCTGAATTAAAAGTTTCTTCTAACATGAACATTGAGGGAGATGTAGCATTTGATAATATTAAACTATATTCATCTTCTACAAAGGTTAGCGATGGTAGTGACTACTTATCTAAAGGCGATTATTCAAATGTATTAATTACAAATTATGGTGATGTAACTCTTGGTAGAGGTATTTCAACACCAGATGGTAAATATACTTTTGGTGCCGTAGTTGGTGGAAATTACAAAACAGAGGCAAAACTAGGAACAATAGGAATTCACACTGTTATAGTAGAAGCTGGTAAATACAATAATATCATTGCAGGAAGCAGTTTAGAGACACAAACTACAAAGAGCAAATATGTTTCACATCAAGTTATGATTGGAACTATGAAAGAATCAGCTGTTTCAAGAAATGAAAAATTAACAATTACAGGTTACTTAGCAATGGGTGAAAGTGAAGATGGATGCTATCCATATAATACTAATGGTTCACAAAGTACAACAACAGCATATAGTATGAAATATTCTATTACAAAAATTTATAGTGCTAAATTCACAGGAGAAAACAAATTTAATAAATCTTCTGAAAATGCAAGTATATACTTAAGAACAATAGATGGATTTAATGATGGAATAAATGGATTCTATATGTATGGTGGAGAGGTTACAGGAAATGTTTATGGAGGTTCAAGAGCTAAAGTTAAAAAAGACCCAACAGGAAGTGAACCAATCGCAAATGAGCTAAATTTCTACGGTGGACAAATTACAGGTGATATATTTGGAAATGGTAATAAAAACTTTTCAATTGGAAGTTCAACAATTACACTTTCTGGACGTATTGCTATAACAGGAAATGTTTTCGGAGGTTCAAATACTGATACAGAAGCTCAAGGACAAGTTTCAGGTAATACTAATATTATTGTAAATAGCGGAATCACAGTAAATGGAAACATTTATGGAGGAAGCAAGGGTGTAATAAATGGAACATCAATAAATGTCAATACAGGAGCAATAAATGGAAATACAAACATAACATTAAATACTGGAACAATTAAAGGTGATATATATGGTGGAGGTCAAAACGGTGGAGTTTCAGATTCAGCTAATATAAATATAAACAATGGTCAAGTAACAGGAAATATTTATGGCGGAGCATATCAAAACCAAGTAAGAACTCAATCAAATATTAATATCTTAGGAGGAACAGTACAAAATGTATATGGTGGAAATATCTTAACAACAAGTGGTCAACAAAATAATGACACTGTAAGTCAAAATGTAAATATAGTAATTGGAAGCAAAGATGTAAATACAACTCCAACAATTAAGGGTACTGTATATGGTAGTGGTAAATATGAAAGAGTAGGTACAGTAGAAATTCAATTAGTTAAGAGTGCAAAATTGGCTACAATATATGGTGGTTCAGATGAGGCAGGAATAACAAATGAAGTTAATATCTACTTAAAAGGTATTACAGCTAATACAATATATGGTGGTTCTAAGACTGATGGAATTGTAACAACAGCAAATATATTCTTACAATCAGGAACAGTAACAGATGTCTACGGTGGTGGTTATGGTGGTACAACTACAACTGCAAATGTAACATTAGAAGGTACTGCAAATGTAACAAGCTTATTTGGTGGTTCTAATACAAATGGAACTGTTGAAACATCAAATGTTGAATTAAAATCAGGTAAACTTTTAAATGTTTACGGTGGTGGTAATTCAGCCGCAGTCGAAACTGCAAATGTAACATTAGATGGTATTACAATTGATGAAATACATGGTGGTTCTAAGAATGCTGGTATAACAACAAATACAAATGTTGTATTAAATACTGGTAAAGTAACTGATGTATTTGGTGGAGGTTATGATGTAGGTGTAACAAATGCTAAAGTAACACAAAATGGTGCAACAGTAACTAATATCTATGGTGGAAACCAAGGTGGAACAGGCAATGGTGGAGACACTGATAATGCAACTGTTAATATTGCTGGAAAAACAGCAAATAACATCTATGGTGGAAATAAAGAGAAAGGTACAACAAAAAATGCAACTATAAATATAACAGGAGCTTCAACAATAACTGGTAAACTTTATGGTGGTGGATATAAATCAGCAATTGGTAAATCTGGAAATACAGGTTCAACAACAATTAATATTACAGGAGGAACAATCGAAAATGACATAAATGGTGGTTCAGAAGATTCAACTGTTTATGGAACAACAAATATTAATATTGGTAAAGATACTGTTACAGATGATACACTAGTAGCTGGAAACATCAATATTAAAGGAAATATATATGGTGCGGGAAGTACAGCAAACGATAATTTTGATACAGTAAGTGTTTATGGTGCAACACATGTGACTATTGATGGTAGCACAGCTTCACCAATAACATTTGCAAATAGTGTTTTCGGTGCTGGAAAAGGCTCAACATATGAAACAACAGACAAAAAAGGAGCAGACAAATCAACAGTTAAGATTAAAGACCTTGGAACTTCAGCAAATGCTTATAAGATGATTTCTATACAAAGAACAGGAAAAGTTTCAGTACAGAACTCATACTTAGAATTGACAGGAGCTCAAGATGCAAATAATTACTATAAACGAGCAAGTTATACTTTAAATAGAGTTACAAATGGATTGACTTTACTTGATAATTCAACATTATATACACAAAGAGCATTTAACATGGTTGGCGGATTCGAAAGTTTGGTAACAAACGAATATGGTACAACTATAAAAGAAACTGTAAGCATTGAAAATGGAACAGTTACAAGAAATGTTGATAACAGATTGTATACACTTGAAGGTGTAAACTTAATCTTTGCAAAACAAGAAGGAAACTTAGAAGATAGGTCAAATGAAGACATCTGGGGTGATGTAAAAGGTATGGCATTCTTCGGAATGTACAGAACAAGCAGAACAACAGGTGCAAAAGAATATGACATATATGCACCAGATTATGCTGGAACAGCTTCAACAAAGATGTTTGCAAATGGTACTTATGTTGAAGGTAGACATAAATCTAAACATAACATCACAGTTGATGGATTCTATTCAAATATCGCAGATGATACAGGAATAGCTAAACCACAAGTTATAGATGTTACAGATTATGGCACATATTATGATTGGATTATAGGAGCAGATGTTGTAAATTATGCAACTTCATTAATAGCTTCAACATATTCAACATATTCAATGGCAGACTTACAATTAGACTTAAGTAAGGTTATTAATAACCCAACATATAGTGGTACATCATTAACATTAAATAGAGTAAGTTCAAATGCATTAAATACAGATATCAATTTAATTGATAGATATACTGTACCAACATATAGCGAAAATGCTAACAACACATTTGGTATGACAATGGAAACAACACATTCTGGATGGACTAAAGGTGGTATAACAGAACTTTATACAGATTCAGACGGTTCATTTGGCGGAACAAGTTTCTATAGGATGGACAATTCTGGAAATCCTGGAACAATAACATTCAAGTTATTTAACTCAGTAAATGTTTCAGAAACTAAAGATTTAGGATTTGTAAATATTGTATTTACAGGAAAATCTAGGTCAGCAGATGATCCAAGTGTTGGAAATACATTTAAAGTTGTTATAGCAGTTAACATTCAATCTCTATATGAGGAAGAAAGTAAAAACTATGTACCAAGATTTACAAATAGTATCGATACAGAATTAAACTACACAACAGATAGTTCAGTAGATATAAGTTATGTATTATACGAAGTTGGTCTTGGAGCACAATCTGATATCTATGCAACAGATGATTACAGAGTATTATCTACTTCAACACCATTACCTAAAGGAACAAAAGTTACTTTAAGGGATTATGGTCAAGGTGATAATGTAAATAAAGTTTACTATTATCAAGTTGCAAGTGATACTGATTATGATGCAACAGATAATTCTTCTGGAAGCACAAGATATTTGTACAAATTATCTAAATTCATAGATATGGGAGGAACAACAAGTAGAACAGATAAATATGCAAATAATAATAGCCAATATTATCATTCTGGTTCAAATGGCGGATATGCATTAGAAAAATATGAAGTTTCATTTAACTTTATTGATTCTAACATTAATGCAAATAAAATAGCACAAGAGACATATTTAGAATTAAGAAGTTCATCAGGCTCAAAGAAATACGGTAATGGACAAAAGAATTTGAAATACAATATGTATACAGATAAGGCAAACTTAACCGAAACAGTTGTTACAGACAATGGCACAACTTCATACACAGTATTTGAGAACTTATCAATACCATTCAAATTTGATGCTTCATTACTAGAACAAAAAGTAGCTGATGGCAAGACTATTATGGATACAAAATATTATGACAAAAAATTAGGTATGGCAATTGAAATAGTAGATGAACATGGTGAAAGAATAAAAGCACCAGAATTACAAAACTTCAAACTTACAGATAAAACTGATTCAACAGTTTATCCAGCAGGTGCGGACGGAGTAATCAGAGTTCCACTTTCAGACAATCTAGCAGAATTAAGCAATTCTTATGAATTAGCAATGACACAAAGCAGTGTATCTGCTGGTCAATATATAGCTAAAATATATTTCTTTGCATCAGATGACGGAATCCACTATGGAGGAGAAGAAGTAGCGTCTCAAGAAATTTATATAACATTTATTAACAAATTATTAGGACTTGCAGGTATAGAGACCGCTGATGGAAGCAGAATTGTTAATAAAGAAACTGGTTTAAACCTTGATGGAGGAGATGGACTTGACTTAACAGTTAAAGTTGGCTCACCAACAAATGATACAAATATCAGAGTTGAGTTATATAAACGTAATGATACTTATACAACAGCTGAAGATGGAACAAAGACATATAATGGAATAAGCTATACAAAAGTAGATCTAAAAGATTACTTAAAGAGCTTAGATGGTACTGAATTAAAAACACCAGAACAATGTATAGGTCAAAACTTGGTAACAGCAAGTGGTAGCAAAGAATACATAGTTATGGAGAAAAAGGAACATCCAACATCTACTGATAATGAGTACGTTGAAAATGTAGAATTTAAAAAGCTAATAAAAGAAGGCATTAGTACAGGTGAATATAAATTAGTATTCAAAGCGTACTACAATAATACTCTAATACAAGAAATTAGAAAATCATTTATAGTAGAATAGACTACTGCACATTTCATTTCGCTTTTTTTCGGCGCATTGCACGGAAAAAAAGCGATCTTATGTGTGCAAAATTGCACGGAAAAAAAGCGATCTCACGTGTGCAAAGTGCACGGAAAAAAAGCGATCTCACGTGTGCAAAAGAGTCTGGAAAGGGTAGTATGAAAAGACAAAAGAAAGTTAAAAAATTTAATAAGATAAAAATAGGTATAGTGATATTTCTTATAGTTTTAGCAATATCATGTGCTGTTTTCGGAAGATATGTGTACAATGGAGTTAGAGAGGCATATTTTACTTCAAAGGCCTTTTACTTTACGAGTGATTTACTTACTTTAGATAATGCAACATATCAATATGACAACTGGGGGGGAGTTGACGCATATGAATTGAATTTTGATTTATATAGTTATGCTAATACATTACTAAGATTGGATTATGATCTGAATTATTCTGTATCTTGTGAGACTCCTGATACTGATAAGGTAACTTTACGGTATTAATAGTGCAGATGGTCCTACTAATACGACAGGAATTATATATGCAAAAAAAGATGGAAAGCCTGACAATGTTAGTAGATTGATGATTGTAGTAACTCCAAAAACACAGATTGCTGAAAATGATGTTATTACCATTAAAATTAAGGCAAATACTACTGAACCATATAAAAAAGAAATTTCTTGTGAAGTTAGCTTAAGAGTTAAACAAGTAGTACTTAATAGTTATTCAATTGATGATGTTACTAACAGAAATTATGCAATTTTAAAATTGGTTAATGCTAAAGAAACAGGTATGCCTGTAACTCTAGAATTTGATCCAAATGTTGTTAGAGTTGATTTAGCAGACGAAGCATATGTAAATAAAATTGAAGGTAGTGAAGTTACAGATTCTAAAGGATTTGTAAAAAAATTCACATTTAATATGGACAAAGAATCAACACATAATATTAAATTTTATAAGGTTAATATGTCTAAAAACTATACATATCCTTCTGGTGATACAGCATGTGTTATTAGGGTAACTAACAACCAGCAATAAATGACAAATATACCAAAAATTTATTGCCAAAATATATAGACTTTTGAAAAAAGTTATGGTATAAAATATATTAGAGAAAAAGGAGGAAAAAGATGAAAAAGGTAAGAAAAGGTAAAAAGATGTTGATTACTTTTATGGTAGCAGTTGTAGTTCTTATAATTGCAATTATCATAATAGTAAATGTAACTAAAAATAAGAAAAATAATAAGCCATCAGATGAAGTGGCACAAGAACAAGTGACAGAATTACCAGAAACAACTACTGAGGCAGGGCTAGAAGCTCAAAACATTTCTATGGAATATCTAGCAGATAATGACCAAACAATGATAACAATGAGGGTAATAAACAATACATCTGCAAAAGTTCCAGATGAAGAATTTAATGCAATTTTGATAGATGGTGATGACAATGTATTAGGACAATTAAGAACTGGTACAAATACTGATTTGGATGTTGGAGAAGAATGTGAAATAAGTGTAATTTATAGAGGAGATATGAGAGCTACAAAAAGAGTAAAATTAGATGCTATAAGCGAATCACAAGATTCACAACAAGATGGAAAACAATAATATAAAGCATATGACAAAAGAAAGGGAGAAATGATATGAAAAAAGCATTAGGAACTATATTATTTGTAATATATGCAATAATAGCAATAACAGTAACAGTATTGTTATTATCATACAATGACTACAATAATAGTCAATTGGGTGGATATACAGTGTATATAGTTAAAGATGATTCTTTAGAACCAAAATTTAAACAAGGTTCTATACTATTAATAAAAAGTACAAGTGACAAAAATGTACAAATTGGAGATGAACTTTTTATGTATAAAGTAATCAATAGCCAAGAATATGAAGTTATTGATACTACATTAAAAGCTAAAACACAACAAGGCAGACACATAACATACATCGTTGATGAAGACGAAAGTTACGCTAATGACTATTTTATAGGAAGAGTTAGTGACACAGTTGTTATTCAGGGATGGGGATATGTATTAAATCTATTAGAATCTAAATGGGGATACTTATTCTGTGTAGTAGTTGTATCATTACTATTATTCTTACAAGAAGTATTTGAATTGGCAATGGAAATAAAATTCCTTGGAGAACAAAAAAAGAAAACAAAAGCAGTTGAAGTTAAATCAGAAGAAATAGATGATGAAGATGTTACAGAAAAAACTAAAAAAACTGAAAGTAAGCCAGTTCATAAAAAAACAGCAGCACCAAGAACGACTACACATAAAACATCTGCAGAATCCAAAAAAACGGCAGAGCATAAAACAACTACAAAGAAAAAAACAACAAAAGAGGAAAATAAATGAAAAAATTATTAACAATTTTATTATTAATAATGTTAATTATATCTTTATTACAAATAGCTAACATGTATGCTTTATATAAACAAGAAAATCAAGGGGATTATTCAAATTTATTGGGAGTATGGTCAATAAAAGTAAATGGAGCAGACATATCATCAGGTGACCAAAACTTGACTTTTAACATGACAGAAGACAATCTTATATATTTAGATTCTGCTCGTGTTAAGAGTCAAAAGATGGCTCCTGGAACACAAGCTTGCTTCGAAATAATAATAGATCCAACAAACACAGATGTATCAGTAATATATCAACTTGATATGCAATTTGAGCAATTAACAACAAAAATGAAACTAGTTAAAGTAGAAAACTGGTTTCAAAAAGCGGGCAATGAAGAGAAGATAGAAAATACTGATATAAGTACAAATCTTGCTTCAAATACACATAAAGCAGTAATACCTATATCAAAAATAAATGATAAATATTTGAACCATGTAAAACTATATTTTGAATGGATAAATGATGAAAATAATAATGCAGTAGATTCAGAAATTGGTCAAACAGAAAATGCAAAAATATCTGTACCATTAAAGATAAATTTAAAACAATATACAGGAGAAGTGATAGGCAATGAACAGGGGAATTAAAACAATAGAAAAAATAATAGTTAATCTAATAATAGTAGTATTAGCAATCATTGCCATTCTTGTAATATTAGGATTTTGTCAAGTTAATATTCAAAAAAAGCAATACATAAATATTTTTGGATATTCAGTACTTAGTGCCGAAACTGGAAGTATGTCGCCAACAATTGAAAAAGGTGATATTGTAATAATCAAAATAGGTGATGAAATAAAGGAAAATGATATTATAACATACAAAAAAGACAATGTACTAATTACACATAGAATATCCAAGATAAATGAAAATACTATAATTGCGAAAGGTGATTACAACAATACTGATGACGTACCTATTCAAAAGGAACAGGTTATTGGTAAAGTTGTATTTATTGTAAACAATGTTGAAATTTGGAAAAAAGTATTTACAGATGCACATGTAATAATTCCAGTAATTATAACAGTTATATTGTTTGTTGCTTTAATTTCATATAAAGAGAAAAAAGGTGAGGAAAATGATTGATAAAAAGAAGTTAAAAAAAAGCCTTTTAGTACTATTATTAATATCAATAATAATAGTTGCTATAATTTTAATAAGAAATACACTTGCAAGATATGAAACAACTGCAACATCAGATAAAGATGTAGATGTGGCATTTTGGATGTTACATGATGATTTCAAAACAGGTAAACTACTAATAAAGGACATTTATCCTTCGAACAATACATATGAATACTCATTTTCAGTATCAAATTTTCAAAAAGAAGATGATGGAACAATCAAAAAAAGAGCTGAAACAGACTTAGAATATGGACTTACATTAACAATGACAACAAATCTTCCGCTAGAATATCAAATAGAAAAAAATGGAGAAATCCTTGATTCTGAAGCAGCTAAACAAGAAATAATTACAGATGATGATGGAACCTATTACAAAAAAATATCAATAGCAGAATCACAGATGAATCAAGGAGTTGACTCTACTGATAAATATGTAATAAAGGTTAGATTTCCTAAAGAAAATGATACAAATGCAGAATATTCTGATTTGATTGAATACATAAAATTAGATTTAAGTGCTAAACAAATTATAGATTAGAAACATGCACCGAAAAAAGCGAGATAATCCGTGCAAATTGCACCGAAAAAAAGCGATCTCAAATGTGCAAGGAGGAAAAAATGAACAACTTAATGGATACATATCTGAAATTTACAGAGAAAAAAATCAAAAAATATATGAAAGCAATATTTAGTTCTTATTATAATGAAGAGTTTGTAAGTGAATACCTAAAAACATATATTAATGCAAGATATTATAATGTGCAAAATACGGAAAAGCCAGCCAGGGCTTTTTACTTACGAATATTAGATGAGTTAAATTTCAAAGAAGACACTTTGATGAAAAGATGTGAAGAAGAAACTCAAACATTAGACGAAAAACAAAACAAACTAAATTTGATTCATTGTATTAATGAAGTGTTTGGATATATCTTATTTTTTGATAATGTAAGAAATATAGAAAATTTCAAGACAATTGATAGTTTAAAGGAAATAATAGAAAAAATAGCAGAAATTGTGGATTCAGCGTTAGATATAAAAATGGTACAAGAGATAGAAGACAAACTATACAAAGAAATAAAAGATGATATGTTAGAAAAAGAGATATTTTTAGATAAGTTTAGCACAGATGAATTTATGTTAGAATTTGAAAGTACAAAATTTGATGAAGATACATATTTTGTGAATATGACATATGATGTGAAGATGCCAATGCAATATAGCGATTCAGCAATTGAAAAAGTATATACAGAAGGAATTGTAGCAGAAGATAAATTGCAAATTGAATATATTTTATTAAGTACAATTGCAATTAGAGATATAATAAATGGAAACTTCAAAGACAGTTATATTGCAGAATTCACAACATCACTTTTCAAGAAAAAACAGAAATCAGAAGGAATTTTATCACTTCTAGGAAATGAAGCATTGCAAGATAAAATTAGTTTAAACATATCATATGAAGACTATATTAAAAACCAAAAAAGTGTATTAGAATATACTAAAAAGGGATATAACTTTACAATTACATTAGATGATACAATAAAAAATATAGAAGATGTTGAAAAACTAAAAATGTTCAAATTGGTTATTGCACCAGAGAACATGCATTTATATAAAGAGATAAAAAGTAATAAAACAATATTAAAAAATGTAGTATGTGAATAATAAGAAACAGGGAGAGAAATATATGGAAACATATGGAAGATTTTTATTTGAATTTTTACACCAATTCTTTTCAGGATTTGGAGAGATATTTGGAGGGTTATGGAAAGGAATACTTAATATATTCAACATTCCAGAATATTATTATATAATTCAAAATTATGCAAATGATTTTAAAGTTTCAGAATGGTTTTTAACTGGACTTGCTATCATTTGTATGATAATAGTAGTTGGAAGTATTATTGGAATAATAGTATTTTTTCTAAAGAGGCATATGAAATGGAGAAAGAAAATTATTAACCAAGAAGAACTATTAAAACAAATAGATACTTTAAATGATCAAGTTGAAGAACTAGTTGATGAAAAATTAAAATTATTGTCAATGAAATCACCAGAATTAGGAGTAAATCCAAATGGGATTGGAGTTGGTCCTACAAATAGAGCATTAGCAGCAGCAGCAGAATCACAGGCAAATGATGAAGAACAAATTGACCCTAATACTCAAAGTAGATTCTCAAAATTAATATTAATAGACCAAGAATATGCAAAATATAAACAAAAAGATTATCGAAATACTTTTGAATTACCAGAATTTTGCTATAGATTTAGAAATTTTGCAGCAAGTAAATTAAAGTTATATTATAGTGAGAAAATGATAAGATTATTCGTATCAGCTATAGCGTCAACAAAACTAGTAATTCTACAAGGTATTTCTGGTACAGGTAAAACATCTATATCATTGGCTTGGGGTAATTTCGTAAAACACCCATCATGTGTAGCTTCAGTTCAACCATCATGGAGAGATAGAACAGATATTTTTGGATACTTAAACGAATTTACTAAAAAGTTTAATGAAACAGATTTCTTAGCATATCTATATGAAGCAGGATATACTGATGAAATATATACAGTAATCCTAGATGAGATGAACTTGGCGCGTGTTGAGTACTACTTCGCAGAAATGTTATCAATTCTAGAAATGCATAGCACAAAAGATTGG
>OGXR01001128.1_pt1 | contig 20593 bp, 15 predicted proteins | sample 1576331 | NCBI WGS metagenome assembly OGXR01 (sample SAMEA3541473, study PRJEB24748) | human gut metagenome | biome: human gut; feature: human-associated habitat; material: faeces | place: China | collected 2012 | reverse complement strand
CTGCCCTTGTCGCCAAACGTGCCGCCGCCGGGTGGATCGGCGCACTGGCGCTGCCTTTGGCAATGTACGGCATTCGTGCGGCAATTCCCGCCACGAGCCATTGGAATGTCATAAAATACGCCAATATGGTAAGCCTGCTGCAAACTAACGAGCTGCTGGGAAATTATCGAAATCTGTTTTGGTTCGGCAGCCCCATCAGTCTCCCAATGGTAGAGTGGGTAACTGCCGCTGCTTTAGGCAGTATCTTGTCTGTGGCATTCTGCACTGTTTTTACAAAGGCACAGCTGCTGCCGGCAGCCAAACGTAGTCTGGCACTTCCATTCCGTCACAAAACACACGCAACCTCTGTCACTCATGAAGAAGGCAGAAAGCTGTTACTGATGAATGGTGCAGCGGTATTCTTAGCTGCATTTCTGGCATTCGGCATTTATCAGGGCGTGACAGCTGAAAGCTACATAGACGCGGACGAAATCTACTACGCCTATTATATGAAGCATATTTCCGGACCGTGGAGCGAAGAAAGCCGCGACTGGCTGAAAGAGCAGCGTAATGAGTTTGCTCCCATGCTGGAAGTGCAGAAACGCGTCAACCGTGGCGAATTGAGCAGCGAAGCACTACTGGCCTACAATTCCTTGCAACAAAAATATTCTGCCTATCAGCGTGTTCTTCAATCCAATATTAGTTACTACCTCAAGGAGAATCCCGGTGCGTGGCTTGTTTATGAGACCGGCTACAAGAAGCTGTTCGGCTTTACCGGCACAAGTGATGTGCAAGATACACTTTTAGCAGGGTTGTTGTGCGCCCTATGCTTCAGCGGTCTATTTGCGATGGAGCGTAAGGGCGGCATGGATGAAATTCTGGCATCTACTCCTTTAGGCCGGAAATACACCGTGAAAGCAAAGTTGCGGCAAAGCACAGCGGTTGCGGCAGTAATAGCATTTGGAACTGTTTTGCCTCATCTATGGCAGGTTCTGCGCGACTATAGTCTCCCCTCTTTGCTGGGACCGGCAATGAGTATTTCCGACTTGCAGGCTGTCCCGAAGTTTATAACTTTATCGGATTTGCTGCTCTTTTGGCTGATTTGCCGTTTTGCTGCCTGCCTGTGCATGAGCCGAATTACTCTATGGTTGGGACAGAAATTGGGAAATCTGCTGCCTGCATTGTTTATCAGCGCTGTTTCGTATTGTCTGCCTGCGTTGCTTAGCCTCTCTGGGATGAAAAACGGGATTGAGTGGCTGGGATTTTATCCGCTTTTCCATGCAGCCGCGCTCTGGCAAAACCAAGGATATACCGCTGACGGAGAAAGCTATAATGCAATGTGGATTCCGATTTTTCTGGTATGCGCAGCATTCTTCCTCGCATGGGCAATCGGACAGGCTCTTATTGACGATTATGACATGATAGGTGTTCCAGATGAAGTACTATAAAAATCTGTCCATCGATGAAAGCGATTTCTCCGTTCAAAGGCAAGGCTGCCGCATTCACCTGACGACCACAGAATATCAACTATTCATTACGCTGCTCGACCATTCTGGGCACATCTGCTCCCGAAACTTTCTTCTGGCATCTGCATGGAATATCACAGTGCCGATTCAGACGCGAACGGTTGATGTGCATATCGCAAAGCTGCGGAAGAAACTGGATCTAGGCCCAGATGATTTGAAAACCGTAATGGGACGGGGGTATGCGCTTTCAGGATAATGCGCGATGCCCGACAAACGGGTGAAATACATTTTGAAAGTCACATAAAGTATATCATCTATATTAGCGATTATTTTAGAGTTGACTCTCCCTTGCTTCCTTAAAGGAAGCTCTCGTGTTTAGCCTACAAGAGCTTCTGGAGAATACACAATTAGAACGATTTACCTGCTCAACTAGAAAGGAAAAGTGTAAAATGATTACGAAAGAGAAAAACCGCACCAAAATTATTTGTGCAGTAGTTACCGCCATTTCCGCTATTGTAGCAGGTGGAAGCGCTTTTCAACTTCATAACGTCCAGAACATCTCCCAAACAGTAAATGGAAATGTGCTCCAAATTTTGGGGGAAACCGGCAGTTATGTATCTGCCGGCACTGATTTAACAGACTCAACGGATGAGCTAATCTCCGCATACAGAAAGGTTCTTGATGAGAATAATCAGTATCAGGCAAATCAATCAACGTTGCAGGGACAAGTCCAAAGCCTACAAAACGAAAATGATGACTTGAAAAATCAAATTCAAATACTTAAGGAAACACTATTAAATACATATTCCTCAGACGAAATCAATAGCGTAATTGAGCAGGGTGGATTAAAGCGAGACATTTCCAAGCGCCTTGACAATTTGGAATGCCTTGACAGTGTTAATTGTGAGCAAGTCCCCTCAGTCAAGGATTTATATGGAACCACGCACAGTATATCGTATCGCTTTGAGGCTTCAGATACAGCATGGGCCAAGTTCAAGTTGGATGGTCAATATGATACCAACGCGGCAAATATTGTTACATCGGAAGATACAAATCGAGATGCAAACATGAGCGTGGAGATCTATCTTGATGATGTTCTCGTTGGGCGTGTTGATGACGTTGTGCGAGATGAACATATTCGGCCTATTAGTGTCAGTGTAAATGGGGGTAATGTTTTGATGATAAAAGTTATCCGAACAAATTCCTGCTATGACAGTCATGCATATATTTGTGATACAACTTTATCTGTGTTGCAGTAAGTAACCTTATTCAAACCGTTGCTACCACGTGGTTAGTTGTGATGTCTATTTTTGTTCCCAAGATTGTCGAGCGCGCAATCGATGGATTTTAATGTATTTTATAAACGCTCTTTTTCCTTGCGCCTTGAGGATTAAACACCTCTGTGGCGGTCTGTACTTTTCGCTCGTCGCATCAGCACTCAGAATTATAGAGTGATTTCTATCACAGAAAATTTTGTAGTGGATTTACGCGATTTCCATTTGCTCTTACCTCAAAATGCAAATGGCTCACTGTTGCCCGCCCGGTATGCCCGACATAGCCAATGACCTGCCTGCACCTACTACTGTGACCGGTGGTGACACAGATGGACGAACAGTGGGCGTACTGCCGAGCGCGTAGTGGTCTTTCACCACCTAGTTGTTGCCCATGCCGGGCGCACCAATACGCACAAATGCCCATCGGCTTATGAACCGATGGGCATTTGTGTATCTTATGGCTTTGTTTATAATAGCGTTAGTATCTCAATTTCTCCAAGTGTAGACCTCTGTATCAACCGTGCCGGCGCTAAGAGACGAGGAAGTAATCACGCGATTGTCACCGCTCTCCCACGTAATATTTCCGTTTGCGTCCTTTTTGATGAACTTGAACTGGATTTCCGTTCCTGCCGGAACACTGACCGGGAGGAACCATTCGGGATAATTGGGATTCAGCAGCGCTTCTGTGCATTTATCCGAGTCCCAACTTCCCAACTCTGGCACATTGCCTACGATGTAAATGTTTTCACCGTAGCTGGTTTCAGCTTTCACATGGAAAATCACCTGATTCTGGTCACCAGACAAGACATTATAGGTAAACGAATTGCTGACAGCATCCCCTTTTGTAACCGTAATGTCATTGTACCCTGCAACTGCATTGTCTGGAACATACGTCACGATTTCATTTGCGGTGTTGCCTTCAACCGTTGCTTCAGTTTCACCGAACTTGACCGAAATATTTCCATCAAGTCCATCACCGTAAATGTAAACACGGTTGCCTGCACGCCCCATCGTAGAAACGACATTTCCGATTTCGGGTGCGCTGGCTGCCGCATCGTACTGCCAAACGCCTACTTCACCACCATCCAACGTGATCGATGCCGTAGTGTTGATTCCTGTAGAGGCATAAACGCTGATGTTTTCACCGTTCAGCATACCACCGAGGAAGTCCACATACTCACCTTCCGGGAGCAGCGTTTCCACATTGTCAATGGTATACGCTTTATCCGGCTGGCGATTTATTGCAACAAGTATAACATCATCATAGAACTTCCGCTCGTAGATAAGGACATCATCATTGCTGTAACGAATCGTGGTAGTACCATACGCAATGGCATCATTTTGCTGACGCAGTTCCGACAGCTTGCCAATCAGCTTATAGGCTGTTGTATCTGTATCAAACGAACTATCCGTCTGCATGAAGATACGTCCAGAGACATCACTGCCATCTGCGGGGACAACATATTGCTCCGTACCGTAGTAGATGTTGGGAACACCACGAGATGTCAGCAACGTCGCCAAGGCTGCATTGTAGGTCTTTTGGCTTCTCTGCGTGTAGCCGAATCTCGTCACATCGTGGTTATCGAGGAACGTTACTGCCTGATTTTCGTAGTCATAATCGTCCTGCGTGTACTGCAGCATATTGCCAAAATCCGCCATCGTTGTCGAGAAGTCGCCAAAGGTCGTGGACGCTGCGCGATAAAACTCGAAATCAAGGTTGTTTATGCCCGTCTGCTTCGGGAAATAGACATACTCGTCATATTTGGGGTCAGGCCGCCCGATGAAAAACTCACCGAACTGGGTAATCGTATTATGCGAATCAACCGCATCTTTCAGCCCCTTTGCGAATGCCGCATCCATATGGAGCGTAGCATCATGGCGGATACCGTTTACACCCATATCCGCCCAGAACAGAGTTGCCTGTTCCAGATATGCCGCAACATCCTGATTTTCCTGTGAGAAATCAGCCAGCGAACCGAGGTCCTTATAGCGATAGCCATATCGGCTGCTGTCATCGCCGCGGTCACCCAAACCGTGGAACCATCCATTGGTATCATTCTGAGGATCGGCAATCAAGTTTTCTACCAAGCCATCCCCATTGTAATCATACGGCTCACCATTCTCATCGAATGCAAAGGTACCATCCTCTTTGCGATCCGGCTCGTACAGCTTGCCATCTTCCGGGATATTGTTCGCGGTAGGGTTCATTTCGCGGCTGGTGTGGTTGGTCACGAAATCGATAACCAGCTTAATGCCGTTGGCGTGCAGTGCATCCCGCAGTTCCTTGAACTCGTTCAGCGTTCCGAAATGCTTGTTTGTCGCAAAATAGTTGCGAACGTGGTAGCCGTGGAAACTCGTCCACCGGTTGAGACTGCCATCACTTTGGTAGTCGATGATTTCCGTATCACGGTTCTCATACGGTGCGGAGATCCAAACCGCCGTGACACCCATACCTTTTAAATAAGGGATTTTCTCGATGATGCCTGCCCAGTCGCCACCTTGGTAGAGCTTCAGATCCTGCCCGGTTCCATCATAGAGCGTTGCATCAAATCCTGCGGGAACGTTGTTGGATGTGTCTCCATCATAGAAACGGTCCGTGATGATTTGGTAGACGACATCCTTGGACGTAACTGGTCCCAGTTCCGGAGCCGATGCAGCGGAATCCGCATACACAGGGAATGCTCCGAGCGTCATCGAGAGTGCAACTGCTGCAGATCCGATAAGGCACGCCGCCTTTTTTGCCAAATGTTTAGCCATACTTACCTCCTTTACGGTAACTTCTTTGTCGATTGTCGTTCTATCAATATCGGCAGCGTGGTCTGCGATTGTACAAGATACTGCGGTGTCCGGATTCGCCGCAGAACAACTTTCGCAGCCTGCTCACCCATATCATACATATCGAGGTTCACAACACTCAGTTGCGGTTCAATGATTTTAGAAAATGGAAAATCATCAAATGTGATAACAGCCATATCTTCCGGGATGCGTATTCCGGAAGCCTTCAATTCATTTACACAGCCAAACGCAATATACTGGTTTGCGCAGATCACAGCGTTAGGCCGTGTCGGCAGTTCCAGTAGGGCGCGCGCGGCTACAGCGCCGCCTTCACTGGTGGGCGGCCCTTCCCGCAAATATCCTGCCGGGATTTTCTCGTTCAGAGTGGCAAGTGCGCCGCTCAGACGGTGCGCAGAAATTGTATCTTCTTTGGGGCCGCCGATGAATGCGACCCTGTCGTATCCGTTGCGCCACAGATGTGTAACTGCAATTTGCCCGGCCACCGAGTTATTGGTATCGATCCAGCAAAGCTGGTTGGAGAAATCCGGCGCACCTACAACAATGTAGGGTAGTTCCGTATGTGCCAGACAAAGGGCCACGTCCTTTGACACAACAGATGCGTGCAGAATCACACCATCCACATAGGACCCCTGCAGCAGTTCATCGAAATGCTGCCAAAGGTCAAGCGCCGTGCTGTGTTGCACAATGAGGCCATACCCTTTTTCGGAAAGCGCGTTCTCTACCCCGGCCATGATTTCAAACAGATGTGGGTTATCAAATCCTACACCATGCTGCATTTCTGCCAAAAAGAGAATCGTTTTTGTTGCGCCGGTAGCAAAACTTTGTGCGCGGCGATTCGGCTGATACCCCAGTTCCTTGATGACCGCATTTACCCGGTCACAGGTTTCCTGCGATATAGAATATGACTTATGCAGCACCTTGCTGACGGTTGCCTTGGACACACCCGCAGCTTCGGCCACTTCCTGAATCGTCACGCTCACGTTTTACACCCCCTGTGTGAATACGGCAAACCCCATAGGGGCAAGGCTGTTGTTCTTTTCCTCGTATCCCTGCTGCCACAGAATCTTTCCGTTCATCGGAGGAATCTCTGCGGCGGCAGATTGATTGTTGAGGAACACGGTGATTTTTTCTTTCTCATCGGTGCGCTCATACCCATACAGCCTGTTTTTCTTTTCGGCCTTAATGGTATGGTAACTGCCTCGGCAAAGGGCCGGGTGTTCCGTTCGCAGATGCATCGCCTTTTTATAAAAATCTGCCAAGGTCGGCGGCTCCTGCGACCATGTCATTTCATGGCGGTACTCCGCTTCCTGTAAGCCGTAAATGCCGCGCTCATCACCATAAAAGACGGACGGAATCCCTGTAAAAGTCATCTGGAAAAGCACAGCGAGCTGCATCCTTGCCGGGTCTTTTTCGCACAGAGAATAGAAGCGGCTCACATCATGGCTGTCCAGCAGATTAAGCTGCGCGTACAGTACCGAGAGTTTATACCGCATCCGCATATTTGTCACGCGGGCATCAAATTCTGCTGCATCGATACTCTGCTCGGCAAAGAAACGGCGGCAGTGCTTGCGGAAATCGTAGTTCATGGTGGAGTCGAAGATATCACCGTTCAGCCAATGCTGGGCAGTCTCCCACACCTCACCAATCAGGATACACTCCGGCTTTTCTTCTTTCACCGCCTGCCGAAATGCCCGCCAGAATCCGTCGTTGATCTCGCTGGCAACATCCAGACGCCAGCCGTCAATATCAAATTCCCGCACCCAATAGCGGCCCACCTCGCAGAAATACTCCTGTACTTCCGGGTTGCAGGTGTTGGTTTTCGGCATCATGCGCTCATAGCCGAAGCATTCATAAGTCGGATAGGTTTCGGGGTCTTCCGGCCGCTCTACAGGGAATTGCAGATGGTAAAACCAGTTTTTATATTTTGAGTTTTCGCCATTGCGTACTACGTCATCAAAAGCGAAAAAATTCCACCCCACATGGTTGAACACACCATCAATAATAACACGCATTCCCCGTGCATGGCAGTCGTTGACCAACTGTCGGAAATCTTCATCCGTACCGAAACAGGGATCGATGTGATGATAATCCAGCAAATCGTACTTGTGGTACTCCCCTGCTGCAAAAATCGGATTCATGTAAATGCAGGTAGCACCCAGTTCTTGAATGTAATCCAGATTCTCAATCACGCCGCGCAGCGTTCCGCCGAGTTTTCCGCGCGTGACTTGGCCGTTCCACTCTTTTTCGGATGATTTGCCAGAGATAAAGTGGCGACCCGTGGCAAAGCTATCTGGGAAGATATTATAAACCACTGCATCCTGCGCCCATGCAGGCGGTGCTGCAATGTCTGCCGGATGGTTAAACGGCAGCTGGTAGTATTCCGATCTGTCGTCCACGCAGTGATCTGTAAAGAAATCGCCGTAATACAGCAGCTTCTGCGTTCCGTCGTCAAGTTCAAAATAGTAACAGATTCGCTTATAGGGGCTTTCCAAGATGACTTGGAAGTAATCAAACCATTCGTCCTGCGCTTCCACCTGCATCTCTACAGACGAGAAAATAACCGGTGTCAGGCGGCAGGCTCGATCTGCATAAAACAGCGTGCAGCGCTTTAGATCATCGCGCCCGGCTCGCAGCCGGAACACGACATGGTTTGGGTCAATCCCGTGTGCCTGCTGTGACATCGGGATGTGTTGGATGGCTTCAAAATTCATTGTGTCATCTCCCTGTTTGGGGCAATCAACCTTTGACACCACCGGCAGTCAGGCCGGAGGTCATATGACGCTGTACGGCAAAGAACACAATCAGAATCGGCAGGCTGACTACCAACGAGGCTGCTGCAAAAACTGGCCAGCTTCCGCTCATTTCTGTTGCCTGCAAAGAGTACAATCCGGCTGCCAGTGTATAATTCTCGGCACCTGTCATAAAGGTCGTTGCAAAGAGATATTCATTCCAGACATAAATCAAAATCATAACCGCCGTAACCAAAATACTGGGACGCGCCAGCGGAAGAACAATGCGCGTGACAAGCTGGATGCCGCTTGCACCGTCAATTTCCGCTGCTTCCTCGATTTCGCGCGGTATCGTATCAAAGTATCCTTTCATGTTCAGCAGACCAAACTCAGCCATCGTTCCGGTATAAATCAGAATCAAGCCAACTTTGCTGTTGATCAGCCCCAGCGGGCGCAGCAGCGTGTAAATCGCAAACATGGAAAGGACAGATGGGAAAGAGTACAGCAGAACCAGCTGCTTCAGAATCGGCTTGCGCCCCTTAAAGCGCATACGGGAAAACGCATAGGCAGCCGGAATTGCTGCTGCCAGCGAAATAACAACGGTGACTACCGCCAGCGTCATACTGTTTTTGAACCACAGCATGACAGGTTCTTCGGTAAAGACCGCAACATAATTCCGCAGCGTGAAGTTTTTCGGGATAAAACGGAAGTCCGAGCTCACAAGGCTGTTGTCGGCATTCAAAGAAACCGACAGTGCATACAAAATCGGGATCAGCGTGACGAAACAAATCACGATGAACAAAATATGCAGACAAATCTGCTTGGCCGCCTGCTTGAGCATACGCTTTTGATGCCGCGTCATCTGTTACCCCTCCTTTGCTTTCCGGCTGGTCACCATCGAGAACAGAATCAAAATAGCAAAAATCAAAATGGAGACCGCAGAGCTGTATCCGTAATTGTTTGTGATAAAGGCGTTCTCGTAGGCATAGGTCAGGATCGTGTGGATATTGGCACCGGTTTTCGCACCCGCCTGCTGTGTCAGCAGGTATACCACGTCGAATTGCTTAAATGTCGTAAACACGGTAATCAGCACCGAGGGAGCAATAATCGGGCGGATTGCGGGAATCGTAATAAAGTACGCCCGCTGGAACCAGTTTGCACCATCGAGAATTGCACTCTCGTAGCAGCTATGATCCACCGCCTGCAATGCACCATCCATAATCATAATCATAAACGGCAGCGCCAGCCAAAGGTTGACAACCGTGCAGCAGAGAAATGCCGAGACATCGTTTGCCAGCCAGCGCACCGTTGCCAGCCCCAGCTTCTGCATCCACTGGTTCAGCAGACCGAACTGCGAATTGAAGATGCCGGTTTTCCAGAGCAGGATCGACACATAACCAGGCATGGCCCAAGGGATCATAAGCAGTGTCTTGTAGACTCGCCTACCCTTAAAATCCTGTATGTTCAAAAGACTGGCCAGCACAAAGGCAATCACAAGCTGCAGCACCATATTCAGCACAGTCCACAGGATGGTCCGAAGCAGTGCCGCCAAAAAGCCGGAATCAAAAACAAACAGCGCATCTTTATAATTTTTCAGTCCTACAAACGAAAAGTTGAACCAATGGTAAACATTCATGTTTGTAAAGGAGATGTACGCCGTGTACAGAATCGGGAATACAACGATCAGCAAAATCAAAAGCAACGAGGGGGCGCTGCACAAATAGGCCCAAAACGTTTCTTTTTTATTTTTCTTCATAGTGCGGCCTTTCCGCATCACTGCATCTGTTTGATAAGGCTCTCTGCCTGCTGCTGGGCGGCCTGTGCGCTGCTTCGGACATCTTTTCCACTCATGTTTACATCCACAAGCAGATTTTCCGTAACCGTCCACATAACGTCCATTTCGGGAACGTTCGGCATAGGAACTGCATCCTGTGCCGTATCGTACATAGCCATAACCATGTCGTCACCGCTGATAGCCGGGTCATCATAGCAACTCTGCTTTGCAGGCGCACAGCCGCTTGCTTTCGCCATCGCAATGCCAACGGAATCATTTGTCAGAACCTGCAAGACCTTTGCAATGGCATCATGCTTACGCTCAGCTGCAACTTTCAGTACATGGATACCCTGCACGCCGGAGTACGGTGCAATTTTGTTGCCGGTCTCATCTACAGTAGGCATCGGTGCAATGCCAAGGTCAATACCGCTCTCGCGCGCCGTAGGAACCAGCCAGGGACCACCAATGGTGGAGTGCGCTTTGCCTTCGCGGAACAGCGTATTCACGGTAGAATACTCACCCTCGGTGGGCATAAGCTCCACGAATTTCTTGTGGTATTCCAGCGCCTTGATGGTGTTCTCATCATCGAGACCGGGTTCACCATTTTCGTTCAGAATGTACCCGCCAAACGCATGGAGCCAGCCTGCAGCATAGTACGCCGTGCTGTGCTGTTCCACGAAGCCGTAATGTCCGCCTTTCGTGTTTTCCTGCATATATTTGTACAGTTCTTCTGTGGTCGAAGGCACTTCATCATCACTCATATAACGTCTGTTGTACATATAGAGCAACGTCTCAAAGTAGAGCGGAAGCTGATACACTTCCCCTTTGTAGGTAGCAGCCTCAATCGTCATCGGTATGTACTGATCCAAGGTGCTCTTGTCAACGAAATCCGTTATCGGTGCGAGAATGCCCATTTCAGCGTAAACGCCAATTTTATCGTGGGCAAAGAAATACATATCAGGGGCAGAATTCGGATCGTTGCCGACCATCTTCAACGAATCGGTCAGACCGTCTTTCTTTTCCAGTTTTACCACGATATCCGGGGCAAGCGTATCCAACTCTGTCTGCAACGCCTGCGCGACTTCATCTTCTTTGTCGTGCCAGATCGTAATGGTAACCGGGCCATCTGTCTGCGCAGTATTATCCGTGCCGCCCGACGAGCAGCCGGTCATCAGCAACGATACCGCTACACATACACTTAAAAATCCTGCTATCAGGCGCTTCATGGAATACCTGCCTTTCTGATTGTGTCAAATAAGGAGTACGGGCTGTTCAGCCCGTACTCTATGATTTTCTAAGGAAGATTACTTTTTCTTTTTGGAGATGACCACGCCGCCTGCCACAACAGTAATCACCACAACAACGACAATTACAATCGGCATCGCGTTGGACTTGGTTTCTGCGGGTTCCGCTGCAACCGTAGGCTCGCTCTCTGCAGCAGGAGCCTCTGCCGTTTCTACAGTCTCAGCCGGGGCTTCATAGGTGACTTCTGCATTTTCCGCATCGTTCACCACAATCCACAGATCCTTGCCTGTTTCCACACTGAGGTCACTGGTCTGAACGCTGCCATCGCTGCCATTCACGATAATGCTGTTGACCCAGCCGGGAACAGAAAGCGTCAGCCAGCCGTCCTCCCCTTCCTGCAGGGCTTCGCCAGGCCAAGAAGAGAATGCGTTCGTGCCGTCCGGTGCGGACCATGCCCACAGATGCGGCTCGCTCCAGTCTGCGGGAGCTTTTACATGAACGGTAATATCTTCTGCAACGGGAGCATTCGGATCATTGTAAGTAAAATCGGAAGTTCCGTCCTCAGAAACCGTAACCCACACCTCAGCTGCATCGATGGAGATATCCTCCGTCTGCACATCGCCGCTGTTGCCGTTGACAATGATGCTGTTCACCCAAACGGGAGCGCTGGCAGTGTACCAGCCATCTTCGCCTTTGCTCATGGTCTTGCCGGGCCATGCTTCAAAAGCATTTTTGCCATCCGGTGCAGACCATGCCCACAGGCAGACATCCTGCCAATCATCGGGAACCTGCGCATGAATCTTGAATTTTTCCACATACTCCGGCAGATCACCGGTGGTCTGTGCATCGTAACTGATTTCCACATTTTCTGCATCAGTCACCGTGACCCAAGCATTCTTGCTTTCCAGCTTGTAGTCGCTGGTCTGAACCGCAGCGTCATTCGCATTGATAATAATGTTGTTGGTGGTTTCGGGAATCCAGCAGTAATACCAGCCATCATTGTTGCTGTCTGCTTCCATCTCGCCACCGGGCCATGCATCAAAAGCGTTTGTGCCATCGTCTGCCCATGCCCACAGGTGCGGGTCTGACCAGTCAGATGGGAGTTTTGCGTAGACGATCATTTTTCCATCGGATGCTTCCTCTGCAAACGCAGCAACAGGCATAAGCAGACACAGCATCAATGCCGCCAGCACAACTGCAAACAAATGTTTTACTCTGCTCATATTTGTTTCCTTCTTTCCAAACGGTGAAGAGTTTTTGAGATTTTCTGATGCGCATCCTTGACATCTACAGAGTAACACTCCCAGCAAGCCACGTCAACAAAGAAATAGGGAAACGGTTTCCTTTCTATTTGTGCATATTCCATCATGTATTCACTATTTGAATGTGCAGTTTGCTAGTATTTTTGGTGTTTTTCTTCTGCGTGTAACCATTTTGTAATTTATGAAGTTCTTTGTTTCCTTTTGTTTCCTATTCCACTTTTGTACACTGTTTCAACAGTCGTCAAAATTTCTCTTAAACTTTATAGTGTAAAATATTGCATTGCATCCGCACGATTACCGTCAATTCTTACTTCCAGATGCAGATGGCTGCCTGTAACGCGTCCGGTATGGCCAACGTAACCGATGACTTGCCCGGCCTGCACCTGCTGACCGGTGGTGACGCAGATGGACGAACAGTGGGCGTACAGCGTTTCCAGCCCGCCGCCGTGGTCGATTTGAATGTAGTAGCCGTAACTGCCTCCCCAACTATCAAGGCCATTGGCAACAGTGACCACGCCATCTGCGGCGGCGAGGATTGGCGTGCCCTCGGCGCAGGCAATGTCGGTGCCGGTGTGGGAACTGACCTCACCGGTGATGGGGTCTACGCGGTGGCCAAATTGCGAGGTAATTGTACCCGCAACCGGCAGCGGCCATTGCAGTGTGCCTGTTGGGGCGCGTGTACCATCAGGAGACATGACTTCTCCCCCACCCTGCTCAAAGCCGCCGAGCAATTCTGCCCACAGTTCTTCGTACTGCGGGTCTTGTAAAAGTTGCAGATAGGTGTTCTGGCGGGTGGTAAAATGATAATCTGCCGCCATCTCGTCCGGCGTTTTGTGGGTAAGGCTTATCACAAGAACGGTTTCGGTGATTTCTGTGGTGGTTGTGTTGCCGTTCTCATCGGTGGTGTCTATGGTGACAGTTTTCGCACGGGTAGAGTAGTCCACTGCGTTCATTGCCCACATAATTTCCCGCAGCTTGTCCACCTGTTCCTCTGTCAGCGCCGCAACGGGCGCGCCTTGTTCATTTCCTGAAACATACGAAGAAAAGACCGCCAAGACATCCTGCCAACGAATGTAGTACACGTCATCGTTGGCTGTAATGTCTTGGCGGTCATGCTGTACCGTATCGGAGATTTCTTCCAGTCTGTCGCGGTATTCGGCCGTCAGCATTTCCACTGCCTGCTGCACGGTAATTGTATTTGAACTGGGCGCATTGGCGGCAAAAAAGATGCCGTAGGCCGAGCCGGACACAAACGCCACAAGACTGATGACGATAATAATGCTGAGAGCCACGCTGATGCCTGTTGCAATGGCCGCGACAAGGCTGTGCAGGCTGGCGAGAAAATGACGGATGGCCGAGCGCACCGCCATGATGGTCTTGCGGGCGTTGGCAGCGGCTTTCCGGATGGCAAGCTGCACTTGGCGGGTACGGGTCTGCATTTGTGCTTGGGTTGTTATGCTCCGCACAGTTTCATTTGCAGCAGTGTGCAGTTGGCGCTGGCCTTGGGTCACACCACGAATATCGTGCGGCGCGGTCTTGGCGGTGACGACTTTTTCTTTTGCTCTCTGGCGGGGCAAATCCGCCCCACGGCGCGGGCGTTGCGCCGCATCGGGCAGCGTGCCGCGCTCGGCTTGTTTCGGGCTGACACCGCGCTCACTGGCGGCGTGGGCGTGGGTGGTTTCGGCTTGCTCTGCGGCATGGCGTTCGCGGTACTTTTCTATCTGCTTGCGGGCAAACTTGCGGCCCTGCTGTACGGTGAAATCGGTGTTTTGCTTGATAGCCGAATAGGATGTGTCAGCCAGCGCCGTGCCCGTGTCTTGGGCTGCGGTGTAGTTGCCATCCTCTTGCGTGGAGGTGCTTTCCCGCAGCTTATTTCGGCTTTTTTCTTTGACTTCTGTCCATGCCTTTTTCAGCGCCGCTTTCGGGATTTTCCCGGCAGTATTACTTCTCGGCATCCTCTCGGCAGGCTTTTCTTTAATATCTTTCATAGCATCACTCCCGTCATAAATTATTCAAAACAAGTTTCAAAATCGTTCAAACGGCTTTTAAATTCTGCACACAAGTCACCGCTATAATAAATCTCGTAATCAAAACAAACGCGGGAAACATCCCGCACTCACCACTGCGCCTTAGACCATGCCAGAGCAATCGTTCGGTCAAGGCCAGACAACAAATTAGGCCGCAAGGCCATCACATATAAAAAACAATGCTGTATCTTCCGATTTTGGACGATACAGCATTTTCTTTGCATTTATGAAAAAATCTCGCTATAATAGAAGCATATCTTTGAAACGCGAGGTCCCTCCCCATGAATCTGTACATCAGCGCCGCCGAATATGACTACCACACCCTACTGAAAGTGGCTGAAATGGCCGGGCTTGCCGGAATTATCGGCTTTCACGAAGCTGGTGACGGCTATCTGGTAACTTTCCCGGATGGCGAAAATTCCGAAGTCATCATCAACGATTATAAAGATCGGCTGCGCAATTTAGAGAACAACATTTGGATGCACTGATGCAACCATATAAATCGGGATTTAAGGCGTTCTAAGCTGGTAAAATAAAAGCGCTTGGTATATAGTGATATATATCAACAATGCGAAGGTAAAATGATAGAATATATCCATCAAAGATTATTCGAATGCTGTGATAGCTAAAAACTATGTTGGTAGTTGGGAGAAAAATGAATCTGATTCAAGAATTAAAAAATTATTGCGACATAAACAATCCGGTTGGCGCGCTAATGCTATCTGGAGAGTGGGGATGTGGTAAAACATATCTTATTAAAACCAAATTTATTCCATTAGTGGAAGATACCTATGTTTTTGTGAGTGTTAGTTTATTTGGCATAGACTCTTTAGACAAATTAAGAGTCGAAGTGAAGAAAAAGTGGTTGGAGAAAGCAAGTGAAATTGATAAGCTGAACGGAGCAAATGTTTCAAAGCTTACCGATTCGTACAAAAAAATATTTGGCACGATCAAGGATGTCCTACCTGAAAATTGGCAAAAAAGAGGAGAAGTAGTTTCTTCTATTATGGACTTGGTTAATTTTGCACCTATAAGTAATAGAATGTTTGATAAAAAAGTTATACTTGTTTTTGATGATTTAGAGAGAACTAATATCCCTTGTGCAGATCTTCTTGGATGTATTAATGATTACTGTGAAAATCAGAATTTTAATACGATTATCATTGCAAATGAAGAAAAAATAAAAGGCAAATCAGATAATGAACTATCCTATCGTGAAATTAAAGAAAAGATAGTACAAAGAGTTCTTCCATTTGTTCCTGATTATGAAGAAGTTGTCACTAGTTCTATAAAATCAATGTCTTGCGGCATAGAATATAAGGGCTTTCTAAGGGAAAACGAAAAAATATTGGTTAAAATCTTATCGGGCGATTTCAATGATAACGCAATCATTGAACAGTATAAGTCTGAGAATCACAAGTTTGATGGTAATAAGAATAGCGAAAAATATCAAGAAGACGAGGAAAAGCTTCGAAAGCTGTTGGCCCAAAGACCACACAATATACGAAGTTTTAAATGTGCCATTCAAGATTTCGAGCGTGTATATGATATGCTAGTTGAAGTGGGCATTCAGGACTGTAGTAACTGGCTTTTTTCTTTTACATGCCTTATGATGACAAACAAAGCGGGCTTGATTCAGGAGACTCCAAGATATGGGAATTTGTTTCTGTATCTTAATGTAAAAAAACTTTATCCTGAAGTATTTGACGCTAATTTTACTTTGAATGGATTCTCAGAGTGGATTATTCACGGTGAGTGGAATGATGAAGTCATTTCGAAAGAGATACAGTTATTTTTGAAAAAAGAAAATGCAGCTACTCCGATTGAGATTCTTAAAACACATACTCTACTTGAAGTCAATGAGGAAGTAATTGATGAAGGATTTAAAGAGTTATTAATAGAAGTATACGCAGGAAATTTGTCGTTAGATGAGTATATTCTTTTTCTTCGCAATTGTCGTTATTCTAGAATGTATGATCTTGATTTGCCTACAATCGATTGGGAAAAGGTGAAAAAGGGCATTAGAGCGCGAATAGAATATTTAATTAACTCTGATGAAGAAGATGAGCACTCATACAGAATAATCTGGGATGACAGTAAAGAGTATTTTACAGAAGATGAATGGTCAGCATACCAGATTATAAAGGAATTTAGAGACAATGATACATGGACCTATAAAAGAAACGAAAAAAATTATATCAATCTGATTGAATCAGACTTAAACACCGCTTTTCGAAATTTAAGTGATAAGAATTATAATGCATTTTCTCTTGAAATGGAGTCTGCAACAATTAATGCGTTTAAGAATGCTAATAACATGGAGAAAATGCATTTTTCAGGGTGGTTTGTCGGAATTTGGGGACAGTACTGTAGTTTACCAGAGATTGAAAGGCAAGTTACAACCGCATCACTCAAAAAGTTAAGAGATGATTTAAATTCTGCAATGCAGGGCTATAAAGAGAAAGGGGAAAAAATTGCTCTTGCTCATACACAGAATTTCATTAAAAAGTTGGATGCTATTATAAAAACTGAAAATGAGGATACAACCATTGAACAGTAACTATTTCTGCAACAAATATGAAAGGTTCTTTGCATGCAGAAATACCAAGCATTGGTAAATAAGATTTACAATCAGGGTCTGATTTATCGGGTTATGAATAGTGTATCTCCTATTCAAACTGCTCTATTTCGACTCAAACCAAAAGAGGTATATGTAAAATACCGTTTCACTAGTTATTGATTATTCGGCAACATCCAGTTTGTCGCTCAGTAGAAGGACCGCTTCGGCGGTCCTTTATTTTTATAGTTCATAGTGGTTACTCCTTCCTCACCTCGTCCGGCTTGGTCGTCATCAAGCCATAGAGCTTCGTATTTTTCGTAAAACTGTTGGTGAACGGCACGATATTGCCCGCGCAGCGAATCAGCCCGCAACCTGCGGGGACGTTGGTGACATAACCAAGCTGGTTGTCGGAGATGTTCAGCAACTTCGCCAGTTCCGCGCGGTCGGTGGCGCTCTGGTTCAGCATTACCAGAAACTCCGAGTTTGCCAGCATCAGGCGGGCGGTGTCGGAGCGCAGCAACTCATCCACATTCTGCGTCAGTCCGGTCACAAGACCGTTGTACTTGCGGATGCGCTTCCACAGCTTGTAAAAGAAATTGGCGCTGTACTCGTAGCGGAACAAAATATAAAACTCATCGCAAAAAATCCACGTCCTGCGGCCTTTCTTCCAGTTCTGAATGACGCGGTTATAAATCGCATCCAGCGTCACCAGCATTCCCAGCGGCATAAGCTGCTCGCCCAATTCGCGGATGTCGTAGGCAATAATTCGCGCCTGTGTGTTCACATTGGTGTACTGGGCAAAGGTGTTCAGCGTGCCGGTAATGAACAATTCGGACGACAGCGCCAGCCCCTGCGCTTCGGGTTCCGGCTGCATTTGGAGCAGACGGTAAAAGTCCTGCAGCGTGGGCGGCGTACCCTTGTAGCCGTTGCGGATATACGGCAGATACACCTGTTCTGTGCAGCGACCGAGGATGGACTTTTCTTTCGCCGTCACCATGCCGTCACCGATGAGCTGCTCAAACAGCGACAGCACAAACTCCGACTTGCTGACGATGGGGTTTCGCTCATCACCGTAGGCGCGGTCCATGTCCAGCGCGTTGATGTGCGTGTCGGACGTGGCTGAGATGCGGATGACCTCGCCGCCGAGGGCTTCGGTCAAATAGCCGAACTCGGACTCTGGATCGAGGATGAGGATGTCATCCTCGGTAGAGAGTGCAATCTGCACGATTTCTTCCTTGGCGCTCATGCTCTTGCCGGAGCCGGACACGCCCAAACGGAAGCTGTTGCCGTTCAGCAACAAGCGGCGGTCCGCCACGATCATGTTCTTGCTGACGGCGTTCTGCCCATAGTACAGACCGTTCGGCTCCATGATTTCCTGCGCCCGGAACGGAATCAGCACGGCGGTGCTTTCGGTGGTGAGCGTGCGCAGGGCTTGGATTTTTCGCAGACCATACGGCAACACCGTGTCCAGACCGTCCTTCTGCTGCCAGCGCAGCGTGGAAAGCTGGCACAGGTGCTTACGCGCCGTAGAGTAGAGCGTTTCTGTGTCGCTGTCGAGCTGCTCCTTATTGTCCGCCAGATGCACCAGTGTCACCAATCCGAACATCATCCGCTGGTCACGGGTGGTCAGATCGTCCAGCATCTCCTTGGTTTCCTTGCGCTGCAATTCCATATCGTAAGGAATGGTCGCGGTAAAATTATTGTTGGCGTTCTGGCGGCGCTGCCAGTTAGCGACGTTCGTTTCCACGCCCAGCAACGTGCTTTGCAGCTGGCGGGCGGCTTCGTCCGTCGGCACCGGCAGGATGTCGATTGACAGCATCAAGTCGCGGTCAAGGTCGCAAAGTTCGGACACAAAGCTGTCTTTGATGTAGCTGGCGTAGTCTTGCAAGTACAGCACCCTGCCATACCGTGCGTCCAGCTTGAAATGGTCGGCGGCAAACTCCATGCTGTCGGGGCAGAACCAATCCTTGAAATGCTGCCCGCGTTTGGCGTGTTCGTGGATGTTGAACTCTGCCGCAGCCTGCTCTCCAGCCTTGAAAAAGTCGCGGAAAATATGCAGGCGCTCGTTCAGCGTCAACTCCTGCGCCACAGAGGAAAGCTGCGCAAGGTGCGTCACCAGATCCGTGCCGACGCGGGCAAAGTAGCTGCGGGCTTCGTCCATGTTGCGCTTTACCACGCTTACGGTCAGATAACGCTCCCGCACAATGCTGTTGCTGGTGCCGGTGACCTGCGCGGTCAGCATTTGATTGAACTCGTGGCGGTATTCGTCCAGACCATCATCCTTGTCGGGCAGCAGGACGCTGCGCTCAAATTCTGCTTTGTTGATGCGGCGGTTGTATATTGTGATTTTGGCAGAGGCCCCGGAGTCCAGCGCGTTCAGCAGCTCCGAGTAATCGAGGAACATAGCGGTTTTGTCCTCTTTGCCGGCGATGGCGTAGTTGATGTCGGTGAACGACCACGTTTTGGAATACTGGTTGCCGACTTGGAAAATCCCATCCGCAAAGATACGGCGGATGGGAATGGCGTCCTGTACACTGCGCGGAATACGGAACTTTTCGCGTTCCATCTTCTGCGCTTTTGACAGGGTTTTAATCAAGCGGTTTCCTCGCTTTTATGCGTATTTTTCTTCATAGGCAACCCTCTCTTTCGTTTCATGCCCGCGCGGATGGCGGGCTGCATGGCTTCGTAATAGTAGCTGTCGGATTTGAACACAAGTTGTTTCGGGCAGAGGATTTCAGATTTGAACCACGTCCAAAGCACCTGTTCGGCGGTCATGCCGTGGTATGTAAAGAACCCGCAGGCGGCAAAGGGTGCGGCACCCAGAATGCACATCCAGCCAATTTCTTCGGTGCCGACATACGGCTGCAAGGCAAAGTAGATGCCTACTGCCACGCCGACCGCCAGCATCGAGCAGATAAACTGCCGGGTGTTCAGCCCGAAAAAGATGTTTTCGTGGTAGTCGCGGACTTCTTTCGGTATTTTAATTTCCATAGATTGCCCCCTTATAACCCCATAATTTCTTTGACGATGCGGTCACAGCCCTTGATGGCTCCCACCAGCACCAGCAGGTTAAATGCCAACTCGCCAACATACGTCCACACTGCCGTCACCACAGATGCACCGGTATCCACGGCGGGTGGGCTGGACGAGATGGCGGAGAAAATAATACAGGACAAGGCAATCACCACGCCCTGCAAACAGACCCCTGCATAGCTGCGGATGAAGTTTTTGCCCACGCTGCTGGTGGGTTCACCTGCAAATGTGGACAGCGGAATCGGCGCAATGGCTGCATACATCCACAGGCTGAACATTCTGCCGTAGACCGTGAGAATCATCGTGAACGATAGAACGGTTATTAACAGCCCGCCGATCAGCGTAACCGCCCACAGCGGGATGCTATCCCAAAAGCCCACATTGTTAATGGCATCGATCAACTCCTGCGGCAGCGATACGCTGCTCATCCCGGAGCTGCCCGATTGGG
>OGXR01001126.1_pt1 | contig 20640 bp, 19 predicted proteins | sample 1576331 | NCBI WGS metagenome assembly OGXR01 (sample SAMEA3541473, study PRJEB24748) | human gut metagenome | biome: human gut; feature: human-associated habitat; material: faeces | place: China | collected 2012 | reverse complement strand
TGCAAAAGAACCTCAGCAAGAAGGAAATGTCGCAGGACGAGCGGCTGATGACCGTGATACAGACGGACACGAAAACCGCCCTGACCGACAACGCCTATTTCATCCACCACCCGGAACGCATCGTGCATACGATGGCGAAACTTGACACAGACCCCTACGGGAAGCCCGCTATGGTTTATCTGCACGAGGGCAAGGCAGCAGGCATCGCCGGGGATTTGCGCCGTATGCTCGACGAGGATTTCCATTACAGGCTTGCCATGCGCTTGTATTCGGGTTCAATCCGGCAGGCAGGAACGGAAGAAAAAGTTGCCGTTCAAAATAAAGTAGAGCGTCCTGCCATAAAATTGGAAACAGTATCCTCGGCGCAGACGGTGGAAACTCCGACAGAAAAGCCGCAACCCGCAGATGAAAAGCCGGAGATAGAACCGCGCCCGCAATATTCCGCAGGCGTGCAGCTCACCCTGCTTGACCTCTGGGGGATGACGGAAGAGGTCAGCCAACCGAAAACCTCCAAAAAGAAAAAGACGGTGAAAAAGGCAGTTACGGCAAAGTCCACTCCGCCCAAACCGAAAGTCACGGTTACACCGACAGCTCCAACTGCAAAACCCGCAATGGAGAATAAGGAGGTGAAAGCGGAGAACACCGCCAAGCCTGCCGACCCGGACGACATCTATGCCACACTGGACTGGGATACCAATCCTCCCATCAACGGTTTCTATGAAATGATGATGGGTTTGACGCCGGAGCGTAGGAAAGAACTTCGGGAACTGGCAAGGCAGCATAACGAGAAACAAGTGGCGGAAAAGACGGAAGGCACCGGGATGATTTTATCCGTCTTGCCGTGGTAGGCGCCGCCGCTGATTACTGCTGGCCCTGCGGAGCCTGCCGTCAGATGCTCAGCGAATTTGCACCCGCGCTCCGGCTGCTGGTCGCCCGGGGCGATCATACGTTCGTCTCCTGCTCCTTGTCCGAGCTCTTGCCCCACAGCTTCGGGCCAAAATCACTGGACAAGGCGCCGCGATGACTCCAGGCGCAGTCCCGCCGGGGGCCGCTATCGCGCGGCTTCTCCGGCGGGAGCCGACAGTCTGGAAAGGTCGGCGCCCTCCCATTCCAGCAGCCTGCGTTTTTTGTCGACGCCGCCGGCATAACCGGTCAAGCTCCCATTCGTTCCGACCACCCGGTGACAAGGGATGATGATGGAAATCGGGTTATGTCCCACCGCACCGCCGACTGCCTGCGCGGACATGGTCTTGCGCTGCATGCGCTCCGCCATCTGCTTTGCGATGGCCGCGTAGGTGGTCACCTGGCCATAGGGGATCTCGCACAGGATGCGCCAAACGCCCTGACGAAAGGGACTGCCGGCCGGCGCAAGGGCGAGTTCTGCAATTGCAGGCCGGTCTCCTGCAAAATACCGATCCAGCCATTCCTTTGCACTGCGCAGGATGGGAAGATCCTCCCGCTGCTCCCGCTGCTCCGGCAAACCGGCTCCAAAATACTTTTGTCCCTCCAGCCACAGCCCTATCAGGCCGTCTTCCCTGCCCGCCAGCAGAAGCGGCCCCACTGGAGACCAATAGCGCGCCGTATAATACATGAATATCCCCTCCCCTGTTCAGACGCCTTATCCATCTGCAAACTATTCTTCGGCTCCATCCGGCATTCTCCGGCTACGCTTACTCCCACTCGACAATGCTTTTTAAAACTTAACTCTATCAGTTTAAGTTTCGGATGGCAATCAGCAGATTTTTCTATCATTTCTACCGTTTCTACCTTTTCTGTGAATCTTATAGTATCAAAATAGTATCACGGTGCTACTGGCTATCACATGGCTATTGTATCATCCAGCACTGTCTTATTCAAGAGAAATCATTAAAGAGGATTCACTCAACATGATTGTCAGAACTGTCTTATTCTTTTCAGCCTCATATATCGTCATTCCCTTAATGCTATAAGTGTTTCCGCCTATAAAGCCCTCTGTTTCTGCAAGGCGAACCGCTTCCGTGAAGTCTTTCTCCGTTCTTCCCGGCATAATCAGCATGCTCGAAGTATCATCTTCCATGTATGTGTCGACGTCTTTTATTTCGAAGGGAATCAATGCGGCGATTTCTTCCGGGATGTCGGCTTTTCCAGTATCTCCCTCGTTAGGTTGAAGTTCGGATGGAGGATACTCCAGAGCACCTTCCGTTTCATACGCAGATACGTCAAACTCAGTCCATCCGTTTTCTTTTCCCGAAGCACCGGTCCAGGCTTCTGCCTCTTCTTCCGAGTGAAAAACGTCATTTTCTCCCAGCCGGTCAAGCACCGTCAGATCGTTTTCGTCCCTGTACGCTTCATTTGCCATTCTGAGCAGTTCTTCCGTGGAAATATCGGAATAATCCGGGGTGCCTGCAATTGTCAATGCAGGTTCAGCCGCAGCATATAACTCCTGCATTTCTTCATCTGACAGCATTTTAAGAATCATGTCATCTTGTGACACTCCTACCTCAGACCTATTGCTCACAGGTGTTTCGGATTGCTCGGGCTCTGTTTTTATGTCGCCAGAGCCGCATCCGGAAAGGACCAGACAGAGAATCGCCAGCATTACTACAAAATACGATTTTATTTTACCCATTCGTAGCCCTCCCCCCAGCCAAAGCTGATCGACATGCAACCGCCGTTCAGCGCGTTGTACATGCGGGAATCCGACACAAACAGCAACGAGGCATCGGCCTTAGCGTCTTTATTATACCAGAGATCACCCTGCCTTGGGATATGGGTCACACCGTTCATCCTTATTTCTGAAACATTCAGTTCCAGGTCGGCACGGGTCTTATTGCCCATCCACCCCTCAAAATAATGTATCGAGCAGAGGTTTCCGTTATAGTAGGCACCGATATCAATACTCCCGTCAGTGTTGACTGTTATGGGCAGATTATCCGGTACAACGAATACCGTATGCTGGCTCCAGAAATCCTGTTTTTCAACAAAATACTTCCCTGATTAACATGAAAACGTGCAAACTTCGATTTAACGCTATATCCTATTCACACACTCACACACAAACTGCTTTCAACTATACCTGTGTTTCGCAGAGCAACTTACTTCGATGCATCAATTTCTATATAAAGAAGGCCGTCATTTGTATTGTAGGATGAGTAGAGCAGGTTCCCTTTCCCGTCAAATGTGACGATCATCTTTGTCTGGTCTGCATAGAATGTTGCGGTCATTGACTGTGCATCATAAGTACCGGTTATCTTACCAATGAATTCTGTCTCGCCTTCAATCGTAATCTCTGTCCCATTCAGTGTAACGTGAAGTCGGTCATCCAATGGAGCCGCAATATCCGTCTGCACGAATCTGAGCTCGCTTATGCTGTATACTCCGGCTATATCCGAGGATTCTTCCGATTCCTTCGGATCACTGACGGAGTTCTCAGGTTCAGATTCGGGTTCAGATCCCGGCTCAGTTACAGGTTCTGTTACCGGTTCAGTCACTTCTTCAGTCTCTGCACCCTCATCTACTGCACATTCACGAAATGCGTTGTCCACGTTTTCAATGAATGCATCTATGTCAAGCGGTTCCTCAGTGTCTACCAGTTCTCCCATAGTCGCAATATAGGTGTCTGCCTCCACACCGAGATATTCGTCCTGAATATTTTCTGAACCGCTATCTTTCAGTGCGTCCTCGCTGATTCCTGTCTTTAAAAGCACTTCTTTCGCTGCTTCTGGATCAGATGCATCAGCAGATCGTACAATAATTTCCCTGTAACCGTTTATTATGTTGGAGCTTACTCCCAGTACCGTACCGTCCTGAATATAATCTCTCGCAAAGCCTATCCCCGTAAGGAATGCCTGCGCTGCGTTGTTTACCATATCCTTGGCTTTTTCCGGATCTCTGAAGTCTTTTATGTTCTGAATCCCTCCGCCGATAGCAAAGACAGCATTAACCGGTGCCAGCATTTCGGCCGTCTTCTCCCACGCCGCAGTGTATTCGTTCCCTTCACCATTCGTCGCGTGTATGGTAACAGCTGTACCCATATCTATTACAGCACTCACGCCATTCATCACAAGTCCGCCCGCTTCTATAATACCTGTGGCAGATGCGCCGCCTGCTGCGATACCGCCTGATGCCGCCACGGCAACACCAAATCCGATCGCAGATGCTGCAGCCTTGGTCTCCACTGCCGCCTCGTAGCATTTATTCTCAAAGTCAGCCTGGTCTTCATACGCGGCACCTTCAAGGATTGCCTGCGCCTGCTCCAGCATTATCTTTGCCTTCTTTATATCTGTACCATATTTCTCTGCGACTGCTTTAAGCTTCTGTCCGTTTTTCGCGTTGTCAAAAGTCCTTGTAAGTTCTTCAGCGTATTTTTCGGCAGGCGATTTCTCTTCTGCTGCATATGCAATAGTAACAAACGGAGAATATAGAGTACTATCAGTAAACATAGACAATAGCTCGTATCTTGCTTTTTCCTGCTGAACAGAATCGTTTTTTTCTATCTCTTCTAAAGCGCCTGCATGCATTTCCAACGAATCACTGAAGGCTTCGGCAATTCGAAATGCTTCCGTGGTTTCTGCCAGAAGTTTGCTGTACTCCTGCGCATCAAATGAATCCATGTTACAGGTTTCCAGCTTTTCAAAATACGCTCTTGCAAGTAGGTATGCCTGAGTAGCAATGACTGCCTCACCCTCCACGATAGCTCTCGTCCCGGTGCTGCAAGGAATCGTGACCTTAACCTCCGTTATAGAACTTTTGTCTTCAGTTTGACCGCAGCCAACCATCGTGAATATCAGTGTCATTATAAGTATGATGCTGATTATTCTCTTCATAATGTACCTCCACATATAATCAAAAACCTTCTATTTCATATATAACGCAGCATTTTCTTTTTAATCCTGGCTGTTCCCGGGAGTTCGTTTGGATATGTACTCCAGCACAAAATCGTAATCTTCCGGCTGTGCATAAACCTGGTTATGATTCAGGAGCGAATCCAGCTTGATCGTATGGAAAGCTCTGAATGAACGCATACGCTTCACTTTGATGAACTCCGTTGCCTGCTCATTTTTCGTTGCTGCAAGAAGTCCCGTGCCCGCCATGCCGGGCTTTCCGGCTGCCGCTCCGGCCATCGCCGTGAACCAACCGATAGCCTGTGCCTTTTTATACTGCTTTTCCATCTGAATGTGCCGGATTCCCATTTCGTTCATCTCAAACAGAACGCAGTATTTCCAGCCGTATATACAGGCAAGGATAATATATGCCACAATGGATAATCCAAGTAGAATCGCTGCAGGAATCAGAAGTTCTTTCGTCTGCGCAGCAAATGCGCCGATAAAGCCATCATTCCCGATTCTGAATAAACCGAACACGACCCATATCCCAACCAGAACGATAAGGAATATCTTCAGTACGGTCAAGAGGATAATGGGGTTCTTCAGCATATCGAACTCATAGACCCAACGGTATGTGCCGTCATCACATTTTTTGATATTCTCACTCATTGTCCGCGTTTCCTCCTTTTTTGAACAGTATGGTCTCTTCACCGTTAATAGGCGACTGAAGCGCAATGGTATTTTCATCCGTTACGGTAAAGTCATTGATAAAATCGTAAAATGCGTCCGAAGCAGAGATCCGCAGGCGCTCCGCTTTGTCGTAGCGCCACTGTCCGTGCTGAAAAAGGAACACGTAGGACCCGCTCCGTTCTCCGCCCGGAAGTCCCGTTGCCTCCTGAAGCTCCGGCGTAAAATCAAATGTGATGCTTTCACCGTCACCGTGAAAGGTCATGGTTCCGTGTTCGGATGTAAACACACCGTCATGCGCCGGAGGCTCGGGTGTACCCGGGTCGGGCAGCTGATCCCGACCGCCGCAGGCGCACAGCAGCAGAAGCAGCGAGATGGCAAGTGCGATCAAAACGACTGTTTTTTTCATGGCCTTCCTCCCTGTTTTTTCAGCGGGGAAGCTGCGGCTCTTTCGCTATCTCGATTTCGTTGGACGCTGAGGGGACCCCGCCGAACACCATATCATAGATGACACCGAATAAACCACAACTCGTATAGCTGAGAATCTTGAATAGTGAGAGCGTACAACAAATCGGTTCCTTGCCCTCTTCCTCCCAAAGGCGGAAGGTGAACCGGATATCTCCGTCTTCTCCGATGCTGAATTCACTTGTAGAGGCTTTATTGGTAAGCCAGGCAGCGCCTTTTCCGCAAAGCTCCGTCACATACTTCTCGGCAATATCCCTCCGCAGGATCTCTGTCTCCCCGGCATCAGCAAAGACAAGCTTCTTCAGCTCCCCTTCCATATGAAGCTTCTGCGCCCAGTCCTCCTGCAGATTGTTCATCTTCGTATCCATCAGATTCCGGAAGTTCTTCTGCATATATTCTTCGATCTTTTTGCCGAGGTTTTCCTGGAACTTCTTACTGTCGAGCCATTTCTTGAACAGCATACTCGCGGCAGCCTTCAACGCATTCATCGAAAGATCCTTGAAGGCATCGGTCATTGCTCCCCACAGGTCGGATTCCCCGGTCTCGTTCAGCTTTTTGAGGTAATTAGCGAGAGCCAGATATACATAGTAGGCTGCGATGATCGCCGCCGCCTTCTTCACCGCCGCAGCATTATAAGCACCGTTTTGGGCCAAACCTTCTATGGAACCCTGTGCGGCATTGAACGCGATACCGTCACCAGCCGAATACAATGCTCCGACAAAGTCGAGCTTTTCAAGCTCAAATTCCGTGCCGTAGATATAGGACACGCCCCATTCTCCGATGGCGGATGTGAAAACGTCCTTTGCCGGAGACAGGATCGCATCGGCAACAGGACCCGCATAGGCATTGATCAGGAACGAGAAGGCACAGTCGCCGAGGAACTTCGCCACCTCTGCTCCGGACGCCATCCAGTCAAACGCGATGCCCCATACGATCTCGGACTCTGCCTCTTTGGTCAGGTAATCCATATATTCCTCGATCAAGCGCTTTGCCATAAGATGCATATCTTCCACGGAAACATACGGATCATCGGGTGTACCGCAGCGAAGTCTGGCTTTCATCAGGTTATCCTGTATTTTCTCGGGATCGGAGAAGTTCACGATACGGAATAAAAGCTTCTTATACTCCGCTTCCCATTTCGCCATCCGATCTATTTCCTTCCCGCGCAGATAGAGCGGAATGTCAAGCGCATACTCCTGCCCCCGATATGTACACGACACGGGCAGAGTGACGATCACCGGCTGCTGTTCGTAGAGCATGGTGGCGGGCGTGAAGTGCGTGATCCCCTCGTCAAGACGCTTTTTGTCAACAGAGTATTTATACTTGGCGGCGATGTTGGCGCTTATCGTATCCTGCGCCGTAAGTTCACCGAATTTCAGCAGGGACGGCGTGAGCTTTACATACTCGGCCCCGTTTTCCGTTCTGACCGCGAGGGTATAATCAATGCGGGCAGACTTGTATTCGGGATCGAGCTCTCCCCGGTTTTCGTTGGCGTAGGAGTATACCAGCACATTTCCGTCCGCCATACTGTCACTGGAGGCGGAAAGCCCCTCGGGATAGAGCATGACGCGGAAGGAGCCCTCCAGCGTTTTACCGCCCGCAAAGGATGCGCTGATGCTGCCGGGCACGCTCTGCGCCGACTGCTCGGTAAACGATGTAAGTCTGTTGTCGGACGGCGCGGTGTTGTTTTTGAGGATTGCGTAATAGGTAAACTGGTTTTCGGCAGGCTCGAAGCTTACGTCGAAGCCCTCGCAGGAGCCGGTAAGCTTCTCCGGCTCTGCCGCCGCGTTCTCAAAGAAGAAGCGCACCTTATAGGTCCCGGAGTCGCCTGCGATGGCGTCGATGAACATTTCGGGAGAATAGGACGGCTGATCCGGGAATATGAGTGCGGTTTCCCGCACCTTGAAATGCACACGGTTTGCAAAGCGTCCGCCGTTTGCCTGCATGGTGAATTCCACAACGGCTTCCTGCGGAGCGCTGTCCGTGTCGGGTGCGGATACAAATGCGCTCATGTATTCGCCCGACCGCCGCTGATCCGTGATACGCAGGTATTCCGGAGAAGAAATGCGGATCATCGAGGTGAGCTTCTCGTCCGTGGACTCGTTTCCCATCGCGTCGGTCTTCACGATACGGGCATAGACGGGCAGCTTTTCCGCGCCGACATTCAGCGTATCGCCGAAATCCTTGTACATCCGCATGGAATAGCTGAACTGCTCCTGCTCCTCCTGTTCTTCCTCGTCCTGCTTTTCTTCCTTCTTTTGTTCTTTGTTTTCGGATTTTTTCCGGTTCTTCTTTTTTCTTTTTCCTGCTATGATAGCACCGCCGCCTATGACCGCGACCGCCGCCGCGAGAACGAGCAGACCGGTACCCTCGCCTTCGGGTTCCTCGGCATCAGTGTCGTAGGACCAGTCACCGGTATAGTCCTCATCAGAAACTTCCCCACCGAAGGACGGCATAAAGAAGCCGCTCTGCGCCGGGATCATCCGTACCGTGAAGGAGTAGTCCGCATTCTGAAATTCTTCGGTGGCGCGCTCCACATCCGCAAATTTTTCGTGGAAGACCTGCGACAGCGCGCTTGCCTCTTCGTAGGTCTCCATCCATGTCCTTGAGTGAACATCGGCGGAGTAGAAGCCGGAGAGGATCAGATCGTGACCGGGATACATCTCGCCCAGCAGTATGGAATAGTATCTGTTCCGGTACCCGTCATATCGGTATTCGCTCTCATAATACGATTCGTATGTTTCCACTTCATCTATTTCAGACCACATACCAGAGTAGCCATAAATGAACGCCGGATGTCCCGCGATGGTCAGTTCCTGAAGGTCATGGACGACTTGGCTCTCACGGTTCATTTCGAGCAGTTCCTCAAAGCTGTATTCCGCCGATTTGTCAGAGGGGATATTTGACAGATAAAGCTCGGCGCGCGCATCATAATCATAAGTCCGGTCCTCCGGACCGTCATAGGAATCATCTGAATACACTGTACAACGGTTCGCGCTCTCTTTCGGATGCTCCCAGTCAAACTGATCAAAGCCGCTGCCCGTCAGCGCCACCAGCAGATAGACGGACTCGCCGCCGTCCGAAAGGATGTAACCGAAATCGGCATCGCCGATCGTTTCCCCGTCAAGCTCGTATTCCAGCGATTCCCGTACCAGCTCCGTGACCTGCGGGTCCGGATGCGCCGAAAACCATTCGCCAATATTGATCTCTTCTTCTGCTGCTTCAGCAGGCAGAGGAAACAGGCAGAAGACAAGCATGACCATACACAGCAGTGCAAACAAACTTCGTTTCATCGTCGCTCACCCTCCTTACATTCCCTTGCCGATCAGCTTCAAAAATTCGTTCTGCGCTTCGGTGACGGGCAGGCGCATCTCGCCCGATGCGGCGGAGGCGCTTATGTCGCCGTCTGCCAACTGTGCGATGATCCTGCGGAGCGCGTCCGCCGCTCCTTTTGCGCTTGACCCGGGCGCGCCGCTTCTCTTCGGCGGTTTATCAGACACGGTGACACTGTTTACCTTTTCCGTCACCGGAATGGTCACACCCGCCGCCGTTCCGCAGTTTTCGCAGAATTTGGCATCTTCCGGAAGCTCTGCGCCGCACTCGGTGCAGAATCTCTTCTTGGGAGCTTTCTTTTTTTCAGGCACGGGTGCGCCACATTCGGGACAGAATTTGGCGGTTTCCCCAAGCTCCGCGCCACACTCGGCACAGAACCTCTTTTTGCGAGCATCCGTTATCGTACCCCTGCTTACTGCTCCGGATGGCACAGCGCTTTGCTCAGCAGCCGCCGCGGAATTCTGCACGCCGCCGTATTTCGCGGCATTTGCCGCTCTGAATGCCTCGACTTTTTCTAACCGCCGCAGTTCCTTCTTTTCCTTTACTGAAGAAATAACGGTGAAGATGAGAAACACCAGCGAAATGAATCCGCCGTAAATGAGCCCGTGCAGAAAATCAAAGTTTTCCGACACAAGTCCGTATATTATCATTGCGGGTATCGGCAGAAGTATAAAGACGGTCGCACAGCCGATTCCTTTTCTCTCTTTCATGTCATTCACCATCCTGTCCGTTCAAATACCGAACTTCTTTAATCTGAATACTATCTTTGCGTAAACGCTATGGCGATAATTACAAGCCCGAACAGCAAAAGAGCAATTCCGAAACTCTTCCCTCCGCTTTTGCCGTTTACCAGAAACTCATCCGGTTTATCGGGGTTATATTTGACCGTTGCAGTATCGCCCACGTTGAAGTCCCTTTTGTTATGACTGTAAATACCACCGTTTTTTCGGATGGTATTTCCGTTGACCACAAACTCATAGATTGGTGTATAGGTGAATTTCTTATGGGTATTTTCTGAACCTGCTTCATCTTTTTCCGCCTGAACTTCAACGATCACGGCAGAAGCAGAAGCAGTACATCTGTTTTTCTTTTGCGATCCCTTTCTGATGCTGAGGAAACCAAGCAGAACGATCACAATTCCAACAAGTAAATATACAATAAAAGGTTCCATCTTCTTTTCCTCCTTACGGTGTATTAATTCGTAACTGAAGCATTTGCAATTGCTTCATCAAATGCTTCAAAGTCACCATTTGCCGTGATGAACTCTATTTCGACATCGTGATCACCCATGTATATTCTTATTAGTTTGCATGGATAATCTGATTCGCCATCATCTTCCAGTGGGTTATGTGCGTGGTAAGTGCAATCAATGATATGCATATCATACTTGTCCGCAAGTTTTTCTGCCACAGGCTCACCAACATCCGAATAGCTGGCGTTGTCTTCGGTTACTTCCTTAAAAAAATCACCTGCATCTTCCAAGTCTTCTGATTTGTCCAGAAGTCCGAAGGTATCATTCAGCAACAGTCTGTAATCATGCCCTTTTTTATTGAGAGCTTCATATATTGCATAATCTTCTGAAATTGAGTGCTTATCAGCCTTCCATGAAGCCGGAATTTCCATATTGATTCCCTGAAAGCTAATTTTCTGCGTACCACTGGAACATGCAGAGAGACTCAGTATTATTATCAGAGTAATCAGACAAACTATCATTTTTTTCATTTACGCTCTCCTCCTCTCAACTCTTTTATTAGTCTTTTTGTCATGCTTCCTCTTGATACAAAAACGGAGATGTTCATTTCCTTATTTGGAATAGCCCGCGCTTTCAAGAAGCTGCTTCATATATGCGGCATACTTCTGAAGTATTTCCTCTGCCGGGCCCTTGCGTTCTTCTTCCATAGACATCGTAGTTTTTACCTTCCATGCACCGAAGAAAACATTATGCGAATGAATGGAGCGAAAAATGTCCTGCTCCGCGCCTTTAGGCGTGTCACACACAGCAAGAATAACTTTGTTGTCTTTATTGAATAACCCGCCGGCTTTTCTGGAATAGACGATCACCATGAAACGGGCAGTTGCCGGCAGTAGGATGTATTTTTCAATAGATGCTGCCGTTGGGCGCCCGATGATGAAATGATTGTAATGATCCTTGTCCCAGTTTTCCTGCATGAACTGTTCCAGTTCCTCCAGTGTAAATGCACGATTGGTCTTGATTACCTGTCTTCCTATCATTTTTAAGCTCCTTTCTGCGAAATGGAAACAAACCCGTTTGCTATTCCATCAATGGTTTGCAGAGGTCTTCAAAAGCACGGATCATCTTGGGATGTTTGATGACAAAATGTATTGCAGGGGCATTGTTCTTTGATACGATTACCCATTTTCCCTCATTGATCTGGATCTGAATATTTCTGAAAACATGTACAGCATCCATATGCAGGTCATATCCGGTGTGATCTGCGGCAAATTGCTTCGTCGCTGCAAGATGCTGCAGATACTCCTGATACGTATATCTCAGGTCTTTTTCTGAGAACATACCGGAAAGAGACAAATAAACCGGTTCCTTTCCGAATTCTTCTTCACTCAGTTCGGAAATCTCATCACATATTGTCCCGTTTTCAAGAATCGTTTCTGCTATTCTCTTTTGTCTGGATATGTAGTTTCTGACGTCTGCCTTGTCTTTTTCTCCGAAGGAATTGTTTTCCAGCATACTTTCCAGAGTGTCTCCTGGGATCGTATAGGTCGGCAGGGAAGAAAGAATGTTGCGTCGTGTTCCACCTGACAATACTTCGGAATCCTCGAAACTGAAGAATTCGGCTTTGCTTTCTGATCTATAGGTCTTTATCAGCGGTTTTGCTTTTGAAAACAGACGCTGCACCCGCTTTTTGTAATAAGCAAGATCAGTCTCACATTGTGTCAGACAGTATTTCCCCTCACCATGATACCCTCTGATACATTCTCCGGAGAGCGCAGCAGTGTCCGATACATAGTCCGTATGACAATAGACGCGATTTGAAGAGTCGGTCAGATAGAAAGAAGTGACCTTTCCGGTCATATAAAGCGGAATCCAGCTCATAAGCCCGAGCAGCATCTCACCGGATGGGCGGTCAACGTCATGGATAATCCGGATATCTGCGCCTTTCATGATCATCATTGCGATGGATTGCATCCATTCTCTCATATATGCTGCATCCGCGCTCAAATCTTCAATAGGGATGCTGTTGCACATATAGACAGTGCCATTCGTTCCGGAAAAGGCTACTGTCCTGAAAAAATCCAGTTCGCCCTTTTTCATCTCGTCGAATCCGTAATAATATTTCGGAAGGGATAAAATCTCCGGTTCCCGAACTTGAACTGCCTCCGGAAAATGAGCACCGCTCATATACGCTTCAATATTGAACGCATCCAGTTGATGAAGAAGCTCGCCAAGATAATCACGCTGACTGATCGTTCCAGAACTGAGCCAACTGCACAACTTTGATGCACATCGGCCTACCGGAATAAGTTCTTCTGCAGGGTGTCCAATAAGCTCTGCAATGGCCGACGGTGAGTTTGTTCTTGCAATATACCCTGCTGCTTCGATTATAAACTTATCCAGATCAGCAGGCTTGCGCTGACCCGTCCGAATTCTTGACAGATAGGATGAATCAAAACTCAGTGCTCTTGAAAGACCTGAAACGCTGATATCCAGTGCTTCAATTGCAGCATTGAGATTTTTAATGATGGTCTGATAGTCGAGCTTTGGCTTCTCCGTATACGCTGAAAAAGCATTTCTAATGACTGCTTCATTAAGTTCCGGGGCATTCTCACTTGCCAGTTGAACAAATCCGCAAATCAGCTTTTCAATTTGTTCCTGTTCGGGAATTCTCTTCCCGGAACGGTATCTGCTGAGGGCAGAAGCAGATATACCCGAAGCAGCGGACAGCTCTTTCGCAGTACAATTCGTTTTGTCCAGATACAGTTTTATCACATCGGCAAAGCGCATACTTTAACTCCTTACAATTATTCACTATAAATAATAGCGCAAGGCATAGCAAAACTCCATAATAATTTCCAAGTTGTCAATGACAATGCGGAAAGTTTATGCAATGATATATTTGACTGAAAAGCAAATATGAACTGTAAAAGCATTGTGAAGTTGCATCTATAAGCAACAGCAGCCGAGTACGCAAATACCCGGCTGCTCTTTATGTATCCTATTTCATCAATCACCCAAAGTGTCACGATGGCACTTTGGGTGACTTTAATCCTCCTCGTCGAGGCTTAACCTGACTTGACCTGTACTTGGCCTGTGGCAATAGGTCAAGTCATCATCACTACCGCAAAGTGCCACTTTGATACTTTGCGGCATCCTTACAGTTCGACTCCTTTCGATCTGCTGGAGCGATGCTCCTGATTGCTGATCTCAACTTGCTTGGCTGCCAGCTGCTTCAATACACTGACTTTCTGCGACTGGTACTGGGGCTTCTGAACCTCAGGATAGGTTACGCCATCCCATTCAGCCTGCTTTCTACGAACCTCATCCAAGGCCGCTTTTGCATCAGAATAAGCCTTCTTCACGGCTCTGACACTTTCATAACCGTGCTGTTTCGGTATTACGTTCATCTGATCCTGTGTCTGCTGTATCTGCCGTTCCAGACCGTCAATACGTTCCTGTAGGGCTTTACGTTCCTTACGATGCAGGATACCTCCGGGTATCTGATCCAAGGCAATCTGAATAGATCCTTTCTGCTTTTGAAGGGCAAAGAGTTTCCTGTTTGCCTTAGACAGCTTCTGATATATTCCCTCGATTGCCCGGAAGTTCTGCTCCTCTTTTGACGAATCGAGCCGCTTACCTTTACGTTCCTTTTTCTCACTGGATGCAGCCTGTTCCGGCTGGACCATCTCCGATTCATGAACTGCATCTACCTGCTCCATGAGTATCATCAGAAACTCCTTCAGTACTGCAATCGCCTTTCGTATTACGGATGCCAGCAGGCCGGGAGCTTCACCATGTTCCCGAATAGAATCTGCTATTTTTCGGACCACTTCCTCCTGTTTGAATTCTGTCACCTCATCAACAGTTCCACCAGCGATCAGGACCTGATCAACGACCTGATTCCATTCCTGTCTGACTGCATTATCGGAACGGATCTCATTTGCCATTGGATTATTCTTTCCAACCTTCTTTGTTGCTAGGTAAGGACCGGAAGGATCAAATACGGTCAGCCGGTCTTCCTCCCTTGGAACACATTGATTAATCAAGTCGGTATACATCACCTTTGCCTCCTGGGCAAAGGACCTGGTCTTAAAGATTTCCTTACGCCCGGAGAACCAGTTCATCTCATAAGGATCTCCCTTGGGAAGCATCCTGCAGCCTGGGCGAAGGCTCCCATCCTCTGCCAGGACTTCCTTTTTTGTACGGACATGATGCCCTGTCTCATCGAAATACATATTTCGGGGAGCATACTTCACTTCTGTTTTTTCAAGGATATCCCGGTCTGCAAAGATCAGATGAATATGATAGTTGGTCTTTGTTTTGTTATGATGCAGTGCAGCCGTGCACTGAACACCGTACTGCTCTCTGAACTTCTCTACGAACAGCTGCAGAAGAAGATTCGGATCAACTGCCTGCAGGCTTTCCGGCAGTGCGATGATCAGTTCCCTGGCCTCGATACATTTACCACCAGGCTGATTGCTCTTCCAAAAATCATGCTGTGCCTGTTCAGAAAGATACTTCCAGAATTCAGGTTCTACCGTTGAGTAGGTGGCATACAGGTGCTCCTGTCTCTTCGGATTGCTGATATAATCTACTCGCCCTTTTACATCGGGCAGCTTACTCATCTGAACAAATGAGTGTCTTGTCATCGTATCAACTCCTCTCGTTTACGAGCCCGCGGAGCGCCTCCGGAGGACGAAATCCTTTGTCATAAATCGCAGATTTGTGCAAAGGGAGTATTTCGCTCTCAAACGCCGAGGGCTTTGATATATTCGTATTCTCAAATAAAAACTGCATTTTTCTCTGTCTCTCCATAATGAAAGATTTATTTTTTGCCCGTATCCGGGCTGATTACTTATTTCCATTTTTTAAAGTCTTCTGCAAAAAATCGGTGGTAATGGTGGTACGGTGGTAACTTGATCCCCACCTCACCGCAAGTTACCAAAATGGGAACTTGCGGTTCCTTACCACCAAAAACTACCACCGAGCCTAAAACATTTTCAAAATGTCTTCTCTATCCGATCAGAAGGGAACAGCCAGGTCTGCCGAAAGTTCAGTAAAGCCGTCAGCATCAGTACTGTTTGCCTGACTGATCTCAGGCTCCCATGCTTTCTGAGAACCATATACTGAAAACTTCCTGCTTCCGATGTCATGCCATCCAAGGTTCCGTAAGATCTCCGTGATCTTCTTGGAAGCCCAGCCGGGTACCTCTTCACCTGAAAGATGTCCGTAGACCTTACAGTAGATTTCTTTTACGCAGGTACGGTTAAGCTTCTGTGATTCGATATAGTTTTCTACCATACCAAGCTCCGTATCCTCCGGCATGAATTCCTTCTGCATCTCATGGGCGTATGCTTCCATCTCATCACTGAAGGTCAGTTCAAAATCTCCCTCTCGATAAAGGGCCATTGCCTCGGCCCACATCTGAAGGATATAAGCTCTGGATGCTTCCTCATCTGCAAGGATGTGGATCTCCGCTAAGGCCGGATTGACGGATACCGGAGCAAACCTTCGGTTGCCGGTCCGGTCAAAGGGAAGGAACTGCATATCGTTTGATGTTCCGCAGAACACGCACTGCCTGTCATGATGTTCCGGATGCTTCTCATAGGGAGTTCGGAAGGTTTCACTCTGTCTGGTCAGGAATGATTTCATTTCCTCGATGCTCTTTGCATTGACCAGTGCTCCCATTTCGCCCAGCTCGATGATCCAGTGACCACTGAGTTTTTCAAAGACCTTAGCATCCTCGATCTTATGAAGATCATCGGTAAACCATCGGTCTTCTATGGCAAGAAAACGGAAGAAGGTGGACTTACCGCCGCCCTGCGGTCCTACCAGACAGAGCGCTATATCATACTTGCAGCCGGGCGTATAGATCCTGCTGATAGCTGCCAGCATGTGCATCTTCATTACCTCTGCCACATAGCCGTTCTGGTCAGCTCCGAGAAAATGATGAAGGGCAAACCGGATACGTTCCTGCCCATCCCAAACCAGTGTCTCCAGCCTGTCTCTGATCGGATGGAAGCTGTTTTCATTGGCAACGATGGCAATGGCAGCCTCCACTTTTTCCTTCGAAGTCAGACCGTAGTTTTTCTCAAGATACAGGCGGATGTTCATCTCGTCCGTATCGATGATCGGATCTCCTCTGCGCTTCCAGGGCATTCCTCGAACAATGTCTATCCTGCAGTTCAGTTCGTTTCTTCGGATGGCTCCGGCAAGGACCGGATCATGCTGAAGGACAAACACGCAGTTGGCCATCGTCTGCTTGACAACGCCCTCCTTGTTACGTTCCAGGCAGACCCGGATCTCATCGACAGACCCTGCTTCTTCTGCCAGCTCCTGCTCCAGTTCATCCAGCTCAGCCTCGCTCATATCAGCAAGACCCGCCGGGCTCTCAGCGGAAGCATTTTCAATGTTACCATTTTGGGTACATTGAATTTCATTCGTCATATTCTCGAATTCGTTCTGCAAGCCTTCTCACCTCCTCCTTCTCCTGACGAAAAAATCCAGACGTTCTTCGTCACTTCCGTAAAAGAGAATATCGAGGTGATATTCATTGATAGTCGACATCTGCAGAGCCTCTTCAAACAGAGGATGCCACTTAGCATCTTCCATTGCGGGGCGGTATCTCTCCTTCCAGAAATCCAGCAAATGCTGGTACTTCAGAAGCGTATTCTCCGCATAGGACAACCAGTTCCTGAACTGTTTCTCAACCTTTATAAGCCTCTGCTGACGCTCTGTCTGCTTCTGCTCGGCTCTTGTCCTTTCTGATTTTCTTTCAGCAGATGAATACTTGTTTTCCGGATGGTCAATACCGAAATCATCAAGCAGTTTCACTGCCGCGTCATAGTTGCTCAGTCCAAACAGTCTCGCCGTAAGATTCACTGCATCACCATCTGCCTGACAGCCAAAGCAGTGAAATCTCTGATCAAGCTTCATACTTGGATGCTTATCCGGATGAAATGGGCAACAGGCCATTCCGTTTCTTCGGACCTTGATCCCATAGTATTCTGCGGCTGCCCTGGCGGACACATTTGCCCGAGCCAATTCAAATACGTTCATGTTTGTTCCTTTCCGGGCCGGAACTCCTGACAGAATCCCGGCCCTAAAATATACTGTTGATTTTTAAATTCATCGGATACAAACACGAATTCCTGTGATATAATAGTCCTTGTCTAGGGGATGATACATATAACAGATCATTCGCAATTTGTATCGTCTATTAAAGCTCTTATCTTGCCGGATAAGAGCTTTTTCTTACCCTTCATGCTTTCATACCGTCCATGATCACAGTGATCATACGAATAACATCGAGAAGATCCTCATCCATGATCTGGCCGGCCTCAATTCTTTTCAATTCCTCCAGGATCAGCCCCATCTGCTTTTTAAGGCCTTTAAACACCTTGGGATTTCCTACCACAATGATTTCCTTATCGAGTAAGCGGCTGATGATATACTCCTGTTTTGACATACCCGACAGCCTTACTTTCGCTTCCAGTACCTCGTCCTCTTCGGGTGACATACGAAACGCTACTACTTTGTTTCTCCATCTTCCCTGATGATCTAAAACCTTTTCCATCAGATCGCCACCTCCGCTTCTGTACGCTCCATCTCCAGTTTTTCTGCCATTTCTGTCTGCACAGTCGGGAACAGATGGGCATATTTCGCGGTAATCTTCTCCGAACTGTGTCCTACTCTCTTGCCGATTGCAAGGACTGTAAATCCCATGTGAATCAGCAGAGACACGTGAGAATGTCTCAGATCATGGATACGAATTCTCTTAACTCCGGCTTCCTTTGCCCCTCTGTCCATCTCATGGTGCAGATAAGACTTTGTGACCTCAAAGATTCTCTGATCATCTTTAATTCCATACAGACTGGCCAGATAGTCCTTGATCTCATCCATCAGGAACTGCGGCATTGTGATCTCTCGATTACTGAGGGGCGTCTTAGGATCCGTAATGACATCTCTTCCTTTGAGACGCTGATAGGATTTTGTGATAGAAAGTACGCCTCTCTCAAAATCGAAGTCAGCCGGAGTCAGTGCAAGAAGCTCACCCTCACGAATGCCACACCAGTACAGGATTTCGAATGCGTAGTAGGATACAGGTTTGTCCATCACTGCATCTGCGAATTTCAGATATTCCTCCTTCGTCCAGTAGAGCATCTCTTTCTGACCTTCTTTGCCCATGTTTCCTGCAATGGCAGCCGGATTGGACTTAAGGCCGTAATATCTGACTGCATGGTTGAAGATGGCGCTCAGCTGGTTGTGTATCGTTTTCAGATAGGACTGAGAATATGGTTTGCCTTTTTCATCTCTGCAGGCTAGCAACGTATTCTGCCATTCGATGACATCCTTTGTCTGAATATCACACATCTTCTTTTTCCTGAAATAAGGAAGGATCTTCAGCTGAATGATGTTTTCCTTTGTAAGCAAAGTGTTTTCTTTCAATCGGTTCAGCTTATCCTCCCTGTAGAGTTCTACAAAACGCTCGAACTCCATGTTCATGTCGGCAGCTTTCTGAAGCAGGAACTGACGTTCCCATTCCTGTGCTGCCTTTCTGGTTTTAAAACCTCTCTTCATTTTCTTCTGGCGTTCACCCTTCCAGTTTTCATAGTAGAAGGCTGCGTACCAGTTGCCTCTCTTCTCATCTTTGTAAGCTGGCATTCTTATCCCTCCTTCTTTTTACTTTCTGACAGACCATAGATCTGCTCTTCGTAATACTTTCGGGTCACCCGCCCCTGAACGGTGGTGTAACCCTTTGCCCTTAACTCAGCGTTCCAATCATGGATCATCCGATAGGCTAAAGCCTTTGAAATATCCAGATCTCTCGCAATCTCTTCTGCTCGTACCATAAAAGTTGCTGCCATTTTCTACCTCCTTTCCAGAGTCTTCGCTCTTTGTATTAACTCGTTTTGTTTAAGTCTTAATCATGATACTATACATTTTAAGTTAAGTCAATGGATTGCACATGCAATTTCTAAATAAATTTGTTTAAGTTTCTCTTGTGTTCCGAATTTCCACGTGCTATACTAGGTTCAACAAATTTGTTTAGGAGGCAATATCATGGCAATCGGTAAACGCATCAAATTTTTCCGCAATCTGAAGGGACTTACTCAGAAACAGTTCGGTGAAGCACTTGGCTTCATGGGAAAGACTTCTGATGTCCGTCTGGCTCAGTACGAAGCGGAGGCTCGTGTCCCAAAGAGTGACCTGGTCGATGCTATGGCTAATATCCTCGATGTAAGCCCTAATGCACTGAAGGTGCCGGACATTGACTCCTATATAGGACTGATGCATACCCTGTTTACCTTGGAAGACACCTATGGTGTTCAGGTCACGGAACTTGACGGAGAGATCTGCATGCGTGTGAATGTCCGTCAGGGCAAAGACGCTGCGGAGCTGCACAAAATGCTCTGTTCCTGGCGTGAGGTTGCTGCCAAACTGGAAGCCGGCGAGATCACAAAAGAGCAGTACGATGCATGGCGTTATCAGTATCCGAGACTTGATACTTCCCGTATCTGGGCAAAGGTTCCTTCCCAGGAGCTCAGCGATGCACTGATCCAGGCCCTGCGCAGAGAAGAAGATTAACCAAAACAAAAAGAGCACAAAAACAGCCCTATGAAAAACATTGTCGTTTCTCATAGGGCATTTTTATGCTCTAAAAAATAATGGAACTCCGGATTATAGTATCATTTTAGTATCACGGAGCATTCCGACCTTCAGAAAATGGCTTAAAATAAGGCTTTTTTGAAGATTCGCTATTATTCCCATTCGATGGTGGCGGGGGGCTTGGAGGTGATGTCGTAGACGATGCGGTTGATGCCCTTTACCTCGTTTACGATGCGGGTAGAGACCTTATCCAGCACATCATAGGGAATCCGCGCCCAATCCGCGGTCATGAAGTCCGAGGTCGTGACGCCCCGCAGGGCCAGGGTATAGTCGTAGGTCCGCCCGTCGCCCATGACGCCCACGGAGCGCATGTTGGTCAGCACCGCGAAGTACTGGTTCATGGTGCCCTCCAGATGGGCCTTAGCGATCTCGTCCCGGAAAATGAAGTCTGCCAGGCGCAGAGTGTCCAGCTTGTCCTTCGTCACCTCGCCGATGACCCGGATGGCAAGGCCCGGCCCTGGGAATGGCTGTCTCCACACAAGCTTA
>OGXR01001123.1_pt1 | contig 20657 bp, 15 predicted proteins | sample 1576331 | NCBI WGS metagenome assembly OGXR01 (sample SAMEA3541473, study PRJEB24748) | human gut metagenome | biome: human gut; feature: human-associated habitat; material: faeces | place: China | collected 2012 | reverse complement strand
AGGGCCTCGTCGAAGCTCCCGCCCGCCCCGGGCTGCGCCCCTCCGTCGTCGGCGCCCGGCGCCATGAGCTTGCCGCTCAACTCGACGATGATCTTCTGCGCCGTCTTGAGGCCCAGCCCCTTGACGTTTTTCAGCAGCACGGCGTTGCCCGCCGTGATGATTCCCTGCAACTCGCGCGGCGAATAAGTCGAAAGGATCATCCGCGCCGTGTTGCCGCCCACGCCCGAAACGCTGATCAGCAGGCGGAACAACTCGCGCTCGGCCTTGGTCGAGAAGCCGTAGAGCAGCTGCGCATCCTCGCGCACGACGTAATGGACGTAGAGCCGGGTCTCGGTCTCGTGTTCGATCGCGGAGTAGGTTTCGAGCGAAATATGGAGGTAGTAGCCCACCCCGCCGACGTCGATAACTGCGTAAGCGGGAGCCACTTCGGCGACTGTGCCCTTGATGTATTCGTACATGTGTTTCAAATTTTGCTGCGGGTTGGGCAAAAGTAAAGATTTTTTTTTACCTTTGTGTCTCAAATGCTGAATAATTAACTAAACAAACCAAAAAACGATATGAAAAAAACTCTCTTTCCGGCGCTGGCTGCGGCTCTCGTCCTCGCGGCCTGCGGCACGAAGACCACCGGGCAGGCCGAAGTTGCGGCCGAGGCGGCGGCGCAGCAGGTTGTTTCGAGCGACATCGCATACGTTCAGGTCGAAGCCGTGCTGGCCCAGTGCGACCTCTACAAGAACGAAGGCGTAGCGCTTCAGGAGAAGACCGAGAAGGCGCAGAAGAGCTGGGCGCAGCGCGAACAGAACCTCCAGGCCGAAGCCGCCCAGTTGCAGCAGAAGTACGAAAAGGGACTGATCACCTCGCGCGACGCGCAGGCACAGCAGGAGAGCATCCAGAAGAAGGTGGCCTCCTACCAGAGCAACGCCCAGAAGGAGGCCCAGACGCTCGACGAGGAGAACTACGTGTTCACCAACCGCGCCCAGGACCTGCTGCACCGCGCCGTGCAGGAGATCAACAGCGGCAAGAAGTACAAACTGATCCTCAACGCCTCGGCGCTGATCGACGCGGACACGACGCTCAACATCACCCCCGCCGTGCTGGCGAAGGTCAACGAGCTGTATGCCGCCGACAAAAAGGCCGAGAAGAAGTAGCCCCGCCCGCGAAAAACAAAAAAACCGGCTTCCCCGCACGGCGGAAGTCGGTATTTTTTATATCTTGGGCGTCGTAACGACACTGTCGGAAAGTCGCGGCGTTTTGCCGAATCGCATGCGGTCCGGTTTTGCAGCGGCCCAACTTTTTCGTATCTTTGTGCGATAACTGAAACCTGATAAATTTTCTGATACACGATGGGATTCGTTCCGTTCACATTCGTCGACCTGATAGACATCATTCTGGTGGCCGTGATCATGTACTGGATTTACCGCATGACCAAGGGAACCAATGCGCCGTACATTCTCTCGGGAATCATTGCCGTCTACCTGCTGTGGGTGGTCGTCCGGGCGCTGAACATGGAGCTGCTGTCGACGATCCTCGGACAGCTGATCTCGGTGGGAGCCATCGCGCTGATCATCGTCTTCCAGCCCGAACTGCGGCGCTTCCTGCAGATGATCGGCATGCGCCAGAAACATTTCAACTTCATCACCCGCATCTTCTCGACGGGCGAGGACACCGTGCAGACCAACGTCGTGCCGATCGTCACGGCCTGCCGCGAGATGTCCGAGACGAAGACCGGGGCGCTCATCGTCATCGGTCAGCAGAGCGACCTGCGGCTGATCGCCGAAGGCGGCATCGCCCTCGACGCCAAGGTGTCGACGTCGCTGATCAAGAACATCTTCTTCAAGAACGCCCCGCTGCACGACGGCGCGGCGCTGATCGAGGGCGACCGGATCGTGGCGGCCAAGTGCATCCTCCCGGTGACGCAGAGCGACGTGCCCAAGTCGTTCGGCACGCGGCACCGCGCGGCGATCGGCATGAGCGAGATTTCGGACGCCATCATCGTCGTCGTCTCGGAGGAGACGGGCGACATCTCGATCGCACAGGGCGGCGAAATCCGTCTGAACATCGACCCCGTGCGGTTACAGCAAACCCTGCAACGCTACCTGACGATCAACACGCGCAAACGCTCGAAAAAGGAGGTCGCCGAATAAGCGGCGCCGGCGCAAGACGCCGGATTCAGGGGCGGCGGGAGGTTTCCGGACCGGCCATTCCGTTCCGCGCTTCCGCGACACTCCCCGAACACCCAAAACAAGCAAGTATGCTTTACCCGTCCCGAACGGCCCGCCTCGCACTGCGCGCATGGCGGGAGGAAGACCGGCCGGCTTTCGCCGCCATGAACGCCGACGAGCGGGTCATGGAGTATTTCCCCGCGACGCTCACCGCCGAAGAGTCGGCCGACCTGCTCGACCGCATCCGCGACGAGTTTTCGACCGAGGGGTTCGGTCCGTATGCCGTCGAACGTCTTTCGGACGGAGAGCTGCTGGGATTCACCGGACTGCACCGCGTGACGTTCTCCGGCGGGCTGGAGGGCCAGGTCGAGATACTCTGGCGGCTGCGGCACGACGCCTGGGGCCAGGGTTACGCCACCGAGGCGGCCCGGGCATGCATCGCACACGCCGCGAAACTCGGCATTCCGGAACTGGTCGCCTTCACGTTCGTCGGAAACGGGCGTTCCCGGCGCGTGATGCAGAAGCTCGGCATGACGTGCGTCGGAGAGTTCGACCACCCCGCCCTGCCCGAGGGGCATCCCCTGCGCAGGCACGCCCTCTATCGCATCCGGACCGAACAATGAAAAAGTCCGCGACCTGTCAGAGGTCGCGGACTTCTCCTTTCCGGCTGCGGAATCATTTCAACTCGAATTCCACCGTGCCGCGAATATCGTCCGACGCGGCGCCCACATAGGCCGTGAACGCGCCCGGCTCGGCCACCCACGCACCCTTTGCGTCGTCGTAGTAGTGCAACATCCCGGGGGTGATCTCGAAAGTCACGGTCCGCGTCTGCCCGGGATTCAGCGAAACTTTCTGAAAACCTTTCAGCTCCTTCACGGGACGCGGCAGCGACGACTGCTCGTCGCCGATGTAAAGCTGCACGACCTCGGCGCCCGCACGGTCGCCCGTGTTGGTCACGTCGGCCGAAATACGGATGCTGCCGTTCGGGGCGAGCGTCGTACGGTCGGCCTTCACGTTGCCGACGGCGAAGGCGGTGTAGCTCAACCCGTGGCCGAAGGCGAACAGCGGCTTGAGCTGCTCCTTGTCGTGCCAGCGGTAACCGACGAAGATGCTCTCGTTATACTTCACCTTGTCCGCGCCCGGGTATTCGCCCAGCGCATGCGCGCCGTTGTCCTCCAGCCGCACGGGGAACGTGAAGGGCAGCTTGCCCGAAGGGTTCACCGCACCGAACACCACGTCGGCAAGCGCATTGCCCGCCTCGGAACCCGAGAACCACGCCTCCAGCACCGCCGGAACACGGTCGATCCACGGCATCGCCACGGCGTTGCCCGAGACGATCACCACCGCCAGATTGGGATTGGCTTCGGCCAGCGCCCCGATCACTTTGTCCTGCGCATACGGCAGGCCGTATTGCAGGCGGTCGTCGCCTTCGCAGTCCTGGTGGTTGCTCTTGTTCAGCCCCCCGACGAAGATCACCGCGTCGGCCTTGCGGGCCGCGGCCGCGGCATCGGCGATCAGCTGCGCCTCGGAACGGCTCTCGCTCAAATCCTGCCCGGTCTTCACCCCGTTGTAGTCGCCCGTCACGTCGCCGACGTAGCCGCGTTCGTAGATCACCTCGGCTTTGCCGGCCGCAGCGGCGCGGATGCCTTCGAGCGGCGTATATTCGTGCCGCACCTTGAGCGACGAGGAGCCGCCGCCCACGGTCATCATCTTGATCGCATTCTCGCCCACGACGGCGATGGTCTTCGCACGCCCGAGGTCGATGGGCAGCACCCCGCCCTCGTTTTTCAGCAGCACCATGCCCTCGCCGGCGATACGGCGTGCAGCGGCCAGATGTTCGGGCGAATTGAGCGACCCGAACGGTTTGCGGGTGTTCATCGCCGTGCGGAAAATCAGCCGCAGCACCCGGCGCGCCTTGTCGTCGAGCGTCGCCGTCGAAGCCTCGCCCTTGCGGAGCATATCGAGGTAGGGGGCGGCGAGGTAATAGTTGTCGTAGGCGTTGCTGGCACCCCAGCTCAGGCCGTCGGTCCACGAACCGAACTCCATGTCGAGACCGTTCTCGGCGGCCTGCTTCGTGTCGTGCGTGCCGCCCCAGTCGGAGACGACCACGCCGTCGAAGGCCCAGTCGCGTTTCAGAATGTCGTTCAGCAGGTAGCGGTTGTGGCAGCAATGCTCTCCCTTGTATTTATTGTAGGCGCCCATGACGGCCCATGCGCCGCCCTCCTGAACGGCGGCTTTAAACGCCGGGAGGTAGATCTCGTTCAACGCACGGTCGTCGACCTCGACGTCGATGCCGTGACGGTGGGCCTCCTGATTATTGAGTGCGAAATGTTTCACGCAGGCGGCAACGCCGTTCTTCTGCACCTCCTCGATGTAGGGAACGACCATCCGCGAAGAGAGGTAGGGGTCCTCGCCCATGTACTCGAAATTGCGGCCGTTGAGCGGCGTGCGGTAGATGTTCACGCCGGGTCCCAGCAGGATGTCCTTCTCGCGGTAGCGCGCCTCCTCGCCGATGGATTTGCCATACAGCGCCGACATTTCGGGATTCCACGTCGCGGCAAGGCACGTCAGCGCCGGGAAAGCCGTGCAGGAGTCGTTCGTCCAGCCGGCCTGATCCCATTCGTCCCACAGGACCTCGGGGCGGATGCCGTGAGGGCCGTCGGTGCACCACACCTCGGGAATGCCCAGGCGCGGAACGCCCGCCGACGAGAATTTCGACTGCGCATGCAGGATGGCGACCTTCTCTTCGAGGGTCATGCGCGAAAGGGCGTCTTCGACCCGCTTTTCGATCGGCTGCGACTCGTCGAGGTAGACGGCGACGCTGCCCTGCGGCCCCGGCCCGCCTCCGCAGGCGACCGCCGCCAGGGCGCACAGCCCGGCGAGACTCTTCAACAGAATTTTATTTTTCATGTCTGGAATGGATTAGTGCATATTCACAAACGGAGTGCACAGTCGAGAGGCCGCGCACTCCGTTTGCAAAATTAACGATTATTTCTTAACCAGCGACAAAACGGGGTTGTCTTTTCCCGCCGTCACGTCGAGTGTCAGACGATAGGTCGCGCCCTCCTCAAGGGTGACTCCCGAGGCGATCTCGATGTTGCCGTCCCCGGCGATCGAGAAGAACGCCTCGGCGCCCGGCGCCAGCGTGAAGGCTCCCAGACCGTCCCAGCCGCGGTTCCGGAAGAACTTGCCGCTCCAGCCGCTCACGCGGAAACGCTGTCCGAGGGTCGTGCTGCCTTCCAGACCCGCCTGGGCCGTCATCGTGTAGATGCCGGGAGCGGATTCGGGCACGCAGACGCCCTTTTCGGTGGTCCAGCCCGGTTCGTTCACGGCCGCGGGCGAACCGATGCCGTAGCCGATGAAATAGACCGCCCCGTGACCGTCGTCGCTCAACGTGGCAAGCCCCGAGCCGTCGGCGTTGAGCACCAGCGCATCAATCACCCGGGTCGCCAGATTGGCCGTGATGCGGTATTTGCCCGTGACGGGGACCAGCTTGACGCTCGTCGCGGAGGCCGCCTCGAAGAAGTCGGGATTGATCCACGCCGGCGTGAAGGCGTCGGCGCCGCCCAGCGTCAGCGTCTGGCCCTGCGTCAGGTCGAGGTCCAGCTGGTAGTTGTCCACGTCGAGCTGGGCCATCGGCGTTCCGTTGACGGTGATGTCGGCGGGCGGAAGCTCCTGCTCGCCCACTTTCTCGACGGTCAGCACCGCGGCCATCGTGCCGCCTGAAACGTCGATCGTGAAGCGGTAGATACCGCCCAAGTCGAGCGTCTTGCCCTCGGCAAGCCCCAAGTTGCCACCGTCGGAAATCTCGATCAAATCGCTGGTAGTGGTCAGGACCCCGTAGGGATTGGCAAACGAGGCATCCGTCTTACCCAGGAATTCGCCCTTGTCCCAGTCCTTCGGCCAGAAGAACTTGAAGTCGAAGTTCGAAGCGTTGATCGAAACGCCGGCCACCAGCGAGATCTGGAATTTCTTGTCCGCAACGCGAGCCAGACACAAGCCCGTGGAGCCCATATCCCAACCGTCGCCGTTCTTGATGACGGGTTTGCCGATACCGGCTCCGACCGTCCAGATCGCATTGCCCGAACCGTCGGCGGCGAGCGACGCATACTCCGTGGCCGACTTCATGGCCTCGATACGCAGGTAGCTGTGTTTGAAATTGGCCGTCACCTTGTACATGCCCGACATCGGCAGGAAGGTCAGGGCCTCGGGATTCGAAGCGTCGGCCCGTTCGAAGAAGTCGCGGTCGATGTCCCAGTCGGCGAAATCGGAAACGCCCGTCAGCGTGTAGGTCTGATTCTGCGTCAGCGTGGTGACGATGCTGTAATTGTCGTTGTCGACCATCGTCATCTCCGTCTCGCCGAAGAGCAGTTTGATGAAAGGAGAACCCTCGAAGGTCAGCAGGTTGAAGGTGATCGTGAACTCTCCGGCATTCGAATTGGCGAAGGGAATGGCGTCGGTGGAATCGGAGACGATGCCGCCGGCCCCGGAGTCGTAGCCGAAGGTCACCACCGAGCCAGCGGCGTCGAGTTCGGGCGTCGCGATGTAGCCCTGCGGCTTCTGCGGGAACTCGTCCGTCACGGCGTATTCGTAGTCGTTGCCCGTAGGCTCCATGCGGTACTCCGCGTCATCGAGGAAGAACGTCAGGTAGGCGGGCTTGGGACGCGATACGGCGAGCGGCCGGTCGACGGTCGTCGTTCCGAAGCGCACGTTCTGCCCCACGAAGCGCAGCGTGGCCTCGCCGTCGGGAATGTTCTTGTAAAAGGGAAGCGTCACAGCCCCCGTGTAGGTTCCGTCGCTTTTGGTGCGGATCACCTCCTCGGCGACCATCTCGTCGTCGAAGAATACCTGCGCCTTGAGCGTCGAGAGCGCATAGCGGTCGGTCATCGTCACCTCGAAGTCGACCTTGCCGCCGTAGACGCCCGACGCATCGGCCGAAACGACGGTCATCTCGGGACCGACGTCGGTGGTGAGCAGTTCGGGATCGTCCTTGCACGCCGTCGTCGAGGCAGCGACGAGCAGCGACAGTGCGATGTATTTCAGCGTTTTCATGTTCTGCGAATTTTAAAGGTTAGTTTTCGGCTCCGGCGCCCCAGCGGAACGAGGCGATCGACTTGGCCGGGATGGTGTATTTGAACGAACGGTCGGCGTTTTCATACACGGCGACGGTCTGTTCGCCGGCGCTCCTGTTGAGCGCCACGAAGGCTTTCGATCCGTCGGGATTCCGGAAGGCCAGGTAGGTCAGCCCCGACGCCGTGTAACCCGACGCGCCGATGCGCACGGCACCCGGCCGGATGACCTTGGCGCACTGGGCCAGGTCGTAATAGTGGCTGTTGTACTTGAGCGTCTTGTAATCCGACGAACTGATCTCGATGGCCCCGTAGCAGGTCGTACAGCCTCCGGGGCGGTTCGGAGCGCCCTTGTCGTCGAGCATCAGGTTCCACAGCAGAACCCCTTTGCCGTAGCGGCTCAACGTCCCCAGGAAGATCGACTCGAAGTCGTCGATCACGCAGCTCTCGAAATTGTAGTTCCACGTGCCGATCGAAGCCTCGGTGAAGTAGATCGTCTTGTCGGGCGCGGCGGCGCGGATGTTGTCCAGCTCGCTCACGCTGCCCCCGTAGTTGTGCCAGGCCGAGCCATCGACCCACTGCGCAGCATCGGCGTCGGCGTAGATGTTGAGCGGGTAGTTCTGCTGGCCGGCGACGTTATCGTAGTTGTAGTTGTGGTCGTAGCAGAGGATCTTGGTGTCGATGCCCGCCTTGCGGAATGCCGGGCCGAGTTTCTTGACGAAGGCCAGCTGGTCCTCCCACGGCATGTAGAGCGACATCGAATTGCCCTTGTTCAGCGGCTCGTTCTGCATCGTGATGGCGTAGATCGGGAATCCGTACTCCTCCATCTCGGTCACCCACTGCACGAAATACTCGGCGTAATCGTCGTAATAGGCGGGATTGAGACGACCGCCGGTCCACGAATCGTAGGGTTTCGAGGGGTCGGCGACCGTGCCCTTCATCCATTTGGGGCACGACCACGGCGAACCCATGATCTTGATTTCGGGATTGATCTCCAGAATCTCTTTCAGCACCGGAAAGATGCCATCCTTCTCCACGGCGGGAATGGCGAAGAATTCGATGCCCTCCCGGTCGCAGCAGGTGTATTCGTCCATCGAGAAGTCCGAGCCGCCGATATGCACGCGGATAAAGCTGAAACCGGCTCCGGTCTCGGGGTCGAAGCACTTCCGGAGGATCGCCGTGCGGTCGGCCTGCGACATTTGCAGCAGGTTGTAGCACGTGGCGCCGGTGATGGCCGGGCCGAAACCGTCGACGGTCTGGTAGGTCGTCGAGGGGTCGATCGTGACCCGGTAGGGCGACATCGAGACCTTCGAGTAGTCGAGTCCCTCCTCCGTGAACAGGCGGTTGCCGTCGGCCGAGGTGACGTAGGCGAGAACATCGCCCGTCACGGGCGAGGGATCGGGGCCAGGACCGGGAGCCGGCGTGTCGCCATCGTTCCCGCTGGAACAGCATACGGCTCCGGCGAGCAGCAGCGGGCAGGTCAGCAGGCGCAGGTTGTTATTGATCGTAAATTTCATGGCAGAATCGCAATTTTAAGGTTAATAGCCCAGGTTTTGTTCGATGTTGGTGTTATCCTCCAGCACTGAAGTCGGCACCGGCATCAGCACGCGGTTGTCGTTCATCGCGCGGCGGGTCTGGAAGTAGGAGTCGTAGGACGCCGAGCCTTTGATGTTGACGCCGTCGCAAATTTCGAACAGTTTCGAATAGTCGTCGCCGTAACGCATCAGGTCGAACCAGCGGAAGCCCTCCATGGCCAGTTCCAGACGGCGTTCGTGGAGCACGGCTTCACGCATCAGGTCGGCCGACGCGCGCTGCGCCGCAGTCAGCTTGCCAATGCCGGCGCGGCCGCGGATCTCGTCCACGATGTCGGCGGCGCCTCCCGGATCGTCCATATTGGCCAGCGCTTCGGCATGCAGGAGCCGGATCTCGGCCAGACGCATCAGGTAAACCGGGGTCACGTTGGTCGGGAACTTGTGCATGAAAGCGTATTCGTCGCTCGGATAGTGGTACGACCAACCGCATTCGTCGTAGACGACCGACGCATTCTTGCGCTCGGTGTCGCCCTCGGCGTCGTAAGCCTTCGTCAGGTTACGCGACGGCGTGCACCACTTGGCCCACGAGAAACTGTCGCCCGGGACATAGGCGTTGCGGTGGAACATCATCCACATCCACGAACCCGAGGTCTGGCTGGTCCACTGCACCTCGAAAATCGACTCGCGGGTGTTCATCGCAGCCATGCCCGTATCGCCGGTGGTGTAGGCCCACAGGTCGCCGTACTTGTCGCAAAGGCTGTACCCCATCCCTTCGACCGCTTCGCAGGCCGAGACGACCTTCGACCAGTCGCGGAACTCGCGCATGGAGTAGAAACGGGCCATCAGGCCGTAGGCGAAGCCCTTGGTGATGCGGAATTTGTTCGAAGCGTCCATGTCGGGGGCGTATTTGCAGGCATACTCCTCGATGTCCTTGACGATCTGCTCGCCGACGGTCTGCTTCGACACGCGGGCCGGGAAATAGAGCGGATAGACCTCCTCGACGTTCCCGGCGTTGATGGCGGGCGGGATTTCGGTCAGCATCGGGATTTCTCCGAAAAGCTGCATCATGTTCATCCAGATATAGGCGCGCCAGCAGAGCGCTTCGGAGAGCCACTCCTGGTACTCCTTGTCGGTGAGCGACGGATCGTTCTCCTTCACCAGATCGATGTTGCAGATGACCTGGTTGGCATAGTCCACGGCGTTCATCGAGTAGTTCCACAGGTTCGAGGCGAATTCGTTGTCGCTGTCGATGTGGTTCGACTCGACGCTGACGACCTTCGTCTCGGCCATGTTGCCGCCGTAGGCATTGTCGGCGCGCGCCTCGGCGAGCGTGGTCAGCTGATACCAGTAGGTCTGGAGATCGCCCTTCATGTAGTTGTACATGGCCGTAAGCTGGCCTTCGAGCAGTTCGCGGGTGTTGATGGCCGTCTCGCTGTCGCCCGTGCCGGAGGTGTTGTTCTCGGCATACATCGTCTCGGGGAATTTCTCAAGGCTGCACGACGTGGTGGCAACCCCCAGCGAGAGACCCGCGGCAATTAATAATATCTTTTTCATAATCGGTTCTTTTTTCAGCGGTTAGAAAGTAAGATTCAGACCCACGACGACCGTGCGCACGTTGGGATAGGTTCCCCAGTCGATGCCCATTTGCGTGGCGCTTTCCGACTGGCTCACCTCGGGATCGTAGCCCGAATAGCCGGTCCAGGTGATGAAGTTCTGGAGCGAAATGTAAGGCTGGATGCGCGTGATGTTGATGCGCGTGAGCTTCGGCGAGGTGATGTCGTACGACAGGGTGATGTTCTTCACCTTGAGGTAGGAGCCGTCCTCGACCCAGTAGGACGAATTCTTCACGTTCCAGGCGGGGTTGTCCGAGCGGAACACGTCGGTCTGCTGGCCCGGAATGCGCCAGCGCCGCAGGACCGTGGTGGTCTGGTTGTTGGCCGAAGCCATGCCCTCGGTCTCGATGCGCGAGGCGTTGAAGATGTCGTTGCCGTAGGAGCCCGTGATCAGAATGTTCAGGTTAAGCCCCTTCCACGAGAAGTTGTTGGTCATGCCGAAGGTGAACTTGGGATTGGCGTTGCCGATCCAGGTCTTGTCCAGCGGCGTGATCTCGCCGTCGCCGTTGCGGTCCTCGTAAACCAGGTCGCCCGTCTCGGGATCGACCCCCTTGGAGACATAGCCCCAGAACATCGAAAGCGGGTGGCCCGGGGTCATGCGCACGACGTTGTCGTTGGTCGCGTCGGAGGTCGTGGCGTAGTAGTATACCTGCTTCAGGTTGAGTTTTTCGACCTTGTTGCGGTTGAGCGAAACGTTCAGGTCGGTCGACCAGTTGAAATCCTTCCGGGCGATGTTGACCGACGAAAGGGTGATCTCGAAGCCCTGGTTCGACATCTCGCCGTCGTTGCGCGTGATGTTGGGATAGGGCGAGGGCAGAGGCACGCTCATCAGCATGTCCTTGGTGTACTTGTAGTAATAGTCGAGCGACAGGTTCAGGCGGTTGTTCAGCAGCGCGAAATCGAGTCCGACATTGGTCTGCGAAGAGGTCTCCCACGTAAGGTCCTGATTCTTGATGTTCTTGCGACCGCCGACCGTCGGCACGGCCTGCGCGTTCTCGGTCAGCGTCCAGTCGTAGTAGTTGGTGCTGTACTGCTGCATCCAGCCGTACTCCGCCAGACCCGCCTGGTTACCGGTCTGTCCCCAGCCGGCGCGCAGTTTCAGGTCGTTGATCCACGACACGTCGCGCAGGAACTTCTCGCCCGAGATACGCCACGCGGCCGAGAACGAGGGGAAGTAACCCCAGCGGTGGCCGGGAGCCAGCTTCGAGGAACCGTCGGCGCGGAAATTGGCCGTCACGAGGTACTTGCTGTCGTAGTTGTACGACACGCGCGCCAGATAGGACATGATCGACCACTCCGATTTGCCGTAGCTCTGGCCGCGGACGCCGCCGTTGTTACCGCCGTTCAGGTTGGGAATGGCGTTGTTGTTGGTCGAGGAGAAATAGGAGCGCGAGCCGCTCAACTGCTCCCACACGGAGGTCGTGGCCGACGTGCCGGCCATCACTTCGAGGCTGTGGCGGTCGAACGATTTGTTCCAGGTCAGGATGTTGTCGTAAATCATGCGCATATCGTCGGAACGGGTGTCCGAGGCGGTTCCGTGCTGCGTCCGTCCGTAGGAGGTGCGGATCGGGTCGAGGAACGACGACGAGTGGACCCAGCGGCGGTCCATCGAAACCGTCGACTTGAAGGTCAGATCCTTGGCCAGGTAGAACGTCAGGCCGCCGGAGAGCAGCAGGCGGTCGGTGACATCCTGGTTGTAATCCGTGCGGGCCATGTTCTCACGCGGCGAGGTGAGGTTGGCGCCGTAAAAATTATTGTAGAACTGCTGGGGATTCTCGGGGTCCCAGATCGGCGCGTAGGTCGGGGTCGTGATGGCCGACACCACCACGCCGGCGCGGTTGGCGCCCTGACCCGAGATGATCGTGCCCTTGGTGGTGTAGTGCGAGAAAGTCGTCGAGGCGTTGGCCGAAACCCATTTGAAAATCTTCTTGTCGAAGCTGGCCTTCACGTTGTAACGGTCCGAAGAGGTGGTGTTGATGATACCCTTTTCGTTGGTGTAGCCGCCGCCGAGGTAATAGGACGAGTTTTCATCGCCGTTGGAGACCGAGAACTGGTAGTTCTGGTTGACGCCCGTCGAGTAGGTTTCGTCGAACCAGTCGGTCCGGTCGGTCAGATCGGCCGGAAGCCCCGACACGGCGCCGTTCTCCTCCATCAGGTCGCGGTACTGCCGGGCATTGAGCACGTCGTAGCTCTTGGTCACCTTCGAAATGCCGACGAAGGTCGAGAACGAAATCTCGGGGCCCCGTTTCCGGCTGCCCTGCTTGGTGGTGATGAGCACCACGCCGTTGGCGGCGCGCGAACCGTAGATGGCGGCCGACGAGGCGTCCTTCAGCACCTGCATCGACTCGATTTCGTTGGGAGAGAGGTAAGCGATGGCGTAGTTTCCTTCGCCCACGGGAACGCCGTCGACCACATAGAGCGGGTCGTTGCTCGACGAGATGGACGAAGCGCCGCGGACGCGGACCACCATGCCCTGTCCGGGCGAGCCGTTGGGCTGGATGACCTGCACGCCGGCGGCTTTGCCCTGAAGGGCGCCCGAGGCCGAGGTGATCGGGCGGCGGGCCAGGTCGTCGGTCTTGACGACCGAAACGGCCGTCGTGAGGTCCTTCTGCTTGACCGTGCCGTAACCGATCGCCACCACGGCGTCGAGGGCCACGGCGTCTTCGGCGAGTTTCACGTCGATCTTCGTGCGGCCGTTCACGGCGACCGTTTGCGAAACGAATCCGAGCGACTGGAAAATCAGGTTAGCAGAATTCCCCCCCCCTCGCAGTTTGAGGGAATAAGAGCCGTCCACGCCCGTCGTAGCGCCGTTCGTAGTTCCCTGCTCGATGATCGTGGCTCCGATAACGGGCTGTCCCGACTGGTCGGTGACCGTTCCCGTCACTGTCGGCGCCGACTGGGCGAAGGCCGCCGGCGCAAAGACGATCAGCATCGCCGTCAGTGCCAGCATCCACCCTCTCCGGCAGTCCGCTTGCAGTTTCTTGCAAAAATGTGCCATAGGAATTTAAGGTTTTTAAGTTTTAAGTTAATATTATAAATAGGTAAGGCGCAGTTCTTAAAAAATCGACACTTCATCGCCTTATTTCCGTTTAAATAAAAGTAACTATCCTCCGCGACATGAAAAAAATTTAAACAGCAAATTGTAAACTCAAAACCCGTTTATAAAAATATATCTACTTAATATTCAATATATTAATTATTTGACTATTGCAAAAAAAAGTAGATTGATCGGAATTTTCACAACCGCCTCGGAAGCCCGGAAACGGCATATAATAAAATATTTTAAATAAATCCGGCTCCCGGAGCACGTTCCGTTCGCCGGGCCGGCCGCCCGTCCTGCCGGAAAAAACGGCCGGACGGTCCGACTGGCGGAAAGCGCGCCGCCCGGTATTGATTTTCCCGGGATTATTCCTATCTTTGGTGCCGTAACGACACTTTTATCAGCCGGAAAGTACCGCACCGTACCCGATTCGGTCTTGGAACCATCCGTCCTTTTTCCGATCTTTGTCAGGAACAAACCGTGAACCGTCCGCACATGAGAAACCTTCTGTCAACCGTACTGCTGCTCGCCGCAACGCTCGCCGCCTCGGCACAAAACGACCTGAAAAGCGTGCTTTCACAGCTCGACGCCACCCTTTCGCACCGGGACTCCTACATCGCCGGACGCGAACAGCGGATCGAATCGCTGAAAAACATCCTCCGGAAATCGGATTTCTCGGACGCCCAGCGCTACATCCTCAACCAGCAGCTGATCGACGAATACACCCCCTACCAGGCCGATTCGACCATCGACTACCTCTACCGCAACATCGCCCTGGCGACGCGCATGAACGACGCGGGACACCTCAACGAGAGCCGTATCCAGCTGGCATACCTGTACAGTTCGGCGGGTATCTACCTCGAAGCGGCGAACATGCTGAAACTGGTCGACACCACGGCGCTGGACCGCAGGCAGCTGGTCGACTACTACATCGCCCGCCACAAACTCAACGACGAACTCCAGCTCTACTCCCACGACTCGGCGCAGGGACACGAATCGTGGCGGCTTACGGTGATCTACGCCCAGCTGATCGTGGAGAACACCGAACCGGAGTCGGTCACGCACCTCAACTTCCGGCTCCGCCAGGCGATCGGCGCCCGCGACTACCCGCAGGCCGTGGAGATTTCCGAACGGCTGTGCAGCGCCCTGCAACCCCTTTCGCGCGAATATGCCGAGGCGTCGTACATGCGCGCCCTCGTGGCGGACCTGATGGACGACACGCCCACGGCGCAGGTGTGGTTCGCACGCTCGGCGATGACCGACATCCAGCTGGCGATCCGCGACAACGCCGCACTGAAAAGCCTCGCCAACACGCTGCTCGACGACGACAACATCCAGCGCGCCATGCGCTACATGCGGATCGTGATGGACGACGCACGGTTCTTCAATTCGCGGCTTCGCCCGTGGCAGGACGCACTGGCGCTGCACGTCATCGAAGAGGCCTACCAGGTCCGGCGGCAGCGGATGGACGCCATGTACAACATCTTCGTCGTGTCGATCGGCTGCTTCATGCTGCTGGCCCTCGGGGGCGTGGTCTTCGTCCTGCGGCAGAACCGCAAGCTGAACCTCGCGCGGCTCGAATTGCAGCAGGCCAACAACCGGCTCAACATCTCGAACAAAGACCTCCAGCACATCAACAAGCGACTGGCAGGACTGAACAGCCAGATTTCAGAGGCCAACGAAGTGAAGGAGGAGTATATCGGCATCTTCCTGACGATGTGCTCGGAGTACATCGACAAGATCATCGACTCGCGCCGCCACGTACGCCGCCTGCTGCGCGACGGCCGCGTCGACGAACTGCGGAAGGAGTACTCCCCGACCGACGGCGACAGCCGCGAACTGGAGGAGTTTTACCGCAACTTCGACACGACGTTCCTGCAACTCTACCCCACGTTCATCGAGGATTTCAACTCCCTGCTGGACAAGGAGGCGCGCATCGAGCCGAAAAAGGGCGAGCTGCTGACGACCGAGCTGCGCATCTTCGCGCTGATCCGGCTGGGCATCAACGACTCGTCGAAAATCGCCGCGCTGCTGCGTTACTCCGTGAGCACGATCTACAACTACCGGTCGAAGATCAAGGGGCACACGCTCGTCTCGCGCGACGATTTCGAGGAGCGGATCAAGACCATCGGGGCTTTCAGTCCGCAGCATCTCTGACCGTTTTCGCCCAGGGGGGGGGCTCCTCCCGGAGCGATTCGAAGCGGCACAAAAAAAGCCCGCGGAGCATCCCGCGGGCTTTTCCAATACATGAATCGGAGAGGTTCCGGCCGGGCGCAAAACACGGGCGGGAATTCACCGTCCCGTTCCGGGAGGCAAACAACCTCGGATATTGCAAGGCGGCCCCTCCGGGGTCTCTGTTGCGGGACCGTTCCGGCCCCCGATGAATCGTCCCATGCGGGACCGCTTCCGGACGGGCGAAAAAAAGACCGCGGAAAGAATCCACGGTCTTCTATAACGGCGAAGTCTCCCCCCCCTCCGGCGTTCCGGACGGAGCGCGGAGGCTACTCGGCCTGCTGCTCGGTCTGTCCGGCAGAGGGAATCTCGGCCTGCGGCATCGTAGCGGCGGCCTCGGATTCGATGACCCGCTCCTGAAGCGCCTTGGCGTCCTTCGAAATCTCCAAATTGCTGTCGGCGACCAGACCGCGGTCCATGGCCAGCGTAGCCGCAAGGCTCAAAACCACGATGGCAATAGCCATCGACCAGGTGAATTTCTCCAGGAAGTTCGTAGTCTCGCGCACCCCCATCACCTGGTTCGACGCGCCGAAATTGGCGGCCATGCCGCTCTTGGGGTTCTGCACCAATACCGCCAGGATCACCAGTACGCTCGCAACGAGTATCAGGGCAATGCAAATCGTGTATAACATATTACCTTAAATTTTAATATTGTTTTCTATTTTGCCAATAAGTTCGGCAAAGTAAACACTTTTTTCGGGATTTCGCAAACTTAATTTGCGATAAATCGCCACGGACTTGTCCCGAAGGCCTTGAGCGAGATAGATTTCGGCCAGCTCCTCGGTGACCACCTCGTCGTCGTCGTCCAGTTCGGGCTGCAGAACGACCTCCTCCTCGGGTTCGCCCTCGCCGGCGACGATGCGCAGGTCCTCTTCCTGAAGGAAACGGTCGATGATCTCCTCCGAGGAGAGCTGCGTGAGCGCCGAGGCGTCGACGGCGGCCCTGCGCAGCGAACTCTCGGCCCGCCACGGGGCCGTCAGCGCCACCCGCGGATCGGATTCGCCCGTAAGCGTCTCGCGCAGGATACGCCCCGGAAGGAACCACGGGAAGCGCACCGCAAGGTCCCCGGCTTCGGCAGCGGAAGGCGTCTCCGCCCGGCCGGGCGCCGCAAAGTATGTTTTCAGGTCGGACATCGCGCGTCGGAATTACCAGTTGGAGGCCGCGGCCTGGAAAATGTCGGTCACGATCTTGTCGACGATCTGGGGGATCAGCTCGCCTTCGACCTCCGTAAGCAGTTTCGTGGAGTCGTAGTCCTCGTAGGCCTGGAAGGTGCGGTTGAACGACATCTTCTCGTCGAGGGCGTTGGTGAAGCGCACCTTGACGGTGATCGTCAGGCGGTTGAGCAGGGCGTAGTCGTCGCTCGAAACCGAAGCCGTCGTCGAGGTATAGTTGACGATCTCGCCCTCGAAGGCGAAGTCGCCGCCCTCGTCGACCTGCATCAGGCGCGTGCGGCGCGTGAACATGTCGACCAGCGCCTCGGTGAGCGTGGAACTCAAAATCGGCGACACCATCGTGGCGTTGTTGGGGAAGTAGGCCACCGAAAAGGTCTTGGCGTCGGGCGGAATCGAGGCGCCCGACAGCGAGTATTTGATGGACACGCCGCAACCGGTCATCACCGCGGCGATAGCCAGCAATGAAAAACGGAAAATGAAAAATGAAAAATTATCTCGGAATCTGCGCATTCTTTTAATTCTTAATTTTTAATTGGAGTCAGGAATTGTCTTCAATTCCTAACTCCTTTATCTTGCGGTATAGTGTGCGCTCCGACATGAAAAGTTCGGCAGCGGCCTCGCGGCGGCGGCCGTTGTTGCGGCGCAGGGCGCGGATGATCTGCTCGCGCTGCATGTCGGCCTTGGTCATCTCGCGGGGCGGCTCGTCGGTCACCTCCTCGCTCTCGGCATGGACCGGAGGCTGGGGATAGGAAGCGACGGCCGGAACGTAGCTGCTCTGCGCCGTGGTCGGCAGCAGGGCCTTGACGTCACGGACCGGCTCGGGGCACGGCACGCCGCCCTTCATCAGTTCGGAGATCATCCGCTTGAGGTCGTTGATGTCGGCGCGCATGTCGAACAGCACCTTGTAGAGCAGTTCGCGCTCGGTCGACATCGTGTCGTCCATGCGCATCGTCCCGGCGGCCATCGGCGCGCCCCCGCCCTGCGGGGGCAGGTATTTCGCCAGCACCTCGGAGGTGATCACCCGGGTCTGCTCGATGGCCGAAATCTGCTCGGCGACGTTCTTCAGCTGGCGGATGTTACCCCGCCAGTAGTAGTTCTTCAGCATCTCGCGCGCCGCATCGTCGAGCGTCACGGCGGGCATGCGGTACTGCACGGCCACGTCGGCGGCGAACTTGCGGAACAGCAGCGGAATGTCCTCCGGGCGTTCGCGCAGCGAGGGAACCGTGATGGGGACCGTCCCCAGACGGTAGTAAAGGTCCTCGCGGAAACGCCCCTGGGCGATGGCCTCCTGGAGGTTCATGTTCGTGGCGGCGACCACGCGGACGTTGGTCTTCTGCACCTTCGACGAACCGACGCGGATATACTCGCCCGTCTGAAGCACGCGCAGCAGGCGCGCCTGCGTCGGATGCGGCAGTTCGGCCACCTCGTCCAGGAAGATCGTGCCGCCGTCAGCCTCCTCGAAATACCCCTTGCGGGCCTCCACGGCGCCGGTAAAGGAGCCTTTCTCGTGGCCGAACAGTTCGGAGTCGATCGTACCCTCGGGAATCGCCGCGCAGTTGACGGCGATGTATTTGCTGTGCTTGCGCGCGGAATAGGCGTGGATAACCTGCGGGAAAAACTCCTTGCCCACACCGCTCTCGCCCGTAACGAGCACCGTCAGGTCGGTAGGAGCCACACGCAGGGCCACCTCCAGCGCCCTGTCCAGAAGCGGGGAGTTGCCGATGATGCCGAAGCGTTGTTTTACAGTGGTGATCTCTGTCATTTATTCGGGTTGTTCGGGTTGGGACGCGGCGGACGGGAGTTCCGCCGCCTGCGGAAGTTCGATGTATTCGTTTTCGGCCTGCTTCTCCCGGGCGTCGCGCCAAAGTCCGAAGGCGATGGCCGCCACGGCCAGCAGGGCGGCGATCACGGCGATCCAGATGAACCGGTCGGCGCGGCGGCGCGGCACGCGGTCGACGTAGCGGTAGGCATCGGTGTTCTTCGGCGGCTTGCCGTAGCGCAGCCCCCGCACCGAAGGATCGGGATTCATCTTCGCCGAAGTCGACACGCGCGGCTCCGTGAAAGCCGTCTTGACGGCCTCGGCCACCTTCTCGGGTTGCAGCGGCTGACGTTTCCCGGCAGCCGGTTCTTGCGCGGGGGATTCCGACGCGGGTTGCGGCTCGTAGACGAAGGCGATGGTCGCATTGGGACCGGGTTTCATCACCCCGAAGCCCTCCAGGCGGTACTCCGAGCCATGCTCCACGGCGTGGCGGATCTCGAAAACGAAGCGGTCGATCTCGCCCGCGGCCTCCAGTTCGCCCATCCCCCCGGCGCGGAGAAGCCCCCGCAGCACGCCGTCGTCGCGCTTGAGCAGTTCCGAAAAGACGACGCTCCGGCCCGGCTCCTTGACGATGAACGTTCCGAGTTGGGGTACGACGAGCCGCCTGTGCGACTCCAGATATTGTATCAGGGTATGAATCAGCACGGTTGAAAATCCTTTAAATCCGGGTTCAAAATTACCCTTTTTCAGCGGAAAAAGCAATATTCCGGAGGGCTTTTTCAAAATAATCGGGCAAAGTGTTGGTTATCCGAAAAATATTCGCCTATTTTGCATCCCGATTTTTTCCAAAATCCGGGCGAGCTACTTTCGCCCGAAAATAGTCAAACAGGGTAAAATGGGCGATTGCTTTGGCAACTTCCAGGTTCAAATTCTCTTTCATGCGGAGCTGTACCCAAGTACAACCGCCTTTGGTCACCATCTTGACCTCATCCAGTTCTGTGTATTTATTCGTACGGTGTGTGATGAACATCAACCGATTAGTACCGGTAAAACAGGCATACCTTCCTCTACCTGCACTTGTATATAAAAAATCGTCTAATTCCATGCTTGTAGCTTTTTATATTGTGTGATAATAGAATCCTCTTTATCTGCCGAAGGGTAGTTTCCCCAAACTGCTCCCAACACGGCAGCTCCCCCGAAGCGGAAAGGGCGTAGAAGTGGAAGGGTCGTCAGGTTTATGCCTCCTAAGGCTATGACTTTACCATTGATGATCCCGGCATTGGAAGCCTGTCTGAGTGTTTCCGGCTTGAAACCGTTCCCATAGCCTTCTTTGGATATGCTTTGAAAAATCGGGCTAAGAAACAGATAGTCGAGTTTCCCGAACTGTTCGAGTTCCTCGATCGAATGGCATGAACAGCTGATTGTGCCTGTAAAACCGTCTGGCGGTTGGTTGTTGCGTCTGTTCAGGTGTATGCCGCCTAGGCCATATTCTACCGCTAGCCCGAAACAGTCATGAAGTACGACTTTTGGATAGTAGGTATCTGGAATCCGATCTAGCAACTTGCGTAATTCATTTGCATCGCTATCCGGTTTACGCAGATGAAGACGTTGCATCCCTTCATTAAACAGATGTAAAAGGATGGAATCCTCTCCCTTGAAAAAATGGGGCGAAGTAATAACGATCAGCTTTTTCATACTTCTATTTTTATGAGGGGAACCGGATCGAAAAAATGATCGAGAGGTCCGTGTCCATGTCCAGTCTTAACATTGGCCCCAGCACGAAGGGCTGCCGTTATGTAATCTTTTGCCGCACGTACAGCATTGGGCAGTTCTTTTCCTAAAGCCATATAGGCGGCAATGGCGGACGAGAGTGTGCAACCTGTACCGTGTGTATTTTGAGTCTGAATGGTCGGCACAGCCAGTCGGAGCGGAGCTTCATCGTGTGTAAACAAGATATCGGCCATTTCTTTACCTTCCAAGTGGCCACCTTTCATCAATACGGCACGGCATCCCGAAGCCAACAGCTTTTGTGCGGCCATTTCCATTTCTTCCTCGTTGCGAGTTATTTCTTTTACTTTTTT
>OGXR01001121.1_pt1 | contig 20692 bp, 16 predicted proteins | sample 1576331 | NCBI WGS metagenome assembly OGXR01 (sample SAMEA3541473, study PRJEB24748) | human gut metagenome | biome: human gut; feature: human-associated habitat; material: faeces | place: China | collected 2012 | reverse complement strand
ATCTGGTGGAAAACCTTTTCCTCAAGCTGAAAAACAACCGCCGTTTTGCCACCAGGTATGAGAAGAAAGCACTCTATTTTCACGCTGTTGTCTGTCTTGCCTGTATCCTCGTTTGGTTACTTTGATGGTTTTAAAACAGACTCTAATATTTACTGAATAAACCGCCAAGCGGTTTATTCGTGCGGCCACTGCTGCATATTTCATCAAAGTGGGCTCTAAATGGCCCTTTTTGCGTATTTCCGTTGGAGCGCCGTATTGCTCCAACGGAAGATGCAAGGTTTTCTGGCTCATTTGACCGAAAGCCTTGCATTTGAACAAAGCCAATTGCCCTTGGAAGCCTTGGAATTTAAGGCTTTCGGTTTTGTTCAGTACGCATTACTTTATACTGCGGTACAGGAAGGCCATGATCTGGGCACGAGTGCAGTTGCTGGCGGGGGCAAACAGACCGCCGCCGATGCCGCTGCTACGCTGCTAATACCATTCAGCTTGGCCCAAGCAACCGCTTTTGCGTAATAAGCGTCAGCAACCACGCCCCTGAATGTATGCAAGCTTACGTTGGGAAAAGAAAAGCTAAAAACGAAAATGCAGAGGGAGCGTCTCCTGATCGATGGGTGTTCCTGCGTATTCGTCTCCCGCATGTTCCATCATATAGTTAATGACCGCCTGCATCGGATTGGAAATAATTGCGTTTTTGCGGTATGCGCACGCGAAAATGCGATAAGTGCTCCGTTTGTTTTTAATCCGGTAAAAAATGACATTCTCATTGTTACGGTCGGCGTACCAATAGGGAAGGATGGCCAAGCATTCTCCTTGGGCGACTAGGTTAAATCCGCGATCCCAGTTTTTGCAGACAAATATGACATTGGGCATCCAATCAAAGTAGCGGAACAGGTCATAAAAAAATACGGTGTATGCCTTTGCGTCAATTAAAAGAAAAGGCAGACCCTTTACATGACATAAATCCACGAAACCATCATCCATCTGTGTCTGTGCGAGAAGGGCATTTATTTCGTGTTTTTTCGGAACGCCCAAATAAAATTCCTCATGCCTCACAGTGACGTATTCCATGCTCGGATGAGCGTAAATGGCCGGTGTGAAAAGCAGGTCAATGTCTTTCTTAAGCAATGCGGATAAGAGAACTTCCACCGAATCCTCCAGTATGTGAGCATTTACAAGAAAATTGTTCTCCATGTAAGAAAACAATTTGGTGAAATACAAAAGGGTATATCCGGTGGGCCAGCCAATCCGAACATCCTTCACATTAGCGGCGGTCTTCATCTCTTCCAACATGCTTTCATAATTTTCCAGAAGTGCTTTTCCGTGTTCCAGCAGGACTGTGCCTGCAGCTGTTGGAATACAGCGTCCCCGATCACGCTCGTAAAGGGGAAATGTCAGCTCATCCTCGACCCTCTTGATGTATTGCGATAAGGCTGGCTGGCTGGTGTATAAGGCTTCCGCGGCGCTTTGGAAGCTCCCTTCACGGGCGATGGCACGCATATACATAATGGTCTTGATTTCGATAATCGGATGCATAACCTAAGTTTTCCTCCTGTAAAAATCCGGGACGAAATGAATCTTTCCGTTTCAAGCAAGAGCAGGAGGTACCGGTGTTGCGTATCCGCTACTCAAGCACCTCGGGATATTTGAGTCGGCAAACAGAAAGCAGAACCAATTAAGACTCTTTGATGGTTCTTAAAAACTGCCACCCAATATTGTTATATACCACAAAAAGGAGCTTGTGGCAATACGATTTTTTGAAAAACAGTATATAATATAATGTTATGCCTCTCCATTGATAATCCATATTTCACAAAAAACAAAAAATCAGTTATGCTTTTTTATGAAAAAAGGATGTGCAAAAAACATTTGTACACGTGCTAAAGAATAAAAACAAGGATACATCGAGGAGGATTGATGATGAAAAAAATTTACACGACAGCCTGCGGTACAGAGCCATATGACAAAAACTATGGCATCGGCTACAAGGTCGGCCACAGCTCCTGGACGCCCTATCCCCGCGTGGAACGTCTGATGAAGGCGTTCTTTGCAAAACCCTATGACATTGACCTGCAGCGTCTGCGGCTGGTTACTGAGGCTTACAAACAACATGAGGACTGCTCTCGAAAGCTCCAGTGCGCCTACGCGTTCGAGAACGTTCTGGAAAATGTCGATCTTGAGATCTATGACGATGACTTGATCATCGGCGAAATCGCCGCTCCCGGTAAGGCCGCTCCGATTTACCCGGAGTTTTCCGTCAAGTGGATCATCGATGAAGTTCTTCACTATCCCTTCGAGGAACGTCCTCATGATCAGTACTACATGAGAAGCGATGAAGACCGCAGGGAACTGGTGGAACTGTGCAAGTATTGGGAGGGCAAGACGGTATGTGATTATGTCGACTCCCGCTTGGACGAAGCCCAGCGCATCGGATCTCAGTCTGGCGAGAAGATCTTCCAGACCAATCTGTACCATTACGCAGGCGTGGGACACTACACCATAGACTATGTCCGCCTGATGAAGCTGGGATATCCCGGGATCATCCAAGAAGTGGATGAGGCTTATGCCAGACTTACCAAGAAGGACCCCGAGTACGATGAAAAGAGAGACGAGTACGAGGCCTCTTTGATGATGCTCAAGGCAAGCCAGAAATATCTTCTGCGCTATGCAGATCTGGCGGAGAAAAAGGCTAGGGCGGAGGACGACACCAAACGCAAGGGTGAGTTGAAGACGATTGCGGAAAACTGTAGGCAGATTTCTGCCGGTACGCCGCAGACATTCTGGCAGGCACTGCAGCTGTTCTCCGTTGCCACCTCTCTGCTCCAGATTGAGAGCAACGGACACTCCCTCTCCTATGGTCGCATGGATCAGTGGCTGTACCCCTTCTATGAGGCAGACATGAAAAATGGAACGATTACCAAGGATTTTGCCCAGGAGCTTCTGGAGGTCCAGTATGTCCGACTGAACAACCCCACTAAACTTAAGGACAGAGGTACCATCGTTGTGCGGAATGGCCGCAACTGGGGCGGCGAGTGCCTGACCATCGGCGGCGTTGACCGTGCCGGAAACGACGTTACCAACGATCTGACCTTTATGTTCCTGGAGGCTTCCGTTCATACCCGCATGGAGCGCCCCTGGCTGCTGGTGCGCATGCACGAGAAAACCCCGTATGAGCTAAAGGTAAAGACTGTCGAGTGTATCCGTGCCGGCTATGGCCATCCCAAACTCTTCAACGATAAATCGGCGATCCCCAGCATGATGCGGAAGGGCTGCTCCCTAGAAGAGGCCAGAGATTATGCGGTCGTGGGCTGTGTGGAACTTGCCGTGCCCGGTAAGGAATACGGCTGGCACGACGCCGCGTACATTAATACAGCGAAAATGTTGGAAATGGTCATCAACGGCGGCTGCACCTTGGACGGAAAACGCCTGGGTCCCGATACCGGCAGCCTGCTCACTTACAAAAACTTTGATGAGGTCATGGAGAGCGTCGATAAACAGTTTGACTATTGGCTGGATCAGGTGTGCAGCACCATGAATACCGAAGAGCGTGCCCACAGATACCGTAAACCTGTGCCTTATGCCTCCAGTCTGTTTTCCTCTTGTGTGGAGTCCGGCAAAGATCTGAATGAGGGCGGCGCTGTATACAACGGCACCGGGCCGCAGGCCAGCGGTCTGGGAACCTGCGCGGATATCCTCTGCACCATCAAGCAGTTGGTATTCGAAAAAAAGGTATGCGCTGGTGCCGAACTGCTCCAAGCTGTCAAAGATAATTGGGAAGGACATGAGAAACTCTATCAGCTGGTGAACAGTTCTAAAGTCCACCATTATGGAAACGATGACGATTATGCGGATGAGATTTTCAAGGAACTCTTTGAGCGCTTCTGCGAACGCGTTTCCGGACGGAAGAACGCCCGCGGTGGCGAGTTCAGACCGGGTGTCTATTCGGTCAACGCCAATGTCGGCATGGGTATGTTCATGAATGCCTCTCTGGATGGCCGAAAGAAGGGAGAAGCCATCTCGGACAACATGGGCGCTGTGCATACCGACGGCGGTTCTCATGATATCAAAGGCCCCACCGCGCTTGCCAACTCTGTGTGTAAAGTGGATCACAGCCTTGCCACCAACGGAACTCTGATGAATTTCCGCTTCCCCGAAGACGCAGTGGCCGGGGTGCAGGGCAGAGATAACCTGATTAACTTCATTGACGAGTACCTCGAAAGGGGCGGTATGCACATCCAATTTAACATCATGAGCTCCGAGACCATGCGGGCTGCACAGAAACACCCCGAGGACTACAAGGATATGCTGGTTCGAGTTGCCGGCTACAGCGCGTATTTTGTCGAACTGGGCAAACCACTGCAGAAAGACCTGATTCAGCGGACTGAACTGCATTTTTAACCCTCGGAACCGCCGGATTCCAGAACTTATGCTTCCAGGTCAGACGGATCATGAACCAGGTTGACTCAGACAATGTTAATATTTCATAGGAATTATTTGGGAGAAATCGGCCCCGTTTTTCAGAAATAGATGAGTTTACATAGATGGTAATGGCTGTTTATCAGGAAAAACGGGGCAATTCTCTCCGTAAGGCTTCAGCGGACAAAGCCAGCCGCCAGGTATCAGCTCCGGGTGTACACTTGCCGTTGAACGCCTTTATCTAAGGAGACGTGATTATCTATAAAAGGAACTGTTTTCAACATTCAGCGTTTTACTATAAATGATGGACCGGGTCTAAGAACGGAGTTGTTTTTAAAGGGGTGTCCACTCAAATGCAGGTGGTGCAGCAATCCGGAAGGGGCAATGCGTGTCATACAAACGGGGGTATATAGAACAAAATGTATTTCGCGCCGGAAATGTAATGCGTGCGAAGAAGTTTGCCCTCGGGAAGGCGCACTGTATTTTTACCGCGGGAAGATTGCCGCGATAGACCGCAGCAAATGTGTTAATTGTTTTGCCTGTGTAAAAGCGTGCCCCTCAGAGGCTATCAAGCAATGGGGCGTTTCGATGACTGTAGAGGAGTGTATGACGGAGATCCGAAAAGATCGCGGATATTATGACCGCTCCGGAGGCGGCGTTACGGTATCTGGCGGGGAGCCGCTTCTACAAAGCGACTTTGTGGCGGAATTGTTTAAGACCTGTAAGGACGAGGGAATCCAAACCTGTATTGAGTCCACGTTTTTTGCTCCGTGGGAAGAGGTTGAAAAAATACTCCCCTATACCGATGTCATTATTTCAGACCTTAAGCACATGGATACGCAGATCCACTGGAAGTATACAGGCGTGCACAATGAAACGATTTTACGCAATCTGAAACGGCTGACTGATGAAGGTCGAACGCTTATTCTGCGGATTCCTGTGATCCCGGAGGTAAACGATAATATGGAGAATATGGAGGCCACGGCGGAGTTCATCCTCCATGAGCTCCACAACCGAGTCAGCGTTCTTCAGCTTTTAAGTTATATGCGGCTGGGAGAAGAAAAGTATGCCTCGCTTGGAATACCCTACCCGATGGTGGATGTTAAGTTCAATAGAAAATCTTTTCAAAAGTGTGTGAGTGAATTTGCGGATTATTTTAATCGGCAGGGAATTCACTGCACAGTCGGCACAAATGCAAAAGATGAGACGCACGGGTAGACCGCAGCTTGACCGCACAGCCCATCTGTCCGGAAAAAGTATTCGCTGCCAGATGGGTTCGCGGGCGGCGTGGGAAATGCAAAACTATACACTATGCGAAGACAGCCGGATCTGATCCATACCGGCATCTGTTACAGAAAGGAATGTATTTGAGTGAGTGAGACTATGACAGTGGAAGAACTGATTGCCCGTTCCAAGGTGGCTCAGAAAAAATTCGAGTTTGCAACGCAGGAACAGGCTGATGCCGCCGCCCGCGCAGTTTGCAAGGCAGTTTATGACAATGCTGAGATGCTGGGTGCCCTGGCTGTGGAGGACTCCCGCATGGGCAATTTGAAAGATAAGATCGCCAAGTGCCGCAACAAGTCTGCCTTAATCTGGAATGATCTTAAGGACAAAAAGTCCGTGGGTATCATTAACCGCATGGAAGACCGCCGTATGTTGGAAATCGCGAAGCCGATGGGTGTTGTGGCCAGCCTGATTCCCTCCACCAACCCCGTTGTGACACCAATGAGTAATGCGGCATTTGCCCTCAAAACCCGAAACTCTGTGATCTTCTCTCCTCACCCTCGCGCCACCAAATGTGTCAAGTTGCTGACCGAAATGTTCAGGACAGAACTGGCGAAGCTGGATTTCCCTGAGGATTTGGTACTGTGCATTGAGAATGCTACCATTGAAAACAGCGCCAGCCTGATGAGCGGCGCGGATGTTACCGTTGCCACCGGTGGCATGGCCATGGTCAAGGCGGCCTATTCCAGCGGAAAGCCGGCGCTGGGTGTCGGCCAGGGCAATGTGCAGTGCATCGTGGACGACGACGTCGACCTGGCGGAGGCTGCCGAAAAGATCATTACCGGCCGCAGCTTTGACAACGGTCTAATCTGCTTGGGCGAACAGTGCGTTTTCGTGCCCAAGAACAAGTATACCGTCTTTGTTGAGGAAATGAAGAAGCAGGGTGCATTCTATATTGATGCCCCCGAGGCCGTGGATCAGTTGCGTAAGGGGCTGTTCCCGGACGGCGCTTTCAGCCGCGTTGTGGTCGGCCGCAATGCCGCCGGTGTGGCGGAAGGTGCTGGAATCAAGGACGTTCCTGCGGATGCCCGCGTACTGGTCGTGCCGGCAGCGGCCACAGGCTCCGGCGATGTGCTGTGCCGTGAAAAGTTGTGCCCTGTGGTTGCCATAATGGCTTATGACACTTTTGAGCAGGGCGTGGCCATGATGGTAGAGAACTTGGAGCACGAGGGGAAAGGGCACAGCATCTGCGTCCATTCCAATAATCCTGAGCATGTGCAGTATGCTGCGTTGCAGTGTAGCGTTTGCCGCGTGGTTGTCAATCAGCCCTCCGGAACAACCGGCGGCGGCAGCCCCAACAACGGATTTGTTCCCACCACCACTCTGGGATGCGGTTCCTGGGGCAACAACAGCTTCTCAGGCAATCTAAGCTATTTCCACCTGATGAACATCACCCGCGTCGGTTACCCCTGTGAGGAGTCTGTGATGCCCGATATGGATCAGGTCTGGCAGTAATAGTGTCCCGGGTACTGTGTCACGAACGAACGGACGGGATCACTGCCGGCAGCGTCCGGTTTAGATGACATAAATCATAAAAAAGGAATATGCACGATGGAAAGAGTTGCAGCATCTCTGAGAGAAAAGATTATGCCGGCGCAACAGGCGGCGCAGTTCATCAAAAGCCAGATGACTCTCGCAGTCAGTGGCTTTACCAACGTCAGTTACCCCAAGGCCGTCCCCACTGCACTGGTACAGTCCGGTCATGCCAGGGACTTGACACTGATCGTCGGTGCCGCGGTCGGCGATGAGATCGATGGTGCGCTGGTTCGCGCCGGCCTCCTGAAGCGTAGGTATGGCCATCAATCAAACCCGGATCTGCGAAATGCGATCAACGGCGGCTCAGTTTTGTTCAGCGATATCCATATCTCCGAGCTTCCCATGAACATGAATCAGAAAACCGGCCCCAGGATCGATGTCGCCATTGTCGAATGTACCGCAGTGACGGAGGACGGCCTGTATTTCGGTGCTTCTGCCGGTTCTGCCGATGCGGCAGTCAGAAACGCGGATAAGGTGATCGTAGAAGTCAATGAAACCCTTCCCATGGGATTGGTAGGAATGCACGATATCTTTGACGTGGGGTTGCCGCCACATGCAAAAATTATCCCAATTAACAAAGCCAGCGACCGGATTGGTACCCCATATATGCCGTGCTCTCCGGAGAAGATTGCTGCAATCGTCCTGACCAGAGAGCAGGAGCCCGCGCAGAAGTTTAAGGCAATTACCCCCGCCACCCGGAAAATCGGGGAGAATGTTGTCCAGTTTATTCAGAAGGAGATTGCAGAAGGGAGACTTCCCAAGAATCCTGGGCCAATCCAATCCGGTGTTGGTTCTGTCGGGAACGCCGTGCTGGCCAGCCTGGCCTCCAGCGGGTTCCGTGGGCTGAGTATGTACACCGAGGTCATGCAGGACGCGGCATTTGGTCTGCTGGAGACGGGAGTGCTCGATTTTGTCTCCACCAGTTCGGTGGCATTGTGCGAGGACAGTCGGAAGCGGTTTTATGATCATATAGAGGACTTCCGCAGCCGAATCGTCATTCGCCCCAACGAGGTCTCTAACCATCCGGAAGTCATCCGGCGTTTGGGTGTGATCGCGCTCAACACGCCCATCGAGGTGGATTTGTACGGCAATGTCAATTCCACCCACATCATGGGTACCAAGATGATGAATGGATTAGGAGGCAGCGGTGACTTTGCTCGCAGCGGAAGGATCAGCATTTTCGCTACGGAGTCCCTTGCCAAAAACGGCTTGATCTCCTGCATTGTACCTATAGTTTCCCATGTGGACCAGCCGGAGCATGACGTAGCGGTAGTCGTTACAGAACAAGGGATCGCCGACCTGCGCTGGAAGGCCCCGAGAGAGCGGGCGGAACTTCTGATCGAAAACTGTGCGCATCCCGATTATCGCCCCATGCTGCGAAACTATTATGAATGTGCGTGCAAGAATGCAGCGGGTAAACACACGCCCCACGACCTGGCAAAGGCATTGTCTTGGCATCAAAGGTTTTTGGACACCGGAACCATGAAAGGTTAACTTTTACGAACATCTGATTAAGTATATGCCAAGCGACTTCCACTATAACAATCAAGGAGGTATGCGCAGTGAAGCGAAGCGCAAAAACAGCACTTCTGATTGCAGGACCAGCGGTTTTCATAGCGGCGACCCTGACCTTGTCCGCTGTGATAGGGCGTTCCGAGGCACAGGCGATCGGACTGCTGCTTTGGATGGTACTTTGGTGGATCACGCGCCCGGTCAATCTGGCAGTTACAGCATTACTTCCGTTTATTGTCAACGCACTGTGTGGAATCGTTCCGATGGAAGCGGTCGTAAAGAACTTTTTCTCTGAAGGTATCATACTTCTTTTTGGAGCCGGATTGGTAACTATGCCTTGGGCAAAAACCGGGCTGGACCGCCGTATTGCGCTGAAACTTCTCTCCATGATTGGATTATCAATGAAGGTTCAAATTGCTGTGTGGTTCGCCCTCAGTGCCCTGTTCTCTACAGTACTCCCCAATATTGTGGTCTGCATCCTGCTGACACAACTGGCGGTTTTGATGCTTCGAACTGTTGGCTGCGAAGATATCTCCAAAAGCAAGGAAGCTGTCCCAATACTTTTGTCCATTTGCTGGGGCGTAGCACTTGGCGGCGTACTTACACCGTTGGGGGGGGCACAGAATATTATTTCCCTTGATATTTATGAGGAGTTCTTTGGTACAGAATTTATGTATCTGGACTGGTTCATTGCTATACTTCCATACTATATCATTGCCTGTCTCTTCCTGCTGCTCTGTATCTATCTGATCCCATCACAGATAAAACGTCTGGATGGAAGCAAAGAGTATTTTCAGCGCAGCTATCAGGAACTTGGCCCTATCAAACGGGATGAAAAAATATGCGCCGTTTTGTTTCTCATCACAATAGTAGTCATATTTGCCCGGCCATGGCTGGCAAAATTATTACCTAGTATGACGCCCGCCTATTGTCTCCTGGCTCTGGGGTGCCTGAATTTTGTACTCCATTCGTCAGACGACCATACCCCATTCATTACATGGCAGGAAGTTCACTCGGGAACGAGTTGGGGGCTTCTGTGTCTGTGCGGTGGCGGTGCGGCTCTCGGCGTTACCATTGCCCAATCCGGAATCACAGATATCGTTTTGGACTGGGCCCAACATATTTCCCTGGATGGAGGTCTTACTACAATCGTTTTCTTGGTGGTCATAACCCGAGTTCTGGCAGAACTTGCAGATTCTCTGGCAGCAGCGGCTATCATGACGCCAATCGCCCTGCAATTTGCCGTAGACGCTGGGTTGAATCCAACTCCATACTTTTTCATTATTATCATGGCATACAGTGAGAACTTTATCCTGCCTCTCAGTCCACGCGCTGTATCGGTCGGATCCGGCCTGGATGCGAAGAAAATGATGTGCTACGGGATACCAATCAGCGCTGCAACTTCCGTTGTTGTGATTCTGATAGGCTATTTCTTGATGCAGTTCTGGCCGCCCTTCAGCTCTCTGCTTTACACAGGCTGAGGGACAAGCTATGCCGGATACATTCCTTCAATAGTGATTTTTGCGCGGAATAAAGGCTTATTTTCAGAAAAAGGAGGTAATGGATCGTCCACGGCATCTCCCCGCTTTTACGTACCAGAGATCGTGATATAGGTGTAAATAGCCCTGGTATGGGACAAATGGCCTTTATATATGCGCTTGAATCGGATAGTGTTGTTTATGTTCGAGTGAAGTAGATATTATATTAGGAGGGAAAAAAGTGGTTTTTGAAAGTAGTTTTATTCTTCTTGGTCTGGTACAGATAGTGGCCTACTTCATTTACGGGTGTGCTGGATTTGGAGCAGTCGTCGTTTCGGCACCATTTGCAACCAGCATTTTAGGGACCACAGTCGGTGTGCCCTTTGGTACACACCTTGTGCTGCCGTTCTCTTATACGATGACCCTCAGAAATATCCGCAGTGTGTCGTGGAAGGATCTGGCCAAAATTTTAATTGCTTGTGCTCCGGGCATCATTTTAGGCCAGTACCTGTTTTATGTCATTAGTCCAAATACGGCAAAGATTGCCATCGGAGCGGCCGTTGTTGTAATTGCTTTGATGCGAATTTACCAGCATATTTTTGTGCCTTATGTACTCAAGCGGACGGAAGAAACCGAGGACGGCACACCGGATACCATGACAAAGAAGATCATGCGTATCGTTTGCCTGGTCATCGGTGGTGTGGTTCATGGTGCATTTAATATTGGTGGGCCCCTGATTACCGTGTACACCCTGTCGGCAGTAAAGGATAAGACGAAGTTCCGCAACACGATGCTAGCTGTGTGGGCTTGCTTGGATACTTGGAATGCAGTTAACCAGTTTATAAATGGGGCCTGGACTCCCAAACTTTGGAGCGCACTGGTAGTCTGCTGGCCCTTCGCCTTGGTCGGTTTCCTTGTCGGTAATAAGCTCTTCAATAAAATTAACCGTGCGCAGTTCCTGAGGATTGTCGACGTAGTTCTGCTCGCAGTTGGTCTTAACACCCTTATCCGCGCTGTCGCGGCTGTGATTTGACCTCCATGATCGAGCTTGATATTTTGGAGACACAGGAAAATCAATTGCGCTTCCATCACTTTGATGGCGAGGAAGCATACCAATTAGGTACCTTCATGGCAGAATACGCAAAAGAGCATGGGATCACAATTGCATTCAGCATTCGGTTAGCCAATGGTTATGTGATTTTCCAGTACGGGCCGGACGGAACCAGTTTCAACAACCAACGGTGGATGGATCGGAAATTTCGCACCGTCTGCAACTGGCAAAAAAGCTCTCTCTACGTTACATATATGTTGGAAAGGAAAGGCCAGTCATTGGAGCACCACGGATTAGATAGCGAAACATATGCCTTATGCGGCGGCGGTTTTCCGATCCGGGTCAACAACTTTGAAGGAATCGTGGGCGTTATCCTTGCATCCCATCTTCACCCTGTTGCCGATCACGGTTTCATTGTCGACTGCCTGAAAGCATACCTTCAAAAACCTGATGTTCCTGGAATAGAAATGTAAGGGCACATATTATTTCAGGGCTTGTCTGAAAAAGGCAGAGATTGTGCTAAACCAACAAGATAGCAATGGAGGCAAGATACACAAAGGCCAGAAAGGAAGCATCCGACTTGTCATATCTGGTGGCGATTCTGCGAAACCACTTGATTTTCTGGAAAAACACTCCACCAGATGGCGCTCCTTATACAGGAACCAGTCTACCGGCCATGGATCGGAAACGTTGCTTTTGGGCGGAATCATATAGCTGGCCCTGTGATCCCAAATATATTCCCGAATCGTCCGGGCGCCATAGGCCCGGTCTGCCAGCACGGCACTCTCGCTAATTCTGACCTTTTTCAGCAGTTCAACAGCGTGAAGCGAATCGTGGGCATTTCCAGCGGAGAGAAGGAACTTTACCGGGTTTTCCAAACCGTCTCGACCGCGTGGAGTTTTGTGTTCCACCCGCCTTTGGTACGGCCAACCGCCTTATCCGCCGTTTTTTCCCCGCCATTTGGCGAATCGGGCGTACATAGACTACCAGGGGCCATAGGCCTCCGGCAGCTCACGCCACTGAGCACCGCTCCGGACGATCCAGAGCATCCCGTTGAGCATGATCCGGTTATCCTTCCGGGGACGGCCCCGCTTCCCCGTTTCTTCCGGCGGCAGCAGCGGCTTGATTCGTTTCCATTATTCTTTTGTTAATTCATATCGTTTCATGCTCGTAGCTTCGCATAACTTGGTTTATTGTGCAACTTTTATTTTTCAAACAAGGCCTAATAAAAAGCAAAATTAGGAGGATTATTATGCTTAACAACAATTTCAATTTGCCCGGTAAGGTAGCGATCGTTACTGGCGGCGGCGGTGTGCTCAGCGGTGTCTTTGCCGAGGCTCTGGCCTCTAACGGCGCCAAAGTTGCCCTGTTCGATATCAACGAGGAAGCCGCCAACAAGGCCGCTCAGCGGCTGACCAACAATGGCTGCATCGCCAAGGGCTATAGGGCCGATGTTCTGGATGCGGATAGCATCTCTGCGGCTTATGAACAGGTGAAGCAGGATTTCGGCACCTGCGACATCCTGCTCAACTGCGCCGGCGTTCATCACCCCATGGCTACTACCGGTCATGAGCAGCTGACTCTGGAAAACATGAACGACGATACCCGGAGTTTCTTCGACCTGGATCTGGAGAAGGTCAACTGGGTGTACCGTCTGGACTTCATCGGTACCTTCATCCCCACTCAGATCATCAGCAAGGACATGGTCGGCAGGGAAGGCTGCTCTATCATCAATATTTCCTCCATGAACGCCATCAGCCCCACCACCACTGTGCCTATCTACTCCGCCGCCAAGGCCGGCATCAGCAACTTTACCGCATGGCTTGCCAACTATTTCGCCCTGGTCGGCATCCGCGTCAACGCTTTGGCCCCCGGCTTTTTCGTTACGAACCTCAACCGCAATATCATGTACCATGAGGACGGTACCCTCACCGGCCGTTCCGAGCGTATTCTGGCTGGTACTCCCGTGGGTCGTTTCGGCGATCCCCAGGAGTGCGCCGGCACCCTGCTGTATCTGGTGGATCCCGAGCTGTCCGGTTTCGTAACTGGTACTGTGATTCCCATCGACGGCGGCTTCAGCGCCTATTGCGGTGTGTAATTATTCCATATCAGGCCGGGGCAAAGGCTGGGCAAGCTTTCCCTTACAGATATGGAATGTGGTGGCTAGGGAATAGGCAAAAATACCGGAAAGCGCTTCGTTTATCCCGCAGAACAACTGCCGGTAAAGAGAGGATGCACTGCTGTGTATTATGTTGGAAACCTTGAAAATGCCCCTACCGTGGAAACAGCTGATCCGGAAAAACGAATTCGCCGCTGCCTCATTTCGCCGTTGCTGGATCCCTCAAATCGGGATATTGCGCTTGGCATGACAGAAATGCATCCCGGCGCTGAGTCAAATTTTGCCTGGCATCCCGAAGGAGAACTGTTTATCTGCACATCCGGCAGCGGCCATGTCCGAATCGAAGACGAGGTCATTGAGCTGAAAGAGAATTCTACGGTTTATGTGCCTAAGTTTGCAAAACATCAGCTTTTGGCAGATAGCGGGGATATCTTCACCGTATACTGGGTCCTGACACCTCCCTTCGGCGGCGACAAACAGATTATCGGCCTTGCCAGTAGAACAGAGGAACCTGACCAACCGCAGACAAAGGGTAGATAAGCCACGGTTCCGCCACGGAATTCCCTGATATTTCTTTCTAGAGAACAAGATAAACCGGAAAGCCACGGAGCTTACCGTTTCGGTACAACTCCGTGGCTTTTTCTATGTCAGGAAGGAAAACTATAACAAAGAAATATTTCTTGCTTGATTTGGAGTAACAACAAAACCAACTGGTAGTGTCAAGGATTTTTCGCTTACAAAAAATCCGGCGTCCCTATGCTGTATAGGACGCCGGATTTCCATTATGCCTTTGTCAGTAGCGCGAGCTTTCTATCGAACAGCAGCTCGTCGGTATCAGTCACGGAGCAGCCCTTTTCCGACGCCTCATCCCACACGGCGAACTCCGGGAATGTCGTACAGCAACCGTCTTTCCGCATCCGCTTCATCTGGGCGGCCCACAGGGGGACGCCTGCGTTGTGTTGTGGCCGCTGTTAGGCGGCTTTCCTCTTGGGTTTTGATTTTCCTCTTGTAAACAATTCAACCTTTATACTCTGTGGCTATTATAGAATAGCACAAAGTGCCCTGCACTTGGTGAACAATCTGTAAACCACTTCCATATCTTGCGGTTTTCTGCCGTTCCTGCCAGTAGCCCAGGCCGCTCCCACCGTCAATGGTCAAGATAAACGGCTTATGCCGCCATTGACAGCGGGAGCGGCCTGGGCTTGGAGGTAATCAAGGGGTGTACGCCAGTCTGTGGCGTACACCCCTATACCAACTCTCATTTATCTCCCGTTACTTGGCTGAAATGCCACAATCCAATAGTGCCCATCCGCTTTCTCCAATGTTAGAACACTGTGCTCGCTGTACAACCGCACGACATCGCCGGCCACCTCTCCCTGGATGCACTGAAACATACCGGGGCCGAAGTCGGAGGTGTAATTATAATAGGCATCGTATTCTTCCAAATAGGCCACGGCAGATGTATCCAAATCCGCTGTCGTAATACCAGCATATTCCATCAGCGCCGCATCCACAGCACTGCGAGAATATTTGTGAATGGGAACGGGCATATCGTCCTGCTCCTCCACTTCTTGGAAAGGCCAGCACTCCACGGTTTTCAGCGCCTCAAATTCCGCATCCGATACCGGGGTTTTATCACCATCACCGGGGAAATAGCGCATAAACTCCTCGAAGTTCAACGCGCTCACATCGTCATAATGTGAAGTAAAGAAACAACTGACTGGCCGCACCTGCGTGATGGTTTCATCTTCATCCCGGACGATAGATGCAAAATACGCATTCGCTTCTGCAATCTCCGCCTCGGTCAAAGCGGCGGCGGGCGGAGCGTACACATTGTATTTGTTGGAATGGACCGTATTCCACTGATGGTCGGGATTCAGCAAAACTGTCTTCCAAAAGCAGCTGTTCTCAGCATCCCAAATATAATCGTACATGGTAAAGCCCACACCGGTGGTCGCCATCACATAGATGTGGTGTTCCAAATCTTCCGCTTTCGGATTTTCTGCATCGTTTCCGTTTTGCTCAGAGACCCAGAACTGTACTTCCCCATACTGCACATATTCATTGTACAGCGGGAAAACCTGGTCTCCTTGCCGAACAAGCAACAGCCATGTGTCGCCGGAGTCCCATCCCATTTGCCCATCGGGGGCGATCTGCGCCGAAGTGTAGAGTTCAATGCTGGCGGTGTCCTCATTAGTCAATCGGTGTTCTGCTTGTTCCAATAAGGTCATAGATTCCGTTTCCAACTGCTCCACGGAGCAAATCTGCTCTCTATCGGCATCCAATGTGTCTTCTGTCTTACAGCCAGCAGTGAATAACAGGAGTACCACAATCATGATAGCTACGATTTTGCGATTCATAGAAATTCCTCCTTTGTCTGTCGTGACATGGCTGATTATCTTACTATTTTCACTAATCATATTATACGATTTTCCAATCTCTAGCACAAGATGGAGGGAGCCATTTTCCGCTCTGTTTGTCAGAAATCTTTCAAATCGTCCATCGTCCAAGGGATATAGCGGTTCTGCGTCATGTCCAGGTGGGCGCATATAAAAATACCCGGCACCCACAACAATCGTGAGTGCCGGGTATCTGTTACCCTATTATGCGCTTTTTTCGTGGCGTAAGTGTGGCGTAAATCCGCATTTTCCTGCGCCGGAATCGAGCTATTTCAAGGGTTTACGGGTACTGCTTAGTACATGCGGCCCTCGGGGAATTACGGCTTTCTATAAGAGATAAGTAGAGAAAAGAAGGGATATGTGTTATATTCTATAATTTCTTTCCGATATTCTCTACCATAGTCTACATATCTTACCTGCTGAAAATGGTAAGTTTTATGGTAAGCAGTCGGGTATTTTTTGCAGGAAGCAAAGACACTTATAGATTGGAGACTGCCTTGCCAAATGCCTCTTGAACCGCGTGAAAGTCAACATGCGTATAGACATCTAATGTCACGCTGACATTGGAGTGGCCCATAAGGTATTGCAGGCTTTTCACATCGATCCCGGCTCGCTGCATATTGGTACAGAAGGTATGGCGCAGCACATGGGGCGTTACACGCGGAAAGGATTTTCCATAGATCCGTTCCATCTTTTTCTGCATTCCCCGCATATAGTTTTCCAAGTGCATAGCAACCTTTGGCATCCCGGCTTTATCCAGGAAGAGAAAGCCGCTGTACCCATCCACCAGGAGTTCTACTGTTGGAGGCTGCCGGTTTGCCACAACACGCTTTAACGCCATGTAGACCACATCGCTCATGGGGATACACCGGACACCGCTGCTGGTCTTAGGCGATTTTACAAAGTAAGGCTTTTCTGCCGTCCGGCAGAGCTGGTGGTCAATAAAGATAAGCCGCTTTTTGAAGTCCACGTCTTTCTTGGTAAGGCCGTACAACTCACTGACCCGCAACCCGGTGCCCATCAGGATGATAATATCGTCATAGTAATTATCTTGTCCATTCTCCTGAATAAAACGGAGATAATTTTCCTGCTGTTGCTTGGTGAGAGCCGTTCTTTTCACCGCATCGTCCGGAATAATATCGGCCACCTTAAATTTGAACGGATTTTTGCGAATCATGTCATCATCGACAGCCATCTCAAAGGTGGGCCGCAGCACACTATGGTAGATAGAAATTGTGTTGCGTTTGCTTCCGGTATCATGCAGGTCAATGTAGAAACGCTTGGCATCGGACAGCTTTACATTTCGCACCTTCATCTGCCCGAACTCAGATTCCTTGATCCGGTTAATGACGGTTCCATAGGCCCGCTTCGTATTATGTCCAATGTCTCGCTTCAGGCTCATATAGCGGTCTACCAAATCAGCTACCGAAATTTCACCAGCAGCATAGTCGATGCCATCGGCGAGGTCCCTTTGGATCGCGGCTTCCTTCTTCCGAAGATCTTCTAATGTCTTAGCGTAAATACACCGCACTTTTCCGTGACTATCTGTATATCGGTAATCATACGTGCCATTTTTGCGCTGATTTTCACCTGTCTTCAGTACTCGGCCATTTCTATCTTTGCGCTTTCCCGCCACAATGCACACTCCTTTCCGGAAAAGCGCCCGATATGTATGATACAGTTATCATAGCATATCTGGGCGCTTTTTACCATTCAAATGGAATATTCACTTTGGAGATATGTCTCAAATGGTTTCCGTTTTATCAGGCGACGATTTCCCACCCAAAGCACATATTTCTCGCACTCCTTGGTATCGGTCATCTGCCTCAGTTTGTTGATGCCAATGTTATAGTAGGCAGCGGCTTCCTCCAAAGTAAGATTGGCTTTCTGCCAAATAGGAATTTCATGCGCCACGGAAATCACCTCACAGTTGCTTTTCGTCCAGCAAGTAAGCCTGGAACACAGTACCATCCCCGGTGATGAAGCGGCCCCTTGCGTCCTTGGGTATCTGATCGGCGGCGCTGGTATTGTCCAGAATGATTTGAGAGACTACATTGTCCGCCCTGCCGCATACCCGGAAATCCAGGTTGTTCTTGATCTGACCGGGGAGAATGTTGGCGTCCGGGCGCTGGGTGGCGAGGATCAGGTGGATGCCAAAGGCCCGTCCCAGGCGGGATAGTGTCGCCAGCTTGTTTTCAATCTGGGCCAGCACTTCCTTACTTTCTTTGCTGCGGCCTGTTTTGTCCAGCATCTCTGCTACTTCGTCGCAGGCGAACACGATCCGAGGGAGACTTTCTCCTGTGACCTCGTTATAGGTATCCAGATCTTTACACCCGGTTTCAGCAAGCCGGCCCTTGCGGTATTCCAACACCGTCACAAGCTGACCCAGGGTATACAGCAAATCTTTCTCGGTGAAGCACATCCGGCATTTTTGGTGCCAGACTTTGGGAAAGTCCACGCCGCCCTTGAAATCGGCTATGTAGATCTCCGCCCCCTTGTGGAGCGACTGCATAAGCAGGAGCTTCAGCAGCACACTTTTTCCGCTGCCCGTAGAGCTGCCCAGCAGGATATGGGGGATATTTGTGAGGTTGACCGTCACCGCCCCTGTGAGGCTTTCTCCCAGCACCAGAACAAAACTTTCCGGGGACAGGTATTTGTCTTTCCAGGGGAGCAGGGCCGGGAAATCACTTTTTGCCGGGACAGCATAGACACGAATGAGTTTTCGCCCCTCCGCCCAGGTCATTTTCGCTATGGTAATATCCAGAGCCGTTTCAATCCTGGCCCGTTTGTCCTCCCACTCGCCCAGCGGTATCCCGCAGGGGTCAAACTCCCAGATCGTCAGCCGTGGGTTTGCCCTGTCCTGCCGTTTGGCTATGAGGGCAGGGGGCTCCCCTGCATGGTTGACAAGGCCCACTTTCTGCAAGCCCTCCTTGACCGCTTTGCTGCCCCAGGGCGTTCCCAGGAGCGCCAGGAAAGCCAGGAGGCCGCCCACAACATAGATGGGAATCAAAAGGTTGATAGCCGCTTCCAGAACAGGGGAAAACATACCATAGGAATCCAGACTGAACAGATATGCCCGAAACAGCCAGACCAGCGCAGCACCCACCAGATAGGCTCCCAGCAGCACGCCCTTGTAAGGAGTATGCGTTACCACCGCAAGCCCCGTTTTCATGCGTTGGAGTAGGCGGCGGTTCTCCGTCCGCTTGTGAATCGTGTCTTTATCGCTTCTTGTCATAGGGAAAGCCCCCTTTCTTGTGGATGATCGTGGAGCCGTCCGGGAGGTACTCCACCACAGTATGGATACGGCGGAGAAATGCCCGCCAGGTTTCCGGCCTTGCCTGCTGTTCCACCCAATATTGATTTTCCAGCGGCGAGTTAGATGTGATATATACTTTTGTGTAACAGGCCGTTTTGTCATTGTACCGGGCCGGGAGGGACAGGGGATAAATGTCCAGGTAGTTGAGCATATCTTCAATGGGAATTTGGCTGCTGAACTCCTCGAATACAAGCACATCCTGCCCGTGGTAGCCGTCAAAGGAAATGCCCCTTGTGGCCCGGTAGTTTGTCACCCGGTAAATGCTCCGGGGGTCATGGGTGCTGTAAATGCTCCTTGTCTTTCCCGCACCGCTGGCCCCGTAGAGATAGGACATCTGCAAGGGCCTATTCTCCACGGCGTACTTCTCCGCCGTCAAGGTCTGCCGCAGCAGGTCAATATCACGGACACGAAAAGCCATGGCGGGATTATCGTCAATGATCTCCGTGGTGGTCAGGCCGTCCCGGATATTCTGGACGAGCCGGAACATCTCCGGGTGTTTCTCCGCCCGTTCCGGTGGAGCCTCGCCCCATTCCTCAAATGTCCCAGGCACCGAGGTTTCTGCCTTGTCGGTATCCGCCCATCGGCCCTCCTTGCGGATGTATGCCCGGTTTTCCTGTACCGTTCCATATGCCTTTTCTATATGAGCCGTGGGAAAACGATTTTTGATAGTGGTAAAACGCACAGGCGATGGAACGTAGAAAAACAAGTGCGTGTGATATGTCCCCGTGGACGCTGTTTCGTCGGCCATGCAGTAATAGGCCGGGGAAAACCTCTGTAAGATTTCCTTGATGGCGCTATGGTCTAATCCGGCCTCTGATGGATTGTTGATTACAAGCGCCCATTTTCGGGATTGGCTGTTGCTGCTCATGTAAAGCCTCCCTTGTATTGCTACATGCTACAAGTTTCCCATAAGGGGTAATACTGACCCTTATGGGAGGGCGCGTGAAATATTCCTAAAACATCCTTCGTGGCTGATAATTTATTATAACATTAGTAGCTTAAACCGGGAAGCCCCAGTTATACTGCAGATATTTAGTTCGATTCTAAATCTAATGCCACTGTGATTAGTGAGAAATCAAATAAGGTAATAAGTGGTGCGCTGAATGATTAAATATCAGATGGAGCGAATAAAACAGATAAATTCACAAAAATACAACCACAAAGTGATACCTTATTAAACACAGGCTCACTTGCTGAGGTTTTGAGATAGCCACTACGGTCAACGCCCCTGTATAAAAAACAACAGTTAGAACGATTAGCTATCAAAAATTCTTTATTGGTAAGAAGTTATTTAAGATACTCAATTACCCTACTGTTTATTATATCTAACATTAGGAGAACGAATAGACTTAATTTTACGGTGACGATCGTATAGTGAGACTTCATTTTTATTAGCGTGTTGGGGCTAATAATTAAAATAACAAGCTACTGGTTTATAGTGAAAGGTGTCCTGATGTCAATATAATTGATATAAAACTTGTTGCTAGACGTGATGTGCTAGTGAATCCCATGTGTAGAGCTTGGCTACATAAATTTAAAACAAAACTTAAAAACACTCATACAGCAAACATTATTTTTACAAGC
>OGXR01001116.1_pt1 | contig 20750 bp, 20 predicted proteins | sample 1576331 | NCBI WGS metagenome assembly OGXR01 (sample SAMEA3541473, study PRJEB24748) | human gut metagenome | biome: human gut; feature: human-associated habitat; material: faeces | place: China | collected 2012 | reverse complement strand
CCTGCGGGGCCACCTCCCTCACAGAGGGAGGCAAGTGAGAGTATCGTCAGGTAAGGCTTTTCAACAAAAACGCCTTGACTTGTTCAAAACTGCCTTCCGCCAAACTCCCCTGACAGAAGCCGGGCTTGCCGCCGCCGCGGCCCTGATAGGCGGCGTTCAGCGCCTTGCAGGTTTCCCGCACATCCCCGCCGGGGGCAGCGGCCAGCGCGTAGGCAAGGCCCTGCCCGCCCGGGGCCAGCGTGCAGCAGGGGGCGTTTGTTTTGGCGGTGATTGTCATCGCCACGCGGCGCAGGCCGTCGCCGTCGGCACCGTCCACCCATAAGACGGCAGGGGCACCGGGCGCAGCAGCCTCCGCGCAGGCAGCAGCCAGCGTGTTTTGCAGCGCGGCCAGCCGGGCCTTTAAGGCAGTCTCGCCGTTTTGCAGCCGTTCCAGAGCGGGCGTCAGCGAGCCGACAGGGCTGGACAGCAGCCGTCCGGCGGCCTCGGTGTCGGCCCAGATGCCCGCTACCGCGTCGTAAGCGCGCTGCCCGCAGGCCACGGCCAGCCGCATCCCGCTCTTGTAGTGGGCAAAGGAGATGATTTTGATCAGCCCGACCTCGCCGGTGCGGGTCAGGTGGGTGCCGCAGCAGGCGCAGCAGTCGCCGCCGGCCTCGACCAGCCGCACGTCGCCGGTCAACTCCTTTTTGCTGCGGTAGTCGGTGCGGGCCAGCGTCTCCGGGTCAGGCACCCAGCAGTGTACGGGTGTGTCCGCGCGCACGGCGGCGTTGGCCTCGGCCTCGGCCTGTGCCAGCTGTTCCTGCGTCAGCGGGATGCTTGTGTCCATCCGCACATACGGGCTGCCGATGTGGAACCCCACGTTCTCGGCCCCGAACAGCCGGTGCAGCGCGCCGCTCAGGATATGCTCGCCGGTGTGCTGCTGCATAGCGTCCAGCCGCGCGGGCCAGTCAAGGCAGCCGTCCACGGTCTCGCCCGCGGTCAGCGGTGCGTCCGTCGTGTGGGTGATGGTCTCACCGTCGGTATGCACGGCCAGCACCCGTGCGCCGCCAAGCCGCCCGGTGTCACAGGGCTGGCCGCCGCCCTCGGGGAAGAAGGCCGTGCGGTCCAGCACCACCGCAAAGCCGCCGGGCACGGGGGTGCAGCTTACGACCTGCGCGGTGAAATTTTGCACATAGGAATCTACTTCGTATAATTTTTCTGTCACAGAAAGAAACGCTCCCTTAAATTTTTGCGATTTTTCTTATTATAACATAAAACAGGTGTAGAAAAAAACCATCTTATCCTATATAATAAAGGATAGACTGAATTTTTACAACCATTTGCGAGGGAAAACTGCTTCATGCAAAAAATCAAATCTGCGGCGCTGGCTCTGCCCGCGCTGCTGCTGGCAGGCTGTGCTGCGGCGCTGCCCGCCGAGAACACCGCTACGATTGAAACCGCCGCCGCTGCCGCGCCCCAGACGCTGAAAGTTTACACTTCAGCCTCGCTGGCCCCGGCGGCACAGGCCTACGCGGAGGCGCAGGGCGTTGCGCTGACGCTGACCGACGAAGCCGCGTCGGCGGACCTGCTGCTGACTGACCACGCGCCGGGCGGCAGTCTGCTGGATGTGACGAGCGACACACTGCTGGCCGCCGCTGCCGCCCGCGCCGGTATTACCGAGAACGCCAATGCCCTGCCGCTGGGCCGCAGCCTGTACGGCTACTGGGCGCGCGCCGATGTGCTGAACGCCCTGCTGGGCGACGGCGCTGCGGCGGCCCTGCAGACCGCAAACTGGGAGGAGTGGAGCGACTTTGTCGAGACGCTCTCCGCCTGGATGGCCGAGCCGAAGGCCGCCACGGTGACCCTGAGCGGCGCGGACTACACCCTGCCCGACGCACGCCCCGGCAGCCTTACGGCCACCGGTGTCTTTGCCGCGCCGCTGGACCGCGCGTCCGGCTACACGGCGGCGCTGCTGGCTGCCGACGGCACCTACACGGCGGACGCGCTGACCGGCCCGCTGAACGGCGTCTACAGCGCCGTGACGCTGGAATGGGATCACATGGCCGCCGACGGTGGGGAGGGGATCTTCCGCCGCGCCAAGCTGACCGACCTGCTGGCCGAGTACGGCGCAGACACCTGCAACGGACTGGTGCTGGTACCGTTCAAGTGCCAGCTGGACGACAGCGACCTGACCGCCGAGGACTACAACGCCGAGGGGCTGCTGAACTACCCCGTTCTGGCCGATGTGGGCAGCATTGCCATCAATGCCGGGACGAGCGCCGACGGCCTGAAGGCCGCCAAGAGCGCCGCGCTGTGGCTCTACTCCAACGGCGCGGGAGAGGACGCCCTGACCGAGACACTGGGCGTCGTCACGCCATGGAACACGGCTGCCGGCACGACGGCGGTCACGGCCATGCAGGTGCAGCAGGTCGGCACGGGCATCCTGCCCGGCGTGGCGCTGGACACTGCAGCCGCCGATGCCCTGACTGCCAACGAGTTGACCCTGCAGGACAGCGAAAAGCACACCAAGGCCGAGCGCACCGCCTTTGTGGATGGTGCATTGGCCGCGCTGGGGGCGGCGGAGTAAGACGACCCCAAGCCTTCCCCCGAGGGACAGACTCCCCCGGTACGGGGGAGGTGGCGCGTAGCGCCAGAAGGGGAGCAGGTGGCCCCGCAGGGCCGGATGAGGGGCAACTTCCCCACAACATCCCGCTTACGGGCGGCCACGGTAACTCGCCCCTCATCAGTCCGCGGGCAGGGCCGCGGACAGCTTCCCCCCGAGGGGGAAGCCACCGCAACGCAAACCGCACACAACGCCGAAAGGCGATACATACAGAGAAGAGGAAAAACACTATGGAATTCAAACGCTGCAGCGGCATTCTGATGCCGATCTCGAGTCTGCCCGGCGGGTATGGCATCGGCAGCATGGGCAAGCCGGCCCATGACTTTGTGGACTTTCTGGCCAAGGCCGGGCAGACCATCTGGCAGATTTTGCCCGTCGGCCCCACCGGCTACGCCGACAGCCCGTACCAGAGCTGCTCCGCCTTCGCGGGCAACCCCTACTTTATTGATCTGGACCTGCTGGCCGCCGACGGCCTGCTGACCAAAAAGGACTACGCTGCCATCAACTGGGGCGGCGACGCGGCTCATGTGGACTACGGCACCCTCTACGAAAAGCGCTTCGCTGTGCTGCGCAAAGCCTATGCGAACTTCCTGAAAAAGCGCCCCGTGCCCGGCTACGAGACGCCCTACCCCGATGACTGGTACCGCTTCCGGTTTTTGAGCAGCGACTGGCTGCCCGACTACTGCCTGTATATGGCCATCAAGGAAGCCAACGGCATGGTGGACTGGCAGCAGTGGCCCCGCGCCCTGCGTGTGCGTGAGCCGGAGGCGCTGGCTGAATTCAAGGCCGAACACGCTGAGAAAATCGCGTTCTGGGCGTTCCTGCAATATGAGTTTGACCGCCAGTGGCGCGCCCTGCACGCCTACGCCAAGGAGAAGGGCGTCGCCATCATGGGCGATATTCCCATTTATGTCGCCGCCGACTCCGCCGACGCCTGGGCAGGCCGTGAGCTGTTTGAGACCGACGCCGAGGGCAAGCCCCGCCGCGTTGCAGGCTGCCCGCCGGACTACTTTGCCGCCGACGGCCAGTTGTGGGGCAACCCGCTCTACGACTGGGACTACCACCGCCGCACCGGCTATGCGTGGTGGATCCTGCGCATCCGCCACGCGCTGTCCATCTATGACATCCTGCGCATCGACCACTTCCGCGGCTTTGACACCTACTGGGCCATCCCGGCAGGGGAGACGACGGCCCGCAACGGGCGCTGGGAGCAGGGCCCGCGCATGGAGCTGTTCCGCGCACTGCACAACGCCCTGGGCAGCCTGCCCATCGTGGCCGAGGATCTGGGCGAGATGTTCGACTCGGTCCGCGAGCTGCTGGCGGAGAGCGGGTTCCCCGGCATGAAGGTGCTGCAGTTCGCCTTCACCGGTGAGGACAGCGTTGACCTGCCCCACAACTACCCGCGCAACTGCGTGGCCTACCCCGGCACCCACGACAACAACACCTTGACCGGCTGGTTTGCCGAGGAGCTGACCGCCGCCCAGCGCAAGCAGGTCGTGGACTACTTTGCCCTGACGAAGCAGGAAGGCACCGTGCGCGGTATGCTGCGCGGCGTGCTGGCCAGCACCGCGGCGCTGGCGATCATCCCGATGGCCGACTGGCTGGAGGAGCCCGCCGCCGCCCGCATGAACACCCCGGGCCAGGCACAGGGCAACTGGCAGTGGCGCGCCGATGCCAAAAAGCTGACCCCTGCGCTGGCCGCTGAAATCCGCGTCCTGACGGAGCGCTACTTCCGCGCAGCAAAGTAATTTGTGAAGTTCGCACGGTATTCCATCGGTTTGACGAAGAAAGTTTGTACAGTGGGAATCTTGGAAAATCTTTTTCGCTGTGGTAAAATAAAACTGTATTATGCAAAAGCCGAGATGTGCGAGGCCGGGGAATCCGGCGGTTAGGAAGCAACATGAAACAGGACTACACCCTTGACGAGCTGCAGACAGAGATGACAGCTCTGGCGCAGCTGTTTGACAGCGTGACCCTCGCAGACCCCCGCATGGGCCTGCTGGACCCGGCTACTTTGCAGCCGCTGAATAAGGTGGCTGCGATGCCCGCGCTGGACGCCGCAGGCCGCGGGTTGAAGATCGAAAAGGCCGCGGACGGTCTGCGCACCGTCATTGCCCAGGGCATTACGGTGGCGGACACGCCCTGCGTGCTGCTGCTGGGGATGCCGCTGCCCCGCAACCTGCAGGCTGACGGCGCGGAGGATGCCTTCACCCGCGCGCTGAGCCAGATGCAGGATGACCTGCGCCGCGACTATGTGACCGGCGTTTACAATTCCGTCTACCTGAATGAGGCATTCCGCCCCCGCGCCGAGCGCGCTGCGCTGGACGGCAAGCCCGTGGGTGTGGTGATGGTCCGCGTGAATGAGTACTGGCAGCTGCGCGAGCAGGAGAGCGACTCTGCCGCGAACTGCTGCCTGAACATGGCGTCCGGCATTTTGCAGCTGGTCGTCGGCCCCGACCACGACAAGGCTGTGCTGGCCCGCCTGAATGACGGCTTCTTTGCCATCGTCACCGTCGGCACGCCCGCCGCCCGGATGGCCCGGGCTGTGCACGAGGCGATGAATGCCTCCCGCCGGGAGTTCAACATCTCGCTGTCCCGCCGCGGCAGCTTTACCGTGGCCATCGCCTCCGCCGAGTGGGGCGAGACGGCCTCCTGGGATATGACGCTCTCTTTGGCACAGCAGCGCCTGTAAACCGAATAAAACATCCCCCCTGTGTACATACTGGCATTGACCGCCAAACGTACACAAGGGGGATTTTGTTATGCAGAGCGATAATGAAAAAATGCTGCAGGAGATCGTGCAGAACACCGAGATGGGCAAGAACACGCTGGATGAGCTGATGAGCCTGACCCATGACCAGAAGCTCAGGGACGAGATGCTGCGCCAGAAGCGGGAGTACCGCCGCATCAATCAGGCTGCGCACACTGCGCTGGACGCCATCGGGGCCGAGGCCCACGGCCAGAGCGCCGCCGCCCGTATGAGTGTGAGCATGGGTATCCGCACCCGGACGATGATGGACAAATCGACCCGCAATCTGGCTACGATGCTGGCCGAGGGCAGCGGCCAGGGCGTGCTGGACTGCAAGCGCGCCGAGCGCGACTACCCCGAGGCCAGCCCCGGCGCCTTCAAGCTCTGCCACGAGCTGGGCGCGTTCCAGAGCGATGCCGAGGAGACCTGGAGGGGGTTTGTGTAAAAAAGGAAAAGCCTTCCCCCTTGGGGGAAGGTGGCCGTAGGCCGGATGAGGGGCGGCCTTCCCGCTGCAGCTCGTTCACGGGCAATCGCGGAAAAGCCGCCCCTCATCCGTCACCTTCGGTGACAGCTTCCCCCGCGGGGGAAGCTTTTTTGTACTTACAGTTTCAAATCCCCTTCTTTGATCCACCCCTTCTTCCGCAGAACCTCGCAGAAGATCGTGCTCAGCACGGCGGGCAGGACAAAGCAGATCAGCACCAGACCGATCCAGTCAAAGGCCGTCACGGCCTTGCCGCTCTCGATCCAGCCGGTGTAAACGCCGATCTGGCCGACCAGACCGCAGGTGCCCATGCCGGACGAAACGGCAGGACCGTTCATCTCCAGATGAAACAGGCAGGTGGCAATGGGGCCGGTGATGGCCGCGGCCAGCGTCGGGGGAATCCAGGTGCGGGGGTTGCGCAGGATGTTGGGCATCTGCAGCATGCTGGTGCCCAGCCCCTGGCTGACGAGACCGCCGACGCCGTTCTCCTTATAGCTCATGACCGCAAAGCCCACCATCTGGGCGCAGCAGCCCGCCACGGCGGCACCGCCGGCCAGACCCGTCAGGCCCAGCGCTGCGCAGATGGCCGCACTGGAGATGGGAAGCGTCAGCGCCATGCCGACCAGCACAGAAACCACAATGCCCATCAAAAGCGGCTGCAGCTCGGTGGCCCACATGATGAGGCTGCCCACGGCGGACGCCACCGCGCCGATGGAAGGCGCAAACAGCGCGCTCAGGCCAACGCCCACCAGAATTGTGACGGCAGGGGTCACGAGAATGTCGATCTTCGTCTCCTTGCTGACCAGCTTGCCGACCTCGGCGGCAATGATAGCGATCAGGTAGACGGCCAAGGGGCCGCCTGCGCCGCCCAGCTCATTGGCAGCGCCGCCCACGGCGATCAGGCTGAACAGCACCAGCTGCGGCGCGTGCAGCGCGTAGCCGATGGACGCGGCCATGGCCGGGCCCGCGACTGCCGCCGCAGAGCCGCCCGCCGTGACCAGAAACGCCAGCCCCAGCTGCTGGCCCAGCGTCTTGATGATCGTGCCGATCAGCAGACTGGCGAACAGTCCCTGCGCCATCGCGCCCATGGCGTCGATGCCGTAGCGGTGCGCCGAGATCACGACGTCCTTGCGCTTGAAAAACGATTGTACCGATTGGATTGCTTGTTCCATGGGTATACTCTCCTCTTTCCTCTGAATTGTAAAAATTCTAGCACTTTGCCCCGCAAAAAACAATCCGTTTGATTGAAAAAGCCATGCAAATGCGCTACAATTATAAATAAACCAGCAAAAAGGGGAGAGATACCCATGGTCGAAAATTTTACCGCCCACATCACACCGTTTGGGCTGGACCGCAACACCTTTGTTTACCTGCCCGATGACTGGCAGTCGTCCGGCAGGCGCTACCCCGTTGTGTACATGTTTGACGGGCACAACCTGTTTTTTGACTCTACCGCGACCTACGGCACTTGCTGGGGCCTGAAGGAATACATGGACGCCCACCCGCAGGCCATCATCGTTGCGCCGGAGTGCAACCATGAGGGCAACGCCCGGCTTGAGGAGTACAGCCCCTACGACTTTGTGTGGCAGGAATACGATATAAAGGGCCGCGGCAAGGCGTATCTGGACTGGATGGTTCAAGAATTAAAGCCGCTCATCGACGCAAAATACCCCACGCTGCCGGACCGGGAGAACACAGCCATCGGCGGGTCGAGCATGGGCGGGCTGATGAGCCTGTACGGCGTCACGGCGCATAACGAGACGTTCAGCCGCGCGGCCTGCCTGTCGCCGTCGGTGCGGTTCAGCTTTACCGAGGTGAAGGCCGGCATCAAAAAAGCAAAGCTGGCTCCCGGCACGTGGGTCTATATCAGCTGGGGCGAGCGCGAGGGCAAGGGCCGCCACGCGCTGGCCCAGTACACCGGCAAGGCGCTGGAGGTCACGAACCTGCTGACCGCCGGGGGCGCGACGGTCTACCCCTACTGCCAGCTGGACGGCAGGCACTGCGAGGCCGACTGGCGGCGTCAGCTGGGGCGCTGCTTTACATTTCTGTTCGGATGGAGGTAAGCCGTGGCCAAGCAAAACAAAAGCAAAAAGAAAAAGCGCCCCGCCCCGGCGGCCAAGCCCGCCCAAACCGTGCCCGCGCCGGAGCAGCCGCCCCGCACGGCTAAGCTGATGGCGGCGCTGTGCTATCTGAATGTGCTCATCCTCATCCCCGCCTGCACAAAATGGCGGCACGATGAGTTTGTAAAGTTCCACCTGAATCAGGGCCTTGTTGTGCTGGCGCTGGCCACGGTCTGCGCCTGCGTCGGCTTCCTGCCCCACGGCAGTGAGCTGGGCCTGACCCTGACGCTGCTGGTGGATGTGCTGTCCCTCGTCGGGCTGGTGCAGACCCTGCGCGGACTCAAAAGCCCGCTGCCGGGCATCTGGCGCATCACCCGCGCGTTCCATCCTTTTAACTGAACAGGAGATGCTAATATGTCTAAAACTGTTATCTTTTTTGCCCCCGGCCTTGAGGAGTGCGAGGGTCTGCTCTGCGTGGACATCCTGCGCCGCGCCGGTGTCGAGGTCACGATTGCCGCCGTCGGCGGGGAGAAGATCGTCAAGAGTGCCCGCCAGATCAGCGTTGTGGCCGACGCCCTGGCCGAGGAGCTGGACTACACGGTGTTTGACGCCTGCATCCTGCCCGGCGGCATCCCCGGTGTGCCCAACCTGAAGGCCGACGCCACGGTGCGCCGGGTCTGCCGGGACTTTGCCGCCGAGGGTAAGGTCGTGGCCGCCATCTGCGCCGCGCCCACCGCGCTGGCGGCGTTCGGCGTGCTGAACGGCAAAAAGGCCACGGTCTACCCCGGCATGGACGCCGACCTGACTGCCGCAGGGGCCAGCTACACCGGACTGCCCCTCACCATCGACGGCAGCATCGTCACCGGCGAGGCCCTCGGTGCCGCCATCCCGTTTGCGCTGGCGCTTGCCCGCATCCTGGCCGGTGCCGACGCCGCCAACAGGGTCAAGAGCGCGATCGTGTATCAGTAATTTATAGAGACTGTAGGGGTCGGCGTCCCCGACGACCCGCGGGAGCCTGCGGCTACCGCGAAGCTCCGGCGGGCGGACAATGCCCGCCCCTACAGCCATACAATAAAACGCCCTGCCTTTTTCAAGACAGGGCGTTGCTTTTTTAGTTATTTCCGACCACGCTGCAGCTCGATCCAGGCCAGGTCGCCTCTCTCCAGACCGTGGATCAGAACCTCCGCGGTGGCGATGTTTGTGGCGACAGGGATCGTGTGCATGTCGCACAGGCGCAGCAGCATCATGTCGTTCGGCTCGCCGGGCTTGGCACCGACGGGGTCACGGAAGAACAGCAGCATGTCCACCTCGCCGCAGCCGATCATGGCAGCGATCTGCTCGGCACCGCCGCGGCCTCCCGGATACAGCGTGCGCACCGGCAGACCGGTGGCATCATGGACGATTTTGCCGGTCACGCCCGTGGCGATCAGGTCATTCTCAGACAAAATGCGCACATAGGCAGTGCAAAACTGAGCCATCAATTCCTTGCGGGAATCGTGGGCAATCAAGGCAATTCTCATGGCTGAACTCTCCCCCCACAGCGGCCACCGCATGGCCGTAAAACAAGCATATACCCTATAATATAATATATGCACAAAAAATGCAAGTGCGGCAGCCGCAAAAACTGACAAAAAATGCGCCGTCCGGCCAAGTGCTTGGCGGATTGCCCAAACAGTACCGCAAAATTTTGGTAAAACAGCGCGCCGCAGTTGTGCTATAATGAAAAAAACGGACAGAACAATGTACAGCTTTCTGTCTAAAAGGAGGATTCACCATGAGGAAATCAGCCCAGACCGTCATCCGCCCGGATGCCTATTATACCATCGCCGCCGCCAATGGCCGCGTGCTGGAAGTGGCCGATTTCAACACCGAGAACGGCGCGTCCGTCCGCCTGTGGAGCTACGAGGGTCAGCCCTGGCAGCAGTGGCAGTTTGTGGAAGCGGGGGACGGCGAGTACCGCATCAGGAACCGCTTTACGGGCAAGGTCATGGACTTGGCCATGTCCGGCGTCTGCAACGGCACCTGGGTCCACCAGTGGACCCAGACCGCGGGCGCGGGTCAGCGCTGGCAGATCGTGGAGGCGGGCGGCGGCAAGGTCAAGCTGCGCAACGTCCTGGCCGATAAGGTCATTGACCTGGTGGGAATGCGCGTGGAGAACGGCACCCAGGCCCAGATCTGGCAGGATGTCTTTGGCGAGAACCAGCTCTGGAAGCTCGACCCTGTGCCCGAGCGCCTGCTGAACAAGGAAACCCCCGCCCTGACGCCGAAGGCCGCGCCCAGGAAGGCCGCCGCCAAGCCGACCCGGACGCAGACCGAGAAGAAAACCTCCGGCAAAGCCGCAAGAAGAACCAGTAAAAATAAGTAAGGGCAATACCGCAAACGGGCAAGAATGGCGAGCTTGCCCCTCATCAATCACTTTCGGTGACAGCTTCCCCCACGGGGGAAGCTTTTTTTGGCTTGCGGGGATAGAAAAATGTTGCTATAATAAAAACAGGAAAGAATGCTGTAGGGGTCGGGCATGCCCGGTCCCTAAAAGGCGGCGAATAAAACCGAAAGGCAGTACGACCATGCAGTTTACCGAACTTACGAACGTTTCCCCCGAAATCATCCGCGCTACACAGGCGATGGGCTTTACCGATATGACCGAAATCCAGGAAAAGGCCATCCCGCTGATGCTGGCCGGGCACGATATGATCGCCAAAGCCCCCACGGGCACCGGCAAGACTGTGGCGTTCGGCATCCCCATTCTGTCCAAGGTCGATCCTGCCAGCCTCAAGCCGCAGGCCGTCATTTTAAGCCCCACGCGGGAGCTGGCCCAGCAGATCGCCCAGGACCTGCAAAATCTGGCGCAGTTTCTGCCTGACATCAAAATCGTCTGCGTCTATGGCGGCGCGGGCATGGACAAGCAGCAGCGCCAGCTCAAAGCCGGCTGCCAAATCGTCGTTGCCACGCCGGGCCGCCTGATGGACCACTACCGCCACCACGCCATTGATGTCTCCGACGTCAAAACCGTCGTGCTGGACGAGGCCGACGAGATGCTGAACATGGGCTTTTACAAGGACGTCAAGTACATCATCGACCTGATGAAGCACCGCAAGAGCCTGTCGATGTTCTCGGCGACCATCAGCCGCGAGGTGCTGGACATCGGCTGGCTCTACCAGCACAACGCCGCCGAGGTCAGCGTCCAGCCCGTCGAGGATTCCAGCCCGAAAATTGCCCAGTACAAGCTGCTGACCACGGGCCGTGACAAGCTGGCCGACGCCGCGCAGATCATCATTGACGAGGGTTACAAGCGGGTCATGATCTTCTGCAACACCAAGTACAACACGGGGATGCTGGCCAACCAGCTTGCCCGGCTGAACTTCAACGTGGACTGCCTGCACGGCGACCTGTCCCAGGCTGAGCGCAACCGCATCATGACGCGGTTCAAGGCCGGGGAGATCGATGTGCTGGTCGCCACCGATGTGGCAGCGCGCGGCATTGATGTTTCCGATGTGGATGCCGTCATCAACTACGACGTGCCCGAGGAAAACGAGCACTACACCCACCGCATCGGCCGCACGGGCCGCGCCCGCAAGCAGGGCGCGAGCTACCTGTTCTACACGAAGGAGGAGCAAAAGCGCGTGGACCAGCTGCTGCGCCTGACCCGCAACACCGACGACTGCAAGAGTGTAAAGTTTGACTTTAACCATGAGCATCTGAAAATCGAGGACACCGCCCCGGCAGATAAGTTCCAGATCAAGGCATATTTTTAAGGCAGTAGAGCCGTAGGGGCCGGGCATGCCCGGCCCGGAGGTTTACGCGGAATGCCCCTTTATGGGCCGATTGGCAGGCAGGGGTCTTGACCCCTCCGCGGCGGCCAGAGGGCTGGCCGCCCTACGCATTTCCCGGAACCGGCTGCACCGCGGGGTGTCGGGGACGCCGCCCTCTACAGGCTGCCCCAAAAGTATTTGTGCAAAACAAAAAGCGACCACCTGTTTCTCAGATGGCCGCTTTTGTTTTGCCTGTTACAGGCTTTCGATCATATTTGCCACGATCTCCGTCGCGGTCTTAACGTACTCGGTGATGCTGAACTGCTTGACAACGAGCACCTCATAGCCGCTCTCGTCGGCGTTGTCGCTCATGGCGCGCAGGATGACGCAGGGCACGCCGTTGCGGCCCGCGATCTGGCTGACCGCCGCGCCCTCCATTTCGACGCAGTCGGGGTGGCACTTTTCCTCAATCGCCTTTTTCGTCTCGGCGTCACCGACGAAGGTGTCGCCCGTGGCGATCTTGCCCGCGATGGCCTTCACGCCGCAGGCAGTGCAGGCGTCGAGCGCGGCCTGCACAAGCACGGGATCGCCGTGGTACTCGGTCTGGAACGGTGCGCTCTGGGCGATCATGCTCAGCTCGGCGTCATGGTAGACGACGGTCTCACCGACGCAGACGTCGCCGATGCCGATCTTGCTGGTCATATTGCCCGCAATGCCGCTGAAAATCAGCTTATCAATGCCGTATTTTGTGCACAGCACCTGCACGGTGGACGCGGCGTTGGCCTTGCCCATGCCCGCGCAGCAGACGACGACCTGCTTGCCCTGCAGCGTGCCGCAGTGGTACTCGACCCCGGCGTAGTTCTCTTTGGTCACGTTCTCCAGCCGTGCGCACAGCTGGTCGACTTCGTCGGGCATAGCGCCCATAATGCCAATAATCACGGTCAAACCTCCGTTAAACGTTGAACAAAAATTCGATAACGTCACCGTCGTTCACGACGTACTCCTTGCCCTCGGTGCGCTGCAGGCCCTTGGCCTTGACGGCGGCATAGTTGAAGTCGGCGTCCTCCAGGTCTTTGTACGCGATGACCTGCGCACGGATGAAGCCGCGCTCAAAGTCGCTGTGGATCTTGCCGGCAGCCTGCGGGGCCTTGGTGCCCTTCCTGATGGTCCAGGCGCGGCATTCCTTCTTGCCGTCGGTCAGGAAGCTGATGAGGCCCAGCAGCTCGTAGCTGGCCTTGATGAGCTTGTCCAGACCGGTGGACTCGATGCCCATTTCCTGCAGGAACGCAATTTTTTCCTCCTGCGTGGAACCGGCAATGTCCTCCTCGGTCTTGGCGCAGATGGGGATGGCCTGGGCGTTTTCCTCCTTGGCGCGGGCGGCAACGAGCGGGAAGTACGGGTTCTCGTCCAGCCCGCCCAGCAGGTCGTCCTCACCGACGTTGCAGGCGTAGATGACGGGCTTGGCGGACAGCAGGCCCAGTTCCTTGCGGGCGGCCTTCACGGCGTCGTCGCTCTCGTCAAAGTCAAAGCTGCGGGCGGGCTTGCCGCCCTCAAGCCAGGCGGCCAGGTCGGCCAGCCAGGCAGCCTCGGCGGCAGCGGCCTTGTTGCCGGTCTTGGCAGCCTTCTGCTGGCGGCCCAGGCGGTTGCTGACGACCTCGAGGTCGGCCAGAATCAGCTCCAAGTCGATGGCATCAATGTCGCGGATGGGGTCAACGCTCTCGGGCTTGTTGACGTCCTCGACCACATGAATGATGTTGTCATCGTCGAAGCAGCGCACAACATGGACGATGGCGTCGCACTCGCGGATGTGGCCCAGAAACTTGTTGCCGAGACCCGCGCCCTGGCTGGCACCCTTGACCAGACCTGCAATGTCAACAAACTCAACGATGGCAGGCGTTTTCTTGTCGGTCTGCCAGATCTCGGCCAGTTTGTCCAGCCGCGGGTCGGGCACGGGCACGATGCCGGAGTTCGGCTCAATCGTGCAGAAGGGGTAGTTGGCCGCCTGCGCGTTCTGGGTGCTGGTCAGCGCATTGAACAGGGTAGACTTGCCCACGTTGGGCAGACCCACGATACCTAATTTCATATTCCAAAATTCTCCTTTGAATTTTTGCTGAATTTTTGCCATGCGGGATCGGCGCACAGGCCGATTTACATATATAGATGTATTATAGCAGATGCGTTCTTTTCTCTCAAGCCGTTTTTGAAATAATCTTCCCCGGGGTGCGCCGCCTGCGCAGAAAAACCGCAAAAATTTCCCGGAAACCCGACGATCTGTTCTTTTTTTGTCCACAATTATGCGGTATAATACTCTTGTATCGATACCGCCGCAGGCGGGCAAGGAGGAAACTAAGATGGCAAATGAGAAAATTCTGGTCGTTGATGACGATAAAAATATCTGCGAGCTGCTCCGACTGTATCTGGTCAAGGAGGGCTACAACGTGACGATGGTCCACGACGGCGGCGCAGCGCTGGCAGAGTTCGACAAGCTGCACCCGGATCTTGTGCTGCTGGACGTTATGATGCCGGTCATGGACGGCTGGGAGGTCTGCCGCAAGCTCCGCGCCAAGGACAACACCCCCATCATCATGCTGACCGCTAAGGGCGAGACCTACGACAAGGTGCTGGGTCTTGAGCTGGGCGCGGATGACTACATCGTCAAGCCGTTTGACGCCAAGGAGGTCACGGCCCGCATCAAGGCCGTGCTGCGCCGCTCCTCCGCCAAAGAGGAGGAAAACAAGGGCGTTTACGACTTTGACAATCTGCACCTTGACATGAACCGCTATGAATTGAAGGTCAAGGGCAAGGTCGTTGAGGCCCCGCCGAAGGAGCTGGAGCTGCTGGCCTGCCTGGCCGGTCACCCGAACCGCGTCTACACCCGCGACCAGCTGCTGGACGAGGTCTGGGGCTTTGAGTATTACGGCGACTCCCGCACGATCGACGTCCACGTCAAGCGCCTGCGTGAAAAGCTGGAGGGTGCGTCCGAGCAGTGGAGCCTGAAAACCGTCTGGGGCGTCGGCTATAAGTTCGAGGTCAGGGAATGAGCCGCCGCAACACGATCAGCCGCGAATTTTTCGCGACCATCGCCGCTGTGCTCGTGCTGGGGCTCAGCGTTATGTGCGCGATCCAGACGGCACTGTCGGCGGCGTACTTCATCGGGGAGCGCAAAAGCTCGCTGACCGATGTGCTCAACGGCGCGACAGCGCTGAGTGAGCGATTCGCCGATGAGGGCTCTATCGTCACAAAGCCCCTGCAGGGGGAGGATGTGCTGGAACGCGCCCACAGCGGGTTTGAGCTGTTCAACACGGCCTCCGGTGCGCTGGTGTTCATCGCCGACGAGAACGGCCAGATCCTGCTGCATACGGGGGACGACGCCTTTACAGGCGCAGGCGTGCCCGCGTCCTACATTGACGAGCTGAACGAGGGAAACGACATTTTTGAGACCGGCACGCTGGACGGTGTCTACTGCGCCAAGTATTACACGGCGGGCCGCCGCATCACGGTGGGCGGGCAGGACGGCTACCTGTTTGCCGCCAGTCCGATGGCTGCGCTGGGCAGCTACATGACCGATATGCTGACGATGTTCGGCATCTCGGCGGCGGTCATCCTGATTTTGTGCAGCATCCTGTGCTGGGTGCTGGCCAAGCGCATCACCGGCCCTATTGAGGACATCAGTGAGGCCGCGCGCCGCCTGGGCAGCGGGGACTTTACGGCCCGTGCGCCGGTGGACGGCTGCGTGGAGCTGGCTGACTTTGCGACCACCTTCAATAACATGGCTGCGCGGCTGCAAACCATCGACAATTCCCGCGGGCAGTTCATGGGCAACATCGCCCACGAGCTGCGCACGCCCATGACGACCATCAAGGGCTTCATCGACGGCATGCTGGACGGCACGATCCCGCCCGAGGAAACAAAGCATTATCTGGGCATCGTCTCGCAGGAGACGGGCCGCCTGGCGCGGCTGGTGCAGAACATGCTGGATATTACCAAGCTCGAGGCGGGCGAGGTGCCTATCCACGCGCAGACCTACGATCTGTGGAAAACCGTCACCGACGTCGTGCTCTCCGACGAGCAGCGCATCGAGGACGGCAAGATCGACATCCAGGGTCTGGGCGGCGATCCGCTGCTGATTTACGCGGACCCGGATTTTGTGCATCAAGTCGTGTATAATATTGTGGATAATGCCATCAAGTTCACCCCGGCGGGCGGTACGATCAGCTTTGCCGCCGAGCGCCGCGGTAATATGGTGGAGGTGCGCATCGAGAACACGGGCGCAGGCATTGCCCCCGAGGCGCTGCCCTTTGTGTTTGAGCGGTTCTACAAGGAGGACCGCTCCCGCGGCATGAACACCCGCGGCAGCGGACTGGGGCTGCATATCTGCAAGATTTTGGTCAACCTTTCCGGCGGCCAGATCCACGCCGAGAGCGAGGAAGGCAACTGGTGCCGGTTCGTGTTTACGCTGCCGGCAGGGCAATAAGCAACCGCATAACAGACGCTGCACAAAAGCGGCGTCTGCTTTTTTTGTGCGTGAGAAAGGCTTCCCCCTCGGGGGAAGCTGTCAGCGGCCCCGCCCGCTGACTGATGAGGGGTAGGTGTGCCATGGCAACCCGGGAACGGGCAATCGCGGCGAACTCGCCCCTCATCCGGCCTTGCGGGGCCACCTTCCCCCAAGGGGGAAGGCTCAGCGTGTCGAAAAACACCGGCTTTGCCATATAGAGAATGTAGGGGCGACCATTGGTCGCCCGCCAGCTTGGCGCAGCAACGCGCTTTCCGAGATGGCTTTCTTACAAGGCATACGGGCACGGGCGAGCAATGCTCGCCCCTACAGGAGTTTTTCGACAGTCTGCACCTTCCCCCAAGGGGGAAGGCTTTTTTGGGTAAACCTGTAAGATTTCCCGTCCTGTCCCGGTCTATATAGTTGGAACGACAAAAAAGGAGGAACCACCCATGAAGGACCGGGAATTGACCCGCCTGCTGCAGGCACACCCGGAGGAGGGCCTGGAGGCGGCGATGCTTGAATATGCGCCGCTCGTCAAGGGCATTCTCTGCCGTATCCTGCCGCAGAACCCCTGTGACCGGGAAGAGTGCATGGCCGACGTGTTCGTCGCACTCTGGCGAAACGCCGCGAAATTGGAGGCCGCTCGCACACCGCTGCGCCCCTGGCTGGCCGTCGCGGCGCGCAACCGCGGCATTGACTGCTACAACGCGCTGCGCCGCCGCGAGAAGGTGACACTGGACGACGGTCTGGCCGAGACGCTGGGCGAGCTGGCCGAGTTTGACCGCGCGACCACCGAAGCCGCCGACCTTGTCGGTGCGCTGGTGGCGGCTATGACGCCGCCGGACCGGGATATTTTTCTGCGCAAATATTATCTGCTGCAATCGGGTAAGGAAATCGCCGCCGCGCTGGGTATGAGCGTGGAGAGCGTCAACACCCGGTTGAGCCGCGGACGGGACCGTCTGCGCCGTGAACTGACCGCGAAGGGAGTGTACAGCCATGCGTGACAAAAATTTTGATGTGGATTTGTTGAAAACGCTGAACGACCAGCCTATGCCGGAGACCCCGCTGACCGACGACGAGTTTACCCGCGTGCTGGACGCTGCCTGCGGGCGGCTGCCGCAGAAAAAGCCCGCCGGGCACCGCCGGTTCCCGTGGGGACGGGTGGCCGCTGCCGCTGCGGCGTGCCTTGCCGTGGGGCTGGGCAGCATCAACTTTGCCGCGCCCGCTGTGGCCGAGCAGCTGCCCGTAGTGGGCAGCCTGTTCAGCTGGCTGAACCGCGGCGGGCAGGACGACTATGTTTCGCTGCAAAGTGAGCAGCTGAACAAATACGCCGAGACGGTGGAATCCACTGCCGAGAGCGCCGACAGCCCCTACACCCTGACATTGGGGCAGGTCTTCAACGACGGCGACTGGCTGCGCATCAGCCTAATGCTGACGAGTGAGGATGACAGCTTGGCCGGGTTCAACGCCATCGGCCCCCGCGAGGACGCCGTAGAAAAGGCACTGCAGAACGGCGGCGGGCAGTACGGCACGCTGGTGCTGGACAACGGCACGGAATTGAACGGCGGTGTTACCTTTGAAAAACGCGATGACCGCACCTTTGTGACGGGCATCAATTATGAGCTGTTCCTGACACACGATGATTTGGCCGGCCACACGGCAACGCTGACGCTGTCCAACCTGATGGCCTGCAACAGGAGCACTGTGGAGACCGACGGCAAGAGCTACTGGCACTACGATTACGCCGACCAGACCCCGCTGCCCGGCACCTACACGCTGACGTTTACGATCCCGGAAGTCAGCGATGCGGGCGTGCGCACAATGAGCACGCCGGTGGAGCAGGACGGTGTTACGCTGCAAAGCATCAAGGCCACGCCCGCTGCGACAAAAGTGCTGCTGACCTTCCCGCCGGAGCAGCACTGGGTCAGCGTAAAGCTCTACACGGCAGACGGCACAGAGCTGGGCCACGAGCGCGGCGAGGGCGGCTGGTGGGTCAACGGTGACTGGGCAGCCGACCCCGCCGACACGGACCACCCGGAACAGAGCACCAAGGCCAGCTATGACTACTTTGCTGCCGTGCCGGAAAATTGCCACAGCCTGACGGTGAAGGTGTATGATTTTGATACGGATGCGGAATTGACGACGTTTACGGCGGAGCTGCCGTAAATGGCGAGAGGCTTCCCCCTCGGGGGAAGCTGTCAGCGGCTCCGCCCGCTGACGGATGAGGGCAGAGCACGCCGGCATTACCCGTGAGCGGCGGCAGTGAAATACTCGCCCCTCATCCGGCCCTGCGGGGCCACCTGCTCCCCTTCTGGCGCTACGCGCCACCTCCCCCGTACCGGGGGGAGTCTGTCCCTCGGGGGAAGGCAGGGAATCACTCTATAATCTCACACCCCGGAAAATACCACTCCAGAATCTCCCGCCACGTTTTGCCGTCCTCCGCCATCGCCTTTGCGCCGTACTGGCTCAGGCCGACGCCGTGGCCGTAGCCGTGGGTGGTGAAAACAAACGCATTCTCCCCGGCGTCATACGCCACGGTGAACGCCGCGCTCCGCAGACTGAACGCACTGCGCAGACGTGTGCCCGTAAACACCTGCCCGCAGACGGGCATCTGCGCCACATAGCCTGCGCTGTCCAACACGCCCTCGCCGAACCACCCGGCGGGGGCGTTTGGTATCTCGTCGGTGTCCAGGCCAAGCCCGGTCAGGATCGTGTATACCTGTTCGGCGCTGTAGGTGACGGACGTTTCGAACCCCGGCGCATCGGCGTCCCACGGCGACGCGACACCCTGTAAGTACGGCACGGCGGTCAGCCACACGTTCTGGCTTGCCTCGGTCTGCCCGACGCTGCTGCTGTGGTAACAGGCCGCGGCAGGCGCGCCGTCCCAGCACAGCACGGCCCCGGAGACCTCGTCTGCCAGCGCGGCCAGCCTGCTGTAATACGTGGCAAAATCGCCGCCCCAGCGCGCGCGCAGCACCTCGGCGCTCGTCCAGCCCGCGCACTGGGCGCTGTTGCAGGTGAATGCCGCGCCGCCCAGGCTCAGGGCATAGCTGTGGGCGGCGGCCATCTGGGCTAAGACCGCGTCGTCGGGCCAGTCGGGCGGCAGCTCGCTGGCGGCAATGCCGATCAGAAACTCCTGCACGGATACGGTGATCTCCTCACCGCCGTCGTTCAGCAAAATCGGCGCATCTGCGTCAAAGCTGCGGCTCTCGGGCACGGCGGGCAGCACGGGCTGCGGTGTGGCGGCAGGGGTGTCAACGGCGTCCGGCAGCACAGGAGCCGACGCTTCGGGCATCGCGGCGGCGGGCTTTGCCAGCGGCAGGGCGGCAAACGGCGCGGCAAACGCCAAAAGGCCGAGCACCACCGCCCGGCGCAATGTTTTCCTCAAGGGGCAGACCCTCCTTGCAATTTGCGGCGCGCGGTTGTACAATAAGGATATTCCGCGCGGCCTGTCCCAATATACGCGGGGGCCGCCGCTGCTATGAAAGAGGAACACCATGAAAAATAAACATCCCCACGCCGCTGTGGTGCTGGTCCTGGGCCTGGCCATGGCGGGGCTGCATCTGGCCGACCTGCTGCTCTGGTCCGAGGCCGACACCGGCTTTGCCGCTGCCGGGTCGGTCTGGCTGCGGTACATCCCGTGGCTGGCGGCGTTTGCGCTGCCCTACCTGCCCGCGCGGCGGGCGGCGGCGCAGCCTGCCGGCCTGCAGGATACCAACAAGCCGCTGGGCGTCTGTATGGCGCTGGCCGGTGCGGTACTGCTGGCCTCCGGCGTGGCGACGGGCAATACGGCCCGGTATGCCATCCTGTACCCGGAGGTACTCTCCGGGAGCTGCCCGCTCTGGGCCGCGTGGGCGGACCTGCTGCTGCCGATCTTTGCCGGCGCGTGGCTGCTGAACTACGCCGTGCGGGCGTTCAGCGGCTTCGGCCTGCAGCGCCAAAGGCTGGGCAGCTCGCTGCTGGCGGGCGCTGTGCCGCTGGTGTTTCTGTGGCGGCTCATCTGGCGGTTCCAGTTTGCGCCCGCGTCGCTCTGCCGTATGCCCTGCACGCTGCGGGTGCTGAGCGCTGCCGCCGCACTGCTGCTGGCTGTGGTGCTGATCAAAATTTTTCTTGTGCCGGGTCTGCCCTGCGGGCATACGCTCTACGCGGCGGGGACGGGTGCGTTCCTGCTCTGCACCGGACTGGAGCTGCCCCAGACCCTGTTTGAGGCTGCCCGCGGCATGCTGACCCTGCCCGACCTGCTGACCGGCATCGGCATCGGCCTGTTCGGCCTGTGCGGTCTGGTGTGTGCGTGGGAAGCGTGCGGGAAAGAGACGGAATAAAGCAAAAAACACTCCCGTTGGCGGGTGGCGAAAAAGCCCCTCCGGCCATCGCTGTCGCTCGGCCGCCTCCCCTGTGCGGGGAGTTGGCCGAGCCTGCGAGGTCTGAGGGGCTTTTCCTGCTTCCGGGAAGAAACTGTTTTTATTCCACATCCTCCACGCAAAGCCCGTCCAGATATACCTTTGCCGCGCTGTAGCGGTCCAGCACGAGATCTGCCGGGGCGGGCGGCTCGCGCAGGGGCAGGGTGGGGGAGAGCGGCAGCCGCACCGCGGCGGCCCAGGAACCGCTGCCGGT
>OGXR01001103.1_pt1 | contig 20971 bp, 18 predicted proteins | sample 1576331 | NCBI WGS metagenome assembly OGXR01 (sample SAMEA3541473, study PRJEB24748) | human gut metagenome | biome: human gut; feature: human-associated habitat; material: faeces | place: China | collected 2012 | reverse complement strand
CTATGATGACAGTGTTTTTCTTTTTCACTGTCTCTCATAAGGGGAGCATATCAAACTACGAGGGGCTTTTGCCGCAAGCGGAAGGAAGGTTTTATACCGAATGCGATATCGACACCTGCGGAGCACCCTCACGCGGGGCAAAACGCATAGTTTTTTCGAATGACGGATTGATTTTTTATACTGATGACCATTATCAAAGCTTTATTAAGCTTTACGATGCGAACAATTAAACCGCGGTTTTTTGAGAATTTTTAGGGATAATTGAGGATAATTGACCATGACCATATCGGATAACAATTTCACACACAACTCCGGTTCCGAACAAAGCGGCGGCATTAAGAATATCCGCATTGACTTTACGGCGATTGCGGGAATTACCGATGCGCATCTGCGTATTGCCGAGGCATTGCAGTTTCCGGATCATTACGGAAAAAACCTTGATGCACTCTTTGACTGCCTTGCGGAAATATGCAAACCCGTTGCAGTGACTCTCTTCGGAACGAGCGCACTGACTGCCGCCCTCGGCAGCTACGGGAGCATGATGCTGCGCGTGTTTTCGGACGCGGCAGCCGAAAACCCGAATCTTTCCGTTGAAATTGCCGATTAGTTTTATCGCATTCGATTTGTTAAAGTTTCAATGTTTTGGTTTTAGGACAAAAGCGGCAGACAGGATTTTTCCCGTCTGCCTTTTGCCGAATATACGAAACTGAGTGTTGTTTAATTGCTTTTTATGCCGTTCCGAGTGCTGCTTTGCCGCTTGTTTTCAAAGACCGGAACCAATCCTCAGCCTTTGTAAATTATTCGGCTGCCTGCTTCGGCACTGCCCTTAATTGTTTTGCATTCAATACTGCCGCGAGCCTCCGCATGTCCTGCGATATCGCCGCAGCTTATATTGCCTCCGCAGTCAACGTTTCCGTCAACATTTCCGCAATTCATGCTCCCGCTTGTCTTCGCATGTCCGAGTATATCACCGCAGTTCACATCTTTGCCCGCATTGACATCGCCGCTGACATTGCCGCATTCAACACTTCCGCCGGTTTCAACATCGCCGCCGACAGCCGCACAGCTGACATTGCCGCCCGCATTGACGTCGCCGCCGATACTGCCGCATTCAATGCTTCCGCCCGCTGAAATGTCTCCTCCGATATCACCGCAGTTCACATTGCCGCCCGCGCCGACATCACCGCCGATTTCACCGCAGTTCACATTTCCGCCCGCATATACATCACCGTTAACACTGCCGTCGATGTCGGCATTGCCCCAAATTTCAACATTTATCGAGCAATCGGTACGTCCGCCTTTCCTGCCGAACATACCCGCCGTTCCGTTCTCTTTTTCATATTTCAGTTCAACGGGAATGCAAACCGCAGGATTGTATTCCTGACTTGACACGATCTGTTTTCCGCGCATCAGCACAACGCGCAGGGTGTTGTCATCCGGCATTTCGTCAATCATGATATTGCTCCATTCGAAACGATTTCCGTAATTACAGGTCGAAGAACGCGAATGTTTTTTTGCGCTTTTTTCAAATGCGCAGCCCGCTTTTTCAGCTTTTTTCTTTGCCATTCTTTCGATTTTTCTGCCGAATTCCTCTATGGCATCCGTGCTGACGCTTACAATGCCGTTTCTGCCCTTTTTCACAAAGATGCAGCTGCCGTCATCATCTTCTTCATCGTCATCGTCTTCTTCATCGTCCCCGTCATTTTCATCGTCGTTTTCGTCCTCATATTCGACTTCAACCGATTCCGGGTTGCAGGCAGCATCGCATTGCTGTTCGGCATCGGTATGAATTTCTTCACCCGCATCGATGTTTTTCTCGTTCTTAACATCGCGCAGCAGCTCATCCAGCGAAACGCCGAAAAGATCCGCAATTCGCGGCATCAACTCAATATCGGGATAGGAAGCCGCCGTTTCCCATTTGCTGACGGCCTGAACGGACACTCCGAATTCGGCAGCAAGCTGTTCCTGTGTCATTCCGCTTGCCTTACGCAGCTCGCGCAGTTTGATTGCAAAGTTTTCTTTCATGGTATTTTCCCTCTTTCTGATTTTCGTGAGTCGCCGCACCGCATATCTGTTACGTTTGGAAAACGTTTTTGTGTTGCGCCAACTCTTAATTTCGCGCTCATTTTAGCAACGCAAGCTTTTCATGACAATAAAGCGGTGGTTGAAAACCCCAAAAAATCTGCTCAACCGTTGGTTGAATCCCGTGCCGCCGCAATTTTTTTATTCCTTTCGGTTTGTTTTGCGTGTTTCTTTAAAATTATTTCTGGCTGAAATCTTTTTTTCACAGATATATCTGCGTTTATCAGCAAATCAACCAAAGGTTGAATCGCATATCATTGCGAAACTCTCTTTGATGTTTGCGCAAGAAGCTGTTTTATCGCCGCATTCCGCGCCCGCTGCGCTGCGAATTCACGGAAAAAGAACTTGCGATGCAGCGGAACATTCGTTCCGAAGCAAGGCGCAGACGCGTCTCAGCATCACAGTCTCCGTCCGCATTCGGCTGTTCATCCGTAACAATTGTTGAAAAAACTCCCGCATTCGCAAGCTCGTAAATATGTTCATAACCCCTTCCGAGCCTTCCCGCAACAATAAAGACGGGCACGGCGCCGCCGGAATTTGCGGCGCAGCGTTTCACAACCTCGCCGACGGCCTTCCCGTTGTCCGCACTTGATGCATCAAGCTGCCCTTCTCCGGTTATGACAAGATCGGTGTCCCCAAGCAATGCATCAAAGCCGACCGCATTGAGCACCGCCGCCGAGCCGTGAGTCAATTCCGCGCCCAAAAGAGCCGACAGCATTGCACCCATGCCTCCCGCCGCGCCTGCACCGCATTCGGCGGACACTTTTCTCCCTGCCGCAGCGTCATACAAGGCCGCAATATTTTTCATCCCGTCTTCAAGAGTGTTTAATGCTTCGGCGTCCGCGCCTTTTTGCGGTCCGTAGGTGTACGTCGCACCGTTTTTGCCTGTAAGAGGATTATCAACATCACACATAACGGTTATCTTTGCCTCGAAAACATCTCTGCGCAAGCCTGACAAATCAATTTTACGCACCAAGGCAAGCTCTCGGCCGCAGCCCGAAAGCTCATTGCCTTCCGCATCCAGAAACTTAACACCGAGAGCCGCTGCCGCGCCCATTCCGCCGTCGTTGGTTGCGGAACCGCCTATACCGATCAGAATATTCCTTATCCCCTCGTTCAATGCTGAAGCGATAAGTTCGCCCGTCCCCCTGCTCGTTGCAGAAAGCGGATCCAATGCATTTTCATCCATCAATGCAAGCCCCGATGCCTTTGCCATTTCAATAACCGCTGCGGCGCCCGCCGTTTTTTCACCGAATGAGGTCAGAACACCGTATTCGGCAGCAATTTTCCTGCCGTCCGGCGCAGTAACATTCACCGAACGCATATTCCCGTTAAAGGCACGAGTAAGCGTTTCGGCCGTGCCGTCCCCTCCGTCCGCAATCGGAAGCGTTCTCACACTGCATCCCGGAAGGTATTGCCGCGCTGCATTTTTGATAATCGTGCAAACTCTCTGTGCATCCATGCTGCCCTTGAACTTGTCCGGAGCAATAAGCATCCGAATACCTGCGCCGACAGGGTCAATACGCCTTCCGCCGTATTCTTCAAAAGGGTTCACGACAGGCTTTTCTGTTTTTTTGCAGCCGCACTCCGTCAAGTCCTTTTCATTAAAGACAAGGGTTCCGTTTTCGTCAAATCTGCCGTAAAAAGCCAGCTCCTCCGCCCGTCTGAGCGCATTCGTCTGAACGACGGGCCTGTATTCCGCAAGCGCACCCGAAACGAGCGGATTGTCGTTCAGCTTTTCAAACAGACTGCGTGTTTGTTTTATGCCGCCGCCTGCAAATGCAACCGTGAATATGTTTTTATCGTCGCTTTCATCAACGGAGAAATGTCCCGCAAACAATTGAAGTCCACGAACGTCCGCCCTTTCAATTGCCGAAAAAACAAGGTTGAACGCATGTTCGCGTTCATCTCCGTTCTCAATCGAATCGAATCTGAATCCGATACCGAAGCGTGAAATATTCATAGTTCTGTGACCTCAACTTTCTTTTGTATTGTGGGGAACAATGCAAAGCCCCGTCCCGCCGTCTTCAACCTCTACCGTGCAGTCGTTGCAGCAGCATGCATCCTCAAGCAGCTTTTCGCTGATAAAATCCTCGCATTCGTTCGAAACGCAGCGTGAAACAGCCCATGCACCGTTTTTTTCAAGTTCGACTTCATCGATTTTGCTTGCAATGTAATTTGCGGCGGAAGCGCCGAAACGAACCGTTCTGCCCGTTTTTTGGAGTTTATCGGACAGATCATCCAGCATCAGTTTTGCAATCTCGGGAACAGCGGCTTGAGCCGCAGGCAAAAGTGCAGCAACGCAATCCGCATCGGAAGCAATTTCCGGCGGAAGTATCTGCCTTGCGTCCCGTTCATCGCGGCTGCCGTTCAGCGCATTTGCCTCATCCGAAAAGCCCGCCCTGCGCTGTTTAAAGCTGTCGCCTTCACCGCAGGTGACGAATACAATCGCATTGCGGAAGCTTACATTTTTACCTTTTGCATCGGTCAAAACGCCGCACCGCATGATGCTTTGAACAAGCGAACGCACGGCAGCGTTTGCGTATTGAATGTCGTCAAACAGCACCACTGCAAAAGGCTTCCGCCGCACGGCTTCGGTCAGTCTTCCGCCGGAGACAGAACCCGCAGGTGAACCCGTCAATGTGTTTACCGCCGAATAGTCGGAATACTCGCGCATGTCAAACCGCAAAAGTGCATTTTCGCCCGGATACAATGTCTCTGCAAGCACTGCTGCAAGCTTGGTTTTTCCCGAACCTGCCGCTCCGGTTACGGCAATTGCGGCACGCGGACGGTCGGGATCGTTCCGCCATGTGAAAGCGGAACGAAGGGCTTTGCACACGGAAGCAACCGCGGTCTCCTGCCCGATTATGTGCGCATTGATCAACGAATCCAGTTTTGAGAGCCGTGAACGGACGGTGCCGTCAAGACTGCTTACGGGAATCCCCGTCAGTTCGTGAACAGTCTGTGCAACATCGCCGGCAGTGACGATCGGACGACAGCTCTTTTTTAAAGAAGCCGCAGTGAATGCCGAATTCTCCGCTCCCGCATGAAGTGCATCCGCTGTTCTCGGCCCGCCGAGCTGCTTTTCCTGTTTTCTTAATTCAGCCGCAAGTGTAAAATCCCGCTCATTCAATGCATCCTCAATACGCATTCGGAGGCTGGCCCTTTCCTGCCGCAGTTCCGCTGTATTCTGCGGAGCAAGCCGCCGGCGGGAAGCTGTTTCATCCATTATATCTATCGCCTTATCCGGAAGAAATCGCTCCGGAATGCAGCGAACGGACATATCAACACAGGCTTCCGCTGCCTCGTCCGTAATCGAAACGCCGTGATGCGCCTCGTATTTCGGACGCAAACCGCGAAGGATTGCGATCGCTTCCTCCCGCGTGGGTTCTTTTACGACTATCGGTGAAAAACGCCGTTCCAGCGCGGCATCTTTTTCGATATAGAGCCTGTATTCATCAAACGTTGTTGCGCCGATCAGCTTCAACCCGCCGCGAGCAAGCGCGGGTTTCAGGATATTGGCAGCATCGAGACTGCCCTCGCCCGCACCTGCGCCGATTATCGTATGTATTTCGTCAATAAAAAGGATTGTTTCGGGAGTTGTTTCGTCAAGAAGTGCTTTCAGTCTCTCCTCAAATTCGCCCCTGTATTTCGTTCCCGCAACGAGTGCGCCCAAGTCAAGCCGCAGCACCCGCGATGAACGCAGCTCGACAGGAACATCACCCGAAACTATCCTTTGAGCAAATCCCTCAACGACAGCCGATTTTCCGACGCCGGGATTTCCCGTAAGCACAGGGTTATTCTTGCTCCGCCTAAGCAGTGTCTGAATCAACCTGTTCAGCTGCGCTTCACAGCCTGTCAACGGATCAAGCTCCCCCCGCGCCGCCCTTGCCGTAAGGTCATCGGTATAGCTTTCCAACATCGGCGAACTCTGTCCGCCCCGAGGCTTATTTTTCCCGCGGGATACGTTTTCATCATGCGGCTGTCTTTCGGCCGAATCACTTTTTAAAGAATCATTCGCATTGCCTTTTGTTTTTTCGGCTGCGCTTTCATCATGGAGCAGCTCCGACTTTCGGCTTTCGCGCCCGTTCGAACCGAGTTCCCGCGATTCATCGTTCAAAAGCTTTTTCAGCATCTGCCTGTCCAGCCCGATGGAATCGAGAATGCGTGATGCAAAACAGTCCGTCTCGCGCAAAACGGCAAGAAGGATATGTTTCGTGCAGATTGTGCGGCTTGCATATGCTTTTGCTTCATACAGCGCAAGCTCCAGCACGCGTTTTGCAGGCGGTGCGAACCCCCTGCTGTCCGTGAAAATATGTCTTCCGCCGCCGACAAGGGTGTCCGCATACGGAAACACCATGCTTTCATCCGCACCGCATTTGCGAAGGCATTCCCCCGCCGTGCCCGGCGCACGGAGCAGACCTATCAAAATGTGCTCCGTGCCGATGAAGCCGTGATGCAGCTCCTCCGCCGCAGCCTGTGCCGCATCAAGAGCTGCGGATGCATTTTCGCTGTAACCTTCCCAATTCATTTTTTCACCGTTAATTCGTATGGCCGTTAATTCATATGGATTCAAACCCGATTAATCTCTCAATCAAATCGAGCGATTGAGCGGACACTTCGAATACCGCCCCGCAAAACATGCTTTTCTGTTTTTTAAACAACGACCGTCTTGCCGTTTTCGCGTATTTTGTCATGCTTCCGTTTTCGTTTCATCGGACGACGCATATAGACGTTCAGAACAATGCCCACACCTATCATGTTTGTGAGCATATTCGACCCGCCGTAGCTTATAAACGGCAGCGGAATTCCCGTAACGGGCATTATTCCCATCGTCATGCCGATATTTTCGAAAATATGTGCCGCAAGCATTGCGCTGACACCCGTAACAAGGCAGGTGCCGAAATTATCCCGCGCTTTTATTGCAATATACATCCAGCGGAAAAGCAGTGCAAAGAAAACAATAATCAGTATCGCACTGCCGATGAATCCGACCGCCTCCGTTATGCCGCTGAATATGAAATCCGTGTGCCTTGCCGGAACATAGCGAAGCTGTGCCAGCGTCTGCTCACCGAAAAAGCCCTTGCCCGTGAGCCGTCCGGAACCTATTGCCATCTGCGACTGTCCGACATGGTACTTTGCATCGTCGCTTGCGGCGGACGGATTCAGAAAAACATCGATTCTGTCGCGCTGCTTCGGGGTCAAAACAAAAAAGTACATCAGCGGAAGCCCCACCCCGGCTCCGACAGCGGCAAGAATTATATAAATCCACTTTATCTGCGCAACGAAGAATGTCACAACCATGATAACAAGCAATACAATCGCCGTTCCGTAATCAGGTTGGAGAACTATCAGCATGAACGGAACGAATGTTATGCCGAGAGCAATCATAACGTCCTTGAATTTCAGCAATCGCCCGTCCCTGTCCATTGCGGCAGAGACGTATTTTGAAAGCATCACGATCAATGCGATCTTGCTCAGCTCGCCCGGCTGTATTGCCCTTTCAAGCGTGTCGAAAACAAACCAGCCCTGTGCACCGCCGCGCACCTTGCCGAAAATGAAAAGCAGCATCAGCAAGCCTATTATGCCGATGTATGCCCACATTGCAAAAGTTTTGAATATGCTGTAATCAAAAACAAGAAATATTATCATTGCAGCAAGTCCGACAAGGAAGTTTGTTATATGCTTCTGCAGGTATTCCATGTTGAGCTTGTCCATATAATCCGCAATGCCGTGTTCCGTGCCGTCAAAAGGCTTTGCCTGAACAGAGGCAAGTGCGATCGTGCCGAACACAACGAGCGCAAGCACGATTCCGACCGTTACCCAGTCTATTCTTTTCAGGTATTTCTTATCAAAAAGGCTCATTCAAAAGCCGCGCCGCGCCCGCAAGTGGCTTCGGCAATCCTTTCGTGTTTATGTGTTTACAAGATCTGCGGTGCGATACGAAAAGCCGTTTCCCCGCACCGCACTTTTTGTCCGCCGCATCAAACGATGAGTTTTTTCTTTGCCTTTTCGGCATTTTTCAATTCGTCGAGTTTGGCTTCGTATCCGGGTTTTCCGAGCAGGGCATAAGTTGCATTCTTTCCCTCCTCGACTCCGGGCTGATCGAATGCATCGATGCCCAGCAGCTCTCCTGCGAATGCCGTCTGCATTTCAAACAGCATTATAAGCTGCCCGAGAGTGAATTCGTTGACTTCGGGCATGATGATGTTTTTGTTCATATGTCCGCTGACGGTTACGGCGTGTTCGGTTGCGCGGAATTCGGCGGAAATCAGCTCACCCAAGCTGTGTCCGGATAGAAACGCAATCCCCGGAATGTCGTCAAAAACATGCGGAACAGCAACATCACTGCGGTATTTTTCAACAGAGATGAAAGTTATTGTTTTGTCAAAAGGTCCGTCGGTGTAAAGCTGAACCTGCGAATGCTGATCCGTAACGCCGAGAGATTTTACCGGAGTCTGTCCGAATCGCAAAACCTTTCCGTCCTTCACGAGCTTTTTGCCCAGCGATTCCGCCCAAAGCTGCGCATACCAATCCGCCATGAATTTCAGCGAATCCGCATAGGGCATCAGCACGCCGATGTTTGCGCCGTGCTTTTCCGCCGCAATGATTTCAAGCAGGGCAAGCATCAATCCGGGGTTTTTTTTCACATCGGCGTTTGAGCAAAGCTCATCCATGTATCCCGCGCCCGCAAGCAGCGCGCGAACATCCGCTCCGCCGACGGCAGCCGCAACAAGCCCGACAGGACAGAGTTCGGAAAATCTTCCCCCTACGCCGTCCGGAATAATAAAAGTGCGCAGGTTGTATTTTTTTGCAATGCCTATCAGGTTGCCCTTTTGTTTGTCGGTTGTTGCAATCAAATGATCGCGCAGCCCTTCTTCGCCGTAACGGTCAATAAGCATTCGCGTTATAATAAGCAGCTGCGCCATGGTTTCGCTTGTGCTGCCCGATTTTGTGATAACGTTGAACACGGTTCGGTCAGTATCAATCACATCGAGCAATGCAGCCATGCGCTCGGGATCAACATTGTCTTCCACAAAAAGGCGCGGAGATTTTCGTTTTTCGGAAGGAAGATCGTTATGATAGAGATGATTCAGCGCACGATGCACCGCAATCGGACCCAGTGCGCTTCCGCCGATGCCCAGAATCACGAAATTATCCGCTCTTGACCTGACGAATTCCGCTGCCTCTTCAACGGCGGGAAGGATTTCAAGCTGAGTTTCGGGCAGAAGCCGCCAGCGCATTTCACCGCGCTTTTTTTCAACACCCGCAAATGCACCCTCTGCACGCGGCAGCATTTCCGATATTTCCTCCGCCGTGATGCCGTGTTTGCCGACAGCCTCGGCGAGCATATTGCCGCAATCGATGCGAACACGCATTTTTTCACAGTATTCTTTTGAAAACACGCTCATTTATTTTTCCGTTCCTTTCTGTCCCGCAGAGGGATTTGTTCGGCCGAATTCCGCCGCCGCAAAGTCGTGTTCAATTCACTGACAGCGGTATATTCAGCCAATCATATTATACCACATGTTCACGCCGTTTGCTCATGTTTTTTTCGGAACGAAATTGCGGAAATCCGTGCATATCCGAATGCCGCCTGCCGTCCGCTCCGTTTGAAACATATTATATCCGTTAAATCAAATCAAAATATTCTTTGATAACGTTCACAAGCACATCGGCTTCCGCAGGGGAATAGCGCGGCGAAACGGCAAGCGAAGCAAAATCATATTCGGCCGATGCCGAAAACTCGGTGTAGTCATCAAAAACTTTGAAGTCCACTCTCGGTTCAATGCCGTTTTTTGCTTCAAAAAGTTTCGAAACAAAGCTTGAAAGCCGAATGAATTCATATTCTCCGCAGCCGCGCTGATTTTCCTGTTCACATCGGAATGCAAATTGCGGAATGTCCGGACGAGACTTCGGGTTTCGAACATTTTCAAGGCGTGAAATCCACCGAAATGCAAGTGCAAACAAAAGATAATTTGCTTCGTCGAGCTGCTTCATTTCATAGTAGCGTTTGATGTCCGCTCTTTCCGCAGGGCTGAGGGGCAGCACGGAATTCAGCACAAAGCCGGGTCCGGGTCTGCCTATGCCGAGATCGCTGTGTGCATCGATATGCGTAACCTCAAACGGCACGGAAAGCTGCCCGGCCACAATCAATTCCTGCCAGAATTGCAGCGCACCGTCATGCGTTTCAAAAACCCTTCCCGGAATCTTTCTTTCCGTATTCAGTCCGCAGTTTTTTTCCAAAAACTCCCTTACTTTCTCCGCCTGCCACGGTTCATGCCCGGCAGCATCGGGCCGCGCGCCGGCCGGTGCCGGTTCGCAGCAGTCCGCAAGGAAAAAATCAAGATCAATGTCAAGCACTCTCATTCGTTTATCTCCCGGTTTCGTTATTGCTCAAAGCTGTATGTTTTTGCGCATTCGGTCTCGGCACCGTGCTGAATTCAATGCGCAAACCCCGCCGTTAACGCATACAGGCAGGGTTTACGCATAATTATTTACTCAGTTGACTGCTGTGCCGTTCGCCTCAGCTTCCTTCATTTGCCTTGGTTTGCCCTTATTTTCCTTTCACAACGGCCTCGGCAAACGAGTTGTCAACGAGTTCACCGAACTCAACTCTCGCCTTCAATTCACCGTTGATGTCAATAATATCCTGCAAACGGGTGAATGCCTCCTCCGTCATGATCGGGTCAGCCATCCATGAATCCGTCTTTCGATAACTGTTTGCAACGATTTTCAGCGTTTCAACATCCGCATCGGGGAAAAATTCCAGCATCGCTTCCGCCGCTTCGGCATCGGTCGCATCTTTAAGCCAAAGCTGAGCCTTATAAACCGCACGAATGAAGGATTCAACGAGTTTCGGTTCTTTTTTGATTGTATCCGGCATGGTCATGAAAGTTGTGTACGGCACCTCGCCCGATTCGAGTCCGACATTTGCAACGATATGCCCGCTTCCTCTGCGTTCAAAAAGCGTTGCTGTCGGTTCAAAAAGCGTAACATAGTCGCCCGTGCCGCCTTCGAATGCTCCGCCCATCAGGTTGAACTGAATGTTGTTGATAACCTCAACATCCTCCCCGGGCTTCAATCCGTTTTTCAGCAGAACATAGATAAAAGTCATATACGGCATTCCGCCGGCACGCCCCGCAATGACGGATTTTCCGCGCAAATCCTCCCACGAGAAATCATCCGTTTTTTCCCTTGAAAGAAGGAACGAACCGTCGCGCTTTGTGAGCTGCCCGATAATCATCGGGTGGTTTGCGCTGCCCTCGTTCACAACATAAACACCCGTTTCCGGTCCCATCAATGCAAAATCCGCATCGCCCGATATAAGCGCGGTCATGCTTTTGTCGCTTCCCCCGCCGGTCACAATTTCAAGATCAATGCCCTCCTCCGCAAAATAACCGCGGCTGACCGCGATATAAAGCGGCGCATAGAACACGGAGCGAGTGACCTCGTTCAGCGTGATATGCCGCAGTTCGCCCGAACCGCCGCATGCCGCCGCAATCGGAACAAGCAGCAAAAGAACAAGAAAAAGAGCAAGAAATTTCTTCATTTCAATACCTCCAAAGAAAAGCCTTGCTCCATTTATATGCCGCAAACGGGTATGCGGTGCCTTTCGGCGATTATTTTTTCTTTCTGTTTCTTATAAAGGTATTTATCCCGTAATGGAAGAAAGAGATCAACGCTGCCGCTATGGCTGCAAAATATGCATAAAGATAAAACGGACATATGCCGAATTCAAGCTGCATAAATGTGAGCGTTATTGCGCCGACAAACAGCCCCGTTGCAATCTTTCCGAACCAATCGGCATAAACAACAACATGTTTTGAATAAAGGATTCCGCCGACAATTATCATTATCGCATCCTTAGCAAGGATTATCAGCATTATATAAAGCGGAATGACCCCTTTGAACCAGAAACATGCGAGAACGGCAATCAGCATCAGCTTGTCCGCCAGTGGATCGAGAACTTTGCCGACGTTTGTGATCCAATTGTTGCGCCGCGCAAGCCAACCGTCCAGAATATCCGTTCCGAACGCGAAAAGATAAACAAAAAAGCTCAAAAGATAACGTTCGTTTTTAAACAGCGCGATAAAAACCCCGATTAAAATCAACCGAAAAACCGAGAGCATGTTCGGAATCTGTTTTTTAAATTTCATATTCGTATCACCTTTCTGCCGCCCTGCCGCTGACCGAGCCGCCTGTTCTGTCGGCAGGCTGAATTAAAGAACCACCGCTTCGGCTGTCGGCCTGATTGAACCCGAACCGAACGATACAGGTTCGGCATTCCAACCGTATGCAAACAGTATAGCACATGTTTCAAATCAACTCAATAGCAATATCCCGTCATTGCGGCGGCAAAAGACAGGCTGTTTTCTGCTTCGAATACGCTTTTTTTATCCGGCGTGCGCGGATTCGACCTTTTTTTCGGAAAAAAATGCGTTTAACCGGTTGCAATAAACGCCGAAATGGGGTACAATGCATGGGGTACAATTAAATTAAGCCCAAAGGAGATATTACCATGAACGAAGAGAGAGATTTTGTAGTATTCACCGATGACGACGGCAACGATTTCGAGCTTGACGTTATCGACTATTTCGATTATAACGACAAAGAGTACGCTGTTCTCGTCGACACCAACGATGAATGTGACTGCGAAGACGAGGAGTGCGACTGCGAAACCAACGTCTACATCATGCAGGTTGTTGTGAATGAAGCAGAGGACACCGAAGAATTCGTCTCCCCCGCCGAAGAGGATATGGACGCACTGATCCAGATCGTTCAGTCAAGGCTTGAAGAAGGCGACTGCTGCTGTGATGACGACTGCTGCTGTGACGAGTGCACCGATGACTGCACCTGCGATGACAGCTGCGCGGGCGACAACGCTTCCGCAAAATGCGGCACCTGCTGCAAAACCGAGGAATAAAATCCCCGCAGCGCAAATCAACAAACGCAAACAAAAGGCCTCCGTCGAACATCATAATATTCGGCGGAGGTTTTGATTTTGCTGTTAACACGAAAAGCAAACATCGACTTTCACCCTTGAACGATCTATCACCTAATGAGGAGGAATTTTAATTGTGAATATTAAACTTGTTCGGCTCACGCCGCAATACCGCGAACAATTGTTTGAAATGCTGACCGAATGGAAAGCGGATATTGAAAACAACCGCACAAATCCTTCCCCCTATGCAATATTCCGCAATGATTTTCACGATTTTGATTATTATCTTCAAAACCTTGAAATAAAGGAAGGGAATGCGGACGGATACGTTCCGGACACAACGCTGTTTTGCCTTGACAAAGACCGAAATATCTTTGTCGGCGCTGTCAATATTCGACATTATCTGAATGAAACGCTGCTGAAAACAGGCGGCCATATCGGCGACGGTATCCGCCCGAGTGAGCGCCGCAAAGGTTATGCAACGGCAATGATCTCACTTGCGCTGCAGGAATGCAGAAAACTCGGCATAAACAGAGTTTTGATGTGCTGCGACAGGAACAATATCGGCTCGGCAAAATCCATCATCCGCAACGGCGGCGTGCTTGAAAACGAAGTTGTCGAGGACGGGGTTCCCGTGCAAAGGTATTGGATTCGGGTTTGATGTTTTGAAGCACTCGGTTGGTTGATCTAAAAAAGCAGCTGTGCAGTTCAGCGTCAAATTCTGAAAATCAGGGTGTGCGATTTCAAACAGTAGTTTTGTATACTAAGTTTGTACATAAAAGCGTACAGTTATCTCCGGAATCGAGCGTTTTTGCGGTTGCATTATTTGTAAGAATGATGTATAATACCAAATATCAAGCGAAAAGAGGTGATCCTGTTGGCGAAAAAAAAAATAATAATAATAATACCGACACCTGTGTTCTGACTCTGCCGCTTAGGGTTGAAAAATGGCAGGAGGATTGCCTCTTGAAGCGCTTTGAAGCAGCGCGCAGGATTTATAATTCTTTGCTTAATTTTGAGCTGAAAAAGCTTCGTCAGCTCGAGCGCACTGTTGAATATCGGCAAATTCAATCCGTAATCAGCAGCGCTTACCGCAGCAACACAAAGGATTCGCCCGAATGCAAGGCTGCTTTAAAACGCAGAGAGAAGCTTATTGATGAAAACGGCCTTACAAAAAACGGTTTCAAAAACGATGTCAAATTCTTTTATAAACATTTTGACGGTCTTATCGGGTCAAGTGTTGCCGTTCACTGCATTGCGGTTCAGCTTTGGGCTGCATTCAATAAATACCTGTGCGGGAACGGAAAGGAGATTCATTTCAAACGCCTTGGGGACATTTCTTCACTTAAGGGATACTCTGTAAAGGGCAAGAGCGGCGGGTGCGAAATAATTTTCCGCGGACAATATGTTGAATGGACAAGAAAAAAGAAAAAGCTTTTGCTTCCGCTGAAAATTGACCCCGATAACGAATACGAGCGTGAAATGCTTTCAAGGCGGGTTAAATACGTCCGTATCATCAAAAAACCCGGAAAAAATCGTCTGCGATGGTATGCTCAGTTAACGCTTGAAGGAAAACCTGCGCTCAAGTATTCTGCGGAAACGGGAAAGCCGATCCACTCTGTCGGCAAGGGAGATGTCGGAATTGATATCGGTCCCCAGACCGTTGCATACGCTTCCGATAAAGAAGTTGCTCTGCTTGAACTTGCTGACCGAGTCACCAATATCGAGCATCAAAAAAAGAAGCTTCAGCGCAAGCTGGATCGCAGCCGCCGCGCAACGAATCCGGACAACTACAAACCGGACGGCACAATAAAGCGCGGAGTGAAGCTGACTCGCAACAAGTCCAAACGGTATCTGAAATTGCAGTCAAAGCTTGCTTATATTCAGCATCGGCAGGCAGAAATCAGAAAGCTTCAGCACACTTGCCTTGCAAACCATATGTTGACGCTCGGTGATCGTTTTTTTGTTGAAAAAATGAACTGGCCCGGTTTGGCGCACCGCGCAAAGGAAACTTCAATTTCAGAAAAAACCGGAAGATACAAGCGGAAAAAGCGTTTCGGCAAGTCTCTTGCAAACAAAGCGCCTGCTATGTTCATCAGTATACTCAAACAAAAATGTGAAACTCTTGGGCTGCCCGGAGTCGTTGAAGTCGATACGTTCCGCCTTAAGGCAAGCCAATATAATCACCTTAGTGACACTTGTGAAAAGAAGAGTCTTTCCGAACGGTGGAATTACATGCCGATTTCAGATGGCTCCGACAGCAGCAAAACAAAGCGGATTCAGCGCGATTTGTACTCTGCTTTCCTGCTCCAACACACGATACCGCAGTCTTGTTCTTTTGATAAAGAAGCACTGCGGATAGACTATCCGAATTTTGTCACCATGCATGATGCCGAGATTCATCGCTTGGAATCCCTTCCCAAAACGATCACAAGCATGGGTGTTCGGCGAAGTCATAGCTAACACTAATTCCGGTGCGGTTCGCACCAAAAAAAACGGTCGATTGCCCGTCCGAAGCTGTCGTTAATGGCAACATAGGTTGCTTTGGCAGCAAAAGAGAAAGGGAAAATAGTCAGCGCAAGCCCTGATTCGCCCACGCTTGAAAAGCTATCTACCTTCTCGCAGCAAATTCGCAGTGCGCTGCATTGCTTTTCCGCAGTCGCAACCCGCACGAATGCGCTGAGGCAAAGTGTCAAAACGCTTGCTTGTTGATTCATTCGGCGAGTCGCAACCCGCACGAATGCGCTGAGGCAAAGCGTATAATCAACATCGTTTAGCGGATTAAATTCCAGTCGCAACCCGCACGAATGCGCTGAGGCAAAGCCGATGATTCTTCCGACATGGAACTGCGGCTGTTGTCGCAACCCGCACGAATGCGCTGAGGCAAAGTTCGAATTTAACCGGTGGAAGCTGCGCCGTAACGTCGCAACCCGCACGAATGCGCTGAGGCAAAGGCCTACAACGATGCTGCGGCGCATAAATGGGTATAGTCGCAACCCGCACGAATGCGCTGAGGCAAAGGGCGAAGGTGATGAAGGCGAAAAGCTTGCAGAAGTCGCAACCCGCACGAATGCGCTGAGGCAAAGGTTCACGGCATAGGTATAATATTGACGTTTAATGTCGCAACCCGCACGAATGCGCTGAGGCAAAGAACTGCGCAGACACAAACGCTGCAAGTTCGTCTACGTCGCAACCCGCACGAATGCGCTGAGGCAAAGATAGCTGAAATCACGGAAGGGGACACGGATAAGGTCGCAACCCGCACGAATGCGCTGAGGCAAAGAGCAGTGCTTCACCACTATAGGTTGGGGTTTCGAGTCGCAACCCGCACGAATGCGCTGAGGCAAAGATCGATGAAGACTACACCGACACGGGCGCAAAGAGTCGCAACCCGCACGAATGCGCTGAGGCAAAGAATTAGATTCCACATAGTGACGTGTTTTCCGTTGTCGCAACCCGCACGAATGCGCTGAGGCAAAGGTTGCAAAGGCTGAGGTCATCAAGCTTCTGCAACGTCGCAACCCGCACGAATGCGCTGTGGCAAAGAACTGGATCACGATAAAACAAAATAAACAAATAAGTCGCAACCCGCACGAATGCGCTGTGGCAAAGTCGCGCCATTGTTGTGCCCGAACCAGAAACTCCGAAAGCATGAATTACGTTCTTCATTTTTAGTTTCTCCGCCAGTGATACTTGTTGTGACTTTCTATATGATAGCACAGCTTTTGAAACGTTTCAACCGTGTACGGCAAAAACCGCCGCATCAAAACTGTCCGATGCGGCGGTGTATTCTTTTAATAAGTGAACCCGTGTCAACAGAGCCCGCAGGAATCATGGGGTTATTCCCACTCGCCAAGTGGAAACGCAGTCTAAACTTTTTTGTATAGACCATTTGATTCCATTTGGCTTTATTTGATATCAATTATCCCAATCCTATGGGGTACCCGACTTTCTGCTATCAAAAAGCTATCGGGGAATGCTATCAATTAGAAGATAATTATGAGCCAAAATACTGGGTAAGATCTAAAAATACAGCATTATAACTACGACCCGATCAGTTCAACAAAGGTGTCTTTTATCTTTTTATTTAGATCGCGCATATTTTTATAATGAGATACATCAATTCTTGCTACAACATTGTCATGGAGCTTTTCAGGGAGATCGTGAGAAACGAATTCCCTATACTTAGATATGATTTGATTCACTCGAAAATGCACAAACTTTCTCTTATCCTCGTCAGTAAGGAGATTAAACATTCCTTTATAATCAAATCGAGATCTTAGCTCTGGAGATATCTTTTTCTTAAAATTCTCTTTGCTGATATTTGAAGTAAAAACAATGATATATCCATTTACATCGTACTCATCAGCTTGAGAATTTACAATTTTCCCGTTTTCAAGGACATCAAGAAAGTAATTAAAAACGGCATTATCTGCTTTTTCAAACTCGTCGATAAGAATTAAGCCTACATCGGATTCTTGAACTCTTTTTAACAATTCACCGCCATCACTACCTATATATCCCAATGGGCTTCCGATTAAACTATTAAGAGCATCATGACTACTATAGTTGCCAAAATTAATCTTAGCTAGTTTCGTATGACTTCCGAGTGCCTTGTGTATTGTTCGTGCAACCTCTGTTTTTCCAACTCCAGAATCTCCCATTAAGAGCAATGACAAAATTTTGTGTTCGCCTAGTTTATTGAATACTCTGAATGAAGTAACAAGTGCTTTGAATTCTTCCTTGAAACGTTCATGACCGTATAGTCTGGAGTCAAAGGCTTCAAAAAAGCTTTCTAATTCAGTATTATTTAAGTCAGTGATTTTTCTTACTGATTTAGATTCTAAATGCGAATCTGGGCCCTCTTCATCAACTGTCTCATCACACTCTGTTTCAACATCCGAAAAGCTATCAAATGCATATCGGAATAGGTATTTAATGTCTTTTTCATAGGCCTTATCGCAGATAAACCAAACATTTTCACCAAAACTGTCAATAAGTTGCTCGAAATTCAATGTTTGTGAATCGTTGGTCTTTACAAAACTAACGAGAGATGAAACGTCCACATAATACTGTTGATATTCATCTAACTCCGCTTTCCTGCTGGAAGAAAGAAGTTTTGACATACTGATTACTTTAAATCCAGCTGCTTCTTGAACTGCTTTGAAGTTGAAAAACTGATTTCTTGTATAGAAAAATAATGTACTCACTTGGAGTCCTCCTTTCGTGCAGCCTTTACAGTTCCTTTTTCAACATCGGGACTTTCGGATTTTATAACTTGCACTATTGCAAGCAAATCAATATAGGTATAGTCCAAGCCATCATCTTCACTTTTCAATCTCACTACTGTTGCAGTAGGATACTGACTGTTGTGGATTTCATTGTCGGAATCAGACTCTGAGTTTTGTCCTAATTCTTGGAAGAACTGAAACGAGTTCTTTAGTCCGTTAATCTTGGTTTTTCCTTTGTATATCCCAATCAAAGAGACATTCCCGATAAACAGGTCATCTACGTTGTAAAGATTTTCAAATTCACTTTCAAATGTAAGTGGGATTTTTACTAAGAGCTTTTCCTCGCTGCCTGTTAATTCACCCTTGAGCTTATAAGAATAATCTTTGAACATTGAATTAAACAAATTGTTAATGTCAAGTCCACCAGCTTCAGGCAAACGCATCCCTTTGAAAGAACCATTTGAGAACATTTTTACGGTTCGTAGCTCAGTCTCGTTTTCAAGAGAGAGTGAAACATTATCAACTCTGACAAGTTGCCCCTCTGTTATACCACTAAAACTTGAGGAAACGACGGCGCATTTCTCTATTACTTCGTTTAGAATAAGTGACTTGGTCATAGTGACTTTGAAGTTTTCGAGAACTTTTTGGGAGTCTGATGATCCTGATTTAATATCAGATCCAACGTCGGCACTAAAGAGCTTTAAAAACTTTGTACCCATCTTTGCTTGTAGTTCTGCATCAAGGGTGTCACCCTGACTTGTCTCAACCGTTTTATAGGTTTTAATGACATTGCTTAGCATCATTTTTATCTCATAAACTTTAGAGAAATTTAGATAGTAAACATTGAAAAGCATAATTGCCTCCTTCGTTACCTTGGCCCTAAAAACTTATCTCCATTCAAATGGATCATGTGATCCGGCATATCAGCAATCCAAACTTCTGTTTCCCAAGCAAGTGTCTCAGAAAACTTCTTGAATGTCTTGAAATCCAGAAAAGCTGTAACATAGATTTTCCCCGCAGTTACGCCGGTGGTCATTTCCTCGATTTCTTTGATACGCTTAGGTTCCATCGGTCCAACGGACGTAACCGACTCGATAAAGTACAGCCAATCCTTGTCTTCAGAGTAGAGGACAACGTCAGGCATCTTGTCGTGCAGCGTTATTTCAAAGCCCAAAGCGCGGAGCTTGTCCACGTTCTTAACCAAGTCTTTCTCTGTGGTATCCCCAACATACAGGCACTCGGAGCTGGGCGCGAAACGGGGCGCAAATTCCTCGATAATTGCTTTTTGCAGTTGGTTGTGCTTGCCCGGCGAGAATGTGAAGTCTTCGCCATTGATTTTTACAGACATTTTTCTCATTGTCCGTTTAGAGGCATAGAGGTCAACAAGTGAGTCATGATTTTCCATAAAACGCGCCAAGCTTCTCTCCCAGTCTACCGTGTCAAAGCTCTGAATCAAACGCAGCATCTCATCCGTTAAGCGATACCGATAGTTTGGACTGTTGGTTGCCTTTCCGTTATCCTCAATGAACGCTGCATTTCTAAAGTGGTGCATGGCTTGTTTGCGGAAGGTTTCACGGCTATTCTCTGCATAGGTTGTTCCGTAATTGCTGTTTGCGAACGCAATGACATCGTGAATACGAATCCAATTATTTGCGGCAGAACCCCATACCTGTTTTTCTGTTAGGTTAGCCATTGCAAGCAATACACAGTAGCACATACCGCTTTGCTGTTTTGCTGGAACTTTCAACGAACTCAGGATTTCTTTTGCTTCTTCTAATTTACTCATATATAGCTCCTCAAAATACTGTCACAAGTTGCTTCCGACATATCCCTAACACGGATCAATTCTTTTCCCATCGCTTCAATTGTATTCATAGGGGGTCGAAACTATCAAATAATGCTTTAAATTTATTCATAAATGCATGATAAGAAGCTCGTCTTCCTCTTGGAATCATATTAAAGAGAATATTTATCTTATACTGACATTCAAAATCAATCATAAGATTTTCTAATTCCTTCATTGTCTGTATAAATCCTGCAACTTCAAATCTTCCAACTTTTAATGGAATAATGATTTCATCACTTGCAAATAATGTATTTAATGTAATCGTATTAAATGTTGGTGCATTATCTATAACGACATAGTCATATTTATTTCTCATGTCTCTTAACGCTTTTTTCAATCTATTATGTTGTAGCTTATTTGAAGTTTTTATAAGCTGATCCGTATTAATCAATTTTGTTTCCGTTGATGGAATAAAATGAAGATTTTCATATTCAGTAATGTATATTGCATCATTTATATTGCACTCACCTAGTAAAAGACCATTTATATCATTTTCAAAATATGGTGCACCTAATGTTTCTTCTAACCATTCAATTGGCTGTTTATCATTAAAATTTGATGTTGCAAATTTTATTAAATCTAGGTTGTTTACATCCTTACAAAAATAATTGGTTGCATTTCCTTGTGCATCTGCATCAATAAGGAGAACTTTTTTCCCTGTTCGAGCAAGTCCTACTGCGAGATTAATTGATGTTTGTGTTTTACCAACTCCACCTTTTTGATTTATAACGCTTATTGTTTTCATTTCTATTTACCTATCCTGATGATTAACTATCAGTACCTTTCGTCATTTATTTTCATACATTTAAGATGATTTTTTAAATGTACAAAAAGCTATCCGGCAATGTTGCCGCCTTCTGTTTTTAT
>OGXR01001095.1_pt1 | contig 21015 bp, 23 predicted proteins | sample 1576331 | NCBI WGS metagenome assembly OGXR01 (sample SAMEA3541473, study PRJEB24748) | human gut metagenome | biome: human gut; feature: human-associated habitat; material: faeces | place: China | collected 2012 | reverse complement strand
TTGGCGCAGCATAACCGTATCTGCAAGCACGGTCGTTCGGAGCCGAAAGACAGCGTGAAACTGCTGCTTCAGCCCCGAAAGCCAATGGTTGCTGCAACAGTCAAAAAACAAAACCGGGCAGCTCAAGACGGGTTGCCCGGTCAATACCACTAACAAAGCCCCTCTAATGTGATCTGCACCCCATTTGTCAGACATGTGGTATACTGTTAACAAGTTGGGTAATTTTATATGCCGAAAGGGATACCGAACAAGAAATACACAGGTGAATTCCAACAGATGGTTGTTGAAACCATGCAGAAAGAAGGAATGAGTTACAATTAAGAGGTAAGGGAGTTCGATGTATGTGACCATCATCAAATCATGTCGTGGGAGCGCATTTATCTCTAAGAAGGTTCGGAAGGGCTATATGTCGAGAGACGAGGCCGCAAGAGTACCGGCAGGCCTCCGAAACAGATCAAGCCGAAGGTCGAAGAGGATCTGACAGCGGAATTACAAAGGTTGAGAGCGGAGAATGCTTACCAAAAAAATTGAAGGCCTTGGTTCTCGAAGAGGGACGCCAAGACAAAAGGTGCAAGTGATCCGGGAACTGAGGCATGAACACAAGAGCACGCTGCTGTTGGATATAGCGAAGCTGCCTCGATCTACGTACTGTTACTACATCAAGCATATGAAAGATGAGGATAAGTACAGCGAGATGAAGAAACAGATCGCGGACATATTCAATGAGAACAATGAACGGTACGAATATCGAAGGACAACCCTTGAAAGGCACAACCAAGGTTATGTCATCAATCACAAAACGGTTTTGATATTGATTAATGAATAAAAGCTGAACTGTGAGGTGCGCATTAAGAAATATCGCTCATGCAAAGGTGAAGTCGGCAAGGTCGCGCCTAACCTTCTTGAAAGGGACTTCAGCACTAAAGCGCCGAACGAAAAGTGGGTTACGGACATCACGGAGTTTTCTCTATTCGGACAGAAACTTTATCTCTCACCGATACTCGATCTTCATTCAAGCAATAAAGTCAGCTACACGATCAGCGACAGACCGGCGCTGTCCATGGTTACGGACATGGCGCAGCAGGCACTGTCGGTTCTGCCCCGCGGGGCAGAGCCGATCCTGCACTCCGATCAGGGTTGACAGTACCAGCACAAGCAATACCGAAAGCCGCTTAAAGATCACGGAATCAGGCAAAGCATGAGCAGAAAGGGTAACTGCCTTGACAATACCGTGACAGAAAACTTCTTCGGCCTTTTTGAAAAACGAGCTGCTATATCTGAAAGACTTTGACTATTTGGATCAGTTCAAGGCAGAGCCGATCGAGTACCTTGACTGTTACAATAACCGCCGTGTCAAGGCCAAACTTAGGGGCTTGCCTCCTTCTGTTCACAGAAATCAAGCCCTCGAAGCTGCTTGATTTAATTCTTTTGTCTAACTTTTGGGGGACAGAACATTTTAGGTGCTCTTTTTGTTTTCATTCCAGTCAATTGCGTAAATCTCTTTCTGCCATTTATCTACAATTTGCCCTTGGCGGATTATTCTATCCGGAATTGTGTATACCAGCTTAAAACCGAATGGCGCATCATGGCTAATAAACATCCCTTTGAAATAGTACTGCGGTAACAATTCAGTTTTACTCGTTTCCCTCATAACTCTATATAAGGGTACGGTGTCAAACCAATTCCCCATACCCTTATTAGAGTCTATCAAAACGCAGCATTTGACATCATAAGGCTCGACTATTTCTTTCCAACAATTGTCAGGGGTTAACGGGACGACGACAAGATATCTTTCCAACCCATTAGGCAGAGTAATACAGCACACTGCAACGTTATAATCAGTTCCGTCGTATAATGTAAAAAAGCACTTTAACTCAGGGTTGACAAGTAAAAGCATTTCCTCAAACTCGATATCAAACTGCTCTTGAAACTCATCAAGCTGATAGAATCTGTTGATGATTTCTTCAAAATGAGGCTTTGCCCAGTAATCATGTGCGCCAACGGGAATAATGTAAATATCGGGCGAGATGATTTGGCTTGCGCTTGTACAGGAGAGGGCAAAAACAGGAAATAAGTCATCTGTGACGGCCGGCATAAAACCTATCACGCAAGATTTCCTTCCATCAAGATCTTTTAGCAATTCTCGATAATCTGCACTCTCTCCATTCAGAGCATATCTACAGTTTGCAATAAATTTATATAACATCAAATCACCTCACGATATTTACAGTACTCGAATGTTAAAAGCAGCTTTAACCTTTTTCCCCAAAGGTTCGCTTGCCTCAACATCAAGCATTCCTTCAGTATTGAGGCTAAGCTGGCACTTTAAACTCAAGTTTTTAGGAGAATTGGGCGGAAGAATCAATTCGGCCGTCCCGATGAAACGTTTATCAGGAGTTGATAAATCAAACTCTTCATCTTGGCACTCTGACTCCTATATAATGTTCAATATTACATCGTTTTTGGCTTCGGGATAGTATTTTGATACATTTCAAGGCGAGATTCGGTAGTTTATTCTTGTCTTCCTACCATGGTTTTCAGCGCGTACTCCATCAGCAGGTTGATGTTTTTGCTGCGGTATTTATCCCCGATATAGAGGATTTCATCAAGGTGCAGCGAGTGGAACCGTCGTCGATCTATCCCGATGATTTCGAAAACTCATGCTTCCGATTCTGCTTGGTCTTTTGCCGGTGGCAGCGCGTAGAACTTGTCGCAGTGGGCGAAGATGTAATCCATTTCTGAGGATCTTAGGCCGCCAATAATCTTGATTAGAAGAAGGCCAAACAAATCCAGAACCTCATAACGGGCTTCGGCAGAGCCGACGCCGATATGGAGCAGCTCATCAATAACGTGGTGGAAGCGTTCAAGGATGTTGTCGCCAATATCACGCCCGTTATCGAGAACATCATTACGGCGCTTCCTGCCGTAACGGGAGCGTTCATTTCGGCTATGGCAGATGATGCAGCGACTGTGCTGATGCACGGTATCCGCATTACCATCACAAAGGACGGTGCCAACCAGTGACTGCAAGTCTGTGGATAACACTGATTAGTGCCGTGCTTGGCAGCGGAGCACTAACCGCCGTTGTAACAGCGGCACTGACCGCACACCGTGAACGCAAAAAAGCAGCAGCGCAGGTATCAGCTGCCGAAGCCCGCGCCGCATCCGCCGAACGGCAAGCTCTTATGATGCTCACTCTCGACAGCCTACAGGCACGGTGTCGCGCCATCATAGCTAAGGGCAGCCGCACGCAGACAGACACGCAGCAAATCATTATACAGCATGATATCTACAAAGCTCTAAACGGAGACGGCTGGGCGGATGCACTCTTCACGTCCGCCATGGAACTGCCCATAGTATGATATAGTATGATGCGGAAGAACCGCAGAAAGGATAAAACAATGACCGTAAAAACAAAACTCTGGCTCAAAGCCGCCGGCATCCGTGCCGTTAAAACAATCGCTCAGACTGCCGTTGCAACTATCGGCACGTCAGCTGTACTCGGTGATGTTAATTGGATTGCAGTAGCATCTGCTTCCGTGCTTGCCGGTATCCTCTCTCTGCTCACCAGCGTTGCAGGCCTGCCGGAGATTCGACAAGCAGAGGACTAATTAATCACGAACTCACCCTGCGTCCGCAAACTGTAAAGCATTGCAATTTGTGGGCGCATTTTTTATTTTCAGCTTTATAAATTCGGTTAAATATATTTGCGTTTTAAAACAGGATTACGGGTTCAGAAGATTCCTCACCCGAGGGAAGACCAACAACGAAACCCGCGCACCGAGAAAATCGGCTTTCGACTGTCGAAACAGGAGATCAAAGATATCGAAAAATGCGCGGCCGCTATGGGAACGCAGCGCGTGAATGCTGTAACCGAAGGCATTCGATTGCTGAAAAAAGAATTGGGCTTGGATTAAGACAAAGAAAAGCGGCTGTTGCTTGATGCAACAGCCGTGAACTTTATCTCTCAAACACCAACCCGAACGTTTCTTTGATGAAAAACACCTGCGGTTCGTATTTGAGCTGTTTTGGTGGAGTAGCCCCATCAAAATCCGAACTCAACGCCGACTCTATCTCGTCAAGTGAGATTGTCTGCGTCCCATGTTGATAGTTGTAGGTCAAGACCAGTTTATCATCGAACATATACACGGCGTTTACAAATGTATCAATCAAACGCTTCTGAAAATCACGGTTTGCTGGATCGCCATGACGGAACTGCTCAAACCATGCCGTCATCTGTTCGCGGGTCAGCTTTGGCTTTTGCAGTTCAGCGGTCTGGATATTCACAAGGATTTCTTCTTTCCGTGCTTCCAGCTCATCAAGCCGCTGTTTGGTGGACGGCGTGAAAATGCCCTGCTCGATTGCTTTCAGAATGTTTCCAATGGAGGACTCGGTTTCCGCAAGCTGTGAGCGAAGCGCAGGGGTTGTTATGTCTTCCTGCTCCTGCATAACAAGAATTGCATCGATGAGCCTGTTAATCTTCTCTTCATCCATGACGCGCTGCATGGTCAGGCGGACAACAACACGTTCAATCCAGTCTTTGCGAACAGCCTTCTTGTCGCAGCCCTTTCGGCGCTTTGCGCCGCCGCACTTGTAATAATAGTGCATAGCGCCGGTATGGCTCTTGCCGCTTTCACCAACCATCATGCGCTCACATTTACTGCATAACAGCTTTGTTGTCAGCAGATAGTCCTCTTTTGCTTTTGCCATTGCGGGAGCATGGCGGTTCTTCTCCATGCGTTCCTGCACACGGTTGAACAGGTCTTCCGGAACGATAGCAGGAACGCCGCCCTCAATTACAACATCCTGATAGCGATACTCGCCAATGTATTTGCGGTTTTTCAGAAGAGAGCTGAAACTATTGATATTGAAGGGCTGTCCCCTTTTCGTTTTAAGTCCGCGGGCATTGAAATCCTCAACAATAGAACGAACCGATTTGCCATCAGCATACTTTTCAAATATCTCAACCACTAATGGTGCAGTCACGGGATCGATCACAAGCTTCTGTGCTTTCTTGTCCAACAGATAGCCGAGCGGAACGCCACCGCCGTTGTTTTTTCCTTTCAATGCATTCTCTTTCTGCCCACGATGGATCTTCTCTGATAACTCAGCAGAATAGAACTCAGCATAGCCCTCCAGCATTGCTTCCAGAATAATACCCTCCGGGCCTTCGGAGATATGCTCTTTCGCAGAAATAACCTTTACGCCGTTCTTTTTCAGAATGTGCTTGTAGTGAGCGCTGTCGTAACGGTCGCGGGAAAAGCGGTCGAGCTTCCATACAAGCACAATCTCGAACAGCTCTTTTGCACTGTCCTTGATCATGTGCTGGAACTCGGGTCGATCTGCTGTTTTTGCAGATAAAGCCCGGTCAATATACGTTCCAACAAAGGTCATGTTGTTGCGTTCAACATATTCCCTGCACTCGCGGAGCTGACCTTCAATGGATTCCTCGCGCTGGCTATCAGAGGAATAGCGGGCGTAGATGACAGCGTTCATTCTTCATCACCCTCGTTGCCTTCGCCGCTTTCCAACGCAAGTTCTGTCAGTTCACGCAGCTTGTTTTGTAGAAGCGTCTTGTCGGGAAGACAAAGCCTATAATCCGCAACGAGTGTGGGCGACATACTGCGGCTTAAAGCATATTCGACAGCCGCGCCATCCTTGCTGGCGCAAAGAATAACGCCTACACTTGGATTTTCATTTGGCTTCTTCACATCGCGGTCAAGTGCTTCGAGATGAAAATTAATCTGCCCGATGTGTTCCGGCTTAAATTTCCCGATTTTCAGTTCAATCGGGACAAGTCAGGAAAGCGCACGGTTATAAAACAGCAAGTCGATGAAGAAATCTGTATTGCCGACCTGAACACGGTACTCTTCCCCGATAAAGGTAAAGTCCCTACCAAATTCGAGTATAAACTGCTTCAAATTTTCGATGATCGCTTTGCGAAGATTCTTTTCAGAAAATTGCTCCGGCAAATCCAGAAACTCACGCACATAGGTATCGAGGATGCTTTCACGCACATCATGCGAAACGGATTCAGGCATCGGCTTCTTGGCAGAAATCATTGAACGCTCATAGTACGATGTGCCGATCTGACGCTCCAACTCGCGCTTGGAATAATGTTCCTTTGCGCAGAGTGCCATGTAAAAATGCCGTTCATCTGCCGTCTTGGAGCCGGACATAATAAGCAGATGGTTTGTCCATCTGATTTGTGTCACCAGTGGTGTCACAAATTCATCGTCCTTGTAAGTCTCGTAGAATTGCTTCATACGATAGAGACCGCGACGATTGAAACCTTTGATGTTGGGGTTCTCTTGCGCAATGTATGCGGCAGCTTCGTCAATGATCTTATCACCAAAGCTTGATGCAGAACAAAGCTCTGACAAATACGCACCGACGCTCCAGTACATCTGAATAAGCTCTGCATTAACCGCTTTCATGGCGCGGCTGCGGGCGTTGTCGATGATATGGATGACTTCATCGAACCGTCCCGGATTACGGGTTAATTCATTGCTCATATCTTCGCCTCTCCAAGCATTTTCAGCATTGCCTCTTTCAGCTTTTCGTTCATCGGTGATTCCGGATCGAAGCACATCTCAACGAACTTTCTCAGTTCAGGATTGTTCGCGTCAACCGGCGGCTTTGCCTCATAGAGCTTTCCCTGCGGATCATCGCACCGAGCAAAGATGTAGTCCATTGAAACGTCAAAATAGTCCGCATACTTGCGCAGAAGATCGACAGTCGGCGTTGCCTGGCCATTCTCATAGCGGTTAATGCTGGACTGTGTAGAGCCAATCACATCGGCGAATTTTGATTGGGATAAACCAATGCCTTTCCGCAATGCGCGAAGGCGCATACCCAGTTGTTTCATGCTGTTCAACCTCCAATTCGGGTTAAGTATAGTATAATCAAAATCCGAGCAGATGTCAACCCGGATTTTGAAACTTTTGCGTGAATTTTACTGAGTAAGTTGATTCCCACAGAAATACGATTCGATTTTTGAACGGTTTTCAAGAGTCCCACTGTCGCAGATTTTTTGTCGTCTGTACCTTTTAGTAATTCTAGAATACGCTTTTTCTTCAAAGATTTAGGCTCAAAATATAATATAGTATCACGTACATCTGTGTTCTCAACAAGCTCATCGATAATTGAGTCCAATGTTTTGTCGCGTGGAACCAAACCATTGAACATTCTTCCGATTTCTTCTGTAGATCTAAGTTCCTCATAGCCATGGGATTTAATCTCTTTCCAGAACTCAAATGACAGCAAGTGTTCTATTTCAAACTCAAATTTTATCTTTTTCTGTAAGAGCATAATTATCTCATCTGAGGGTTCGATATGCTGAAGGCGGACGGCAATTGCGTTCTGCTTATGAATAAACGCTTCATTTTTTTCAATATTATTTTTTGCCTTAATTCCAGCCTCATCTTTGTCTAAGAGAACAAGCATTTTGCTTTTGAATCCGCTATAGATCCAAGCCAACGACCAGTCCGCTAGCGTCGTTGTGCCAGCACCATCATTTTTACATACGATTCTCAATTGTTTTTTCTCAATCATGCTATGAAGAGCAGGTGAATGCTCAGCAAATGCAATTTTTAAGTATTCTATATCTGTTTCGCCTTCCACAAGTATAGTTGGAACATCAACAAGAATATTCTCATGATAGATTTTTTCTGCAATAATCAGTCGTTTGGATTGCTCCTCAATAAACGGAGCCACCAACGGCATCAATCCCATGTTCTCAGCTATTACATGTGTTCCTTTCCCAGATGAGATGCTCGTCTCATCACTATCGAGTTTTTTGGATACATAAAATATGTTTGATTTTTCAGACTCCTTCTTCATATAAAACGCCGGAGAGTGTGTGCTGACAAACATTTGAATTTCGTCGGAGTATTCCTCAAACTCATCAGCCAACTTAAATGTTTTAAGTAGCTCCAAGCCATTTTCCGGCTCTTCAAACCCCCAAACAGTACACACCTTCATAGAACCCTTATTACGGGATTTTTGGTCCTCATGAGCAATATAACGCAAAATAATTGGAATATGCCGCGCTTGAATTCCATCACCTCGCGCTGTCAGCGGCACATGAATAGAATCTTTGTTAAGGCAAGTCTCAAATATGAGTGCTTTGAAAATTTCATTAAGATCGTCCGGAAACGCCAATATACTCTCTAACGACAACTGTTTTTCAACTTCCGAGCTTAATTCTTCGGTATACTTTTTTAGTGCCTCAGAGAATGATTTTACAGATTGCTCCAATGGGTTGTTAATGGATGAGAATACAGCAGAGTACAGGTCCCCTAGTAATGTTTTATAATACTCTGGACTCTTGACTGCTGGAACATAACGATATTTAATGCGCCGCAATGCACTAGGGACTCTTGATTTTGGCGCAGGCGACTTTCCTTCGGAGTTCGTAATAGATTCTTCAAAATAGCTTCCTGTGCGCCAAACCTTAGTCCATGTGTATTCTCCGGAATCAGTATAGGTATCTGGTATTTCAAATTTTATGGTGATCCTTATTTCTTTTGTAGAATGGCTTGTTTTAGGGAATAAGTATGAAAAGTCATTCTCAAAAGAAAACTTTTTTCCGTAGTCGGTCTCACCTGTAAAGAAAAGGTTGAGTGCTTTCAACACATTAGATTTTCCGGCGTCGTTTAAGCCCACAAAGATATTAAAATCCTTTGCTGCGATTGTTTCGTTTCTAATCGACCTGAAATTTTTAATTCTAATCGACGCTATTTTTATTCTCTTTTCTGCCATCATTAACCCCCATACCGAGCTAAAACTTGTTCGTTCATAGGCATTAGGAACAAACCTACATAAAGTTCTTCATATACCTGTTTTAATATGGTCGTTTTTTCCTTATTGCGGTTTCAAGAAACCCTGCATAATAGCTGCCGGGAACATAAACCGCTTCTCCGTCCCATCAAAGTCTACCGTTATGTACTTGTCATCAATTGCTTTTACCGCTCCTGCGCCAAACGCTTTATGCGTCAGCATACTGCCGATCTTAACACTCGAAAGATCAATTTTAGGGGCGTTTTTTACCGGATTCTGCGGCTGTGTCAGTATGCTTTTCGGCTGCTGAGAAATTGCCTGTGCTATAGGCTTAGGAGCAATGACGGACTTTTTGATCTGCAAAACATCATTTTGTGGTTTCTTCTTTAGCGGTTGACCGTCGGCACGCGCTTACGAGTAGCTGGATCCTCAACGTACTCAATACCGTAGCGACAGAGCACGAGCGACCAGTACGCTTCCGCGTCGGTCGTATCCTCGTTCAGGATCTGCTCGTAGATCCCCGCCGCTTTGTCGAATTCGTTGTTGCGTCTGAAATGGTTCGCACGGTCATAAAAGTTCGTCCTGCGATCATCATCGAGCTTCGGCAGAGTCTGCTTTGAACCGCAGCACTCGCATTCCGCAACGGTTGAACCTTTTTCTATGATCAGATCGCCGCCGCACATTTTACATTTAAATGCTGCCATATGTACCCCCTATTTATCCTCTGGTATCTCAAGATTCCTGAGAGCAAATTCTATACTCTTCAAAATAATTTCATTTCTTGTACGACCCGTATGTTCGGCAACAGCATCAACATCACGTAGCATATCCTTTGGCATACGGACAGAAAGAACCTGCGATTCCTCTGTGTACTTCTTTGCTTTTAAAACAAATTTAACTTCTGCCATATGCATCTCTCTTTCACAGAAAAGCATTGTAACACATTTGTATTGCGTTTGCAATATATTTTCAACTGGTTGCAATGATATATTTCAGTCATGTATGTTCATTTTGTTTCAATATCATTAATCAGTTAAGGGGCTGTTGCATTAGTCCCCAAAACAAAACCGGGCAGCTCAAGAAGGGTTGTCCGGTTTGCTGCTTTCGTGTATAATTAAATTGCTCAAAAACCAACGGAAAGCGAGCTGATTGTACAATGAAAACGAGCAAAAATCAAGTAGTCATGCCGATAAATGTTGCAACAAGGATTGACGAAAAAGCTCCGGTATTTAAAATGGCCGAGATTCCGGAAAAATCAGATTACAGAAAACTGCATTCCGATTATCGCAGGCGGTGGAGAAAGATTGACCCTGAGGTTATGTTTTCGATTGTTGTATATGCAGACATGCGAGGAATTTTCTCAAGCAGAGCTATAGAAGAAGCGTGCAAAACTGACATCAGGTTTATGTGGCTGCTGCAATACGAACCGGCACCGGATCATACCACGACAGCAATATTTCTTGAAAAAACATGAACGGATGTGCAGAAGGGCTTTTTTGCCAACTTGTTCAAAAGCTTTCGGAAATCGGCGAGATTGAATTCGAATCAATGTTCGTTGACGGAACAAAAATTGAAGCCAATGCAAACAAGTACAGCTTTGTTTGGGCAAAGGCAGTGGAGAAAAACCTTGTTAAACTTGATAAAAAGGCAGAACAGGCGGTGATTTCAATGTCCGAAAAATATGGTTTCAGCGAAGGCATCGGCCTTGAACGGGCTGTTGATTGGCTTCACTCCATTGCCGGTTTCAGGCAGGAGGAGTTTGTTTACGGCAAAGGCCGGAGGAAGACCGAGCTTCAAAAAGATTGTGAAAAGCTTGAAGGGTATTTGAAAAAACGCAGTGAGTACGCAGAAAAACTCCGCATATGCGGCAATCGGAAGAGTTATTCAAAGACGGACCGCGAAGCAACTTTTATGAGAATGAAAGACGACCGCATGGGAAACGGACAGCTCAAACCCGGGTACAATCTTCAGATATGCGTTGAAAGTGAGTATATAGTTGGTCTCTGATTATTTTCGAACCCGAACGACACAACAACATTGATACCATTTCTTGAACGAACAGCGGAAGGAACCGGCCGAAGGCACGGCAATATCGTTGCGGATGCAGGGTATGCAAGCGAGGAAAACTACACTTACCTTGAAAGCATGGAGCAAAATGCATACATCAAACCGGCGGATCATGAACTGAAGAAAACAAGGAAATTCAAGAAAAACATCTATCACAAGGATGATATGCCGTACAATGCGGAGAGTGACAGCTTTACATGACCGAATGACAAAAGACTGCTTCATGCATATGACAGAACCGGAAAGACTGATAACGGCTACATGATATTGGAAAGTTATTATGTTTGTGAGGACTGTTCCGGTTGCTCCCGCAGGGAAAACTGCTTTAAGGGACAGTACGAGAACCGTAAAATAGAACTTTCAAAAACAATGCGTCGTAAAAAAATGAAGCAGAAAAACGCATTTCAACCGATAAAGGCATTCTTCTCCGAATGAACCGTTCGATCCAAGTTGAAGGTGCTTTCGGCGTTTTAAAACAGGATTACGGGTTCGGAAGATTCCTCACCCGAGGGAAGACCAACAACGAAACCCGCCTTTTTATCCTCGCAACAGCATTCAATATCCGAAAACTTTGCAGTCGGCTTGCTGACGGACGATTCGGGAAAGCACTGTTCGAACCGAAAACAGCCTGATATAACCTTCCGAGAACAACAAAACCTGAGCAGATCTGTTTGCCGTACACAAAAATCACGCTTTCTGCATGAGCCGGCTTCGCTTGAACCGAAAAATGTAATGTCCGGCACTCCACGGATTGCCCTCCTAAAAAAGAAAGAGGCTGCTGCAAATATGACTTGATTTTGCAACAGCCCCCGGACAGGCTTAATCCAGTAATTCGGTTATATCGCACTTCAAGGCTTTGGCAAGACGCAGCACAATATTAAATTGAGCTTTGTTAATATCTTTGCCTTTCCGTTCATAAGCACGGATGGTATTGAGGGAAACACTGGATTCGCGGGCAAGCTCCTCCTGTGTCAATCCGCAATGCTTTCTTGCTGCTTTCAGCTTGCTTTCACTTTTTTCAAAGTGAGCATCGAGGACTTCGTAGCTTTTTTCGATGTCCGCTTCGTGAAGCGTTCCGTAAAGTCCGAGAAGCTCATTGTACGGAACCGTGTCGAGGATACTTTTGAATGTGCGACCGGAGTACCATTGATAATGGGTCAGCATCCATCCCACCCAATAAACAGGGCTGCGTTCATAGCTTTCGATAAGCTTTGTATCGTAGGTTTTGCCGGTGGTCTTTTCCATGACCTCTAAGAAAAGCTCCAATCCGCTTTTGCCTGCAATGTATTTGGGATTGCCACTTTCTATTTCCTCTGCAACGTCGGATTGAATAAAGCGTTTCAAGAAGTCTTCGCCGTCCATTCCGAACTCGACTACTGCGTAATGGAGCATATTACCGACAGCACGGGAAGCCTTACTCAGATATAACTGACTGTAGGCGTGGGTCGTCATTTTTCATATCCTCCCTTATAATATCCAGAACGAAAATATCGTCCATGAGTTGGTGCAGGTCTTTTTTGTGGCTTGCGTAAGTTGTTCGTGCGCTTTGGTCCCGTTCGGCTCGCTTGAAATAATATTCCCGATAATCGGCAACCTCGTATCCGATAAATTTAACGCGCTCAAAAGAGCGTTCTGAAAGCAGCACATCCTGTTCGCCCAGCGTACCGAGCTTCATTGCCATATTTAAGTCACGCAAAGAGATTGTGTTGTTCACAAAATCTTCTGCAAAGGAGAAATAAGAATCATCGGCACGATAGCCAATCATCACATCGACGTCGGCTGTCTCCGGCATAAAGCGATTCAAAATAAACTCCCTTGCGTTATTGCCGATTGGAGAAGTAATGTCGAACTTCCTGTGAGCAAGCAAAACGGCAAGCCAGTTCAGAATGTTGAACTCACCCTTTGTCAAGTGCATGACATTCAGCCCGTCAAGGGACAAATGATATTTGTTTGAATAGCCGTCATTTTTAATAGGGCAAGCCCACTCTTTTGCAAGCTCGTTGTTCTCTGTGCAGTAAAAGCCCTGTCCGTAGTCATTATATTTTTTCCCGATACCGAACTTCGGCACCTCAACGATTTGCTGAGAGCCGTGGTAGATAACTATATCCTGTTTCATAGCCGCCTCCATAAGTAATACCGTGGTATTAGTTTATTCTCATTATAATACTGTGGTATTAGTTTGTCAAGGGGTACGCCGAAAAATACACCGAAAATACACGAATTGAAAGGAGAAGTCTATGGCTGAAAATAAAAAGCAGACCAATAAAGAACGGCTGAAAGACATCACCGACAGCATAGAGCGTGGGATTCAAGACCTGTTTCAGTCGGATAAGTACGCCAAATATCTCCGCACAATGAGCCGTTTTCATAAGTATAGCGTAAACAACACCATGCTCATCTATATGCAGAAACCCGACGCTACTTTGGTAGCTGGCTTCAACAAATGGAGAGACCAGTTTGAGCGCAACGTGATGAAGGGCGAAAAAGGCATCAAAATCATCGCTCCCACACCCTTCAAAAAGAAAATCAAGCAGGAAAAACGAGACCCAGACACGAGCCTGCCCATGCTTGATGCGGACGGTAAAGTTATCACCGAGGAAAAGGAAATCAAAATCCCGATGTTCAAGCCCGTAACGGTGTTTGACGTGTCGCAGACAGACGGAAAGCCATTACCGCAGCTTGCCTCCGACCTTTCGTGCAATGTTCAGAACTACGAGGTCTTTATGGAAGCTCTGCGGTGCTCTGCTCCCGTTCCCATCGAAATTCCCCCTATCCGTGACGGCTCGGACGGCTATTTCTCTCTGGACAAGCAGAAAATCGCCATCCGCGAGGGTATAAGTGAAGTTCAGACTGTCGCTGCCGTCGTTCACGAAATTGCACATTCCAAGCTGCACAATCAGAAGAAAATCGAGGAACCGAAAGACGCTCCGAAATACCAGGAAGTCGAAATCTTCGATGTACCGGCTCTGTTCTCTAACAGGCGTATTGCTCTTGCTGATTTGCCCGAAGGACTGTATCGCTATGATTTGCGTGGCTCTGACGATGACCCCGGTATGCCTGTAACTGTCGAGTAGAATGTAACCGTCAATCACGCCGGTGCGATTATTACGGCAAAGCCCCTTGACCTTGGCAAAGACGGTCGCCTGTTCTTAACCGAAGAAACTGGCTTAAAATTTGTCGGCAGCGAGATTTTCATGCAGCGTTTCTTCAACGAACAGCAGAAAGACCGCAACACCGAGGAAATCGAGGCAGAAAGCATTTTCTTTGCTGTGTGTGCCTATTACGGTATCGCAACGGGCGAAAACAGCTTCGGCTATATCGCAGCCTGGTCGAAAGATAAGGAATTAAAAGAGCTTCGTGCAAGCCTTGAAACCATCAACAAAACCTCCTCCGAGCTTATCACCGACATCGACCGCAACTATGCGGAGATTATGAAAGAGCGTGAAGCAGCAATGGCGATGGAGAACGATGAAAAGCCACTTGCGGAAATGAATATCCTTGAAATGGTGGATTATTTCATGGAGCAAGGCATGACCGAGGAACAGGCAAACGACCTTGCTAACTCCGAATGGCAGGCAAGGAAAATCAACGAATCGGCTAATAAAAACAAATCGTCTTAACCGGTCATCGAACCTCCGGTCGAAGAAGCCACACCAATACAAGCCCCCGATAATGGGCATATGCCCGACCTGTCCATGTCCGTGGAAGCGATGAACGCATACGGTTACACCGATTCCGATATGCTCCCTCTTTCCAAGGAGCGAGCATTGGAACTGTTTGAGCGAGATGTTCCCATCTATGTGCTCTACGAGGACAACACCGAAGCTATGGCATTTGAAGCCGATGACATTGTACTGTTCTCCGGTTGCTTTGGTATCACCCGTGAGGATTGGGATGCCATCAAGGACGAAGTGCCGCCGATGGATTTGGAGCTTATCCGGCAGAAACGTGAGCAGGCGTTCCTTGAAAAACCCGGCGACACCTACGCTATCTACCAGTTAAAGCGTGATGATGTCACCGCAAATTTGCGTTTTATGAACTCCGAATATTTGCAGAAAAAAGGCATTGAGCCGCAGCACGAGAACTACGAGCTTGTTTATACCGGAGCTTTGACCAAGGATGGAAGCCAGGTTAAAAAGCTGGAGGATTTATACCGCATTTTTAACATTGAGCATCCGCAGGACTTCACGGGACACAGCCTGTCTGTCAGCGACATCGTGGCGTTGAAGCAGGCGGGCGTGGTATCATATCACTATGTTGACAGCATCGGTTACAAGGAGCTTACCAACTTCCGCACGACCGAGAATTATTTGAAAAATGCCGAAATGCAGATGGAAGATGATTTTGGAATGATTGACGGCATTATCAATAACGGTCCGAAAGAAGAACCTAAACCTGTCAAGCAAGCGGAAGAAACGAAAACCAAGAAACCCTCTGTTCTCGCAAAGCTCCGGCAGTATCAAAAAGAAGACAGAGAAAAAACGACACAGCACAGAAGTGCGGAAAGGGATTTGATATGATGGACTTTACCAACGACGAAATGAATCTTATGTGTATCTATGATACGGGAAGCAGAACAGGGCTGATAAATGCCCTTTCCGAAATGCGAAAGGAATTGGATGCCGATGAAGCCGCACTTCGTGAGCTGACCGATTCCGTACTGAATAAGCTCTCCGCTATACCCGATGAGGACTATGAGAAGTTGGAGCTGTACCCCGATTTTGACGAGTGATTAGCTAATCGTCGGATTTTTGAGCGTTCACAGAAAAGTTAAAAGCCATAATGCGTATACTCTCTTGACGGAGCGGGAATATTATGGTAAAATATGATTGACCATAGATTTTCATAAAACACGGAGGTGCGTTATGGCATATATTACACGGGAGCTTGAACGTAAGTTCTTAAAGCTCAATGACTTTTTCAAGGTTATCCTTGTTACAGGCGCAAGGCAGGTAGGCAAAACGACGATGCTGAAGCATTTAGCTGAGAGCGACAGAACCTATGTCACGATGGACAATACAATGGCGAGAGAGCTTGCACAGTCTGACCCTGTGCTGTTCTTTCAGACCTATAAGCCGCCTGTCCTTATTGACGAGGTACAGAAAGCCCCGGAGCTGTTCGAGCAAATCAAAATCATTTGCGACGAAAGCGATGAAAAAGGTCTCATTTGGCTGACCGGTTCGCAGCAGTACAATATGATGAAACGAGTGCGTGAGACCCTCGCCGGAAGAATCGGCATCTTGGAGCTGTACAGCCTATCCGCAAGGGAAAAAGCAGGGCTTGTGTTCGACACGGATTTGGACTTCTCGCTTGCTACCTTGCAGGCAAGGCAGCGCAAGCTCCCGAAAAATGATGTGGTTCAGGTATTCTATCACATTTGGGAGGGCGGTATGCCCCAGGTGCAGGGCGTGGACGACGAAATTCGGCAGGAATATTTCAATTCCTACGTTGACACCTATTTGATGCGTGATGCTACCGAAGCTGGTGGAATTACCGACACCGTTCGCTTCCGCAAGTTTCTTGTGGGCTGCGCTTCTCTTGTTTCGGAGCAGGTCAATTATTCCACATTGGCTGAATCCGCCGACATTGTGCCGAGTACCGCAAAAGAATGGCTGAAAATTCTCGTTGGCTTGAACATCATTTATCTGTTAGCCCCCTATTCCAACAATGAACTTAAACGCCTAAGTAAAACGCCGAAGCTGTACTTCTGCGATACCGGACTCTGCTCGTATCTTTCCATGTGGTTGACTCCGGATACGCTGCGGAACGGTGCTGCAAGCGGTCATTACTACGAGAACTACGTTGTAATGGAGCTGGTCAAGAACTACGCCTACGCAAAGTCCAAGGTAAATCTCACCTACTTCCGGGATTCCAACGCAAAAGAGATTGATGTGTTTGTCGAGGAAAACAACGTCATTCATCCGCTGGAAATCAAAAAGAGTGCTGCACCCGACCGTCGTGAGGTCAAAAAATACAGCGTGATTGACAAGGCTTCCTTGAAGCGTGGCAACGGCGGCATCATTTGTATGTGCGAGGAGCCGATACCGATTGATGCGGATAACTGCTTTATTCCGAGTAATCTCATCTAAACAATTTCAAACAGTATAAGAAAGCATCTCTGCGGAGGTGTTTTTCTTATACCCAAAATCAAAAGAAGGAGGACAGACTATTGCCAAGCAAATTGCAATTTTACACGCAGATGGCAGACTCCACCGCCAGACAGGTTACGGGCAGCTTCGGTGAATGGACAACGTTCCTTGAAACAATGGGACGGTTATATAAATATCCGTTCCATGAGCAGTTGATGATTTTCGCTCAGAAGCCGAACGCAACCGCCTGTGCCGATTACGACCTTTGGAACAAACAGATGGGCAGATATGTCCGCCGTGGCTCCAAAAGGATTGCGCTCCTTGACACCACCGGCGATAATCCAAGGCTCAAATATGTGTTTGATGTTTCCGATACAGGCGGCAGGGAAAATTACCGCCGTCTTAATCTTTGGGAATACAAAGACGAGCATCACGACTCCGTTACCACAGATTTGGAAAATCGCTTCGGTGTATCTGGTGAAAAAGGTCTTGCCGACCAACTGGAACAGATTGCATCTAAACTCGTAACCGAATACTGGAATGACAACCGCTGTGACATCCTCGGCATCCTTGCCGATTCCTTCCTTGAGGAGTATGATGATTATAACGCAGAGGTTGCTTTTAGAAACGCCGCTACAGTTAGCACCACTTACGCTCTTACGTCTCGCTGCGGACTGAACCCCGGCGATTACTTTGAGCATGAAGACTTTTTAAGCGTATTCGACTTTAACACCCGTGATACGATTGCCGTACTCGGCTCGGCTGTCTCCAACAGCAGCGAACAGATTTTAAGACAAATTACCGTCACAGTAAAAAATTACGAGCGAGAAGCAAGCCTGCAGAAACAGGCGGAAAGGACACAGGATTATGGAGAACAAACTGAACTACACGCAGAACGGGGATTACTTGTTTCCCAATCTGACTCTATCCGAGACCGAGACGAAGCCCCTTGGCAAGTACGGTCGCATGATGAAGAAGTATCTGCAGGAGAATCGTCCGGTGCTGTGGAACAGCATGATTTTGTCGGAGACTCTGTACCCGCATCTGAGGGAAATCGACGAGACGGCGAACCGGAAACTGGAACAGATGATGCCCGAACTGATGAAGCAGAACGGCGTGACGGAGGAACTGAAAGCCAGCGACCCGATGATGTGGACGGACTTGATGAACAATCTCAAGCACCAAGCAGAAGAAGTAATTCTCGAAGAACTGATTCACAGTTAAGCGAACAGCTTACCCTTTTTGATGCTGGGTTATTCCCGACAGAACAAGAGCAAATTGCTGTCATAGATGAAGCGGAGAGTGTAAAACCTGCACCCTTCGCTTTTTCTTTTGCCCAAAGCGATATTGACGATGTGCTCCGTCTCGCCAGCAATTCCGAGCATACACGAATGAATGTAGCCGCCTCTTTCCAAAAGCGGAAGCCGATGGAATAAATCGCCGAACTGCTCAAAAAGGAATATTACGGCGGTGCTGGTATCAAGTCTGATAACGGCGAGTTCTCGGTATAGTATGCCGAGGACGGTATTCACCTTGCAAAAGGTCGAACCGCAAGATATTCCCGTTCCGCACAGGTCATTTCGTGGCAGACCGCCGCCGAGCGTATCGGTCAGCTTATGGATGAGGGTAAGTTTGCCTCCAATGTGGAGCTTGGCGAGGCTGAGCTGCACGAGCGCACCAAGCTTTCCCATAAGCTGTGGTATCTCCGTGGAGATTTGAGCGACGATGCAAGAGAAATCGGTATGCTCTCCACCTTGGAAGATTACCGAAAAGGCGGTTTTCCCGATGCAACGGAACGCTTGGCGGAGGATTTGAAGAACCCTTCTATCCGTCAGAAAATTGCTGCCGATTTCTCCGCATTTACGGAAGCCTACAAGGAGGAAGACCGTAATGTTCTGCGTTTCCGTTACCACAAGCCTGTTGAGATTTGGAACGCTATGCAAGACCTCAACCTGCCAAGACGGGAATATGCCTCCGATATGGCAGAAGTCCCACAGGTGGGAATGTTCATCACAGAGGATGAGATTGACGCTACTTTGACCCGTGGGAGCAGCGTTGAGGGCAGTAAAGGTCGCATCTACGAGTATTTTACCAGTGCTCACAATTCCAAAGAAAAAGCGGATTTTCTAAAGAACGAGTATGGTCAAGGCGGCAGCTCTCATGCGGTGTCGGGAAAGGGCTGGATTGAAGGCTCCGGTAAGGGTATCCGCCTGCAAAAGCCCGATTGTGCCGATGTGGAGCTGAGTTGGAACAAGGTTGCCGCAAGGTTTGAAAGCATTATCCGAAACGGCAGATACTTTACACCCGAAGAAAAAGCCAAGTACGAGGAAATGCAGACCCGTGAGTGGCAGTTCCGCAAGCACATGGACGCATACAACGATATTAAGCACGACCATCCCGACGATGTTGTGCTTTTTCAGGTCGGAGATTTCTTTGAAATGTACGGCAAGGATGCGAAAGCCGTTTCTGACCTGCTTGACCTAAAGCTCACCACAAGAGCCGTATCCGATGCCGAATGGGTAGAAATGTGCGGTATTCCTTCTCACATTTTAGAGCAATCCGTTGAGAAAATCCGTGAGACCTACGGCGTTACCGTTGCCCGTCATAACAGCATTATAAACGAGCACACGACCTATTCTCTGGGCGTTTTAGGCTCTGAAAAGGAATTACCACAAGAAGTCGAGAACGAGCCTGTAATCGCTACAGAAGTCTCGGATGAGAATCCAATCACCACAGTTGAAGTTCCCGCAGCCAAACGGGAACTCACGCAGGCTGACATTGACGAAGCTCTCCAAAAATGGAACGGAGACATTGAAAGCAAGCGAGCTGTTGTCTGATATATGGCAGAACACACCCGTGAGCGTGATACTGCGGCGTGGCTCTCTAAGGAATACGGAGCAAGTGATGTATCAAAGCCTTTGCACATCACCGTTACCGGCACGGACATTGATCATGAAATGTCTTGGGCGAAAGTTCAGAGACGTATTGCACAAGCTCATCAAAGAGGACAAGTTCTTCACCGAAGCCGAGCAGGACGCATTTGAACACATTGACCCTGTTGTTATCCGTGAGGCTCTTGCCGAGCGTGGTATTGTGAACGGCGAATCGGTTGACCCCGAAGTTCCAGACAGCGACTCTTTTATTCAGCAAGTGTTGAATGACGCAGAGCAGATAAGCCATGACGAACAGCGTATCGCTGACGAAGCTTTTGCAGGTGAACACCTTATTCCACGTGAATCCACCTATGAGATTGACGGTCGCAGATTTGTCGTTGATAGCGTAAATCTTGACTTTGGAAAGGTCAGCCTTCAGGACATCACATTCCGAAACGCCACCGGATTTCCGATTTTCAGAAGCGAATCCATTGAGTTTATGCGTAGGCTTGTAGAAATCAGCGAAGCACAGCGTATTGCGGAGCTACCTACAGAGCCAACCGTGGCAGAACCAAAGCCCGAACTTCACAACTTCCGTATCACCGACGACCACTTGGGCGAAGGCGGCGCAAAAGCAAAGTTCCGTATGAACATGGATGCCATCAATCTACTGAAAGAATTGGAGTTTGACGGCAGACAGGCAACGCTCGAAGAACAGGCTGTCCTCTCCCAATATGTCGGTTGGGGCGGTCTTGCTGACGCCTTTGATGAAACAAAGGACAACTGGAAGAACGAATTTGCGGAGCTATATGCCACACTCTCTCTGGAAGAATACGCTGCTGCAAGAAGCTCAACGCTGAACGCTCACTACACAAACCCGACCGTCATTAAGGCAATCTATGAAGCTGTCGGTAATATGAGCTTTGAGACCGGCAACATTCTGGAGCCTGCTATGGGTGTTGGCAACTTCTTCGGTTGTCTGCCCGAATCGATGCAGAACAGCAAGCGCTACGGCGTGGAGCTGGACAGCGTCACAGGGCGAATCGCAAAGCAGCTTTACCCCAAGGCAGACATTACCGTTGCTGGCTTTGAGACCACCGACAGACAGGATTTCTTTGACCTCGCTATTGGTAATGTGCCTTTCGGGCAGGGTGAGGTCAGCACATCGGTAAGTGGATAGTGTCAGCAGATAGGTAAGCCGCTGG
>OGXR01001076.1_pt1 | contig 21143 bp, 16 predicted proteins | sample 1576331 | NCBI WGS metagenome assembly OGXR01 (sample SAMEA3541473, study PRJEB24748) | human gut metagenome | biome: human gut; feature: human-associated habitat; material: faeces | place: China | collected 2012 | reverse complement strand
CGAAGACCTCGTCGGTGGTGGCATGCTCCACCAGCTTGCCGTGCTGCATCACCACGACCTCATCGGCGATCTGACGCACCACCGCCAGATCATGGGTGATGAACAGGTAGCTCAGTCCCTTTTCCGCCTGCAGGTCGTTGAGCAGGCGAAGCACCTGGTCCTGCACCAGCACGTCCAATGCGGAGACGGCCTCGTCGCAGACGATCACATCCGGATCGAGGGCCATGGCGCGCGCGATGGCGATGCGCTGCCTTTGGCCGCCGGAAAGCTCGTTCGGATAACGGCTCATCACCGATTCCGGCAGTTCCACCATGTCGATGAGCTCGCGCACACGCTTGGCACGGCTCTTCTTGTCTCCGATGCCGTGGATGCGCAGCGGCTCCTCGATGGACCGGTAGATGGAGTACATGGGGTCGAGCGATCCGTACGGGTTCTGGAACACCGGCTGCACATGACGTCGGAAGTCAAGCAACTCCTTGCCCTTGAATCCGGAGATGTCTTTGCCGTCGTAGGTGACGGTGCCGGCGGTCGGCTCAAGCAGTTTCAGCACCATGTTGGCCACGGTGGATTTGCCGGAACCGGATTCGCCGACGATGGCCAATGTGGTGCCCTTCTTGATGGAGAAGCTCACATCGTCGACCGCCTTGAACATCTCCTTCTTGCGCGGCAGTTTGAATTCCTTGGTCAGGTGATCCACCGTGATGATGGCTTCGCCCTTCTTCAGGGAATCCTCGTTCACCGCGTGCTCCATGACCGCGGTGGCGTCGCCGCCATGTTCCTTGACGGAGATGATGCGCTGCGATGCCAAGGACGGCGCAGCTGCGACCAGACGCTTGGTGTACGGATGCTGCGGATGCTGCAGCACTTCCAGTGAAGGACCGGATTCCACGACCTGGCCCTTGTACATGACCACGATATGCTGGGCGCGTTCCGCGGCCAGACCGAGATCGTGGGTGATGAACAGCACCGCGGTTCCCAGGGAATCGGTCAGCATGTGCAGATGGTCGAGGATCTTCTTCTGCACGGTCACGTCGAGCGCGGAGGTCGGCTCGTCGGCGATGAGCAGTTCCGGACGGCAGGCCAGACCGATGGCGATCAGCGCACGCTGACGCATGCCGCCGGAGAATTCGTGCGGGAACTGGCGGGCACGGGTGGCGGCGTCAGGCAGACCGGCCTCGGACAGCAGACCGGCGATGCGGTCGCCCATGGTGGAGCCGACCACATACTTCTTGGCGATGTACCATGCGTCATCGTCCTTCACCCCGGCTTTGATCAGGCCATCGGCCACACGCCAGCGGGTTTCGGATCCCGGAACCCATTCCTCGGCGAACCGGGCCATGATCCTGTCAAGCTCGTCACCGCTCTTGCCGATCTTGACAAGAGCCTCCTTGGCCGCGGCGATCAGATCAGGCAGTTCCTTGGAACCAAGGAAGGTCTCATCGTCATTGCCCTTGAGCTCCACTTCGTCACCGGCCAGGGCCTTGGCGAATTCGGAACGCTTTTCGTGGTCGATGTCCATGTTGTTGGCCACCAACGCTTCCTTGACCTGGGTGCCGATGCGCCACACCGGGTTCAGGTTGCTCATCGGATCCTGCGGGACAAGACCCATCTTGCTACCACGGAGCTTGTCGAAATCCTTCTGCTTGAAGCCGGAGATCTCCTGGCCATCAAGCTTGATGGAGCCGCCGACCACATGGCCGGTTCCCGGAAGCAGGCCAAGCACGGCCATGGCGGAAGTGGATTTGCCGGAACCGGATTCGCCGACGATGGCCACCCACTGGCCGGGATACACGCTGAAGGACGAGTTGCGCACGGCATGCACGGCCTTGCCTTCATCGGTGGTGAAGTCGACCTGGAGGTTCTTGACCTCCAACAGCGGCCCGTGGGCGCGCTGCATGGCCTCGAGGTTGTTCTCGGTATTCATTTCAGTCATCGAATATCCCTTCACTTACACTCAGGCCGTACGGCTCTTCGGATCGAGCGCGTCCTTGACGGCGTCGCCCATCATGATGAATGCCAGCACGGTGATGGCCAGCGCGGCGGACGGGTAGAACAGCACCATCGGGTCAGTACGCAGGATGGACTGCGCGTTGGAGATGTCTCCGCCCCAGCTGACCGTGGTGGTGGGCAGGCCGACGCCCAGGAAGCTCAGCGTGGCCTCGAGCACGATGTAGGTGGCCAGCGAGGTGGTGCCGACCACGATGATCGGAGCCAGCGAATTCGGCAGGATGTGGCGGAACAGGTTGCGGATCGGGGTGGATCCCAGAGCGGTGGACGCCGTGTTGAATTCAAGGTTCTTGGCTTCCATCACAGCACCTCGCGCGATTCGTGCCACGGAGGTCCAGCCGAACAGCGTCATCACCAGAATGATCTTCCAGATGGAGCTGCTCGTTTTGAACATCTGGAGCACCACGATGGCGCCAAGCAGAATCGGCAGCGCGAGGAAGATATCGGTCAGTCGGCTCAGCACGGCGTCGACCCATCCTCCGAAGAAGCCGGCGATTGCGCCGATCAGCGTTCCGAGCAGCACCACCAGCAGTGTGGCGAACACGCCGACGCTCAGCGAGGTGCGGGTGCCGTAGACCACACGGGAGTATACGTCGCAACCTTGCAGGTCGAAGCCGAACGGATGGCCTGAGGAAGCCGGCTCAAGGGAATTGTCGAGCGTGCAGTAGTTCGGGTTCTGCTTGGTCAACACGCTCGGGAACAGCGCCACGAACACGATGAAGATGATCAGCAGTCCGGAGATGATGAACAGCGGGTTCTTACGCAGGGTTCGCCATGCGTCGGCCCACATGTTCGAAGCCGGTGCGGATTCGTCCATCGAGTCGACGGCCTTCAGGGGCGTCTCATCGAGCGGTGCCACATAGCGTTCCTGTCCCGGAAGCACGGTGGAAGGATTGGTCTCATTCATTTCGGTCATTTCTTGTTCCCTCCCTCGACTCACGCGTAACGGATTCGCGGATCAAGCGCGGCGTACAGCATGTCGACCAGCAGATTGCAAACCACGAAGATCAGCATGAGCAGCGTCACGATGGACACCACCAGGTTGCCTTCTCCCTTGAGGATGCTCTGATAGGTCAGGTAGCCGATGCCATGCACGTTGAAGATGGTTTCGGAGATCATCGCGCCGCCCATCAGTGCGCCAAGATCCTGGCCCAGATAGGTGACGACGGGGATCATGGAGTTGCGCAGCACGTGGCGCAGCATGACGGATTTGTTGTCCATGCCCTTGGCGCGCGCGGTGCGCACATAGTCGAGGGCGATGTTGGACGAAATCTCCGTACGGCTCAGACGGATGATGTACGCCATCGATACCGAGCCAAGCACCATGGCCGGCATCAGCAGATCAAGGAATCCTGGATTCGCTCCGGCGGTGACCGGCAGCAGATGCCACTTCACACCGAGGAAGTACTGGCAGAGGAAGCCGGTGACGAAGGTCGGCACGGAGATGAGCAGCAGGGAGAAGATCAGGATGACGGTATCGCACCACTTGCCCTTCTTCAGGCCGGAGATCACACCGAAGATCACGCCGAAAACCGCTTCGAACACGAAGGCCATCAGGGCGAGCTTGATGGTCACGGGGAAGGCGCGGCCGATCACGTCGATGACAAGCTGTCCGGAGAAGGTCTTGCCGAAGTCGAGGGTCAGCGCGTTCTTCAGGAACAGCAGATACTGGACGATGAACGGCTTGTCCAGATTGTATTCGGCACGGATCTGGGCCGCGACCGCTTCGTTGACCGGCTTGTCGCCGAACATCGCCTTGACCGGGTCGCCCGGCAACGCGAACACCAGGGCATACACCAGAAGCGTCGTGCCGAGAACCACAGGGATCATCTGCAGAATGCGTCGCAGAAGATACTTGCCCATTGGTTTCTCCTTTTGATTACTCACTCGTTCGCCAGCCGTTTGCGGCTTCGTCCCCTACGCTCACGCGTATAGGACATGAGGCCCGGGGCGGCCGGCGCTTGCCCCGTTACGTATCAGTGATACTGCACCACAATGCTTTATATTGCAGTTTCATGAAAGACAGCTGAAAATATACCCCACGCGCGGACATCTTCTGTTGATGTCGCATGTCCAGCCGTCATGGACCTCCGATGGAAGCCCCGTTTATTACGCGGAAAGGAAGGAACGGATATTCGAATCCGTTCCTTCCTTCATGCCGATCCTACGAAATCAAAATCAGAGAACGGCTCACTTGCCGGACTTGGTCATGTTCTCGTAGACCGGCAGGTTCTGCCAGTTCATCTCGAAGCCGGAGACACCGGTCGAGGCCACACCATAGGCATTGGCGTAGTACAGCGGAACGGCCGGCAGGTCGTTGAGCAGCACTTCCTGTGCCTGCTGGTACAGCTTGTTGGCGTCTGCGACGGACTTGGAGGCAGCGGCCTTGTCGCACAGCGCATCGAACTCCGGGTTCTTGTAGTCGCCATCGTTGGAGCCGTTGCCATCGGCAGCGGCGGAGGCGAAGTTCTGCACCAGGTAGTTTTCGGCGGACGGGTAATCCGGCTGCCAGCCGCTACGGAACGCGCCGTTCACCTTGCGGTCGGACACGGCGGTGCGGAAATCGTTGAAGGTCGGGTACGGGTTGGTGGCGGCCACGCCGGCGCCCAGCACGTTGTTGATGGAGTTGACCACGGCGGTGTAGATGACTTCGTGGCCACCATCGGCGTTGTAGGCGAAGGTGAGCTTGTCATCGGAGGTCCACGGGCTGATGGCGTTGGCCTTCGCCCACAGTTCCTTGGCCTTCTTCTCGTTGTACTTCAGGTTGCCGGAGCCCTTGAGGGAATCGGAGTAGCCCGGGGTCAGCGGGGAGGTGAAGTCGGCGGCCGGGGTGCCGGTGCCGTTGAGCACCTTCTTGCAGATGTTCTCGCGGTTGATGGCCATGGAGACGGCCTGGCGACGCAGGGTGCCTTCCTCGGTGTCGGCCTCGAAGTGCTTCAGCTTGGCCGGGATGGTGAACTGCTGGATGACGGAGCCGGCCTTGTTGTAGGCCTGTACGGTGGAGTCCTTCTGGAAGGTCTTGGTGGCGGAGGCCGGGACGGACTCCATCACGTCGAGGGAACCGGACTGGATGTCGGCGTAGGCGGCCTCATCCTTGGTGTAGACCTTGAAGGTCACGCCGTCGTTCTTGGCGACGCGGTTGCCCTTGTAGTCGGGGTTCTTCACCAGCACGATCTGGTTGTCGTGGTCCCAGGACTGGAACTTGTACGGGCCGTTGCCGACCGGCTTCTCGCCGAAGGCCTTCGGATCCTTGAAGAAGGATTCCGGCAGCGGAGCGAATGCGGTGTAGCCGACCTTGACGGCGAACACGGAGTCGGAACGGTTCAGGTCGACGGTGAACTCATGGTCGTTGACGACCTTCAGGCCCTCGAGCTGTTCGTCGCCCTTGAGCTTGTCTCCATCCTGGAGCTTGTCGTAGCCCTTGATGGTGGAGAAGAAGGAGGAGCCGAGCTGTGCGTTCTTGGCGTTGGCCGTGTAGCTCCATGCCTTGGTGAAGGATTCGGCGGTCACCGGGGTGCCGTCGGTGAACTTCCAACCATCCTTGAGCTTGATGGTGTACTGGGTGGCGTCATCGTTGGACTTGATGGACTCCGCCACTTCGTTGGAGGCGTTGCCCTTAGCGTCGAAGGAAATCAGACGTGCGAACAGCAGGTCGAGCGGCTTGCCGCCGCCGGTCTCGTTGCAGTCGCCCGGGATGAGCGGGTTCTGCGGTTCGGAATTGTATGCGGTGATGACGTTGGAACCCTTGTCAGCGGTGGAGTCACCGTTGGAAGAGCCGCAACCGCTGAGCAGCATGCCGAATGCGCATGCGGCCGCAGCGAAAGCCAGAGCTTTCTTCTTCATGGAATTCATATTCTCCTTATCCATTATTTCCAGAGCCGTAAGACCCTGCTCAAAAAGAAGGCGGGCGTCAATACCGTGGCATCAACGTCCGTCTTCGTTCTGATGGTAGGTTCATTATCACTCGATTGAGGGACAACCGCTCCATATCCGAGGGAGGCCCATGCAAAATAGCCAAATCAAAACTCATCATCTGATAAAACAATCCGTTTTTCCCTCTTATCGCCGGAACAACTTATCCGCATCGTGCGTATGGACGGACGCGGACATATCCGTTCGCTGTCAGCGTACTTTGCCGATGCGCGTCACGCCCGTGGAAACGCCTGCCCGTATCGCGCCTTCAACTGTTCGATGGACACGTGTGTGTAACGCTGCGTGGTCTTCAGCGAGGAATGCCCCAGCATCTCCTGCACCTCACGCAGGTCCGCTCCCCCGTCGAGCATATGGGTCGCCGCACTGTGGCGCAACGCATGCGGACTGATGTCAGGCACGCCGGCCTCCCGTGCCCGGTCGTGCACCACCTTGCGCACCATACGTTGACCGATCCGCCCGCCCTGCGATCCCAAAAAGAACGCGTCGTCCGACATGTCACCGCATAGTACGGGACGGCCATGTTCCAGCCAATCGCGCAAGGCCTTGTCGGCTGGTGCGCCGAATGGCATGACACGCTGCTTGTCGCCTTTGCCGGTCACTTTCACCGTGCGGTTGCCGAATGTCACGTCGGCCACGTCGAGTCCGACCAGTTCCGCCACACGCATGCCGGTGGCATAGAGCAGTTCCAGCATGGCCGCGTCACGCAGCGCGATCGCCTGTTTTTTCATATTCGGTTCCTGCGATCGCGCCTCCATGCCGTCCTCATCAACGCGGTCCATCAGCTGCTGCGCCTGCGTTTCGTTCAATACCGCCGGCAGCGTATCGGGGATTTTCGGCGTCTGCAACGAAGCCGCCGGGTTGGCGGACGCCATGTCATGGTCGTACGCCCATGCGAAGAATCCACGCACGGCGACGGTTTTGCGCGCCATGCTGCTGCGTGCGTGATTTTTGGACGATTTGGCCATCCACAGGCGCAAATCCTCGATGGTCACCTCATTCAGATCCACGCAACCCTGTTTCCGCAACGCCACCAAGCATTCCTCGACATCGCTGCGGTACGCCCTACGGGTGTTTGCGCTCAACCCTCGGTTGGCTTTCAGATAGGCGTCGAATCCGTCCAACGCATCATCGAAACACATGCAAACCACCTTCCGCTTCGTCTGAAATGAACAGACACCACGCAGACACCGTATAAATGCCATTCCGCAGCGCGATCGAATGTCATCTCACGCGATGGCACGATTCCATTATGTCCCCATACCGATAGACTGATGACGATTAGGCATCCTACGAACAGGCGGTATTATGACTCGTCATTCCATTCATGACGTACAGCATCCGACAGCCGAAAACCCCGATGATGGGATTGTGGCCCGCGCCATCGACCTGACCAAGGTCTACGGCTCAAAAGACAACGAAGTGATGGCGTTGGATCATGTGAATGTGGAATTCAAGCGCGGTGAAATGACCGCCATCATGGGCCCTTCCGGTTCCGGCAAGTCCACGCTCATGCATTGCATGGCCGGACTCGACGCCCCTTCGTCCGGCAAGGTGATGGTGGAGGGCCTCGAGGTCTCCTCCATGAACCAGAAGCAGCTGACGGATCTGCGCCGCGAACAGATCGGGTTCATTTTCCAGTCGTTCAATCTGGTGCCGACGCTGTCCGCCGAGGAGAACATCCTGCTGCCGTTGCAGATAGCGAAACGTCCGATCGACCGCGACTGGTTCAACCAAGTGGTCAAGGTGGTCGGTCTGGAGAAGCGGCTCACGCACCGTCCAAGCCAGCTGTCCGGCGGCCAGCAGCAGCGCGTGGCCTGCGCCCGCGCCATCATGGCACGACCGTCCGTGATCTTCGCCGACGAGCCGACCGGCAACCTCGACTCGCGCTCCAGCCGTGAGGTGCTTGGCTTCCTGCGTGATTCGGTACGCGACTACGGCCAGTCGATCGTCATGGTCACCCACGATCCGCGTGCGGCCTCCTTCGCGGACCGTGTGCTGGTGCTCGCCGACGGCAACATCACCCGCGACATGCAGCATCCGACGTACAACGAGATTCTTGAGGTGTTCGCCGGCGACGACGACATCGACGATGTTTCCAAGTACGCCGCCTCCACCGCCGTTCCGACCGTGACGGAGGACTCGCAGGCATGATTCGCATAGGATTGCGCGACGCGCGCAGCCATTTCGGCCGTTTCATCATGTCGATCGTGGCCATCGCGCTCGGCGTGAGTTTCGTGGTCGGCTCGTTCTGTTTCCGCGAAATGCTCAACAACCAGGTTTCACAGATGATGTCCACCAATGCGGACCATGACGTGTACGTGCGCGGTTCGCAGGAGAAGAAAAAAGATTCGTCGGCGATGTCGATGGGATCGACGAAAAGCTACAACGATGTCGACGTCGATCTGGCGGGTACGATAGCCAAGGTCGACGGTGTTTCCTCGGCACGCGTCGTGCACATGCTGTCCGGCGTGGTGCTGCTCGACAAGCATGGCGATGCGGTGACCACCATGGGGTCTCCGACGCTCGCCATAGGCATGGGCAAGTCGTCGCCGTGGCGGTCCGCCAAGTTCACGACCGGCACGTGGCCGAAGAACGGCGATGAGATCGCCCTTCATTCCTTCGCCGCCGAACAGTCGGGTCTGAAGGTCGGCGATAAGACGAAAATCGTCTATCCGGACGGCGCTCATAAGGTGACCGTCAGCGGCATCTTCACCACCGATGCCAGCCAGGCAGGCGCCATCATCATCGCCATCGATCCCGCGACGGCCAAGGAACAGGCGAACAAGCAATCGGACGATCCGGACAAGACTGCGTTGATCAGCGTCTACGGCAATAAGACCACGCCGCTTGACGACAACGCGCAGCAGCAGCTGGCGGACCGTATCAACAAGGCGCTGCCGAGATCGGCGAAGGCGCATGCCATCACCGGTGATGAATACCGTGACGAATCAACCAAATCCACGCAGGACGCGCTCGGCTTCATCCAACCGCTTATTCTGATTTTCGCGGTGATCGCATTGTTTGTCGGCTCGTTCATCATCGCCAACACGTTCTCCATGATCGTGCGCGAGTCGATGCGCGGCTATGCGCTGCTGCGTTCCATCGGCGCTTCTCCCCTGCAAGTGTTCTCCACGGTGATCGTGCAAGCTCTGTTGCTGGGCCTGGTAGGTTCGCTCGCAGGCATCGGGCTCGGCTGGGGCATGGTCAAACTCATCGCATCCGGTTTGGCGAATATGGGTATGCCATTGACCGGCGCCACCAATCCGACCGTTTCCGACATGCTCGTCGGCCTTGTGGTCGGCATTGTGGTGACGTTGATCGGTGCGGCCCTGCCGGCGCGAAATGCGGCGCTTGCCCCGCCGATTCAGGCGATGAACGAAACCGTCAATCCGGAAAAGCCCGTCCTCGCACGTGGCATCCTCGGCACCGTCATGGTGCTGTTGGGCTTCCTGAGCTGGGGTTTCACCTACGCTTTGGCCGCCGCGGATGGTGACGGCGGTCCGACGCCGTGGAAGGCGCTCAACAGTATCGCTGTCGGCTGGCCGCTCGGTATTGGCGCGGCGCTGGCCGTGATCGGCGTGATTGTGGCGGGACCGGCATATGTGTCCACCGCGGGCGCGGTGCTCGGCTGGCTGCCATCGAAGGCCTTCACCGTGACTGGGCGTCTCGCGCAACGTAACATTTCTCGTTCGAAACGTCGCACGTCCAACACCGCAGCCGCCCTGTTCGTGGGAGTGGCGATTGTCAGCTGTCTGGGCGTGGTGGCCACGTCGGCGAAGGCTTCGGTCAATTCGCTGGTGGATACCGGGCTCAAAGCCGATTTCGCCGTATCTTCGGCTTCGGCCGGGCAGATTCCCGACCAGGCCATCAAAGACATCAAAAAGGTCGATGGCGTGAATCATGTGGTGTCGAACCGTGTGGTGCTTGGTGTGAAATATGACGGCAAAGCCATCAACGGGTTCACGTTCGCCACACAGCCGGAGCTGTTCACCAAGATCTTCGCCGCCGAAACCACCGAAGGTGATGCCGCTGCCGCGTTGAAGGATGGCAAGCTGCTCGTCGGCAAGACCATTGCCGACGATCGTGGATGGCATGTGGGTCAGAAGGTCAAGGCCACGGCCGAGAACATCGTGGTAGACAAGGAGGCCACAGCCAAGGCGCAGGCCGATTACCAGGCCAAGGTGCAGGCGCATGTGCAGGAATTGCAGTCGCAGGCCCAGCAATTGGCCGCATCCGGCGACTCGGCAGGAGCGCAGGCCAAGGCTTCGGAAATCGAACAGTACACGAACGACGCCAAGAACGTCGATCCGAAAACGCTGGTCAAGACGAAGAAGGTCACCACCGGAAAGACGCTGACCATCGGCGCGATCGTGTCGAATTCCGTATACCGCGATTTCGCGATCGTCAACGACGATTTGGCCGAGCAAATCGGCAACAAGCAGACCATGTTCGTCATGCAGGCGTTCGTCACGGACAAGCGGGGCGCCGACACGGCCCAAGTCAAGAAGGCCCTGAAGAAAACAATCAAGAAATACTATACAATCGTCGTGTTCGATCGTGACGAGTACAAGTCCACGATGAGCTCGATGATCGATCAGATGCTCATGGTCCTGTACGCGTTGCTGGCTTTGTCCATCATCATCGCCATTTTCGGCATCGTGAACACGCTGGCGTTGAGCGTGTCGGAACGCACCAAGGAGATTGGTCTGCTCCGTGCCATCGGCACGTCACGTGGCCAGGTGCGTGGCATGCTTGGCATCGAAGCGGCGATCATCTCCGTGTTCGGCACGGTGTTGGGTTTGATCGTCGGCGTCGCCGCGGGAGTGGTGATTCGTGCGGTCTACGCGTCCGAAGGTTTGGAGACGCTGGCGATTCCGTGGTTGCAGCTGCTCGTGTTCCTGCTGCTGTCGATTGTGGTCGGTCTGGTGTCCAGCATCTCCCCCGCCTCCCGCGCGTTGAAGCAGCCGGTCCTTGACGCCGTGGCGAGCGAGTGAGACAGTTGGAGCGGAACATCGAAAGGAGGCAGCAATGCCTATTCCCAATGAGATTCCAGTAGGAGCGCGCATCGTGGTGCGCACCTTGGAAGGCGTCGATCCTACCGATCATCGTATGAAGTTCCGCGATTACGTAGGCCACGTGCGTTCGTGGGACGGTCAGAAACTGGAGATGACGCGCGATGCGGCGGCGAACGGCTCACGTCCCGAGCAGCGTGTCACGATTCCCGCCGACGAAATCGTGACGATCAAGCCGGTGCCGGAACGTTCCATGACTCGGCCACGTCCGTAGTCGCGTACCTCCCCCTACCGCGCGCAAAGACAAGAGCGCCGCAATCGCACTGATTTTCTGCGATTGCGGCGCTTTTGCATAGCGATGGCGTCAGTCGTCAGACCACGGAACGCGCCTGCGCGATTGCGGTACGCTCGCCGTCGAATCGCACGATATGCTCGCCTCTGCGGGCGGATTCCAGCAGCGTGCGCTGCCAATCGTTTTCGGGAATCGACAGTTCGACCGTCGCGCAATGTTCGGCGTACTCCGGCTGCCTGCTGGCGGCCTTGTAGTCGCGGAACGGTTGGCCTTGGGCGAAGAAACGATCCATTTGCTTCACGTCGCCTTCCGTGGGGCGCACGCCGGTATCGGCCATGTCATGCAGCACGTTGGCCACCAACGTCAATCGGTTGGCCATGTTGCGTAGCAAGGTCTCCACGTTGGCCGCGTCCTCCTCCACCATGGCACGCGTGCGGTTCGGATCGGTCAGCGCCACGCGCGTCATGTCACGCCAGGACCCGGCTGCGAGCGCGGCCGCGATGTTGCGGTTCGGGTTGACCACCAGCTCGTTGATCATGGCGGTGGCGATGACGTGAGGCATATGTGAGATGAGCGCGGCGCAACGGTCATGGGTGGCGTCGTCAAGTACGATGAGCCGGTTGCCGCAACGGTTCACGATCATGTCGGCCACGGCGCGGAACCGGCGGTATTCGGTGTGTTCGTCGACGGTGATGGCCCAGAGCGCGTCGTCATAGAGTGTCGGGTCGGATGCCTCCCAGCCGGACAGTTCGTTTCCGGCCATCGGGTGTGCTCCGACGTAGCAGCCGTCAAGACCAATGGCTTTGACTTGGTCGCGGACCATGCCTTTGACGCTGCCCACGTCGGTGAGCGTGGTTGTTTCCGTGTCGATCAATGGTTTCAATGCGCCGAGGATTTCGGGCATGGCCTTGAGCGGGTTGCACAGTACGAGCACGTTCGGTTTGGTTTCGGCGAGTGCCGCCAAGGTGGGTTTGCAGATGATGCCGTCGGCTTCGGCGGTGGCGTAGGGGCGGTCGTTGTGGTTCCATGCGGTCACTTCGCAGCCGGCGTTGACGAGTCGGCGTGCCAGTGATCCTCCGATGAGGCCGAGTCCTACGATTGCGATGCGTGGCTTCACCACATCAGCTCCCTTCTGACGGTTTCGTCGTTCTGCCAATCGTCCGGCAGGTGGCTGTCGTCGAGTCGTACGCCGCCTTGCGGCAGCATCCATGAGGTGACGGGCGGGTTGGGGCGTTCCCTGCGAGGGTAGACGGCGAGTGTTTTGGCCCAGTCGCCATGTTCTGCGATTTCCACAAGCGCGTCGCGGAAACGTTCCTCCCAAGGGGCGGCGTCGAGGGTGACGATGAAGCTGTATGTGCCGGTGCGTCCTTTGATGGGCCGTGAGATGAAGCTGGTCATGTTCAGTCCCGCGTCACGGAACACGTCGAGCAGGTTGGCGAGCACGCCTGGGCCGGTGACGAGCGGGATGAGTGTCAATACCGATTCGTATTCGACGTTAGCTTCGGCACGTGGTTTGGCGAGCAGCCGTGCGACTTCGGCGCGTGGCGAGAGCACGAGGAAGTCGGTGGCGGCTCCTTGGTAGTCCTGGATGGCGGTGCCGATGCGGGTGATGTCGTACAGTTCGCCGCAGATGGCGGGACCGAAGGCGATTTCACCTGGGATAAGGTCCCGGCAGGCCGCCGCGTTGGATGTGGCCGGCTGTGTGGAGAGCCGATGTTCGGCGATGAATCGTTTGCATTGCGCGAGACCGTGCGGATGGGCTGTGGCGATGCGCGCTTCGGCTGGATCGGCTCCTTGCGCCACGTATGCGTCGAATTCGACGTTCACACCGACGCGTGCGAATCCGACAAGGTCCTTCGCGTCGATCAGCGCGTCGAGGTTGGGCACCACGTACCCTTCGACGTTGTTCTCCCAGGCCACGATTCCCCAGCCGTCGCCGTGCTGTGCGGCGTCGAGAATCTGCGGCACATCGTCCATGGGCATCAGGTCGAAGCCTTGCGGTTCGAGCCGTGCCAACTCTTGGGCGGCATTGACGGCCGCCTGATGGGTGAAGGTGCCTTGTGGCCCCAGATAGAACAGCTTGCGTGCGCTCATTGCCGCCTGTGCCTCCTTGTTGCGGGTCATCCTAAGCACCTTAGCGCATTCGCGAGGCTGTGGAGGGGTCTAGTCCACCGGTTGGGCGGTGTCATGGTCCGGTTCAGACGATTCGTTCTGGTCATATTCCGTGGAGTCATCCTCAGTGCGCGTCGGCATCGTGAACCAGCTCTTGGGCAGCGCCAGCATGATCAATGGAATCAACACCACGCCGTATAGCCAGAAATAGCCGGCGTTGTTGCTGAAATACGGCAACGTCGCCGTCTCGCCGAATCCGACGGGAATCATGGCGTCCCCGCCCGGACCGTAACCGGCCATGACGGTCCAGACCACCAGTGATGAACTGATCAGATGCAATGCGAGGCCCGACACGCCATCACGTGAACGCGCCGACCATGTCGAGATGATGACCAGAGCATATGCGATCACAAGACCGTAGGGAATATTCGCCGACGCGCCCATGCGGTGCGCCATCGTGCCGATCACGCCGACGACGGCACCGGCGAGCAGGTCAACCAAAAACCGCGCCCATACCGGTAGACGATGCGACCACGGCAGCAGCCTGCGGTCGATGCCGTCCTGTGATTGCGATTGCGGTTCCGGCTGTGTTTCCTGCGTGCGTTGCGTCATGTCCTCCACTATGCCCTACGTTCCTTACAAAACAGCAAGAAAGGCAAGAGATACGCGGAAAACCGCCGACATCTCTTGCCTTTCTTAAGCGTTTAGCGCACTAGCGGAACACACTACCGTTCCCGCGAAGCGCCAAAACAATGCGAAGAATCACTTGTTATTCTGAGCGTTGTTCTGGCGACGCTGCTTGGCGCGCCACTTGTACCAATCCTCACGGCTCAGAATGATCTTGCGCACGCGGATGGACTCCGGAGTGACTTCCACGCACTCGTCCTCGTTGGCAAAGTCCAGGGACTCTTCGAGGCTCATCTTGATCGGCGGGGTCAGGGTTTCCAGCACGTCCGCGGTGGCGGAACGCATGTTGGTCATGTGCTTGGCCAGCGTGATGTTCACATCCAGCTCGTCCGGCTTGTTGTTGATGCCGACGACCTGGCCCTCGTACACCGGGGACTGCGGCTCGACGAAGAAGTTGCCGCGTGCCTGCAGACGCTGCATGGCGTATGGGGTGGCGACGCCCTGACGGTCGCAGACCATGGAGCCGTTCTGGCGGGTCACGATCTGGCCGGCCCACGGAGCGTAGCCAGCGGAGATGGAGGAGGCGATGCCGGTGCCGCGGGTGGCGGACAGCAGCGCGGTGCGGAAGCCGATCAGGCCACGGGACGGCACGGTGAACTGCAGACGGACCCAGCCGGTGCCGTGGTTGGTCATGTTGTCCATGCGGCCCTTGCGGTCGGCGAGCAGCTGAGTGACGGCGCCCATGTACTCTTCCGGCACGTCGATGGTGGTGTTTTCCATCGGCTCGTTGACCACGCCGTCGATGGTCTTGGTGACCACCTGCGGACGGCCGACGGTCAGCTCGAAGCCTTCACGGCGCATCTGCTCGGCAAGCACGGCCAGTGCGAGTTCGCCACGGCCCTGCACTTCCCAAGCGTCCGGACGGTCAGTCGGCAGCACCTTGATGGACACGTTGCCGATGAGCTCGCGATCGAGGCGGTCCTTGATCATGCGGGCGGTAAGCTTGTGGTCCTTGCCTTCGGTGCCGGCAAGCGGGGAATCGTTGATGCCGAAGGTCATGGAGATGGCCGGGTCGTCAACGTGGATAAGCGGCAGCGGACGCGGATCGTCCGGGTCGACGATGGTCTCGCCGATCATGATGTCGTTCACGCCGGCGACGGCGACGATGTCGCCAGGGCCTGCGGATTCGACCGGGGTGCGCTCCAGGCCCTGCGTACGCAGCAGCTCGGACACGCGGAAGTTCTCGATGGAGCCGTCCACACGGGACAGACCGTAGGTCTTGCCCTTCTCAAGGGTGCCGTTGTAGATGCGGACCAGACCGAGTCGGCCGAGGAAGTCGGAGGAGTCGATGTTGGCGACGTGGGCCTGCAGCGGCGCGCCTTCCTCGTATTCCGGAGCCGGAATGTTCTTGATGATGGCCTCGAACAGCGGCTCGAGGTTGTCGTTGTCCGGCAGGCCGCCGTTTTCCGGCTGGTTTTCGGAAGCGTAACCGGCCTTGGCGGCGCAGTAGATGACCGGAAGGTCGAAGAGGGAATCCTCATCGAGGTCGATGCCTTCCTCGATGACGTCCTGGGCCAGGCCGAGCAGCAGGTCGGAGGATTCGCCGACGACTTCGGAGATTCGGGCGTCCGGGCGGTCGGTCTTGTTCACGCACAGGATGACCGGAAGCTTGGCTTCGAGGGCCTTGCACAGCACGAAACGGGTCTGCGGCAGCGGGCCCTCGGAAGCGTCGACGAGCAGCACGACGCCATCGACCATGGAGATGCCACGCTCCACCTCGCCACCGAAATCGGCGTGGCCAGGGGTATCGATGATGTTGAGGGTGATGCCTTCCGGATGGCCGTACTTGGCGGCCAGCGGGCCGGTGTACTGCACCGCGGTGTTCTTGGCGAGGATGGTGATGCCCTTCTCGCGTTCCAGATCGTTGGAATCCATCACACGGTCCGGGACTTCCTCACGCTCGTTGAACACGTGGGACTGGGCCAGCATCGCGTTGACCAGGGTGGTCTTACCGTGATCGACGTGTGCCACAATCGCTACATTTCGGATATCGCCGCGAACCGCCATCGAAACCTCTCTTAGTGTTGCTGTTTTCTTACGTAAACGTTCGGTACGTACATGCTATCGGTACTTAAAAATCCGTACTTACACACAAACCGAGCCAATTCTAGCGAAGCATTACGACACATGGAAAACGGCGGACCTGTCAGATCATGCCGACAGGCCCGCCGTCAATCGCGCGAAGAGACGCGCGGACCTTAATCCTCAAGCTCCTTGCCAGTGCGTTCAGGCAGGCACAGGGCCGCCACGCAGGCGAGAATGAACGCCACGGCGAAAACGATGAACGCCACGGCCTTGTTGCCACCGGACAAGGTCAGGAACCATGGCATCAGCAGCGGCGCGATGATCGCGGCCACACGACCGCAAGCCGCGGCTGCACCGGAGGCGGCGCCGCGCAGACGCGTCGGATAGATTTCCGGAGTCACCGCGTACAACACGCCCCAAGCGCCAAGGTTGGACGCGGACAGCAGCATGCCGAAGCCCAGCACAGCGGCCACGGAACCGGCTTGGGAGAAGGCGAACGCGGCCACGGCGGACACGGCGAGGAACACGCTCAGGGTCTTCCTGCGGCCCCAGATCTCCACCAGCCATGCCGCGAGGAAGTAGCCGGGCAGCTGTGCGATGGCGATGGCGAGCGTGTAGCCGAACGACTTGGTCAGCGAGCCGAACTGGTCGGCCAGCAGAGACGGCATCCACGTGAACGCGCCGTAGTAGGAGAAGTTCACGAAGAACCATGTGGCCCAGATGGCTGCGGTGCGCGCAAGATACTTCTTGCCGAACAGCTCGCGGGTTTTGATCTTCGGCAGCGGCTCGCCCTTCGGGGATGCGACCGGTTCGACGCCTCCGGCCTGTTCGAAGTAGCGCACGGCCTGCTCGGCCTCATCCTCACGTCCCTTGGATTCGAGGAATCGCACGGACTCAGGGATATGAATGCGCGTCACGATGGCGTACAGCAGCGGCAATGCTCCGATGAGCAGCGCCCAGCGCCATCCCCAATCGCCGGTGTTAGGAATGACGAAATAGCCGATGCAGGCGGCGATGATCCAGCCGACTGCCCAGAAGGATTCCAGCAGCACCGTCATACGGCCGCGTTGTTTGGTCGGAGAGAATTCCGAGACCAATGTGGAGGCGACCGGCAGCTCGGCGCCCAGGCCGAGGCCGATGACCAGTCGAGCGATCAGCAGAGCCGCCAGCGACCATGACAACGCCATACCGCCATTGGCCAGACCGAAAATCACCAGCGTCGCGGAGAAGACCGTCTTGCGGCCAACGCGGTCGGCCACGAAGCCGCCAAGCGCGGCGCCGATCGCCATTCCGACGAAACCGATGGACAGCACCCAGCTTTTCTCGGTCGGCGTCAGATTGAAATGCGGGTCGGCCGCGATGGCGGCCACGACGAACGACACCAGACCAACGTCCATCGCGTCGAACGCCCATCCAATACCCGAAGCCACCAACAGCTTCCTGTGCGCCTTGTTGAACGGCAGTCGGTCAAGACGCTCGTTGCGAGTCAGCGAGACCTCTCCCCCGACGGTTTGTTGCGATGCGGACATCAACACCCCTTTATCATTGTTTTCCTATTGTGTCGTGAGCTCGTTCAAGCCCGACGATGGCAGGCGATCACGCCGTCATCAATGCGGATAACGCGTCGTCATCCTGGAAAGCAATTCGAGTGTCGTCCGATTCGGATGCCGTTCCGGCTTCGGTCCACAAATCCGTTCCCGGCTTCCGGCTGTACCGGTAGACCGCCGCCGGCCTGTTACGGCCGATCCGCAGTTTCTCACCGGTGTCTTCCAACAGTCCGGAAGCAAGCATTTTACGGCGGAAATTCGCCAAATCGATACGCTGTCCGGCAATCGCCTCGTACACGTCATGCAGTTGGCTCAACGTGAATCGCTCGCCCACCAATCGGGTGGCGATGTCAGGCGATTCGATTTTGCCGCGAAGCCGGTTCATGGCGTATTCGACGATGGTGCGATGGTCGAACGCAAGTTCCGGAAGATGGTTGACGGGGAACCACTTGACGTTGTCCCCTCCGGCGAAGTCGATTCGTCCATCGGCCTCGCCCACCAGGGCCCAGTACACGATGGACACCATCGGCAGACCGCCATGCGAACGTGCCGGATCGCCGAACGTGTAAAGCTGCTCAAGATATTTCGGATGCAGCGACGTCGTCGATTCCAGTGCGGCATACGCCGACTGTTCCAATGAATGGTCGGCCCTCAGACCGCCTCCCGGCAACGCCCATTGCCCCAAAAAAGGCTGACGGACGCGTTTGACCAGCGGCATCCACAGGGTGGAGCCCATGCCGGACGAAGCGGCACCAGCGCCCACATCTGACTGCGGAACCGGTCCCAAAGCCAGAATCACCACGGATACGCCGACCTGCGGAGGCTGCTTGCGCCGTTCCGAGACATTGCCCATGATCAATTGATGGCCTCTTCCAATACTTCGAATTGCTTACAGGAAAGGAGTCTAACACTTATAGTCAACATGACTATAAGTGTGTCGAGTCGCTCATAAACACCAAGAGCCCCCAACGGGGCTCTTGCAAAGTTCAGGCCACGATGTCGTTGGCGATCAGCTCGCGGGCCACTTCACGGTATTCCTTCGCCGTCTTGTGGTTCGGCGCGTAGATGGTGATCGGCGCGGCCGCCACCGTGGAATCCGGCAGCTTGATGGAACGCGAAATCACGGAATGGAACACCTTGCCTTGGAACGCCTCGTAGATACGCTGCAACACCTCCTCGCAATGCAACGTCCTGGTGTACATGGTCACCAGCACGCCATACACTTCAAGGCTCGGATTGATGCGCGACTGCACCTTCTCGATGGATTGCATGAGCAGCGCCACGCCACGCAGCGCGAAGAATTCGGCAGCGACCGGAATGATCACACCGTCGGCCGCGGTCAACGCGTTCACCGTCAGCAGGCCCAACGATGGCTGGCAGTCGATGATGATCACGTCGTACTCGTCCTTGACCTGGCGCAGCACACCGGCAAGCACCTGCTCACGTCCCACTTCGGTGACCAGTTGCACTTCGGCGGCGGACAGATCGATGTTGGCCGGCATAATGTCGAGATTCTCGAAATCGGTGTGGTGAATCACGCTGTGCACGTCCATGCGCGGATTGAACAACGCCGTGTACACGGTGTCCTCCACCGCGTTGGCGTTGATGCCGAGACCCACCGTGGCGGCGCCTTGCGGATCGAAGTCGACGATCAGCACGCGCCTGCCGTATTGGCTTAGCGCGCCGCCGATATTGATGGAACTGGTGGTCTTGCCGACGCCACCCTTCTGGTTGCACATGGCGATGACCCTTGCCGGACCGTGCGTCTGCAGCGGCTCCGGTGCGGGAAACGTCTCATAATCACGTCCAAGCAAATCCGTAGGCATACCGTTTACCTTACCAACATCCTCGTGTCAAAAATTCCACTGTTTCCATGCTAGCCCATCATCGCCGTCAGAAACGGCAGCAACACATGCATCTCATGCTATCTTGCCCTTGGATGCGAGGTCAGATATGTCTCGATGAGGTTCTCCGGGCTTACATGCGTGTAGATCTGCGTGGTGGTGACGCTCGCGTGACCCAGCAGTTCCTGCACGGTGCGCACGTCCGCGCCGCCTTGGATCAGGTGCGTGGCAAAGGAATGGCGCTAGGTGTGCGGATGGAGTGGTTTGGTGATGCCGGCCCGCTCCCCGGTTGCTTTGACGATTTCCCATACCGATTGCCGCGAGATGCGCTTGCCGCGTTTGTTGAGAAACAGTGCGCGCCTCTCGGGAATCTTGGCGCTGGAGCGCTGTTCCAACTCGCCACGCCCCGCATTGAGGTATGCGGTGATGGCCCGGCATGCGTAACTGCCCAATGGCACAAGCCGCTGCTTGGAGCCCTTGCCCATGAGTCGCGCGATGTGCTTGTCCAGGTCGATGTCGTCCAGATTCGCACCGGTGGCTTCCGAGACGCGGCAGCCGGTGGCGTACATGAATTCGAGCAGGGCCTTGTCCCGTAATACCACCGGATCGGTTGAGCCGCCGACTGCCGCCGCGTCGAGCAGACGGGTTACCTCGTCCACGGTGAGTACGTCGGGCAGGGTGCTGGCGCCTTTGGGCGCCTTGACTGCGGCCGAAACATCCGCCGTCACCGCGTGCTGACCGAGCGCGAAACGGTGGAATTCGTGGATCGAGGCCAGTCTTCGGGCTTTGGAGCGGGCGGACTCCCCCGCCTGGTCAAGGGCGGCGATGTAGTCTTCGACGTCTTGTTTGGTTATGGCGTCCGGTTCGTGGATGCCGCGGGTTTCGAGCCAATCAATGTATTTGGCGATGTCGGATTCGTAGGCGGTGACGGTGGCCGTGGCGAGCCCTCGCTCCACGCCGATGTGGACGAGGAACTGCTCGGTGAGTCTGGTGAATCCGTTGGTCATAGTGCCCATGGTACAAAGAAACCCCGCTCGGAAGCGGGGTTTCTAGTGTGAAGTCACGACTTCAAGCAATCAGGCCTCAACCGGAGCGTTGACGTCCTCAGGCAGGGCGGCCTTGGCGGCGTCCACGTCGAGGGCGTTGGCCTTGAGGATGTCAGGCTGGCGTTCGATGAGCAGTGCGGCGAGTGCGCGCAGGGCCTGCGTTTTGGCCGCGGGAGCGGCGGCCGAGAGCACGCGGGCGGCCTTCTTGGCGCGCTGCCCCATCTGTTCCATCTGAAGTTCGATCGAAACTGTCATGGCGTTTCCTTTTTCGTGGCGCGGGAGGTTGAGGCGTTCTCTGTAGCACGTATGTATAAGGTTCCACGCGGCTTCCCGCAACCCCGGGCCGGGACATTTCTTTTGACATTCCTGTCGATCCAACCTATGTTTTGCTGTCTTTGGTCTTGCTCCGGCAAGCCCGTTTCTGCGTGCATCGGACCTCGTCCGACATAAAAAGAGTGTGGAAGAGTCAAGGAGTACAGACATCATGGCAGATCCTCTCCGTCCGTCCGGGCCTCAGATCCCCGGCAGTCTGATGGGCGAAATCCAGTCCGAAGTGGCCGTCGAAGCCACGCCGCTGTTGAGCTTCGTGCTCCGGAACAGCCGCATCATCGTGACCTGCATCGTTTTACTGGTGCTCG
>OGXR01001065.1_pt1 | contig 21223 bp, 20 predicted proteins | sample 1576331 | NCBI WGS metagenome assembly OGXR01 (sample SAMEA3541473, study PRJEB24748) | human gut metagenome | biome: human gut; feature: human-associated habitat; material: faeces | place: China | collected 2012 | reverse complement strand
AAATTGATGACATAACATTTCCGATGGGTTTTCTCCGTCAGTTGCGCTATAGCCAGAATAGCCGATTTGGACAAGATCTCTCTGTTTCCCTGCATGGAGCCGGAAGTATCCACACAGATAATATAGGGTCCTAGCCCCGAAACCTTATGCTTGTCATCCTTTACCGGTTCCGTTTCCTTGGACTGGTAATCGAACAGTTGCAATCTCTTTTCGGCATATCGTTCCATAAATACGGCACGCAGCGCATCATCCGCCAGATAGCAATACTCGACGGGCAGCAAACTGTTCAAATCATTTCCCAAAGTCACCCCTGTTATATCACTATGCGGAGAGTGCCTGATCAGCCTCTTTTTATCTACGCCCGACAAAGAATCGTATTTTTGTTGGTCCCGGTGCTTCTTGCCCAGCAGACGCGCCAATTGCCGGATAGCCGGATTGCGCTTCATCACTGTTTCATACGGAAGCATCCTCCGGTACAAATCAGGATAATTATGAAGCAGCCACTCCATGCGCGACCCCAACAGTTTGTTACCCGACTCCTTTCCTTGCTTCCGGATCAACAAATCAAAACCTTCACATAAACTGTTTATATGCATGTACTGATAGTCATACTCTTTGCGGGTAAGCAACTGATGCCATTTATCCAAAAAGAACTCCTTGGTCCGGGCCCCCTCTCCTCTCAGCAGAGAAGCATTCTCCAGCAAACTGATATAATAGTCAATATTCAGTTCCGCCAGTTCATACCTCTTTTTGAAAGCACCGCGCATCTGCTTCAAGTATTGCAAGAATGCCATATCCGGCAGATGTTCCGAAGAATAGAAAGCCTCCCACTCCGGAGTGTAGCGGGAATAATATTCCTGCAAAGAAGGTGTGGTACGCCGATAGTACATCAACACTTTCTCTTCCAGTTCGCGTTGACGCACCACCCCGTTGCTCACATCCTCCTCGTATGCTTTGAATGTCCTATCTTTCAGTTCCTGAGAATAGATCATCTTCAGATCTCTCAACCTTATATTCCTGGTTCTCTTTTCGGTACGCATCTGCCATTTCGTTCAAATCATTCTTATATCGGTCTATGGTATTCTTCTGGTGGCGAAGCATCCTCTGCATGGAAGCCCGCTGCCTTTCGCTGAGAAACAAATGCTTCTCATAATATTCCGTTTCCGCATCCAGCAGCCCGGACCAATCCTTCTCCACTCTGTCCAACGCTTCGGCCACCGATTTATATTTGGCTCCGAAATCCTCCGGCTCGGGTTCGGGCGGCGGTGGAGGACAATTCTCATAGCACATCAAGTGATATTCATAATTATTGATATAAATGGAACGAAGCCCTTTTTTCAGCGTATATATCTTATTACGCGGAACTTTGGCATGGAGTATGGAATCATATTTCTTCAGAATACAGCAGTTGGCTTTGTACTTGTCCTTATGCAGGTAGAATAATTTACCGGTCTGATCCAGATGTTGATAGTCGGCTGCAAAAATAAGGAGGCGCTCTTTCATCCGGACGCCCTCTACCTGGTAATAGTAAGTATCGATGACCTGTATGCCCGGATCGTTCACTTCACGCAAACTGTGTTCGGACGATTGTCGGTCTTTCAGTTCTTCAATGTCCTGTTCCAGCCCTTTTATATTCAGCAGATAGCCTTCGGCACTTTTCTGAATGGCAGCGTTCACCATCTCCTCTGCCGCCTCCATCTGATCCATCTCACTCCAAAGGCAATAGGACAGCAATGTACAGTCCGAAAGGCGGATAGTGTCCGATCCGTTCAGGAAAGCGGAAGCTTTCAGCAGCTTCACCATTTTCTTCCACCGGCGGTCCGACACATACAGAGGAGACGACACACCCCCCTCATTTTGTATCTGGAGGTTATATTGCTCTATCCGGTCTTTCAAGGCATGAATCACTTCGAAAATAGAGTAATGGATTTTAATGGCAGCCATCTCCTTTTCCCACCGGATGTATTCCTCATCGGTGATCTGCAGTTGCTCGTCCACCACCGGTTCCGTTTCATCCGTAGAGGAAATCATCCGGTCAAATTCTCCCATATCCTCAATGCCTCCCACCAGACAGCGAAGCAGGAAACGGTCCCACAAGGCCTCCAGTCCCTGTCCCTGGGCAGGCAGTTCATTGGAAGCGGCAATCAGCCCTTTCAGAGGAACACGGATGGAAAACTGTCCGTTACGGTATATTTTTTCATTGATAATGGTGAGCAATGCATTCTGAATGGCCGGTCCGGCTTTCCATATCTCGTCCAGGAAAGCAATGGTGGCAGAAGGCAGATAACCATCGACAATACGCTCATACGTATCTTCGTCTTTCAGTTTGGAAATGGAGACAGGACCGAATATTTCGTCCGGCGTACTGAATCGTGACATCAGATATTCAAATGCGGAAGCGTTGCGGAATGCCAGTTTCAGCCGGCGCCCTACCATACTTTTAGCTACTCCCGGAGGGCCTAAAAGGAAAATGCTTTCCCCTGCCACAGCCGAAAGCAGAGCCAGAGCCACAATATGCTCCTTTTCAAAAACCCTTTCATTCAGTTGTTGTAACAGAGATGCTATACGAGGTTTCAATGTATTCATAAAAATTATCGACTAATGATGATCAACTAGTGGTGCATTAACCACCAACCACTCCTTGTTTCTTATGCAAATATCTGAAAAAAGGATGTATTTCTCATTAGAATGTATTTTTTCTTTTTGCAGAATTGCTGTTTTTTCATGATAGATTGGATAAGTTACAGTGACAAGGTTTATATCTTACACAAGCATGTAGTATTTTCTCCACTAAATTGCCTACCTTTGCAACTTCAACAACAAACAATGATTCCAAATGAAAACAAACTTGCTTTCCTCCGATAAAGACCCGATGGGAACTGCCATCGCCGATTATTTCCACCACAACAAAGCAGATAAGTTACGTGTATTTTCCTCACAGTTCGAGGAAGACGAAATACCCGTGAATCAATTATTCCGCCCTTATGACGAAATGCCGGAACTGGAACAGATTGCCTTACAAATGGCCGAAGGAAATATTCTGGACGTAGGAGCCGGAAGCGGCTGCCATGCACTGGCCTTGCAAGAGATGGGAAAAGAGGTATGCGCCATCGACATTTCCCCCCGTTCTGTAGAAGTAATGGAAAAAAGAGGGGTAAGGAATGTCCGTCAGATGAATCTTTTCGATCCGCATTTTCTAGAAACATTCGATACAATCCTCATGCTGATGAACGGATCGGGCATTATCGGGAAGTTGGAAAATATGGCAGCTTTCTTTCAAAAGATGAAACAACTGCTTCGCCCCGGGGGATGTATCTTGATGGATTCCAGTGATCTCCGTTATCTTTTTGAAGATGAGGACGGGAGTTTCCTGATTGATCTGGCAGGAGATTATTATGGCGAAATAGACTTCCGGATGCAATACAAAAATATAAAAGGAGATTCTTTCGACTGGCTTTATGTCGATTTTCAGACACTCAGCCTGTATGCTGCCGGGAATGGATTCGAGGCGGAGCTTATCAAAGAGGGGGAGCACTATGATTATTTAACCCGCCTTCGATGGAAGGGATGACACTTATAGAAAGATTCCGATAAACTTGTCGCATGATATTCAAATTCTTGGGGCAAGATGCTGCGTATCTTGCCCCAAGAAAAAAAATCAGGCCATTGAACCGCCTACTATATCCAACAGCTCATTGGTAATTGCCTGTTGGCGGCTCTTATTGTACATCACCGTCAGATCCTGCAACAAATCATTCGCATTGTCTGTAGCAATCTGCATAGCCATAGTACGGGCGGCATGTTCGGAAGCATTCGAATCCAGTAATACCGTGAACATCTTCATACGGAGTACCTTCGGGAGCAATTCCCCCATCACCACATCTACAGACGGTTCCACAATATAATCGGGTATCCTGCCTTTGTCCTCCTCTTTCTTCTCTTGTGTCAAGTCTATCGGAAGATAGGTTTCACGCGTCAGGACCTGTACTGCTGTAGAACGGAAATGGTTGTACAGCAACTCCACCTTGTCTATGTCACGATGCAGAAAGCGCCTCATCAAGTCCTCTGCCAAGGCGGCAGCTTCCTGATAGGAAGGTTTATCCGCCATATGCTGGAAATCGCCTTCGGCCTTGAATCCCAATTTCTTCACACCTTCCGCTACCTTCCGGCCTACCGGGTACAAAAGCACGTTCTCCATACCCAGGGACTTGTATTCATCCAGAATAACCGTCAGATGCCTGATGATATTTGCATTGAACCCGCCACACAGACTGGTATTGGAGGCAAACACGACGATAGCCACACGCTTCACTTCACGTTTCACAATGAAAGGAGACTCCACCTCACTATCCGCACTCAGAAAATTGGTCAGGATGTGATTCAGCCTTCGTTCGTAAGGAAGCATGTTTTCTATGGCAGCCTGCGCCTTATGCAACTTGGCAGAGGCTACCATCTTCATAGCCGAAGTAATTTTCCGCGTATTATTTACTGAGGCTATTCTTCCTTTTACTTCTTTCAGTGATGCCATGACTATTCGTTCACTTTAAATGGTTGAGCCGTATCAGCTGCTACTTTCTCTATAATTGCAGTTACATCATCATTTATCACACCGCTTGACAATACATCAAGCACATCTTTCTGATGGTCGGCACGCATCATTTCCAGGAATGATTTCTGGAAATCCTGCACCTTATGCAAGGGTACATCACGCAGCAAACTATGTGTACCACAATAAAGGATGGCTATTTGTTCTCCGACAGGCATCGGACTGTACTGCGGCTGTATCAGCAACTGGTTGTTCTTACGTCCCCGGTCGATAGCCATTGCCGTTACAGGATCCATATCACTGCTGAACTTGGAGAAAGCCTCCAGTTCGCGATATTGTGCCTGATCGATCTTCAATGTACCTGCCACCTTCTTCATGCTCTTGATCTGGGCACTACCTCCCACACGGGATACGGAAATACCCACATTGATAGCCGGACGGAAACCCTGGTTGAACAAATCGGTTTCAAGGAATATCTGACCGTCTGTAATGGAAATGACATTGGTTGGAATATACGCGGAAACATCACCTGCCTGTGTTTCGATAATAGGCAATGCAGTCAGTGAACCACCTGCCTTTACCTTGCCTTTCAAACTGGGTGGAAGGTCATTCATCTGTTCGGCCACTTCCTGCTGGTTGATAATCTTCGCCGCACGCTCCAACAATCGTGAATGCAGATAGAAGATATCACCGGGATATGCCTCACGACCGGAGGGACGACGCAGAATCAAGGATACTTCACGATAGGCTACGGCTTGCTTTGACAAGTCATCATACACTACCAAGGCATCCCGGCCGGTGTCACGGAAATACTCTCCGATAGCCGCTCCGGCAAACGGAGCAAAATACTGCAATGCAGCCGGATCGGCAGCAGTGGCAGCTACCACTATGGTATAATCCATCGCACCGCGTTCACGCAGCGTATTCACCAGACTGGCTACAGTGGAACCCTTCTGACCAATAGCTACATAAATGCAATATACAGGTTTTCCCGCTTCATAGTTGGATTTCTGATTCAAAATCGTATCTATAGCGATAGAGGTTTTTCCGGTCTGACGGTCCCCGATAATCAACTCACGTTGTCCACGCCCGATAGGAATCATGGCATCCACAGACTTCAGCCCTGTCTGCAAAGGCTGGTTCACAGGCTGACGGAAGATCACTCCGGGAGCTTTACGCTCCAAAGGCATTTCGCACAGTTCCCCGCCAATCTGTCCGCGGCCATCCAATGGTACGCCTAACGGATCGATGACACGCCCTAACATACCTTCGCCCACATTAATAGAAGCAATGCGTTTGGTACGTTTCACCACCATTCCTTCCTTAATCTGATCAGTAGGACCTAGCAATACCGCACCTACATTGTCCTCCTCCAGGTTCATCACGATAGCCATGATACCGTTTTCAAACTCCAGCAACTCATTGGCTTCCGCGTTGCGCAGACCGTAAATACGTGCTACGCCATCGCTCACTTGCAGCACATTCCCCACCTCGTCAAATTGCAGGTGGGTGTCGATGCCTTTCAGCTGCTGAAGTAAAACTTCGGATACTTCGCTGGGTTTTATATTTTCAGACATAATCTTTTTACATTAAAAATTGAAAATTAAAAATTAAAGCCCGACCAGGTATTAACCTTAAATTAAAAACCAAAAGATACAAACTGATATACTTTTACTTTCTAACTTATAATTTTTAATTTTATACTATTCTTCTATTTTTAGCTATAAACTGTTGCTTTACCCGTTTTATCTGGTTAGCTACGCTCGCATCCAATCTGTAAGTTCCGATTTCAAAGATAAAACCACCTTCCAGTTTCGGATCTATTTTGGTTTTGAACTCTACAGTTCCATGAGTTTTCTCTACGACCAATGCCCGTATGCGGTTGACTACCTCTTCCGCTACCGGACAAACAGTCGTGATTTTACCGACGCTGATATTCTTCTGTTTCCGATAAAGGTCAATGTATGACATAATCATAAACTGCAAGAATTTCTCTCTTCTTTCCTCCAGTACCAATTCCACAAAGCGTTTCAATTCTTCGCTCACCTTACCTCCTCCGGCGGCTTCGCAAATCAGTTTCAACTTTGTTTCAGCAGGCAATACAGGATTATCCAATGCCTGTCGAAGTTCGGGGATTCTCGAGAAACTATCTGCCAATATTCCGGCTTCCTCATAAACAGTATCCTCTGTCCCCTTTTCGTCGGCATAGGCCAGCAAAGCCTTAGCATAACGCATTGAAATGACTCCTATATACATAACAATCAGTCTTTAGAAACAGTTAATTCATCCAGCAAACGGTCAATCATTTCCATTTGTTCTTTCTCATCATCGAGGTTCTTGCGCAAAACCTTCTCAGCAATGTCGACAGACAGTACAGCTACTTGGCGGCGGATGTCGCTGATAGCGCTGTCTTTTTCTGCCTGAATCTGCTTTTTCGCTTCATCCAGCAGTTTCTGTCCTTCAACCTGAGCCTGTGTTTTGGCTTCCTTCAGAATACGTTCGCGGGTTGCGACCGCTTCATTCAGGATGCGCGCCTGCTCCTCGTGAGCCTTAGCCAATATCATTTCACTGTCTGCTTTAATATTAGCCAATTGCTCATTGGCTTCACGTGCAGCAAGCAGTGACTTGTCTATATATTGTTTTCGCTCATCCACCATTCTGGTGATCACCGGAAAACCGTATTTTGCCAGAATGACAAAAACGATACCGAAAACGATGACCATCCAGAATAACAGACCGCTATCAGGTGTTAATAATGACATGCTAAATTAATTATAAGAACAAAGTTAATAAACAAACAATAATGGCGATCAGGGCCACACCTTCTACCAACGCGGCGATAATAATCATATTCATACGGATATCTCCTGCCGCCTCCGGCTGACGGGCAATTGCCTCCATGGCAGAACCACCGATTTTACCGATACCGATACCTGCACCGATTACTGCAATAGCTGCTCCAAGTGCAGCACCTAATTTCCCTAAACCTGCCGCAGCAGCGGACTGTAATAAAACTGCTAGTAACATAATAGTTTGTTTTTTGAATTAATTATTTAATTTATTTCATTTCTTTTTCTTCACGCATCTCTTCTGTACGGGACAACCCGATAAAGACCGCGGACAACATGGTAAATACGTATGCTTGAATAAATGCGACCAATAATTCCAGCGCAGTCATAAAGATTCCGAATGCCACAGCAACAAATCCCATGGAACCATTGATCAGAGGTCCCATATTCGCCGTAATAAAAATGATGGATATCAAACTGAGAATAGCAGCATGACCGGCCATCATATTGGCAAACAAACGGATCATCAATGCAAATGGCTTCGTAAAGATTCCGAAAATCTCAATAATCGGCATCATCGGGAACGGAGCCTTCAACCACCAAGGAACATCAGGCCATAGAATCTCTTTCCAATATTCCTTGTTCCCCCATAGATTCACAGCCAGGAACGTACAGATAGCCAGCACAAAGGTAACGGCAATATTACCTGTAATATTCGCACCGCCGGGGAAGAAAGGAATCAATCCCATCAGATTATTGATCAGGATAAAGAAGAAAGCCGTCAGCAGATAAGGTGCATAACGCTTATAATCCTTACCGATACAACCCTTTATCACATCATCATTGATTGCCAGGATACAAGCTTCCATCATGCCCACCATTCCTTTAGGAGCTTCCTTTTCTACTGGATGTTTTTTGTACCAACGGGCACAACTCAACACTAGAATCACCAGAATGGCACTATTGACAAACAATCCGGTAACATTCTTTGTAATAGAGATATCCAAAGGTTTTACTTCGTTACCGCTAGCATCCTTTTCCACTATCTTACCTTTATATTCACCGTCTTTAGCAATGTACAGTCCTTCATACTCTCCGTTTCCTTCCTCAAACCTAGAAGAAAGAAAAACGTGCCATCCTGTACTGCTTTTTACGATTACCGGCAGTGGTATAGCTATAGGTGTATCTCCTATGTCAGTGATATGCCATTCATACGAATCACCTATATGTCCGAAAACGATTTCATTTACGTCTACCTGCTGCTCTTTATAGTCAGTATCCGACTCTTCCCGGGCATTGGCTCCTTGCAGAAAAGCGATCAGCAACATTAAAACCGTTCCTATATATCGTAAACTTCTCATATTACTTATACTTGTACCTATTACTTTTATGTTTTATCTCAAAATGAAAAAAGAAGCGGGTTTCAAAAATCAGAAAGATAATATAGAATACCATGTAAGTTCCTATAAATGACAGTACTTGATGTGCCACCGCCACTGCATAGACGGACATAATCAAGATGCTCAACATCATCTTCGTCACTTTCGCCACCAAGTAAACCGCCACCATTTTTTGCGGACTTACCCGATAACAGCATCCGAACATAAATATGTAAAAGAGGCCGAAAAGATAAAAAAATATCGGTATGGAGGGATACCAGGCAAAATAATACCTAGGCAACAAGGTGTGAAATACCAAGGCTCCTCCCCAACTCAATACAACCATTAATATGGTCAACGATATGATAAATTTTCTCTTTACGGCTAACAAAAACATAATTATGTATTAGATTTCCACACAGGCCGAAACTATATTGTCCCTCACCTCAACGAACCCACTCGATATTCCAATTGATTTCTCCAATTCGTCCTCCGTGTATTTTATCTCGCCTTTTATCAGTGATGATATCAGCGGAGCATGATCATACAGGACAGAAAAAGAGCCTAATTCCCCCGGTAGTGTCACTATTTCCACTTTGCCGTCAAACAAAGTACTTTCCGGAGAAACCACTATCAAATGAAGATCTTCATGATGTTCCATACTTACTTTTATTTCTTATGGCTGGCAGCATCCAGCAACTTCTTTCCCTTTTCTATTGCTTCCTCTATCGTTCCTACATTCAGGAATGCCTGTTCCGGCAAGTAATCCACCTCACCGTCCAAAATCATCTTGAATCCTTTTATCGTATCTTCGATAGAAACCATGACACCCGGCACACCTGTAAACTGTTCGGCTACGGCAAACGGTTGTGAAAGGAACCGCTGCACCCGACGCGCACGGTTTACAGTCTGACGATCTTCATCACTCAATTCGTCCATACCCAAAATAGAAATGATATCTTGCAACTCCTTGTTGCGCTGCAATATCTGCTTCACACGCTGAGCCACATCATAGTGCTCCTGCCCTACAATCAGCGGATCAAGAATACGTGAGGTTGATTCCAACGGATCTACAGCCGGATAAATACCCAGTTCGGTAATTTTACGGCTCAATACGGTCGTTGCATCCAAGTGAGTAAATGTAGTAGCGGGCGCAGGGTCTGTCAAGTCATCAGCAGGTACATACACAGCCTGTACCGAGGTGATAGAACCATTCTTGGTAGAAGTGATACGTTCCTGCATCTGTCCCATTTCCGTTGCCAATGTCGGTTGGTACCCCACGGCTGACGGCATACGGCCCAACAAAGCCGAAACCTCGGAACCTGCCTGAGTGAAACGGAATATATTGTCGATAAAGAACAAAATGTCACGTGGTCCGTTGCTGTCACCGTTTTTGCGGTCACGGAAAGATTCGGCAACGGTCAGCCCCGAAAGGGCAATGGAAGAACGCGCGCCGGGAGGCTCGTTCATCTGTCCGTACACCAATGTGGCCTGTGACTTTTCAACTTCATTATAATCTACTTTGGAAAGATCCCAATGACCTTCTTCCATGCTTTTCTTAAATTCTTCTCCGTAGCGGATTACACCAGATTCAATCATTTCACGCAACAGGTCGTTGCCTTCACGTGTACGTTCACCGACTCCGGCAAAAACAGAAAAGCCGTTATGTTTCTTGGCAATGTTGTTAATCAGCTCCATAATAAGCACAGTCTTGCCTACACCGGCCCCCCCAAACAATCCGATTTTACCACCCTTTGAATAAGGTTCCAGCAAATCAATAACCTTGATACCTGTGAAGAGCACTTCCTGCACAGTAGACAATTCATCAAACTTAGGGGGCTCACGGTGAATGGGAAACGCCCCTTCCTTACTCAACGGGCGCATACCGTCCACAGCTTCACCTACTACGTTCATCAACCGGCCTTTAATCTGATTACCAACCGGCATAGTAATAGGATGTCCTGTCGGAATTACTTCCATACCACGTTGCAAACCGTCCGTACTATCCATAGCTACAGTACGCACTGTGTCTTCACCAATGTGTTGTTGAACTTCCACGACTAGAATTCTGCCGTCATTGCGTTTGATAGTCAATGCATCATGAATGCTTGGAAGAAGCAGATCGGTGTCGATGCCTTTGCCCTCAAAATACACATCGACTACCGGTCCGATAACTTGTGAAATATGTCCAATAATCTGTGACATAAGCTTCTATTTACTTTTATTTGATAATTTACCTTTTCTATATTAACAAATATCGCAGGCTTTTTGTTTACCTACCTTTTGCTTTATATGCGCAGCAAAGGTAAAGATTATCTCAGTAGATTGAACTTAAGCTAACATTTTTTACACATCAATACGACATTATTCCACCAAAAGAAGAAAAAAAGAACATTTCCGCTACTTTTTGTGCATTCCTTCACGAGATAACTGTTTACTTAAATTAGCAATTCCCAAAGCAACCACTGCTGTTACCGTAGCTGCATGCTCTTGGTATTCTGGTATATTCTTCGTATAAAGATCACGTTCCGTATGCCATATTTCCCCATAAGAGAAATTATATCCTTTTATGTCTTGTGTATTGAAACCAAAAGTAGGCACTCCTTCCACTGCAAAAACACTGGCATCCGTACCGCCGCTTTGAGTAGGACGTTTAAAGGGTTTCGCAACCTTTACCTCAAACGGATAATCCGCACGGATCTCTTTCACAGGCTTACACACTTCCACAAAATCATCATACATAGCCTGAGGAACGGAGATTCCCACCGGTGGAGTCGGCCCTCCGTCCCGGTTGAACAGATTGGCAATCTTTCCCAATTCTTTTGCATGAGTCTTGACATATGCTTTTGCACCCAATAATCCAAATTCCTCTCCAGCAAAAGCCACAAACAGTATAGTACGTTTAGGTTTTGCACCGGAAAGTGCAATCATACGGGCAGCCTCCATCATAGGACCAATGCCTGTGCCACAGTCTATACCACCGGTTGCCACATCATAAGAATCAAGATGTCCGCTTATAATAACATATTCATCCGGATATTTAGTGCCCTTAATGGATGCTACGACATTATGATATTTCACAGGACCTAGTTTGAAATGATTACGAATATCAAATTCCAGCCAAAAGTTCCGTCGTTCTTTCACCATCTGTTTAATAATCTTGTATTGATGTTCATCCAACTTGATATCACAGACTTCGGGCAAATTATCAAACGTAGTATGGGGATCATTCAATAAAGCACGATCATACAAAGCACGTAAAGGTACAGGTGCCGACTGAATAAAGCCAAGTGCTCCTGCCTCACACATCTCTTTATAAAATAGTCCCGGCATTTCACGCAAAGGCTTCATGGCATGTTTGGTTCCTTTGCTCCAATTCTCTTCCATCAAGGCAGCATTCTGCTTTTCTATTTCTATATTTTCAGCTTTGATAGCAGCTCTCAACGAATCTCCTTTAGCAGAACGGTCAACAGGCCAACCTACATTTTCACCTGAGATCAACACCCAAGCGCCTTTCAACTGATGTTTCATGCGGTCCAGCTCTTCTTGAGTACGGGGCTCTATCAAAACATGCCCGCGTTGCAGACCTTTAGTACCTGAAGTGTAGGATGGAGTGACAAAATGCAGATCCATTGCCTGATCTCCCCCGATTAAACGTCCGAACCATGGACCACGGTTAAAACCTACCGGCAGTTCTCCAGCTTCTTCCAAGCGTACATCAATACCCCATCGTTTATATTCACGCATCATCCACTCGGCTGCATTCTCATACGCATCCGAGCCTATAACTCTTCCCCCAAAACGATTGGTGAGAATATCCAACTGATGCATCACCCGGTTATCTGTTTGGCCCGTTTCAATGATTTTCTTTACGGCGGCAGGTTGGGCAAAAGTAGTCCCTGCATACAAAGAAGCAGCTATAACAGCTGCCATGCACATTTTGTTCATCATGGTATTTCTGTTTGTTAGTTGTTAACGATTACAAATATATAGCAAATTTTGGAACTTCAACTATTAATTTCCAACAATTTATCAGGAGAAACCGAATATTTTTGAAGTCGTACAATACAAACAGTATTAAAATGAAAGTTTATTCAGCTTTCATTTCTTTCTCAAGGCTTTTGGCATACAGATTGTCAATGATACCATCAGACAGTCCAATGACCGGAACATAAATATATTCTGCATGCACTACTTCTGCAATTTTCAGAAAAATTTCCGCAGCAGGCACAATTACATCGGCACGGTCTTGCTTTAGACTGAATGCCTCTACCCTTTCCTCCGGAGTCAGCGGTTTCAACACATCATAGACTGTTTGCAACGAACTGACCGGCAAACGTTGCAACTTCTTATCCTTCTTATCTGCCAGGCGGAACAACTTATTAATATTCCCACCCGATCCGATGATATTGATCGCGGCAACACCTTCCGTCACTTTCATAAGCTCTTCTTCCATTTGCTGCCAAGTTCCTTCTTTAACAGCATTACTTAGCATACGCACCGTACCGATGTTGTAAGACACCGACCATACCAACTCACCGTTAGTCAACAGATTAATCTCTGTACTGCCACCACCCACATCCACATACATATAATTACCCAGACGGTCTTCCATACACTCTATATGATTATTATAAATCATTCGAGCCTCTTCCTGACCATCAATTATCTCAATGCGGATACCTGTATCCTTTTCGATTTTCTTGATTATCGTCCTCCCGTTACGCGCGTCCCGCATAGCCGAAGTAGCACATGCCCTGTAATCATCCACATCATAAATTTTCATCAACTGACGGAAAGCCTTCATCAAACGTCTCAGCTTATCCGCTTTCTTCTCGGACAATTCACCTATGGAGAAAACATCGAACCCTAGTCGTAGGGGTACGCGAAGCATCATCACTTTTTTAATTTTTTTCTCCTGCACAGCCTCCCTGTCAATGCTTTTTATCAAAAGGCGCACAGCGTTAGAACCAATATCAATAGCAGCATAATTCACTTTTCCCATCTTAATCCTTTATTCTGTTTTCATTTAAATAATATTTGTATAATTCCTCCTGCGAACGGAAAGCTGTCTTATCTTCCGATATCCAAGGACGATTCTCTCCTGTTCCGTCCACCACCCGTCCTTGCAGAGTATCTTTCAAACCATATTCCACTACCCGCTTCAAGTCTGCCTTTATTTCCGGATCGTAAACGGGAGCAATCACTTCCACCCTGTTATCCAAATTGCGCGGCATCCAGTCAGCCGAACCAATGAACATTTTCTCATCACCACCATTGGCAAAAATAAAAATACGCGAATGTTCCAGATAACGGTCTATGATGCCATTGATACGAATTGTATCACTCACTCCCGGCACTCCCGTAATCAGTGAACAATTACCACGAACCAGCAAGTCTATCCGAACACCATGCGAAGATGCTTCATACAGTTTCTTCACCATTACCGGATCAGTAATATGATTAATCTTTATCAAAATGTAAGCAGGTTTTCCGGCCTGCTTGTTCTTAATTTCTTCATTAATAAGACGGCTAAATTTTTGCTTCATCTCATTAGGAGATACCAACAGTTCTTTGAAGCGAACGGGAGAATAAGGGCGTTCTATAAAATCAAAGACCAAACTCACGTCACGCGTCACATTCTTAGCAGCCGTCATCAACATATAATCAGTGTACATACGGGCGTTACCTTCATGAAAGTTTCCTGTACTGATACAAGCTATATCCGCACCTGTTTTCATGGATATATAGGTAATCTTAGAGTGTACCTTCAGTCCCTCCACCCCAAATATCACACGGATACCGGCATCCTGCATTTTCTTTGACCAATCTATATTGGAAGCCTCGTCAAAACGTGCCAGCAATTCAATAACTACTGTTACTTTCTTTCCATTGCGTGCCGCATTAATCAATGCTTTTACCACTTTCGAATCTTTAGCCAAACGATAGAGGGTTGTCTTGATACTTTTTACTTCTTTATTAATCGCCGCTTCCTGCAATATACGGATATAAGAATCGAAACTATGATAAGGCACATGAATAAAACGATCTTTCCTACGAATCAGCTCCAACATACCAACGTTACCCGAAAGCTCATTTTTCAAAACAGGAGTCCATTCAGGGTATTTCAAATCTTTCCGGCCACAGTCTGGAAAACGCATCAGGTCCTTATGGTTATGATATTTTCCACCGCCCAATACTGTATCCAACTTATCCAGATTCAACTTGTTCATGACACGTTTTAAAAGATCTTTAGGCATACTGGCATCATAAATAACCCGTAAAGGCTCACCTCGTTTGCGACTCTTTACTCCTTTAGAAATTTTCTGCATCATTCCGTTACGCAGATCATTGTCTATCTCCATCTCCGCATCTTTGGTAAACTTGAAAGCATACGCTTCAAAATGTTTATAGTTCATACCATGAAATATCAATGGTAAACAATAGCGTACCACATCATCCAAATACATCAGGTAATTTTTACCATCCTTATCCGGCAGACGGATAAAACGCCCTGCCTGTGCTACAGGCAGCTCTATAATTGCATATTCTCCAACTTTATGTCCTTCTTTCCTCATCTTTACAGCCAAAAAGATATTTTCATCCGCTTCGTTACCCAGTTGTTTTACTGATTTCAGCCAGACAGGACTAATAAACCCATTCAGCCGTTGTTGATAAAAAGAATCGACAAATAACTGTTGTTCCTCATCCAGTTGTACATGATTGACTAAACAAATATTTTCTTTCTCCAATTCTGCCGTTACCTGCTTGATCGCACCTTCATATTCTTTAGAGTACCTGTTGTTCAGTTTATTTATCTGTCTAATCAGTTTCAATGCTTCTTCCCGTTCAGAATGCGCCGCTTTATCTTCGCACTCGGCCACCCGGCTTTGAGTAGCTACACGTACTCTGAAAAATTCATCCAAATTATTAGAGTAAATTCCTAAAAAGCTCAACCGTTCCAGTATAGGAACACGTTCTTTCATGGCTTCCTGCAAAATGCGACGATTAAAATACATCCAACTGATATCTCTCGGCAGATAATATTTATCTTCCTTTTTCTTCTTCTCCATACGGTTTTAATATTTTTAGCAAAAATACGTCATACACATTACAATAACATGTCAATATAACTACAAATCAATAACAATAAAAAAGTCACAGCCGACGCATACAGCCATGACTTAAAGAGAGTTTTTATAAGAAAAACAATCGTTTTTTTGTAATCGGTTGGTAGATAAGACTTAAAGAGTAGAAAGTTCGGTAGCCGGTAGCGATTTGGTAGCTGTGCGGGTTTCGCTGCATTGCTTCGCTCTGCTCTTGGAACTGATGCAAATATAGGAATTTTGACCGAAAAAGGGAAATGTTTCGGGGATTTTTTATTTTTCGGGATTACCGGATTACAGGAAAAGCATAAAATCAGGAGGCGGTGCAAAAAACGAGGTTGCACCCGTGGTTTTACTCGAAGTGTAAAATGTTGATTTTCAGTGTGTATTTCTGTGGTGCAAGGTGCAGCTATATTTATATATATAGCTGCACCTTGCACCAGCCACACAGGGCTGTTTTGCGGCTTGCACCGATATTCTTTTAAGTTTCTGTAAATGAGTTGGTTTTGAGTTTTGGTGTTTGTTTCGGGGGAAAGGTGGGATGAACGGGATGTTCCGATAGGGCTTGGCGGCTTCGTGTTTGCCCTGCAAGGGCTTGGCAGGTGGGGTGGCTGGAATGTCGGGCTTAGGGCAGTCTTGGGGCTTTTATTCAATCCTTTGCCCTTTGCGGTCGATGTAATACCAATCATCGCTTTCCCAATAGTGGTATTCCCCATCCGAACCGGGAGCTTCTTCCAGTTCTCCCGTGTCGGTTACTTTCGCCTTCCCGTTCTCGAAAGGAAAGCCAAAAGCGAAGCGTGGTTCTACGAGGGTATTGCCATGCTCGTCCGCATATCCGATACGCCCTTTTTCATCGACGATGCGGTAAACGCCTTCCTGCACGGGGTCGTTGCCGTTGTCATACCGGTACGGGACATAGAGGCTTGCGGGATGGCTGTTGCCGGAGGATATGGCCGTGCAGCGGTCATGATAAAGGGTGAACAGCCGTATTTCAAGCAGGATGGCAAGGACTGCAAGCACCGTGCAGACAAGGAAACGGAGGCGATAGCGTTGCCGTACCGATACATGGAACGCCCCGTAATAGTCGTGCATCATGCGGTAACGCTCCTCGGTATAGATGCGCATATTCCTCCAGAGCAATACGGGGAACGGCAGTATCAGCGGGAAAAGCGTAAGGCGGTCGTCTGTTTCGTAAAGGAAGCGGACAGCCGGAGTGCCCAAGAACTGTAAAGCGATGGCGACAGGAAACAGGAGGCAGGCGAACTGGACCACACTGATGACCGCAAAACTACGATCCGGGAAGCCGTGCCGACAACTGCGCCACGTCCAATAAAAGAGGTGGTCGAAGAATCCGGGGAGCTTCGGCCGACTGGTTCTTTTATGTGGGGAGGCTTTCTTCATACGTTGCGGCTATATAGGTGCAAATAAAACGTATTTCTTCCAAACGGAAAAGATTTTTGCGGTGAAACTTTTTGAGTGATTGGACTTTTCACTATTTTTGCTTTGATGTATAACGGTTCGTCCGTAAGGTATGAATTTGGCTTTTTCTGTTATTGCTATGGAATGGTTCGATAAGATAAGCGAGTTTATGGAGGGTCTGCCGGAGTGGTTGCAGGCGCATCCGAGGTACGGCTACCTGATCGTGGCGGGAATCCTGCTGCTGTGGCTTGTGGGGATTGTCTGCGGATGGCGGTGGACGTACTCCCGTCCGGGAAGTTGGGAAGGGAATTTCTGGCTGGGTACGCTGGGTGAAAGGAGTTACCGTTTCTGGCTGGGGCTGATCGTTGCCGCCGCAACGGGATGCGCCCTGTTGCTGTTCTTCGTAACGGGATAAGCAAGCGGAAAACAAGGAAAGGAGGAAGCTATGTTCAAGGAACCGGCATACTGGATGTATTACTTCTGGAGCAAGAACAAACGTGCAAGGAAAGACAAGGCGGTTATCTCCAATGCCACGTGGACGATGGCAATCCTGTGGCTTCTTAACCTGATGGCTCTCCATCTTTTGTTCGAGGCATGGGGATGGGATATGCTGACGGGCTGGTTCTCTTCCCTGACGGACAAGGTGGAATGGAGCAGGTTCAACCCGGTTGCCTATCTGTTCGCCGCAGCGACGCTCGCTCCTTTTATCTGGATTGCCAGAAAGTTGTATTACCGTCCTGCGAAGCTGAAAGCGATGCAGGCGAAGTACGAGACAGTGGGCGAATACCGGAAATTGCTCGGTCAATGCCTGTTCTGGCTGTATGTTATCGGCAGTTTTGCATCGTTCTTCATTATAGCCGAACAAAAGAACCATTCCAAGGAGCAACCACTGATCGAAAGGTTGCAGGAGATACGGGACGGCAAATATCCCGTTGAAAAGACGCACTCACCAACCGGCGAATGACTTTCTTCCGGCTCCCCCTGCTTACTGTCATGCCGTTCTGCGGGTGGAACCGGTACAGCCTTTCTGTTTTTTCACGACTGAATATCCGAACCTATGGAGCAAAATCCGAATCTGTAATTCAAGGAAATATCGTGACCGATACGGGGTGTCGGCAGGACATCTATTGCAAACAATTTGTAATTTCGTGTAAGATTTGTATTATTTAATATCGTGTTGAAACAAAATGAAACAGAATCTTACACTAATTCTAATGAATGAAGCCGTCCGGGAGGGATGGCGGGAATGGATGGAAAAGGTACGCAGGGTATTGCCGCAAACGGATGCGGAGCGTCCGGTGACATGGATTGCGGCGGAACGGCTCGCACGGGAGAACGGACGGATGGTGCGGCTGGTGGAGCTGCTGCGGGAACACTGCCCCGTACTTTCGTGCCGGGTAAAGGAGGAAGCCGGGCTGCTGATACTGGTCGCCTATCACCGCCACGGAAGCTCGTCAGACTTCCTGCTGGAAACGGCGGAGGCGTATTTCCGGGAGAAGGACTGCAGAGGATTCCTGTTCCTCTGCCGGATGCAGGCAAGCATCAACGCCTACGACGAATACCCGCACCTGAACGTGCTCTGCAACCGTCTGGCGGGACTGCTGTTCCGCTTCCGCCGTGAACGGGCGTCCGAGTACCGCAAGGGCATACCGCCGATGTTCGGCAAGGCGGACTTGCAGGAGGTGGAAAAGTACCTGCCGCACCTGCGGGGCTGCTCGTTCCGGGAAGAAATCGCACTGGCTCTGCCCAAGGTGAAGAACGTGGAGGAACTGGCACGGGAATGCGCCATGTCGGTCAATACGCTGGGACGGCGTTTCAAGGAGGAGCTGAACACCACTCCGCACCGCTGGCTGACGGAACAGCGGAAAGCGCACGTAACCTCCCTGCTGGCGGACACGGACATGCCCCTTCAAGAGATTGCCGACGTGTGCGGCTTCGCCACTCCGAGCTACCTGTGGGACTTCTGCAAGAAGCACCTGAAGGCTACTCCTGCCGAAATCCGTGAAATCGCCCGGTGCGCCCGTACAGTTTAGCCTCCCTTTTCCAGCCCTGCCGTGAAAAACCGACCGTCCGGGGCCGATTGGCGGACAATCCGAATCCGGCGGTGAGGATTCAGAACGTCCGTTTCCCTGCCGTCCGCTAACTTTGCGCCCTTATAAACAACATGAAACAAGATTTATATGGAAGAATATTTTAACGGGCTGCTGAAGGAGGTGGATCAGCGCATGGCGACCACAGCCCCCGGCATGGACGGCAAGGAGGTGATAGGCGTCTGCCGTGAGATGGTCTCGTACCTGAAAGGCAAGAACCGGGAACTGAAGGAGTACGCCCTCGCCCATCCGTTCGCCGGGGACGCGAAGGAGATCCTCTACTATTACCGGGTGTACCAGATAGAGAGCGGCTGCCCCGCCTGCCTGCGTGTCGCCGAACCGTACTACCGCAAGGCGATGGAGCGTGCCGAGCGGATGATGGAACGCTACCTGCCCTTTTACCAGTATTATCACAGCGGGGCGACGTACCGGGACAGCTACTATTTCCTGCGGGCGAAGGGCGAGCTAAGCCCCGAGAGCGGCAGCTTCGTGCTGGACGAGGAGGCGGAGTTCTCCACGGGCTACGACATACTGGCGGCACGGCTGATCTCGGTGGAGATGCTGCTGGTACACTTGAGCCGCCGGATGGAGCGTGCGGCGCAGGGGACGGAGACGGAAGCCGTGCCGGAGAAGGAACACCGCTGGACGAACACGAAGGTTGCCGCCATACTGCTCGTCTATGGCATACACGTGACGGGAAGCGTGGACGAGGGCAACGCCGAGATCGGCGAGCTGGCTGCGCTGTTCGAGAAGCATTTCCACGTGGATCTGGGCAACGTGTACCACGCTTTCGGCAGGCTGCGGGGGCAACAGAACCCGACGGCGTTCTTGGACGAGATGAAGGAGAGGCTGCTGAAAAAGATGCGGGACATGGATAGCCGGTAGCAAGTTGGCAACGGGGCGGCAGAGACGGCAGGACACGGGAAGGGAGCGTCCGAAGGGCTGGAAAGAGCCTTCCGGACGCTCTTTTTTACCCCGTCTCGGTCCTTTTTACCGCCCGGAACGGCGGCAAGGGCGAAAATGCGCCCCGAAAAAAAATCTTTGCCAAGGTGCTGGTATAGTGGCAGGAAAAACCGGCGAATCGGGCGACATTTGCGGCAGAAACCTAAAAATGAGTACGACAATGGAAATAATGACCATCGAGAGCAACGCCTACCGCCTGCTCGTGGAGAAGATCGAGAAGATAACCGCCTACGTGGAGGAATCCCGGAACCGGGAGGAAACGGAGCGCAAACGGAAAGAGGAAGCGGAAAGCCCTGTGACCAAGGGACGGAAAGCCGACCCGAAGTGGATGACGCACAAGGAGGTGTGCGAGGCGCTGGACATCAGCCACCGCACCCTGCAACGCTACCGCCAGAAGAACATCGTCCCCTATTCGATGATCGGGCGGCAGATACGCTATCCCCGGCAGGCTGTCGAGAGCCTGCGTGAGCGGTGGATGGTGGAGACGCCCGCCGCCAAGATCGACCGGATGATAGCGGAACATCCCCTGCATAACCGAAAAAACGGAAGCTATGGTAAGAAAGGAAGAAGTGCTGGCAAGAACCAGTAACGGGCTGGACGTGTTCCGCCACTACCTGCCCGTGAAGTGGCGGGTGGGCAGGAACTTCCTGAACCCGCTGTACGCCGACAGCAAGGCTTCGTGCAACGTGTATTACGACCGCCGGAGCGGTACGTACCGGATGAAGGACTTCGGCAACGGGGACTATTCGGGAGACTGCTTCTTCCTCGTGGCGAAGCTGAAAGGGCTGGACTGCCGGAACGCCGCCGACTTCGTGGAGGTGCTGCACACCATCGACCGGGAGCTGTGCCTCGGACTGGACGGGGACAGCCCGACCGACGGGACGGTGGGAACCGGGGGCTGTCGGAGATTGCGGCTCGTGCCGGGCGCAAG
>OGXR01001048.1_pt1 | contig 21420 bp, 21 predicted proteins | sample 1576331 | NCBI WGS metagenome assembly OGXR01 (sample SAMEA3541473, study PRJEB24748) | human gut metagenome | biome: human gut; feature: human-associated habitat; material: faeces | place: China | collected 2012 | reverse complement strand
CCGATAGAGGGATAATATGGTGCAAGCAAGTCGTATATGAACTCGAAGGATATGATCCGGTCAATTTTTCGCAATAAATGGTTCTCTGGGATCAAGGATTCCATATCCATAAAAACTATTGCCATTTGCCTATCTTGTCGCCCCATCATACCTCATCCCTCCTCATGTTTATTGTACCACATAGAGGTTCCTGGCACTATTTTGTCAACAGGTCCAAAGCTTGACACTACCGATGGTGAAGCCCAGGAACACATTGCTGTCGTGAACAGAGGCAGGCGTCACCTCGTAATCGGTGATGATTTTGCTCTCGGCATCGACCTTTGCGTGGCCTTTGTAACCGTAATGGAGTTCCTTGTTCTTGATAGTCCAACGGGCATCGACATCCTTCTGTGCCAGTCTATGTTTGGCTTTCGGGGTGTCCGCCAGCCACTCTTCCGGGGTTTCGCCATCCTTGACGGCATGATTGTCCTTGCGGGAGTTTCTCTGGCGGGAAGCATCCACGAAGGCAGCGTCCACGATGGTCCCCTTGTGGGTAATGATGCCCTTTTCTTCGAGCTGGCGATTGAACTCATGAAACAGGGGTTCAATCGCATTGGCCTTGGTCAGATTTTCCTTAAAAAGCCAGATGGTCTTTGCGTCAGGAACCTTATCCTCGAGACCAAGACCGAGGAACCGCATGAAGCTCATCCGGTCATTGATTTGGAACTCGACTGCATCATCGGAAAGGTTAAACAGGCGCTTAAGCACAACGACCTTGAACCGGAGGACAACATCATAGGAAGGTCTTCCACCAGGACCCTTTGGCTCTTTTTTTCAATGTTTCATCGAGGATAGGCCGGAAGATTTCCCGGTCAATGACGGCGTTCAACTTTTCGAATGAATCGTCCAATTGTGTGAGCTTTTCATAGCGGCGTTCCTCGTTAAAAAATCCCAGTTGCATCCTGTATGCCCCCTGTCTTCTTGATGCAACTATTATACCAAACAGGTTTTACAGGGTATAGAGTTTCAGGATTTTTACATCAAATCAGGGTAGTTTTTAGAGGTGCCCTTAAGTCGATGGCAGCAGTATGAAGAGTCTTTCCTTCTGAGATGATCTTGGAGCTACCGCCAGTATTGCAAATTTGGAGATTGAAACAAAAATTCGGAAATATTTCTTATGTTTTGTCAATGGAAATCAGGAAGCAAAAAATATAAAATATATTCGTTGAAATAATCAGGTGTTCAGACCTTTTGCGACAATGAGTCAATCATTGAAGGAGTTTTTAATAGTCATGTCATCAGTAGCAAGAATCAATGCCACTGCTCAAGTTGTGGGGACAATAAAAAATAAAATACGGCGCGGTGAGTTAAGAGAAGGCGATCGCCTTCCCAAAGAAGCGGAACTGGCTGAGCAAATTGGAGTGGGCAGGTCCTCCCTACGGGAGGGACTAAAAATATTAGCTGCTTACGGAGTGATTGAGGCACGTCAGGGTGACGGAACCTACGTAGTCGATAATACGGCTCAAAATTTTTTTGAATTTATGGGATTCTTTCCCGATAAAGAAAACCTATCTTACTTCATCGAACTTAGGCGTGTCGTTGAGGTGGGGAATATCATCTCCATTTATGATAAGCTGGACGATACCGTGTTATCTTTGTTAGAGAAAACGGTAGTCACTTTAGGGGAAGATAGGCCTATTGATGATTATGTTGAAGCAGATATGCTTTTTCACAGCATTTTAATTTCCTATACACAGAATCCGATGCTCAAACAAATCAACAACATGATTGAGACAATGCGAAAGGACTTGCTTTATCGCCTGTTTTGCCATCAAGAGATTTTAAAAGATGCATATATCGCACATACGAGAATAATCAAAGCACTCAAATCTAAAAAGCTCGATGATTGCATTAACGCAGTAGTAGAGCATATTGATGTTACCCAAGAGCACACCGTAAAAGTCGCAAAGGAATATCGGTAAAAGAAGAGCCTTCAGTAGAATGTGTGAGTAAGATTAGTGGTTGGGAAATCTTTGCTGGACGCTTGAACAGAACGACACGAGCATAGAAATCAGACTGTCGATATTTCTGAATCCGTAGGCTGTACGAATAGTCAGTTTAATCTTGTTGTTGGCAGATCCCGCACGGGCGTTGAAAAGCCTATGCATGGTTGCCACAACGATGGTGGAGAAATACCGCTTAATCATCGAGCGCAGTCCAAGAAAGGCTGGAATCCTGCATCTTTTCGCCCCGCCATCCATTTGGTGAGAGCATCAGCAATCTCCTCAAAGCCTTGCGTGCCAAGGACTTATTCATTTTTCGTACCCACAACTTCTATTGAAGGACCTAAAATAAAAAGAAGATGTGAATGGCTCGACGGCTTGATGGTTAGACCATTCGAGTCGATCGGATTGTTGCTGACAAAATCATCTGATGTTCAGACAATTAAGCGCGACGTTAAGGAGGCGTTAAGGTGAACGTAGAGAAAATTATTGGAAACGTTGTCATCCCCAAGATGGTACAAGTTCAGCAGACATTTGAGCGTGACAGTGTCTCTGAGAAGGAAATTAGGCCCTTGATTTTTGAGTTGCTGAATCAGCCCAAGTTTGATGAAGTCCACTGGGCTGGTAAACGGATTTGCATCACTGCGGGTAGCAGGGGAATCTGCAATATCGTGGAGATTCTAAAATCCTTGGTTTCTTTCTGCAGGGAAAAAGGGGCGGAACCCTTCCTTGTTCCGGCAATGGGCAGCCATGGCGGTGCTACGTCAGAAGGACAACTTCATATGCTGGAGCATTTAGGTATCACCCCCGAAAGTGTGGGCTGTCCTATTCTGTCCAGTATGGAGACTGTTCTTCTTGGCACAACGGGCGAGGGGTATCCAGTTCACATCGATAAAAACGCTTTTGAAGCGGACGGAATTATTGTCTGTGGCCGGGTGAAGCTCCATACCTCTTTCCGCGGAGCCTATGAAAGCGGATTAATGAAGATGATGGCCATTGGTCTTGGAAAGCAGAAGGGCGCAGGTACCTGTCATAGCGCAGGTTATGAAAAGTTTCCGACCATGTTGCCTGCTATGGGAAACGTAATGCTGAAAAAAGCTCCCGTTCTCTGTGGCTTGGCAATTTTGGAAAACGCCTATGACGAAACGTACAAGCTCGTGGCGCTCAAGGCAGAAGAGATCGGTGAAGAGGAACCCAAACTGCTAAAGGAAGCCACCTCCAAAATGGCCAGCATCCTGTTTCCGGAGTGTGATGTACTTATCATCGATGAAATGGGAAAAAACATCAGTGGAGAGGGATCAGACCCCAACATTGCCGGAACATTCTGCGTGTCCACAGCTAGCGGCGGTATAAAAGCAAAAAAGCGCACCTGCTTATCTTTGACACCTGTTTCTGGCGGAAACGCATTGGGAATCGGCGGACTTGATGTGATCAGCAAGCGTCTATTCGATTCCATTGATTTGTCTGCCATGTATCCGAATGTAATTACAACACATGAATTTAACTTTGGAAAAATTCCACTAGTTGCAAACAGTGATGCAGAAGCGATTAAAATGTGTATTTATGGAAGCGGTGTAGAGGATGTATCCGCTTTGCGGATAGTTCGAATCAAAAATACATTGGAGCTGGAGAAAATTTATGTCTCTGAGGCAATGATTCCTGATGTTAAAGAAAATATGAACGTAAAAATTATGGGCGAACCGATTGAATTTATGTTTAACGAGGAGGGGACGCTCTTAACCGAATACTAAACGATGAAAAGAATATAATGAGGGGGTGTTCCGACAAAATTAGCGAATTATTATCTCAACATAGAAGGAGGAATGTCAGATATGGGAAAGGCCAAAGATTCTCTGTACGGTGTTTTTAAAGTTTTGGTTTCTGTTGTCCTGATCAGTATGGTCCTGATGATTTTTGTAAATGCGGTTTTGCGATACGCATTTAATAGTGGCATCAGCGCAACAGAAGAGTTGTCCCGCTATGCATTTGTATGGGTTTCTGCACTAGGTGCTGTTTTGGGATATTATCAGAATAAACATGTGGGCGTAGATATTCTGGTCAAAAGCCTGCATGGCTTATCTAAATTAATTGTCCAGATTATCTCTGAGATTATTGTACTGTATGCACTGTACATTATGATTTTCGGTGGTTATCGATATTTTATCTCTACTGTAAACTTGGATAGTGCAGCGCTTCCCATCCCCATGGGTATTATAACAATTACTCCGTTCGTTATGGGTGTTGCAATGCTGCCCAAGACATTAATGTTGATTCTTGATCATGTTAAAGAATATCGGATAGGAAATGGGGGGGCCGTATGATAGCAGTATTGGCATTTTTGGGAAGTTTGGCTGTTCTGTTACCCTTGGGTGTTCCCATCTGCTTTGTTTTGGTTTGTTGCGCAATCGTGCTGATGCAGGTAGTTGGCATGCCTGATTCCATTATCGTTGCACAAAATATGGTGTCTGGTACAAACAACTTTGCACTGATGGCCATCCCCTTCTTCATGTTGGCTGGCGAAATTATGGGAGCAGGCGGACTGTCTCGTCGGATTGTCGATTTTGCCAATGTGATCATTGGCCGGGTTAGAGGCGGTCTGGGTTATGCTACTATTCTCGCAAGTATGTTATTCGCTGGTTTATCCGGCAGCGCCGTTGCCGACGCTGCTGCTTTGGGTGGCATACTTGTTCCCCTTATGGTTAGCAATGGATACCGAAAGGATCGCTCGACTGGTATTGTTTGCGCCGGTTCAGTTATTGCTCCTATTATTCCTCCCAGCATTCCCATGATTGTTCTAGCCACAGCCACGGGTCTTTCTGTATCCAGATGTTTCATGGCGGGAATTGTACCCGGCATCATTCTGGGCTTGGTGCTGATGTTGGGATGGGCCTATTATGTCAAGAAAGATAACTATCAGGATCGGCGTACATACACCAAAGCAGAATCCATTAAAATTCTGAAGGAATCTCTCCCTGCACTCTTTATGCCCGTCCTGATTGTCGGCGGCATCCGTCTGGGTGTGTTTACGCCTACTGAAGCGGGAGCTTTTGCCACCGTCTATGCAGCGATCATTTCTGTTTTTGTTTATAAAGAGCTGGATCTAAAGGGTCTGTTCGATGTTTGTATTGCAGGAACCGTAAGTACTGGCACCGTGATGATTATTGTGGCGGCTGCGACTGGTGTTGGTTGGCTGATTACTATTGCACAGATTCCTGCCATGGTAGTGAAACTGTTGGCCCCCTTGGTAATACATCCCCTGCTGTTGCTGTTGCTGATCAACTTATTCCTGTTTGTTATGGGTATGGTCATGGATCTGACACCTAACATTTTGATTTTTGGTCCCATTTTGGTTCCTTTGGTAAAGGCGGCAGGCATTGACCCCATTTTCTTTGCGGTTATCATGGTTCTCAACCTTACTATTGGTCTGATCACTCCGCCTGTTGGTATTGTGATTTACTTGGGGTGCGGTGTTTCCGGTCTCGATTTCAAGAGTTGTGTGAAAGGCATTCTTCCGTTTTGTCTAATCGAAATCGCAACTCTGTTCCTGTTCTGTTTCTTCCCCCAGTTAATTACCGCTCCTTTGGCATTCCTCACTTAATGGTTGGTTGTAATTAAATGATTTGGAATGCAAAGGCTGACCTTGTACTAAGTGTGCTCAGAGGTTTAAATTCAAAAGCATTCTATAATGGGCCCCACGAGATAGGAATGCGAGCGCAGTTCACGCACCCATTTTCTCGTTAAAAATCCCGTTGAACTGCAAAAACCACACGGGAATGTCATTATTTAGAGATTCCATTAATTTTGTTGCAAAGGAGAAGAAAAATGAAAAAATGGTTCAAAGTCACTACTACGGTTCTCGTTCTTGCTCTTTCCCTGAGTTTGGTTGCCTGTAGCAGCAATACTCCCTCCGGTAGCGCGGCGGCTCCCGCGAGCAGCGGAGCAAGTACGTCCGCTGCTGAAACTAAGACCATCAAGTTTGCCCACTGGTTTGCAGAAGACCACCCCCAGCACCTGTCTATGCTCAAGCTTCAGGAGTTGGTGGCTGAACGTTCCAACGGTACGCTGAAGATCGAAATTTATCCCAATAGCCAGCTTGGCTCCGAGGATGTCTATGACCAGTCCGTTTCTCAGGGAACAGTAGAGATGGGATGCGCCGGTACCAATATCCAGATGTACCTGCCTCGAATCGCTGTTTCTGAAGCTCCATTCCTGTTCAATGGTTGGGAGGATGCGGAAGCGATTCTGACAGGTGAAATCGGTGAAGCGTTGACCGATGGCTTGATTGAAGGCGGCAACATGCGTTGCCTGGCTATCACTGTTAACGGTTTCCGCCAGACATCTTCCAATAAGCCCATGTATAGCATGGATGATTTGAAGGGACAGAAGCTGCGCACTCCCAATATCCCTCACTTCATCCAGATGATGGACTGCCTGGGCGTTACTTCTGTTCCCATGGCTATGAGTGAAATATTTAACGCTCTGGAGACTAAGGTTGCCGACGGACAGGAGAACCCTTATCCCACCATTTACACATCTTCCTTCTATGAGGTTCAGAAGTATATTCTGGAGAGCAACCACATGTTTAGCCCTAACTTCTGGATCATCAATGAGGCTTTCTATCAGAGTTTGACCGACGAGCAGCGCGCGGTTCTGGATTCTAGCATTGCGGAAGCCGCTGCCTACAACTGGGACATCTCCATTGACGCAGATAATGATGCGAAAGCCAATATTGAGGCTTCTGGAAATACCACTATTATTGTTCCGGATGAGGCGTTTAAACAGCAGATGCGTGATGCTATGGCTCCCGTGTATGATTACTTCTATCAAAAGGACGCAAGCATTGAGGAGTGGGTTAACATGGTTCGTGACTATCAGGCCAAGAACTAGCCTCTGCCGAATATTTGTTAATGTATAGGGCTGTTGTACAGCATGTATGGCTCTGTTGTGTGAACATATGGAAAGGACCCATATAATGAAAGATTTTCATTTCACCATTCCGCAAGATGTTATTTTTGGAAAGGGATCCTTTGAGAGACTTCCCGAGATTCTTAGAAAAGCAAATTGCAAAAATGTCTTTTTGATTTCGGATCCTGGACTTAAAAAAGTTGGTCTGGTAGATCGTGCTGCCAAAATCATTCAGAACGCTGATTTGCAATATACCGAGTTCTTGGAATTGCAGCCAAACCCTACAGTACATAATGTTACAGAGGCAGTCAAAGCATTTAAGGCCAGCGATGCAGAAAGTATCATTGCCCTAGGCGGCGGTGGTCCCATGGATGTAGCGAAAGCAACCGGCCTGTTGGCTACATACGGCGGAACCGTCATTGATTATGTTGGTTTGGAAAAGGTTTCCGGTTCTGTGGTCCCCATGATTGCCATTCCCACCACCGCTGGGACTGGAAGCGAGGTCACCGCTTCCTCTGTTATCACCGACTCTGAAACAAACTTCAAAATGTCAATCATCAGCCACTATTTGATCCCTCAGTATGCCTTGTTGGATCCCGATTTGATCATGACTTTGCCAGCCAGTATTGCCGCGGCTTGCGGTGTGGACGCCTTTATCCATGCGATGGAGGCATATCTGTCAAAGATGGGTAATCCCTTCACCGATGCCATGGCCGAGAAGGCTATGGAAATGATCGGCAGAAGCATCAGGGCCTTTGTCGCCTCCCGCGACAACGAAGATGCTGCCTGCGACATGATGATTGGATCCAATCTGGCCGGCGTGGCGTTTGCTTCTGCCTTGTTGGGTAATATTCATGCCATGAGCCACCCTGTCAGCGGATTCTTTGGAGTGGCTCATGGGGTAGCGAATGCCATTCTGATGCCCACCATCGTAGAGTACAATGCGCTTGCAGACAATGGACGCTATCGTAAGATTTATGACTATATTGCTCTTGGCAAGAAGTCTGATGACAGCTTTACTTCGGATATGCTCGTTGCTACACTCAAAAAGCTTAACGAAGATCTTGGAATTCCGGCTAATCTCACTGCTGTCGGTGTTACTGAGGATAAGCTGCCGGAGATGGTAGCTGACGCAATGAAGAGTGGCAATATTCTTCGTAATCCCCGACAAAGCACAAGCAAAGATGTCGAGATGCTGTATCGGAAAGCATTGTAAAATGTGAGTACACATGCATAAAGAAGATTTAATCAAATAAGTCTGATCATCACATAAATTTTAGACTTCAATTATTGTATTAACGTGAGAGGAAGTATTTATAATGGAAGCACATGAATATCTGCAATCCCTAGTAGCCGCCGCCCGTGTGGCCCAGAAGGAATACGAGAAGATGCCCCAGGCGCAAGTGGATGCAGCTGTCAAGGCGATTGGTAAGGCCGTCTATGATAACGCAGAAGAGCTGGCCCACATGGCGGTGGAAGAGACCCGCATGGGTCGGTACGATAGCAAGATCGCCAAGTGCAAAAACAAGTCCAAAAGCACATGGTGGCGCATGAAGGATTTGAAGAGCCGGGGCATCATCGAGCGGGATGAGGTCAACGGTATTATGAAGGTCGCCAAGCCCATCGGCGTCGTTGGTTGTGTCACAGCCACTACCAACCCTGTCATCAACCCCATGCATAACTCCATGTGCGCACTAAAGTGCGGCAACGCAGTCATTATCTGCCCCCACCCCCGTGCCAAGGGCGTGGGAGTGCGCACCGTTGAGCTGATGAATGAGGCGCTGGATAAGCTGGGCATGCCCAAGAACCTGATCCAGATCATCGCGGAACCCACCATGGAGCTGTCCGCCGGCCTAATGAAGGAGGTTGACCTGTGCATATGCACAGGTGGCCCCGGTCTGGTGAAGGTGGCCTATTCCTCCGGCAAGCCAGCTCTGGGCGTTGGTCAGGGCAACGTGCAAGTCCTGGTGGACCGAGACGTGGACTACAATGAGGTTGCCAAAATGGTCATCACCGGCCGCACCTTCGACAACGGCGTACTGTGCACCTGCGAGCAGAATGTGATCTGCCCCAAAGACAAGGTCGAGGAAATGATCGCTGCGCTGAAGGCCAACGGCGCCTACTACATCAGTACTCAGGAAGAGGCAGACAAGGTGCGTGAGAGCGCCTTCCCTGACGGCATTTTCAATAAGGTATGGACCGGCACTACCATTCAGCAGATGGCGGATCTGGCCGGGCTGGAGAACGTACCTGAAGACACGAAGGTCATCGTCAGCTGCACCAAGGGCTATGGGCGGAATGAGGTGCTGGCTAAGGAGAAGTTGTTCCCTATGTTGGCTCTGTTTACCTATGATACCTGGGAGGAGTGTATGGAGATCGCCCGGGCCAACCTGGCCGTTGAGGGCATGGGCCACAGCTGTGTAATCCACTCCAACACCACCGAACACATCGAGGCAGTCCCCAATGTGGTGGATGTGTCCCGCTACGCCGTCAATCAGGTAGGCGGCACAGCCTTGGGTGGTGCAATGGACAATGGACTGAATCCCACCACAACGTTGGGTTGCGGCACCTGGGGCAACAACGCCATCAGTGAGAACCTGTGGTTCACACATCTGATGAACGTCAGCCGGATCTCCTACAAGGTCAAGGATATGTACATTCCCTCTGATGAGGAGATTTGGGCGGATTAATAGGACGGAAGACTTTCCATGCCTCTTCCTTCTTGGTGCAACAAGGTCCGGATGCTTGAGCCGGACCTTGTTGTAAATTGCTGCTTTTTATTGAATTCTGAATCGTTTTCTTATCAAAACTGTTCCTGAGGTGAATAACTCGTGTTGACTGGAAATATGCACAAATTCGTCACCCCCGAGGAAGCTGCCAAGGCGGTCCGATCTGGCGATTGGGTGGACTACGGTTTCGGCGCTGGATTCCCCGACATGATGGACAAGGCTCTGGCCGCCCGCAAGGGGGAGCTGACCGATGTGAAGATCCGCGGCGGTCTGGTCATCCGTCCCCGCATCGAAGTAGTGGAGCAGGACCCGGAGCAGGAGTCCTTCTCCTACTACAGTTGGCACATCGGCGACTATGAGCGCAAGCTGCAAAGCCGGGGCTTGGTCAAATTTTTGCCCACCCTCCTGCGCTCTCTGCCCGCCCTCTACCGCAGCTACATCCGGGTGGACGTGGCCTTTGTCCCCGTCTCCTGTCCCGACGGTGAAGGCTATTGCGGCCTGGGCATTTCTAACTACACCTGGCGCACCATCTTTGAAAATGCCCGCACCGTGGTCTTTGAGATCAATGAGCATCTGCCCCGTCTCCAGGGCGTGGACGGCTCCCACCGGGTCCACCTGTCGGAGGCGGACTTCGTCGTGGAGGGCGTCCACGAGCCCTTGCCCGTGCGCACCTACAAGGATCCCACCCCCATCGATCTGCAGATCGCCCGGAATGTGGCCTCTGAGATCCCCAACGGGGCGGTGCTGGGTCTGGGCGTGGGCGGAGTGCCCTTCACAGTGGCCAAGATCCTGGCCGAGTCCGACCGCACCGATCTTGGATGCTGGACGGGCACCATCAGCGACGCCTTTATGGCGTTGTATCGGGCGGGCAAGCTGACTAACGTCCGAAAGGAAGTGGATGCCGGCTACGCTACTTGGAACCTGGCCATGGGTTCTCAAGAGCTATACGATTGGCTGGGTGCCGAGTCCCACCTCTTCCGACCCGCTGATCTGGATTATGTCCATTCCCCGGAGCGCATGAGTCGGCTGTCCAATTTCATCAGCATCAACGGCGGTGTGCAACTGGATTTGAGGGGTCAGGAGAACGGCGAGTCGGCAGGCACCCGCCAGTTGTCCGGCATCGGCGGCCAGATGGACTTTTTAGAGGGTGCTTTCCGCTCCAGGGGCGGCAAGGGTTTCATCTGCCTGAATTCCTCTCGGATGGATAAAGAGGGCAAGCGCAAATCCAATATCGTCCCCTACATCCCTGGCGGAAGCACCGTCTCCGTTCCCCGCACCATGATTGAGTGCGTGGTCACCGAATATGGTGTGGCTCGACTGCCCGGCCTGTCTCTGGGCGAGCGGGCCCGGGCCATGGCTGCCATCGCCCATCCCGACTTCCGGGAGGATCTTCTGCGCTACGCCCGCGACAACTTTTACTGATTCTTCTCCGCACAAACAAAAACAGGGAGATGATACAATGTACGATCTATGGGAACCGACCGTTCTTGGTCCTATGACCCTGCGCAACCGTACCGTCCGCTCCGCCACCAACGAGCATTTTTCCGAGAGGGATGGCGCCCTGACCGTCACTTGGGCAGAGACTCAGATCGAACTGGCCCGCAACGAGGTGGGCCTGGTCATTACCGGTCACTTGGCTGTGGACCGTAGCCAGCGGGCGGATGAGGGGCAACCCGTTCTTGACAAGGATACGGACTTCTCCCTTCTGCACCGGGCCGCCTAAGGGGTCCATGCCGCGGGTGGCTGCATCGTGGCTCAGATTAGCCACACCGGCCCCAAGGCCCCCGCAAACGTCAACGGCGTTCCTCCAAAATCCCCCGCTGATTTCATGCCGGAGGAGCTGGACATCCTGGTGGATCAGTTCACCTTTGCTGCCCTGCGTTGCAAGGAAGCGGGGATGGATGGCGTTCAGGTCCACTGTGCCCACGGCTACCTGCTGTCCAGCTTTCTGAATCCCGAACAGAATCTGCGCACCGACGACTACGGCGGCAGTTTGGAAAATCGTTTCCGCCTGCATGCCCGCATCCTCGCCTCAGTCCGTGCCGCCTGTGGTTCTGATTTCGCCCTGTTGGTCAAGGCAGACTGCAACGGTAGCGGTAACTTCCATGGCTTGCTCGGCCTGTTTCAGCAGGCGGGCGTGGATGGCGTGGAGGTCAGCGGAGTGGATTTCGACGGCCGGGCTGGCAACAAAAAGCCCTTCTTCCTTAAGGAAGTGCTGGATGCCCGGACAGGCATCCAGTTGCCTTTGATCTTGGTGGGTGGAATTTTCTCCCGGAAGGACGCACAGGCCGTTCTGGATGCCGGTATCCCCTTCGTCTCTTTCTCGCGCGCCCTGATCTGCCAGCCGGACTTCCTCGCTCTGATGAAAGCGGGGCAACTGGAGGAAAGTCCCTGCCTAGCCTGTAACGGTTGCTACAAAGTCTACCGCCAGCGCCCCGTCCGCTGTGTCACCCATGGCCGGCCCGTTCCCCAGCTGAAAAAGATATTTCACTCTAACTAGGCCTTGTTTGAAAAAAGGCGGAGATTGTGCTAAAGCAACAAAATAGCGATAGAGGCAAGATGCACAAAGGCCAGGAAGGAAGCAGCCGACTTGTCATATCTGGTGGCAATTCTGCGAAACCACTTGATTTTCTGGAAAAAACACTCCACCAGATGGCGCTCTTTATACAGATGCCAGTCAACCGGCCGGGGATCGGAAACGTTGCTTTGTGGCGGGATCACATAGCTGGCCCCGTGCTCTGAGATGTATTCCCGAATTGCGCGAGCACCATAAGCCCGATCTGCCAGTATAGCACTCCCGCTGATCCTGACTTTTTCCAATAGTTCAACAGTGTGAACCGAATCGTGGTCATTTCCAGCGGAGAGAAGGAACTCCACCGGGTTTCCCAAACCGTCTACGACCGCGTGGAGTTTTGTGTTCCACCCACCTCTGGTACGGCCAACCGCCTTATCCGCTGTTTTTTTCCCCGCCATTTGCGCTTTCATGTACCGTTACGCAAGTGGAGTCTACGCTCAGATTCTCCATGTCCGCGTCCCCGGACAGCGCGTGAAATACCGCCTCCAGTGTGCCGTCATCCCGCCACTTGGAAAATCGTGCGTACACAGACTGCCAGGGGCCATAGGCCGCCGGCAGCTCACGCCACTGAGCACCGCTCCGGACAATCCAGAGCATCCCGTTGAGCATCGTACGATTATCTTTTCGGGGGCGGCCACGCTTTCCTGTTTCTTCCGGCGGCAGCAACGGTTTGATCCGTTCCCATTGTTCTTTTGTTAATTCATATCGTTTCATGCCCTTAGCTTCGCATAACTTGCTTTATTGTGCAACTTTTATTTTTCAAACAAGCCCTAGTGAGGCGGTATACGCACTGGTAGAAATAGCTTTTTGAAGGATCTGCAGAAAGAAATTGACTTATGCCACGGAAATACCCAGCGTAAGAACTTTGATATTCCTTTTACATAGGTTTTGCCTTTCATATATTCCAAATACGGAATCTAAATTTTATATTTATGGCAAATGTACATAAATGTGCATTTGTTTTTGAGAATTTTGATCATTGATTTTCACATACGGCCATGATAATATTACATATAAAATATATATTTTATATATAGAATATAAAGACTTGTTAAATAAGAAGGGACGAGCACAGATGAAAACGTATTTTACCGGTATCACAGTGCCCATTCTGACGCCGTGTGCCCATGACGGCAGGCTGGATGAAAAGCGCTTCTGTGAGCACATAGGTTTTTTGGAGCGGGCTGACGTATCCGGTATTTTTATTGGCGGCACCACAGGGGAATTCGTCAATTTTTCTGCTGAAGAACGGATGCATCAGCTGACCTTGGCGTGCCGCAGCACCAATCGTTTGAACGTGCTGTATAATATTACATCCATGAATCGGGATGAGATGCAGCGCCACATTGATTTCGTTGGTGAGATGGGTATTTCCTGTGTTTCTGTTACCGCCCCGATCTATCACAAATATGATAACTCGGCCTTGGTAGAGTATTTTGCGCAAGTATCTGAGATGACCAAGGGCCTGACACTGTTTATTTATAATATGCCGAATACGACTGGTAACCCCATTGTGACCGGCCTTCTGCCGCAGCTGATTAAAGACTGTCCCAATCTGAAGGGCATTAAGGACAGCAGCATGAACTTTACCAATCTGCAGGAATTTTATTTCGCGGCGCCCGAAGGATTTGAGGTCATTACAGGGAATGACGCAGAGGTCCTAGCATCTTTGCAACTGGGATGCAGGGGGGCTATCGTTGCATTGGCCAACGTATATCCCGAACTGTGTGTAGGAATCCATAACTGCTATCAAAGCGGGGATTTGGAGACTGCTCAGCTCTACCAGAAGGCGCTGATCCGCCTGCGTCAGGCCTGCCGCGCTACGATACCAGTAATGAGCCATAAATATCTTCTGGAACTGCGGAATGCGCCCATGGGAGAAGCGCATTTCCCGATGCGGAACTTGAAAGAGTCCGAGAAAGAAATCCTGAGGGATGCCTTCCACTCCGTTCAGTACATGCTTCAACATTCTTCCGTAATTGGCGGCAGCAATGCTGTCCCCGATAAAAACAAGTAAGGAAAAAGAAGGAGAAAAAACATGAAAAAGCTGACTACTCTTGCCCTCGCTCTTTCCATGGCAATCGGTCTGAGTGCCTGCGGCAACCCGCACCAGAGCGGCTCATTCCCCGACCCGTCCGCTGGAGTGCAATGGCCCACGCAGACAATCAACGTGATCTGCCCGTCTTCCGCCGGAGGCGGTACGGACAACACCATCCGCGCATTCACAGATACCTGGTCGCAGCAGATCGGCCAAAGCGTGGTGGTCACAAACTACGATGCGACCCCGGTTGCGATGACGAACTGCGCCGTTGCCGACCCCGATGGGTATACCTTGGTGTGCCACCAGAATACCGCCATTTGTCAGTATGTCACAGGCGTGACCGACGTGGATCCGAAGTCTGATCTGGCCCTGGTGGCGGCGCTGCAGTATATGGGCGAAAATGCCCTTATTGTGCCCGCCGACGCTCCCTTCAACAACTTCGATGAATTTATCGCCTATGCCAAAGAGCATCCCGGTGAGGTTTCTGTAGCCATTGCTACCGGTGGACCCGCTCAGTTCCTCTGGGGGCAGGTAATGAAGGAGTGCGGCGTTGAGTTGAATATGGTCGTTGCAGCCAACACGACGGACAAACTGACAAATATTTCAGGTGGGTTTATTGACTGCGGCCAAGTAGATGTGGCAAACGCCAAGTCGTACGAGGAAGTCGGTAAGGTAAAAGTGATCGGCGTGCTCAGCTCCACCGGCGAGAGCCTTCCTGAATGGCCCGAGCACTGGAGCACCCTCCATGAGCAGGGATATGAGATCGGCTGGGATATGCGTCTTTATATGTGGGCTCCTGCTGACACCCCCGGGGAGGTCCTAGAGGCCATCAACAAAAGCCTAGAAGCGGTTATGGCGGACGAAACTGTTCAGGAGAAGCTGGCCCTCCAAGGCGCGCGGGCAGAGTGGTACGATTTGGAAGAGAGCCAGGAGATCTTCCAAAAGGAATATGATAGCATTATGTCTACCGGAAAGGCAATCGGTATCTCCATGGTCGAGTAATCAAATAGGATAGAACCGGTTTTCCTCTCCGGCCATCCTATGCTGAGATAAAAGAAGCGTAGTCCGCACCGGGTTTAGGTGCGGACTACGCAACAATACAAGATAATGGTGTTGAGATATGAAACTCAAATATGACAAATTATTTTCCCTGCTGTGCCTGCTTGCGGTAGTCGTGCTCTTTTTTAACACCGGAACGATCCGCGACCTAGCCAGTAATGGCGACCCCGGTGCCCGCCTGATCCCTTACCTCGGCGAGGCGGTGCTCTGTATCTGCTCGCTTATCATTTTGTTCAGCAAAAGCGACAGCACCTCGTTTTTGGACAAGGCCGGCTGGCTCAAACTGCTGATCATGCTGGGCTGCATGGTGCTCTATACCCTGGGCTTAATTTATCTGGGCTTTTTAATCAGTACGCCCATTGCAGTCGCCGTTTTTATCTATTTACTAAAGGAAGACGAGAAGGTAAACCCCATTGTAGCACTTCTTATGGTGGCTGGTTTAACCGTGGGGCTCTATTTTATGTTTACAAAGGGCTTTTCCATCCTTCTTCCCCAAGGAAAATTATTTTAACAGAAGAATGCTGCAAAAATATGGTACGGCACGGCTGGGTTGGTGTCTTTTCCAGAAAGGCGGAGTATAGAACATGGCAGATTATATTGCGGCTTTGGGCGTGTGCCTTGAACCAATGAATCTCGTACTGCTGTTTATTTGTGTGGTGGCGGGAATTATTTTCGGCGCCGTTCCCGGGTTGAACGGCAGTCTGGGCATCTCATTGCTGCTGCCCATTACATTTGGACTCTCTCAAAACGCTTCCTTTAGTATGCTCTGCGGTATGTATGTAGGCGGTGTATCCGGCGGATTTATTTCCGCGGTCCTGCTGGGTATTCCGGGCACGCCGTCTGCCATTGCCACATGTTATGACGGACATCCCATGAGTCAAAAGGGTGAAACATCGCGGGCACTGGGCCTGGGCATCATCGGCTCCTTTATTGGGGAGGTGCTGGCGGTTCTGATTGCCTCCGCGCTGTGTACCATAATTGCGGACCTGGCGCTGATGCTGGGGCCATGGGAGTATTTTAGCCTCTGCATCTGCGCAATCTCGCTGGTGGTTGCCCTCTCCAAGGGCAGAATGGCCAAGGGCATTATGGCTGCTGCTATTGGTCTTTTATTGAGCTGTGTGGGCCTGGATCCCATTACAGGCTGCGCCAGATTTACATTTGGCAATAAGGCGCTCACCGGCGGTATTGACATGACCGCGCTGATGCTGGGCGCTTACGCCTTGTCCCAAATCGCCAAGAGCTACGCGAAAGGGAATCCAAAACTGCAGGCCTTTGACAGCCGCAATATCAAAGGCATTGGCGTCAGACTGAAGGATTTCACCTCCAACATCAAGACAATTTTCTCGTCTTTGATGATTGGTCTGTGGATCGGCTTTCTGCCGGGCATGGGCTCCGCACTGTCCAATATGGTGTCCTACTCCTTTGCAAAATCCACCAGCAAGCACCCCGAAAAGTTCGGCACGGGCTGTGCTGAGGGCATTTTGGCCTCTGAGGTGTCCAATAATGCGGCTACCGGCGGCGCACTGATCCCGATGATCGCCCTCGGCATCCCCGGAGACAGCGCCACCGCTCTGCTGCTGGCCGCACTCACCATTCACGGCCTTACCGCCGGTCCGCTGATGATTCAGCAGCATCCTGTCACCAGCTATATGATCTTTGGTTTTATGCTGGTAGGTGCCGTTCTGGTTCTGATTATCGAGTTGGTCGTCAAGCGCTGGTTCCCCTATATTTTGCGGATCCCCTATCATTATCTCTATACCATTATCCTGGTCATGTGCTTTATCGGATCCTTTACCTCTACCAATATGGGCTTCAACATGGTGGTCATGCTGTTTATTGCCGTGCTGGCTCTGCTGATGGATATGTCCGGCGTTCCCATGACGCCTCTGGTGCTGGCCTTTATCCTGGGCGAAAAAATCGAGGAATACCTCCGCAAGGGAATGACCTACTCCAGTGAAGGCTTCGCCATGTTCTTTACCCGTCCTGTGTCCCTCATTTTCCTGCTTGTTGCTGCGGCAAGCATCCTGCTTCCTGTGCTCAAGCCTCTGTTTACGAAAGGAAAGCTCTCCAAGGAATGGGTCGCGGACGACTGAACAGGTTTGCGCCGCTTTCAGAAGCTCTGCCGGTTGGTTCTGCTTCTGCCACGCCGCGGGGGCAGAACCAGTTCGGCATAACTGCATCCGCCACACATTTTAGAAGAAACCAATATTTTGCCGTTTTACAGCCCACTATGCAGAATCGATATGGCTTTCTTCCAAAATTATAGTAAAATAGATAACAAGAAAGAAGACCTTATATTCACGACATGGCACAGGCAACGGCGCATCCATCGCAAAACAATTGTCTCCGCTTGGAATGTGCTGGTCTCACGGCAGAGTTCAAAACGTATGACGTAGTGGGGGTGCAAATATGACTTTTGAACAGCAGGAAATGTTTCAAAAACGACTCATGAACTATTCGACGCTGAAATCCGTCCAGATTCTCAGCGCACTGGCGTTCTTTAAAAAGGAGTGCGGCATCAACGACATTGCACAGTTGACTAATTTGTCCAACAGCACGATCCACAGGATCCTGCATGAATTTGTCAGCTGTGGTTTGGCCGTAAAGGTTGGGACAAAATATCAGTACGGCGTTATGCTGCGCTCCCTGTTTGAGGTAATCACCGACGACAACTATTTGCTGAAAGTCTCCGAGCTGGAGATGAATCGCTTAAATAATCTGACAAAAGAGACTGTGCATTTGATTGTACAGGAAAACTGCGACGCTGTTTATCTGGATAAGCGGGAGGCGCAAAATCAGATCGGTCTGCAATCTGTTGTGGGCAAGCACGTGCCTATGTATTGTACCAGCGGCGGAAAGGCACTTATGGCGTATCAAAGCCAGGCATGGCTGGACAACTATTACACCCAAACGGAATTGGTAAGACTAACCGAAACCACCATTACAGACCGGAAAAAGATGGCCGATGAGTTGGCGCAGATCAGAAAGCAGGGATATGCATTGGATAACAGCGAGCATAATCCGGATGTGGTTTGCGTGGCTGCACCAGTGTTCTTTCCTGACGGGAAAGCGGCGTGCACGATTGGCGTAGCTACGCCTAAGTACCGCATGACCCGTGAGAAAATGGACCTCTTTATTGCGGAATCTGTGCGCAGCGCAAAGGCCATCAGCGAAAACTTAAAGTAAGTCGGCGCAACCATGCCGGCATGTCACAAGTCTGCGAGGTTTTAAGCTATGATACGAACGGCCGAGGCAAATCTGAAAACACTTGGACTGGAGCTTCCCGCTGCACCCAAGCCAGTCGCAACCTATGTTCCCTGCATCCAGTCGGGAAACCTGGTTTTTGTAAGCGGGCAAGGTACCATTTTTAACGGCGAGCGTCTGTACGTGGGTGCGGTTGGACGCGAGCGAACCCCCGAAGAAGGATATCAAGCGGCCAGAATCTGCGCCCTGAATCTGCTGAGTCAGCTGCGGAGCTATTTGGGGACACTGGACCGGGTCACGCGCATCGTCAATTTGCGCGGCTATGTGAACAGTGCTGAGGGCTTTTACGCCCAGCCTGCAGTTATCAATGGCGCTTCCGACCTGCTGCATCAAGTGTTTGGCCCGGAAATCGGCCAGCACAGCCGCACTGCATTGGGCATTTCTGTTCTGCCCAACAATATTACGGCGGAACTTGAACTGGTCGTGGAAGTAGATTCTCTTTGAGGGGAGGAGCCCATACATGTTATCAACACCATATGTGAGAATAGACCAGCACAAGCTGGAGGGCAATATTGCCCGTATGCAGCAATGGGTACGTGAAAACGGACAAGTTCTGCGGCCTCATATCAAGACCCACAGGTCTGTAGAAATCGCAAAGATGCAGCTGGCCGCAGGCGCAGTTGGTATTACCTGTTCCAAGCTTGGAGAGGCGGAGGTGATGAGCGCCGCCGGGATTCAGGATATCCTCATTGCTTATAGCTTGGTGGGAAAAGACAAGATGCTCCGTCTGAAACATTTAATGGAGCGGGCGAGGATTACGGTCACATGTGATAACATCACGTCTGCACAGCAGCTCAACGAAACGGGACTGGAGCTGGGACGCCCAGTGCCTGTGCTGGTGGAGATCTTGACCCACATCAAACGGGGCGGCGTTGCCGAACATAATCTGGTGGAATTTACAGCCTACCTCCGTACGCTTCCGGGTATCCAGGTTCAGGGCCTTTTTGCATACAGCGGTCTGAACCCAAACGCAGACGCCGATCACGGCCTTTGTGCCATGTCTCAGCAGGAAGACGCCCTTCTGCTGCGCTGCAAACAGGCACTGGAACGGGCCGGAATCCCTGTGGCAGTGGTCAGCGGCGGCTCCACTGTTTTGAGCCGGCGGGCAGATGTGATGCATACATTGACGGAATCTAGGGCGGGCAATTATGTGTTCGGTGATATTCACTATGCCCAGCTGGGTGCAGTGGAGGAAGAAAACTGTGCGCTTTCTGTCCGCGCCACGGTAATCAGCACTCCGGAGGACGGCCTGGCGACGCTGGACTGCGGCTCAAAAATCTTGTCCTCTGATCATAATGAGACGGGTTTCGGAAAAATCAGGCAATTCCCTGGCGCTGTGATCTACAAGCTGAACGAGGAACACGGATACGTCCGATATGATCCGCTCAAGTACCAGCTGCATGTAGGGGACGAGGTAGACGTCCTCCCCTATCACAGCTGCGTCGTTTCAAATCTCGTAGACCGCGTGTTTCTGTTTTCGGGCGAGAACTATGTGCGGAGCATGACCGTCGACGCAAGGGGGATGAGCTATTAAATGGATCGACCCATCTGTATTCAAAATGCCATGGTCATAGACGGAACCGGCTCTTCTCCTGTTCTCTCTGATATCCTGCTGAAAGACGACTGCATTCAATGTCTGGGTTCCATAGCACCTACGTCAGATATGGAGATCATTGACGGACGCGGAATGTTTTGCACGCCCGGCTTTATTGACGTACATACGCATTCGGACATTTCTTTTTTATACTGTGGGAACCCATCCGGTCACATCTTGCAGGGTGTAACCAGCGAAGTAACCGGGAACTGCGGATACTCCCCTTTCCCTTTGCGGGATGATCTCCAATTCATTCAAAAAAGGCGGAACTCGCTCTCTCTGATCGACACGCCGCTGGTAGAGTGGAAGTGGCATACCTGGCCGCAGTACAAGGCGCTGTTGAAACAACAAGGCGTCAATGAAAATCTGCGCATTTTGATTGGCTACGGCAGTATTCGTGCTTTCGTAATGGATTATGATGACCGCAGACCAACCACAGAAGAACAGGCCCGAGTCGAAGCGATTTTAGATGAGGCACTTCGGGACGGTGTCTGTGGACTGTCCGTAGGACTGGGTTATGCCCCTGATTTCTACGCTGATACGGAAGAATTAATCGAAGCCGCTCGCGTTGTCAAGCGGCACAATGGGATCTTCGCCTTTCACGTTCGGGGAGAACGGCTTACGCTCTTCCAGGCGATCAAAGAAGTCCTTTCCATTGCGCTGAAAACAGACGTTCGGACCGAGATCTCACATCTGAAGTGCGCTGGTAAGGTCAATGTGGGACGCATGGACGAAATCCTGGCACTGATCGAAGAGGCAAACCGTTCCGGTGCGGATGTCACGTTTGATGCCTACCCCTATACGGCAGGATGCTCCTACCTGGGCTTGGTATTCCCGCCCAAATACCACGAAGGCGGGATTGCCCGACTGCTGGAGCGGTTGAGCGACAGCACGCTCCTTCCTCAGATTCTGCGGGATATGGAATACGGCTATCCTGGCTGGAGCACTTTTATTGGGGAACAAAACGGGGAAAATCTGCTGATCATCAGCACAAAAAGCGGCAATTCTGTGGGAAAAACCATAGCTGAATCGGCAGTAAGTTGGGGCGTTACGCCTTATGAGGCGGCTGTTCGGCTGATACTGGAAAATGACGGGATCGTTGAGATGGTGATGTTCCAATGTGACCAGCATGATGTAGATCTCGTCGCCACTCATCCATGGAGCATGTTTGGTTCCGACAGTATGGTGATGGATCCTGTAAAAGCACCCCTGAGGACGCGCCCTTGAAGGCATACTGAAGATAACGCAGGAAAAGAAGGCCATGTTCGCCG
>OGXR01001038.1_pt1 | contig 21557 bp, 17 predicted proteins | sample 1576331 | NCBI WGS metagenome assembly OGXR01 (sample SAMEA3541473, study PRJEB24748) | human gut metagenome | biome: human gut; feature: human-associated habitat; material: faeces | place: China | collected 2012 | reverse complement strand
GGATATTTATCTAAAGGGAAAACATTTCATTTTGTGCGGCCGGTTTGGCCGGCATTGCGGGCTTTGTGTTCCGCACTGCGCAGCGGTATGAAACGGAAACACCCCGGGACGGCATTCTCTGGAGCCGCCTTCTGGACCGCAATTGTCCATTGGAGAAGGCCAAGGAGATGCTATTGAATTTGAGCTTGCAAATTAGGGCCAGCCTTGCCCAACGGCGCAACAGCGGAGCCAAGAATCTGGCGGAGGCCGCAAAGCAGTACATTCAGGCAAATTATCAAAATCCGGACCTCTCGGTGGAAACCATTTGCTCGGAGCTGCATATTAGCCAGTCCTATTTTTCCAATCTGTTTAAGCAGGAGACGGGAAAAAGCTGCATTCAGTATCTCACCTCCGTGCGCATGGACCGAGCTGTGGAGCTTCTACGGACCACCGATGACCGGACATATCTGGTGGCTCAGAAGGTGGGATACGACGATGCCAATTACTTCAGCTACGTATTCAAGAAGCAGTTTGGCATCTCACCGACCCAATTCAGGAAGTGATCCATATGGCCAAAAAGTTGACAGACCGCGTGGAAGCTGGGAGGGGCAGGGCGTCCATCTGCGCCAAGGATTCCGTAGGTCCATACAGCTACGAGGTGGTGGGCAAGCTCATTGATGCCGCGAAGAAGACCGGCGCGGACTATGCCGTGGACGTCTACCCCCACTATTCCTCCGATGTGGACGTGACCCTGCGATCAGGCTTTGACATCCGCCACGGCCTGATCGGCGCAGGCGTCTACGCCAGCCACGGCTACGAGCGCAGCCACATCGACGGCGTGTACAATACGCTTAAGGTGCTTTGCGGATATCTGGACGTATAGGGAACCTCTGAATAAATCGTCTTCGGCTGCCCCATCAGTGCAGTTCTGAAAGCGGGAAATACATGCAGTATTCCTCCGCTTTCAGAACTTTCGGCTGTGCCAAAGTCTTTCACCGCCAGCTCTCGCCGATTTAATCAGAGCTTCCCTATAACGAATATCGGGGTCGGGCAAAACGCCTGACCCCGATATTTGCAATTGGATATTCTTTTTTACAAAATGGAGCGGAAGGGAGTATTTGGTTCTTCCGCGAAGCAGTCGTGGAAGCCACGATCGTGATGATAACGCCGCTTAGCCTGGTCGGCTGGGTAAGTATACTTGCCGCCCACTTCCCAGATAAACGGGTGGAACTGATAGTCGAGCCGGTACTTTCTCATATCATACAGCACTTCGATCTCAGCCGTATCCGCTTGAAAGTTTGTCCAGACATCATGATGGATGGGGATTACGACTTTGCAGCGCAGTGCTTCCGCCATTCGCAGAATATCAACGGATGTCATTTTATCCGCGATTCCTACGGGGTTTTCGCCGTAAGAGCCAAACGCGACATCGATCTGGTGGTCTTTGCCGTGCTTGGCAAAGTAGATGGAATAGTGACTGTCGCCGCTGTGGTAGATATTTCCGCCGCTGGTTTTGATCAGGTAATTCACTGCCTTGTCGTCCATATCGTTGGGGCAGGTGTTGCGGATGTCCTGATAGCCGTCTGTAGTCACCAGACAGGTGCGGTCAAAGGAGTCGAGAGCAACGATTTCAATATCCTTGATCTTGACCGTATCGCCGGGCCTAACGGTGATGCAGCGCTCGGGGGGAACACCCCATTTGTCCCACAGATCCACAGATTTTTTGGGACCGATAAAGGGAATGCTTTCATCCAGATCGTGAATCACATGGGCTGCCAGATTCGGATCCATGTGATCCTGATGGTAATGTGTCGCCAGCACCGCATCAATTTGATTGACCGCGAAGGGATCCAACACATGGGGGATGTTCCGCAGGTTGGGCTGGAGCGCTCGACCGCCGCACATATTGGCCATTTGGTGTCCTTTCGCCATCATCTTGTTGGCCTTGGTGCGCTTGCCGTTGCCTGCCCAGAAATCAATGCTGATATTGGTACCGCCATCGGTCTTGATCCACAGGCCGGTGCAGCCCAGCCACCACATGGCAACATTGCCGGGGACAACGGTTTCGTTCTCGATTTCTTCGTTCAGCCAGGTACCCCATTCGGGAAATGCACCCATTATCCAGGATTCTCTTGTAATATCGTTGATATGCGCCATAAGCTCCTCCTATCGGATTCGAGAAAGTTTATTCAGGAAGTAGAAAATTTTTCCGTCGTTATTGGAATAGAACTGCCGTGCCAGCTGCTCGAAATGCGCCCTGGTTACGGTTGTGGATTTGGTTTCTGCCATCACACGACGCAGCGCGGTAAAGTATTCTTCGATTCGATCTTCGCCCATCAGAGACAGCATACCGATGAAGATGTTCCGTGCATCGGGGCTCCAGTTGTATTCTGCGGTAATGGGAAAGCTGTCGAAACTGGGGCGTGCCGCTCTGTCGCGGATAACGCGCTTTGCATCGTAGACACAGTCGGGATCCAGACCAAGACGGGCGTACTGTTCTTCCGGAGCGCTGCTTTCACGCAGCTGTTCCAGCATAGCGTTGATCATCCTTGCCTCCAAATCCGGATTATCCAGAGGGTTCAGCTGCTCCGGGTCACTGCGCAGATCAAAGAGCATGTTGCCGTATTGGAAGGAGTTGCAGAAGGTTGCATTGGCAAGACGGCTGGGAACGGGGATCTTCATGACCTTGGCACCCTTAGTAAAGGGGAGGGGACCGCGGATTTCTGCGTTTGCCAGTTCTTTTGGTGAGAAAAGCGTCTCCTGATGGGTGGGCATCAGGGTGTATTCATACAGCGGAGAATTGCCGACCGAGGCGGCAGAACGCATATATAGCCATCGCCCGTCCGTAATATTTACGAACGAACCATGAAAACCAAAAATGGCATATTCCCGCAAAGGCTTATCAGATTCCAGAACCGGACGCATGGGTTTGCCCTGCATCTCTGGAGCTAGGGGAACGCCAAAATACTCCAAAAGTGTTGCCGGAATATCGATCGTCTGGCATAGTGCCTGCCGGTGTAAGCCCCGGACTGCCACCCGGGGATCCCACAGGAAGAATGGGGTGTTTGCCAATTCGTTGTAGCAGGGCATGACGGATTTTGCCCACCAGTCTTTTTCACCCAGAAGGAAGCCGTGATCGGTGTTGACAATGAGCATGGTGTCCTTCCACATGTCATGTTCATCCATAAAATCCAGTACGCACCCCAGATTTTTATCACACACGGAAAGCACGGCACTGTAGCGCTTGCGCATGTGGGAAACCTGCTCGGGGGTTTCGCTGACGGGAGCGTAGGACGGCCAATCAAAGTGGGGACCGTCATAATTGTCACCGATCTGACTTGCCGCATCGTCCGGCGCGTCAAAGGGTTCGTGGGGGGAAAAGGTTTCAATCTGTAAAAACCAGTTATCTTTGTCGGCATTCAGCGCCAGGAATTCTAGACCGTCATCAAAGACCATATCGGAAGGCCATTCATTACGTTGACGGTACAGCTCCCGGTTGCACCAATTGTTGCGCCACCACTCGGGGTGGGTGAACTCACGCATGGTGGGTACGTGATCCGGAATTTCCGGGTCATCCGTACGCAGCGACCAGGGATCCGCTTCCTGGCCGCGTTTGCACTCCCAACTGGAGTACATCGTATGGTAGGTGCATCCGCCGGTCTCCCAGTAGTGACCGTGATCACTGACCAGACGGGTATAGATGCCATTTTCCCGTAGCGTGTGGGGCATGGAATTATCAAAAGGTTCCATGGGTCCCCAGCTGCGGTGAAGAAAGCTGTAACGCCCGGTCTGAAGATCCCGGCGTGCGGGCATACAGGGCAGACTGCCTACATAAAAATTGTCAAAGCATGCGGTTTTCTCTGCAAGACGCTTAAAATTGGGCGTCTTGGTAAAGTCACAGCCATAAGGCTCCAAAAAGCGCCGGTTCAGTGAGTCAAACATCACCATAATGGCACGCATAGCGATTCCTCCTTAGATCAGTTTTCTGCCTTGGCAGCCTTCTTTTTTTGACGCATGGAACTGATGAAGGTGATTACGGGGACGGCCACGGCAATCAGGAAGAATGCGGTACCGACGGAAGGCGTGGTCACACAGTTCAGGAAGCTGTCGTAGTAGACGATGGAACGGCGCAGGCTTTCTTCTACCATGCCACCCAGAATCATGCCCATAATCAGCGGAGGAATGGGATAGTTATTCTTTTCCAGGACATAACCCAGAATCAGGAAGCCAATCGTGTAATACAGGTCGAATGTATTGGAATTAAGGCAGAAAATACCGGTGATGCAGAAAACGGCGATGATGGGCGTCAGATACATCTTGGGGACCTTGATGATCTTGGCCATAAATTCCAGCGTTGCTCCCTGATACAGGAACATGAAGATGTTGGCGACAAAAACGGCCAGAATAATGGAGCGGAACAGCACAGGCTGATGCAGTGCCAGGTTGGGACCGATGGAAATGCCCTGAATGGTCATGGCGCCCATCATAACGGCAGTGGCGGTATCACCAGGAACGGACAGGGACAGCAGAGGGATCAGCGCGCCGCCGGTGGTGGCATTGTTGGCGGTTTCCGACGCAACAACACCCTCTTCGCAGCCGTGACCAAACTCCTCGGGATGCTTGGAAGCTTTCTTTGCTGTAGCATAGGAGATCAGTGCGGCAGGGCCTCCACCCAGACCAGGCAGGATACCGATAATGGTGCCGATAATGCTGGAGCGGAGCATATTGGGGGTATGCCGAATGATGCTTTTAAGATCCAGCATGTGGAAAAACTTCTTTTCCACCTTGTTGACGACGGGGATATCTTTTAGCTTGGATGCATTATTGATGATCTCGGGAAGCGCAAAGACGCCGATGACAACGGCAACCAGAGCAAAGCCGTTACGCAGATAGGCACTGCCAAAGGCGTAGCGGTATGCGACACCGTCAATGGGACTCTGGCCGACGCACTTGGCAAGCAAGCCGATGCCCAGGGAAATGCAGCCCTTGACCATGTTGCCTTTGGCGAGCGCACAGACCAATGTCAACGCCATCAGGCTGGCACCGAAATACTCCCAGGGGCCGAATGCGATGGCAACCTTGGACAGCATGGGAGCCAGGATGAGCAGCATGACAGAGCTGAAGATGCCGCCGAAAAAGGATGCAAAGACGCCTAATGTCAGCGCCCGGGTGCCCTGGCCCTTCAGCGTCATGGGATAGCCGTCAAAAACGGTGGCAACGGCTGCGGCGGTGCCGGGGATCTTCAGCAGAATTGCGGAAACCAGGCCGCCGGAAACACCGCCCATGTAAATGCCCATCAGAAGGCAGACGGTGGGAACCTGATCCATGACCATAGTAAAGGGCAGTACCAGCGCGATGGCAATGGGGGTATTCAGGCCGGGAATGCAGCCAAAGGTATTCCCCATGACAACGCCGATAAAGACCAGACACAGGCACCAGGGATTAAACACGTTTTGGAACACTTCTAAAAACATACACGTTTCCTCCTCTCTTCGGCCAGATCAGGACCAGAGCGTGCCTTTCGGCAGCGGGATGTTAACGATTTCCGCAAAGAAATAGTACAGTGCAACCACGAATACAATGATCAGCACGTTGCGAATGACAATGGATTTTACGGTGCCGAAGTTCCCTGTAGTCCATTTATAGAAGATATTGACTACCGCAAGTAAGAACAGACACGTAGAAGGAATGTAGCCTATGTACTTAAAAGCGATAATGTAAACGACCAGAGCGGTCAGCAAAAAGAGCCGGGGACCGCGGAACAGTTCAAGAAAAACGAACTCTTCCTTCTTTTTCGTACGAATTACCTGAATGAAGCGGATGATCACGAAAATCATCAGGAAAGCAATGATAATACGCGGCCACATGGCAGCCCCGCCGGAATGATCCAGCAGGCTTACTTGAAAATCAAAAGTCAGGTAAAAGAAAACCCCGCAGATTGCCATGATCAGGCCCAGGAATAACAATTCACCCATAATTATGTCTCCTTATCAATGCAGCCACATATTTCTATGTGGCTGCTAATTCCATATGCGAATGAGAAACGGTTAGCCGACGAGGCCTGCGACGGCAGCACGGGTGCCTTCCAGAACCGCCTTGCAGATGGCGGCATAATCAGCGGGTTCTTCGTGGCGGGCGCCGTATCCCAGAGCATTCAGTTCCGCAATGCATTCGGGGTCTTCGGAGCACGCCTTGATAATGTCGGCCCAGTACTGAACAACCTCGGCATCAGCACCGGCGGGCATCCACATGCCGAAGGACTGCAGCAGATAATCAAAATCGGTATAGCCCAGAGAACCGGCGGTTTTCAGACCGTCGAAGCCGGGGATCGTGGTACCATCCTTGGCAAAAGCCATCAGAACGCGGAAATCACCGCTGTCAACATACTGCTTGACCTGGCCGACACCGTCAATATAAGCATCGATCCGCCCACCGAGCAGTTCGGTAGCCTTGTTGTTGGAACCAAGGTCGACCATTTTGAATGCGATGTCTTCCTTCTGCTGAATTGCCAGAGCCGCCAGCTGGGGCAGGGTGCCGGAAACGGAACCCATCATCACGGTGTTGGGCTTCTCCTTGACAGCGGCAACGAAATCTTCATAAGTTTCGTACGGAGAATCGGCACGGACGACCAAACCGACCCATGAGTCACACCACATGGTGACGGGAGAGAAGTCCTCATAGGTAAAGTCGGCGTTTCCCAGCGCAGCCTGCAGATAGTAACCGACAGGGATGTGCAGCAGGGTGTAGCCATCAGGCGCGGATTCCATGACCTGCTTTGCAGCAACCTGACCGGCAGAGCCGACAATGTTGGTAACGACCACGTTGACACCGGAATACTTGCTCATGTACTTCGCCATAACACGGGCGGGGATGTCGGCGGCGCCGCCGGCATCAAAGCCGACTACAAAGGTCACATCTTTTTTGGGAGTCCAGCCGGTGTTCTCTACAGCGGCCTCTTCAGAGGCGGCATTATCAGAGGGGACGCTGGTTGCTACCGCGGCAGGGGTGGCGGCGGGGGCCTCGGTTTTCGCATTGCCACAGGCAGCAAGCGTCATGACCATTGCGATGGTCAGCAGGATTGCGCATAGTTTTTTCATTGTTTTTCCTCCTTTTGCTTTATCACAACATCTGTCGGTATCAGAACCATCGTCATGGTATCATTTTTTAGAATGGATGTCAACCTTATAACATTCATATAATTTTTTTATGAACAATATTGTCCGTAAAATAATAAGGCCATTTTTTGTGCAATATAGCAAAAAAAGACTGTGACAGAAAAATACAGCATTTTATCTTGAATTTTGGAATTGCATCTGTTAATATTACCGTATAATGATTTTAACGTATGTTTATTGATAGAAAGGGATTTCGATGAAGCAAAAACAAAGTGTTATTTTGGAGCGCAGACACAAAATTAAAAGCCTGTTTGCAGAACACCAAATGCTTCAGGTATCTCAAATCAGCAAGCTTTTGGGTGTTTCTGAGCTGACGATCCGGCGGGACTTGGACGCATTGGTACAGGAGGGCTTTATTGAACGGATCCATGGCGGTGGAAAATTGATTTCGGATAGCTATCCAACTGTCCCGGTTTTCAAGGATAAGCACACGCAGGGGCAGTTGCAAAAGCAGGTGATCGCAAGCTACATCTATACCTTAGTCGAGGACGGAGCCACGGTGTTCCTTAATGCCGGCACCACCACATTTGAGATCATCAAAAAGCTGAAGAACAAGCAAGTGGTGATCGTAACCAACAATGCTCTTGCCTGCACAGTGATGGATGACAGTGTTGCTTCCCTCATCTCCACAGGCGGGGAATATAATCAGCACAACCAGTCTTATACGGGTATCATGGCAGCGTCCCTGTTGCAGAAGATGAATGCAAACATCTGTGTCCTGGGAGTCAATGGAATTACCTGCGATGAAGGCGTTACCACTTCAAACTACATGGAAACCATGATCAACGAGGAAATGCTCAAGCGGTGCAAGGGGCTTCGCATTGTGGCTGCGGACGGCTCTAAAATTGGCCGCATCTTCAATTTCGCATCCGCCGCCATCAGCAGTATTGATATGCTTGTTACGGACAGCAGCGCGAATATGCAGGAGCTTGAACGAATCGGTGCGGCCGGGGTCAAAGTTGTCATGGCTGACCGTGTCACCGGCTGAAATCAGGTACCGGATACGACCGGAACTTCCGTTACAAAAAGCAGGGGAAACCGCAAAACAAGCGGTTTCCTCTGCTTTTTGTGTAAGACAACAATCGGAAAATCCTTCGTGCATATTCTCCTATATTGGCTATGCAGGGAATCGTTAAATATTGCAAAATCGGATTTTGGACATCCATTTTCAGGGGAAACGCATGCCCTTGCTATAGTATTTTCCCAGTATGCGGATTCAAGAGGTTTTTTTATCGATGCCGTTGCCGCTCTGCCCACAGTTCAGAATAAAGTGAGTGGTTTTCCGCGCTGGGTTCAAAATGTAAGACTGGTCCATAACAGAGCGGGATTGCCGGAGCCTTTGCACAGACCGCAGCCAATGCTGCCCGAAAAGCGCCAATGGCAGTGGTTTCCGTGCAGGTGCTTACATCCACGCGCATACCGGAAATATCTGCAAGGATATGATTGAATACCGGGAAATTGGTAAGCCCTCCGGCGGATTGAATTCCTCGAATCTCTACACCCAGCGATTGCATATAGCGAATACAATCACAGATATCAAAGCAGATCCCTTCCAACACCGCCCGGGCAAAAGAGCCTCTCGTGTGCTGTAGACCTGCGCCAAAGAACATACCGCGTGCATTGGGGTTTGTTCCGGGGCAACCGCGCCCGGCAAAATCGGAATAACAGATCAGGCCGTTGCACCCCGGGGGCTGTTCTGCCACCTCTTTGTCGATGGCGGTGGTGTCTTTTGTATCTGTTCCGCTGTGGTAAAAATTCCTGTTAAACCATTGATAGATGGTGCCGCTGCCCATGTTGGCAGCTTCCAGCACCCACGGATAAGCTCCATAATATGCGCTTAAGTTTACTTCCATGCCCTCATCCAGTGCGGGAACGGCAACGGGAATGGACAAATAGGAAGCGGAACCGGAGTTTACACTGACGATACCTGCTTCAGGGGCGCCCTGCCCCAGCAAACAGCACTGCTGGTCGCCGCCGGCAGATATTACGGGTACGGCAGGCAACCCAGTCTGCGCCGCAAAATCTTCTGCAAGATTCCCCACAACGGAACCTGGCCGCAGAATGCCGCATAATTTCCACCGATCAATACCAAAGATTGAAAGCAGATCCTCCGACCAATCGAAGCTCCGAATATCCATCAGTGCGCTGCGGCAGGCACAGGAGGCGTCCGTCACCAGCTGCTTGGTCAGGGTATATAGGAGATAGTCATGTATTCCGATCAGTTTATATGCTTTCTCGTAGATGTCCGGATGATTTCGCTTCAGCCACAATATTTTGGGGGCGCTGGAGACCGGAGTCAACCGCATACCGCATGTTAAGTAGATCTGTTGCAGCGTTTCATCCGAGAATTCATTGCAGATCGACGCACACCGCTTGTCATACCACATCAAAATGGGGTACAGGGGTCGAATCTGCGCATCCACAGCTAAAACAGAACTGCGCTGGGAGTCAAGAGAAATCGCCAGCAGCGTGTAACCGTGCAGTTTGATTTCTTCTGCGGTACTGCTGCAAATTGTTATCAGACAGTTTCTGAAGAACAGGGCATCCATGACTGCGGAACCATCCTGATCTACAGCCATGGTGTATGGAATCCGCTTTGCATACAGTATGTTACCGCTCAGATCGAACAGAATGCCGCGCATACTGGAGGAACCGGTGTCAATTACCAAGATCGATTCTTTCAAAGACTGTTCTGCCTCCTTCCCTGATTTTATTTCGATAATACATAATAAATGAGCGGAAATCAACTGCTTAATGCTTCTTTGTTCAATTTTTGTATAGCTATACAAAAAAATGATGCAAATAATGTTTGATTTGCGAATTGAAAACAGAACAGAACAATTAGTATAATCAATAAAAGAAAATAGAACATAAAACGTTCGTAAAATGCTTTTTAGATTGAGGGGGCTTATCCAATCATGATATATACGCTTGGACTATATGAAAAAGCAATGCCCAATGCGTTGGATTTTCGAGAAAAACTGGAATTGACCGCTCGCTGCGGCTTTGACCGGTTGGAAATTTCTGTGGACGAATCGGACGAAAAACTGGCAAGGTTGGATTACAGCGACAAGCAGACAGAGGCCATTGCCCGAGCATCCCGTGCTTCCGGCGTGCCGATTTCTACGATGTGCCTCAGTGGACACAGAAAGTATCCGTTTGGCTCCCATGACCCTGCAATCGTGCGGCGCAGCATGGAGATCATGAAAAAGGCGTTGGCGCTTGGCGCTGCGCTGGGTGTGCGGATTATCCAGCTGGCAGGCTATGATGTCTACTACGAAACGCATGACGATGGAACCGTGCAGCGGTTTTTCGAAAACCTGACGAGAGCCACGGAAATGGCTGCTGCATACGGGATCATTCTTGGCTTTGAAACCATGGAAACGCCGTTCATGGACACCACGCAGAAAGCGATGGAATATGTCCGGTGTGTCAATTCTCCCTATCTTGGGATATACCCGGATATTGGAAACCTGAAAAATGCTGCGGTGGTGTATGGCACAGATGTGGTAGAGGATCTGAAAACAGGGTGCGGACACATATTTGCGGCGCATTTGAAAGAGACAAATCCCGGCATTTACCGGGACATGATGTTCGGAAGCGGCGGACACACGGAATATGAGCGGTGCATCAGGGAGCTTTGTACTCAAGGCGTACGGATGTACACCGGCGAATTCTGGTACAAGGGCAGCGAAACCTACGAAGCGGACATATGCGCCGCGGCGAAGTTCCTGCGGGAAAAAATCAATTCTGCATGTGAGGGATAATTATGTTGGAGGAACTGAAAAGACTGATTTATGAAGCGAACATGGAACTGCCAGCCCATGGGCTTGTGACCTACACCTGGGGCAACGTCAGCGGAATTGACCGGGAAAGCGGCTTCGTGGTCATCAAACCCAGCGGTGTCAGCTATGAACTGCTGAAACCGGAGGATATGGTGGTTGTGAACCTGGACGGCAAAGTTGTGGAAGGAAAGCTGAAGCCCTCATCCGATACCTTGACCCACACGGAGCTTTATAAAGCGTTTCCCCAGATCGGCGGGGTGGTTCATACGCATTCCCCATGGGCTACGTCCTGGGCACAGACCGGTCGGAGCATCCCCTGTTACGGCACCACCCATGCCGATTATTTCTATGGGCAGATACCCTGCGCTCGGAGTTTGACTCCTGCGGAAATTGAAAGTGCCTATGAGCTGAACACCGGAAAGGTCATTGCGGAAACATTTGCAGGCAGGAACAGCGCCTACGTTCCCGGCGTACTTTGTGCAAACCACGGGCCGTTTGCCTGGGGCAAAGATCCGGCAGAGGCGGTTCACAATGCGGTGGTCTTAGAGGAAGTGGCAAAAATGGCTGCCTGGACGGAGCAGATCAACGCGGGAGTTGCCCCCGCGCCTCAGTATATTCAGGACAAGCACTTTTACCGAAAGCACGGTGCCAATGCGTACTACGGACAGTGAGGCGAAAAATATGCAGATAAAAAAGCAGGTTGTGACACACTTGACCAAGTGCTACTCTCTTGCGGAAACGGAATATGCCGGAGAGACTGCTTACCTGGTGGCGTCCGAAAAGCAGTATCCCTGTATCGTTGCCAGCACCGATGGCCGGATCCTGGACAAGGTATGGGACGGGCCGGGCGGCGTTATGACGATGGAGACGCTGGAGGACGGCTCCGGTGCATTCCTTGCAACCCACCGCTTCTATTCTCCCAACGATTCGGCAAGGGCTTCTATCGTTCTGGCGCAGCCGGTCGCGGATAAATGGAGCGTGCGCACGTTATGCAGTCTTCCGTTTGTCCACCGCTTTGGGATCCTTAAGCGGGATGGCAAGCGGTATGTCGTCGCCGCAACGTTGAAATCTGCCCATGCGTTCAAAGACGACTGGACATGTCCCGGCAAAGTCTGGGTCGGTCAGCTTCCGGAAGATCTCAGTGAAATAAGTGAGGAGAACCCGCTGGAGCTGTCACCATTGATCAGCGGACTGTACCGCAACCATGGTTTCTTCAAATATGAAGAAAATGGACATACCGAGTGCCTGATTGGTGCGGATAACGGGATATATAAGGTCACGCCACCCGATGTGGGCGGCGAGTGGCAGTACGAGCAGATTTTCTCCGATCCGGCCAGCGACATGCTGTATGCCGATTTCGACGGTGACGGGGAAAAGGAGTTGCTGGTATTTTCACCGTTCCATGGGGAGACACTGACCGTATATAAGTCCTGCAACGGATGCTTTGAGGCTGTTTACCGGGTCGATCATCCGCTGCCTTTCCTCCATGCGCTTGCCCCCTGCAGGTGGAATGGCAGGGATGCCGCGGTTGTTGGCCATCGAAAAGGTGCGCGTGACCTTCTGATGATTTCCTGCCAGAACGGAGTGTACCGCTGCGATGCGATTGACCACAATGTTGGCTCTGCCAACGTACTGTGCTGTGCCAGGGATGACCAGCTTTGGGTACTCAGTGCCAACCGCGAAATTGATGAAGTGGCAATGTATACGGTCTCTCCTTAAAGAATAATATCGATACTGTTTCGGGTGTCTGGGAATTATGCAATCGGGATATCCTGTTGTGGCTGAGAGTGAAGACGGGGAGTACAGTACGTATTTCCCGTTTTTACGTTGTGCGGCCGTAGGAAAATATCTACCGCTATGCGCGGTAGAAAAAAGTGCCTTCCGCCCGGCTCGCTTGATATTCGGGCATCTGCATAGTATAATGGGATTTCAGAAAAGAGGAGAGGTGCCGGTGCCGCCGTTATCCATTATGATCAAGCCTGCCAGCGGTCTGTGTAATCTGCATTGCAGTTACTGCTTCTATGCCGATGAATCGGCGAACCGGGAGCGGGCATCCTATGGCATTATGTCCGTGGAATCGCTTGAACAGATTATAAAGCGTGTCCTTGCCCATGCCGAGGGAAACTGCACCATTGCCTTTCAGGGAGGCGAACCGACCCTGGCGGGATTGGACTTTTTCCGAAAAGCCATGGAATTGCAGCGGAAGTGGAATATTAACCACGTGAAAATCAGCAATGCCATTCAGACCAACGGAATACTCATTGCCCGGGAATGGGCTTCCTTTTTCCGAGAGTACAATTTCCTTGTGGGTATTTCTTTGGATGGGAATCGCAGGGTGCATGATGCCAATCGGCTGGATGACAATGGGAACGGTTCATTCGACCGGGTGATCAAATCCATGGACCTTTTGAAGGAATATGGCGTGGAATTCAATGTGCTGTCGGTGGTGACCCGCCAGACTGTTTCACAAGTGCGGAATATCTACCAGTTTTTTTCTCGTGCCGGTGCGGAATACCAGCAATATATACCCTGTCTGGATCCGCTGAACCGGCAGCCCGGCGGGGAAAGCTACTCCCTGAACGAAGAATTGTACGAAAAGTTCCTGAAAGAACTTTTTGATTGCTGGTACCCCGATGCCCGGAAAGGAAAGCTGCGCTATATTCGTTATTTTATCGGGTTAATGAACATCATAGCCGGAAACCACCCGGGATCCTGCGAAATGAATGGTGTTTGCAGCCGTCAGTACGTAGTGGAGGCTGACGGAAGCGTATATCCCTGTGATTTTTATATGCTGGATCCTTGGCGGCTGGGAAATCTGACCACGGATTCCTTTGCTCAGCTGGAGCAGCGGCGGAAAGAGCTGGGGTTTATTGAAACCTCTTAGGACTATCCCCAGCAGTGTCACACCTGCAAATGGGCATTTCTATGTCGGGGAGGCTGCCGCCGGGATAGGTTGAAGGGGGAAACGGACGGGTGGGGCCGAACCGATATTGTGCCGCTTTCCGGGGCTTCTTTGAGTATGCTTATCCCAGGCTTGCAGAGTTGGTTCACATGTACAGCAGATAGAAGCGGAAGCGCTCTTATCACGGATGGAAGTTGGACGCTGTCCTGATTTTCCTCCCAACAAACTCTTAATAAACTGAGGCGGGTCATTTAAGCTATTTGGTGACCTGCCTCATGCTTTTTCGCATTTCAAAAAATACGCCGTTTTTTTCTTACATGCTTGACTGTCCGGGGCAAATATTGTATGATAATACCAAACATATGGGCGAAAGGAGAGAGACGCTACGGATACAAATCGCGCAAAGAAGGCTGCGGAATGGTTCTACAGCACCATTTTCCGGGACGAGGCCATTCAGCCGAGGCCCCAGGCGTCTAAGGAGCCGCTGCCTTCGCTTCTCCGGGCTGCCCGCTCCCTGGAAAACGGGATGCCCGCTTACCGGCAATCCCGGGAGTCCATTTTCATCAAGCAGGGAAAACTGCTGGCAGGTTATGAGGACGACTATGTTTACAACCGGCGGGTGACCCATTATTTTCCCACCTACCAGTCCCTGACCAACCCGGAGCTGCGGGGGTATTTCTCCTGGCGGACGAAGCTGCGCCGGGGGAATTTGCAGAAAACGTCCCTGACCTATGCGTTTTTGTATATCTACGAGCTTCTCAACCAAATCGGCGTCGCCGACCCCATGGACGGCTACCGCAAGCTGACGGAGTTCCGGGACGCATACGGCGCGCTGGACGACGGCATTCTCCCATATCTGAACCTGTGGCTGATGGATTACGTGGTCTATTATAATCTGGACGCCGGCCTTCTGGCGGATACGCCACAGGTGCGGTTCAACCGTGGCATCGCCGCGCTGGACAGCATCCAGAGCCGTGGCGACGAAGGAGTCATCCGCGCGGTGAAGCAGCTGTCGCCCAAATGGCTGGAGCGCTCCAAGTTCTACAGGGAGTACCGGGAGGACTGCGACACCGTGATCGTCCGGGTGCTGCGGCGGATGTCGGCGCATTACAATGCCCGGTGCAAAAAGACCATGGTCGAGCAGTATTTTGGAAGCTTTTCCCAGTATCGGGTGATTCTGTTTGACGCGGCGGTCTTTTACGAGCGTCAGGTGGAGGGCAGCCGCCAATACAAGGTGGACGAAAACTATATCTACCGCTGCCGGAACGGCCTGTGGAGCGTGCAGAAGTACAACTGCCTGCCCCATTCCAACGGGAAGCTGGGAGATGTTCTGAAAGCCATCGACGGCGTGATGCGGGAATGCTATGGTTACGGCCGCCCCATTCAGTACAAGCTGGATACCAAGTGGATCCTCAAGATCATTCAGGAGGAAGCCCGAAACCTTCTTACGGAAAAGAAGGCGGCGGAGGAGAAGAAAATCACCATCGACTATTCCCGGCTGGCAAGGATCCGGAGTGACGCCGCCGTCACCCGGGACAGACTGATGGTGGAGGAGGAAGCGGAGGAGGAAGCGCCTCCCGTGCAGACCCCTGCGCCTGCCGAAGAACCGGAGGACACCCCTTTGACCAGGGATGAGTACCGGCTGCTCCAAAGCCTGCTGTATGGCCGGGACTACGGCTGGGTACGGTCTTCCGGGCTGATGCTGTCCGTCCTTGTGGACGGCATCAACGACAAGCTGTACGACACCTTTTCCGATTCGGTTCTGCTGGGAGATGACCCGCCGGAGCTGATCGAAGACTATATTGCGGATTTGAAAGAGATGATTCATCCATGAAAATACCAAAAAGAATTGCCCAGGCGCTGATCAATTCCCTGAAGGGCGGCGTCGTTCCCCGTGTCGGCCTGCCCTACATCACCGTGGGGCGGAAGGACGAAATTGACGCTCTGCTGCGGGATGTGGACATTATCGCCGACGGGGGCGCGTCTTTCCGTTTTATCGTGGGCAAATACGGCAGCGGCAAAAGCTTTCTGCTCCAGACCATCCGGAATTACGTGATGGCGAAGAATTTCGTGGTGGTGGACGCTGACCTCTCCCCGGAGCGCCGCTTGCAGGGCACCCGGGGACAGGGGCTGGCGACCTACAAGGAACTGATCCGCAACATGTCCACCAAGACCAAGCCGGAGGGCGGCGCGCTGCCCCTGATTCTGGATCGGTGGATCAGCAGTGTGCAGCAGGAGGTGATGGACTCCTCCGGCCTCGGGGTGACCGACCCCGGCCTTGCGCCGCTGGTGGAAAAACGGATTTCCGCGGTGATCGGCGCATTGAACGAAATGGTTCACGGTTTCGATTTTGCCAGGCTGCTGACCCTCTACTACAAAGCTCACTGCGCCGGTGACGACGAGACCAAGGCCAAGGTGCTCAAATGGTTCCGGGGCGAGTACGCCACGAAAACCGAAGCCCGTCAGGAACTGGGGGTGACCATCGTCATCACGGACGACGATTGGTACGAATACCTCAAATTGTTCGCCTGTTTTCTCAAGCAGGCGGGCTACGCCGGTATGCTCATCCTCATTGACGAGCTGGTGAACATCTACAAAATTCCCAACGCCATCACCCGGCAATACAACTACGAAAAAATTCTGACCATGTACAACGACGCCATGCAGGGCAAGGCGCAGTATCTGGGCTTCATCCTCTGCGGCACGCCCCAGTGCATGGAAGACCCTCGCCGGGGCGTATACAGCTACGAAGCCCTCCGTTCCCGCCTGGCCGAAGGCCACTTCTCCGGGGAACACAAAGACCTTCTTTCTCCTGTTATCCGCTTGCAGCCTCTGACCTATGAGGAAATGCTGATTCTGACGGAAAAGCTGGCGGATATTCACGCGGGGCTGTACGACTATTCCCAGATCGTGACCCAGCAGGACATGGTGGACTTCATTGAGATCGAATTCGGCCGCATCGGGGCGGACACCCATATCACCCCCCGGGAGGTCATCCGGGACTTTATTGAGGTGCTGGACATCGTCTACCAGAATCCCGGCATCCGTGTGCGGGAGCTTCTGGGTTCCGACCGGTTCCGCTACGCCCAGAACGCAGTGAAAGAGGAACAGACCGACGATTCCCTTGCGGAATTTGAGCTGTAAGGTGGCTTGCTATGCGTGCATTTGACCGATACGCGCCCTTTGTGCAGGAATATATCTACCGGAATCACTGGGAAAATCTGCGCTCCATTCAGGTCGCGGCGGCGGACGCCATTTTCAACACGGACGAAAACGTGCTGCTCACCGCCTCCACGGCCTCCGGCAAGACGGAGGCGGCGTTTTTTCCCATCATCACCCTGTTTTCCGAGGATATGCCCTCCAGCGTGGGCTGCATTTACATCGGTCCACTGAAAGCGCTGATCAACGACCAGTTTTCCCGGCTGAACGACCTGTGCGCCGAGGCGGATATCCCGGTGTGGCACTGGCACGGGGACGTTGCCCAGAGCCATAAGGCAAAACTCATGCGTCACCCCTCCGGCATTCTTCAGATTACGCCGGAATCCTTGGAAGCGCTGCTTCTGCACAAGCACGCGGCCATTGCAAAGCTGTTCGGCGACCTTCGCTTCGTGGTCATTGACGAGGTGCATTCCCTTCTCCGGGGCGACCGGGGCGGGCAGACGCTGTGCTTAATTGAGCGGCTGTCCCGGATTGCGGGGGTCAATCCCCGGCGCATCGGATTGTCCGCAACCATCGGCGACCCGGAGGGAACCGGCGAATTTCTGTCCCTGGGCACGGGGAGGAAAACCGTCATTCCCAAAATCGACGCCAAGGGCAGCAAATGGCGGCTGAGCATGGAGCATTTCTATGTCAAGGACGCCCAGGCTGCGGAGGATAAGCAGATTCCCGACGCTCTGCCCGTGCTGGAAGAAAAAACCGACGACGCCCCCGCCAACGCCGACCCCGGCATCGGGTATATTTTCGAGCATACCCGGGGGAAAAAGTGTCTGGTTTTCGTCAATTCCCGGGAAGAATGCGAAATGGTGACAACAACCCTGCGCCATTACTGCGAGCTGAATCACGAACCCGACCGCTTTCTCGTCCACCACGGCAACCTTTCCGCCTCCTATCGGGAGACGGCGGAGGGCATCATGAAGGACGATTCCCAGTACATGACCACGGTGACCACCGCGACGCTGGAGTTGGGCATTGACATCGGCCGGTTGGAGCGGGCGTTTCAGATTGACGCGCCCTGGACGGTGTCCTCTTTCTTGCAGCGCATGGGGCGCACCGGCCGGCGGGAGCTTCCGCCGGAAATGTGGTTCGTCATCCGGGAGGATGAGCCGGAGGTGCGGGCCATGCTGCCCACCACCATTCCCTGGAAGCTTTTGCAGGGCATTGCCCTGGTGCAGCTGTATCTGGAGGAGCGGTGGGTGGAGCCGCCCCGGCTGGACAGGCTTCCCTTTAGCCTCCTGTATCATCAGACCATGTCCACCCTGGCCTCCTGCGGCGAGCTGTCCCCCCGGGCGCTGGCCGACCGGGTGCTGCGGCTGCACTATTTCCACAGAATCACCCAGGAGGACTACCGGGTGCTGCTCCGGCATCTCATCGCCACAGACCACATTCAGCAGACGGAGCAGGGCGGCCTGATTGTAGGGCTGGCAGGGGAACGGGTCATCAACTCCTTCAAGTTCTACGGCGTGTTCCAGGAAAGCGAGGAATACACCGTCCGCAGCGAGTCCCAGGAGCTGGGGACGATCGTCTCGCCGCCCCCGGTGGGGGAGAAGCTGGCCATTGCGGGGCATGTCTGGCAGGTGCTGGACGTGGACCACAAGCGCCGCCTGATCTACTGCCGGCAGGTGAAGGGCAGCGTCCCCGCCTATTTTGGTCAGTGCCCCGGCGACCTGCACACCAAAATTCTCACAAGAATGCGCCGGGTGCTTCAGGAGGACAGGCAGTACCCCTATCTGATGAAAAATGCGGTGGCGCGGCTGGAGCAGGCGCGCTTCACCGCCGCTCACTCCGGCGCGGCGGACAAGACGCTCATCAACCTGGGGGGCAACATGTGGTGCCTGCTGCCCTGGGTGGGGACGTACACCTTCCTGACCATGGAGCGGTTCCTGAAAATCAAGTGCGCCGACCGCCTCGGCCTGCGGAACTTGGATTCTGCCCGCCCGTTCTTTATCCAGTTCACCATGAAGGCCGACGAAGCCACTTTTTTCCGGGTGCTGGCCGAAGAGATCCGCAAGCCCATCGACCCCATGGAGCTGGTATATCCCAAGGAGCTGCCTCTTTTTGACAAGTACGACGAATATTTGCCGGAGGAGCTGGTGAAAAAGGGCTTTGCTTTGGGCGTTCTGGACGTGGACGGCCTGCGGGAAAAGGTTCTGAGTTGGGAGAAGTGACAAAAAATGCATTTTCCCCGATTTACACTTGCATTTTGGGGAGAGCATAGTATAATTATCAATATCTATATGACGCTTGCAGGAAATGCGGCTTGCCGCAACCGAAGGAGTAACACTCTCAGGTGTCCAGCATGGATGAGGACTGTAAGCCGATAGAACTTTGGAGAAGCTCATTGAATTGAGTGCCGAAGGGGCAAAACGCATTGCGCGTCAATCTCTCAGGCAAAAGGACAAAGGGATTTCCATACCGTCCGTAGGGGAAATATTTGTTTTTTTGGACAGATTGCGCATTTGCGCAGTCTGTCTTTATTTTTTGTTGGCTTTGCGGAGATCACGCAAAACCGGAAAGAGAGGATACGTATGGAGGATTTTTTCACGACACTTGCCGAGATCAATGACAAAATCAACGCCTTTATCTGGGTGAAGATCGGCCTGGTTCTGCTGATTGGCACGGGCATTCTGATGACCTGCTGCACGAAGTGGTTCCAGATCACCCACCTGAAGCATTGGTGGCAGCAGACCATCGGCGGCGTGTTCCGCAGGGACAGCGGCGTTCACGCGAAAACGGATAAGAAGACCATTTCCCAGTTCCAGGCGCTGTGTACCGCCCTTGCCGCCACCATCGGCACCGGCAACATCGCCGGCGTGTCGGCAGCCATCGTCATCGGCGGCCCCGGCGCGGTGTTCTGGATGTGGGTCGCGGCCTTTTTCGGGATGATGACCAATTTCTCCGAAAATGTACTGGGCATCTACTACCGCCGCCGCAACAGCCAGGGCGAGTGGTCGGGAGGTGCGATGTACTACCTGAGAGACGGCCTGGGCGGCAGGAAGCACTGCAAGACCATCGGCAGCGTTCTTGCGGTTCTGTTCTCCATTTTCGCCATTCTGGCCTCCTTCGGCATCGGCAATATGGGGCAGATTAATAAGATCGTGCTGAATATGAAATCCGCGTTCTTCGGCGGCGTGACTGCCACCGTGGGGGGCGTCAGCGTGGTTTCTCTGGGCTGCGGCATTGTGCTGATGATTCTGGCGGCGCTGATCGTCATCGGCGGCCTGCAGCGCATCGCCACCGTCGCAGAGCGGGTCGTTCCCTTCATGGCGGTGCTGTATATCATCGGCGCGCTGGTCGTGTTCTTCATCAATATCGGCAGCGTGGGCGCCATGTTCGCGGCAATCTTCCGCTTTGCCTTCGGCAGCAAGGCCGTGGCGGGCGGCGCGGCGGGCATCGCCATCCAGCAGGCCATTACCCAGGGCTGCAAGCGGGGCGTGTTCTCCAACGAGGCAGGTCTCGGCTCCTCTGTCATGGTGCATTCCTCTTCCAATGTCAAGGAGCCTGTCACCCAGGGCATGTGGGGCATTTTTGAGGTGTTCTTCGACACCTTCGTGGTGTGCACCATGACCGCCATCGTGGTTCTGTCATCCGGCTGCATCGATCTGGAAACCGGCCTTGCCGTGGCGGGGGTGGACGATGCTACCCTGGTTGCCCGGGCTTTCGGCAACGTATTCGGCCCCTTTGGCGAAAAGTTTGTGGCGCTGGCCATGCTGCTGTTCGCCTTTACCACGGTGCTGGGCTGGTCGCAGTACGGCACCAAGGCGGTGGAGTACCTGTTCGGCGAAAAAGCCACGAAAATCTACAAGGTGATCTTCGTGGTGATGATCCTTTCCGGCGCGGTCATGACATCCTCTCTGGCCTGGGACATCTCCGATACCTTCAACGGCCTGATGATGCTGCCCAACCTGATCGGTGTGGTCGTCCTCTGCCCCATGGTCATGAAGATTACGAAGAATTATGTAAACCGTAAGATCAAGGGCATTCCGGAGGAACCGGTACTGTCCCATTTCCCCGACATTCAGGCCGAGGCAGCGGCTTCCCAGACCGACGAGGTCTAAGAAAGCGCTGACGCAATCGTCTGCGGCTGTGAGCGGATCCTTTCCGCTCACAGCTTTTTTCGATTTCGTCAGAGCTTTCCGAAAGGCACGGGGATTGCAAACAGGTGAAAATCTGCTATAATGATGACAAAAGGAGGATATCACTGTGATACTCTGCATTGCATTTGCTCCATGCAAAGCCGGATAGGACAGGGCCGCATGGAGAAGTGACTGTCCTTATGGCTTTGCATTCCGGTGAAATTCAGAATGAAGGAGCAAAGTCATCATGAAACAATATCTATCCGATCTTAAGGAAATGCGCAGCTATCTGCTGCTGTGGTTTACCCAGATGATCTCCGGGCTGGGCAGCGCCATGACCGGCTACGCGCTGGTGGTCTGGTCGTACACACGGGAAGGCTCGGCCCTCCGCACGGCGCTGCTGATGGTGTGTTCCTACGCGCCA
>OGXR01001035.1_pt1 | contig 21578 bp, 21 predicted proteins | sample 1576331 | NCBI WGS metagenome assembly OGXR01 (sample SAMEA3541473, study PRJEB24748) | human gut metagenome | biome: human gut; feature: human-associated habitat; material: faeces | place: China | collected 2012 | reverse complement strand
TTCCATGGGCTACTGATCGCAATCTCAAACAACGTGGAGTGTCTTGGCATTTCTCTGCCGATGATGCTCGTACAAAGCTTAGACGCCTGTATCCTGTATTGCAAGTTTAAATGTTACAGACTACTAGATTATATTCACGACCCAAGCCACGCACCGGATGGAACTCCAGAGCGAAAATATGATTGTATTCACATGGCTGATGTCTACACCTGTAAATACTCTTGCCGTTACACATCTGAAATAATGTACGCTCTTGAAAGATGTATAAGCTTACACGATTTGAGGGATTTTAAGGTGCTCTCATTTGGCTGTGGCCCGTGTACAGACTTGTTTGCAATTGACGCTTTGCGAGAGAATAAAACTCTTATTTATGATAGAATAGAATATCGAGGCGTTGATTATAGTGAGGATGTTTGGCATTGGGTTCATGGAGATATAAAATCCATGCAAACCCTAAAGAGTCGCTTCAAATTCTTTTATAAAGATGCGTGCGAGTTGATTCATGAAATTGCAGAAGGAACTTGGGCACCAAATCTCATTGTATTTCAGTATGTATTTTCTGATATGCAGAAACATTCGTCTCGCACAGATATATACGATTTCATAAATACATTTGCCGAGTATTTCAATTCGAAAGTTGCACCCAATACGTACATTGTTCTCAATGATGTCAACTTAGGGCGTGATTATGGTGGTGGAAGAGAGTACTTTGATTTGCTGCTTAATAAATTAGAAAATGTTATTCATGATAAAGGGCGTTTTCATAATGATCATGGAAAAGGGTATTATGCCAGCGGATATCCCTATGGAAGGGAATTTCCAGAAAACGCTAATCGATTTGATTTGTCTCCTTGGAGAAGCTATTCTCCATTTGATACCTGCGCAAGCGCGCAAATGATAATCAAGAAGGTGGTAAAAGAATGATAATAAGTGCCAGTCGAAGAACGGATATTCCAACATATTATTCTGACTGGCTTTTTAACAGGCTTAAAGAAGAATATGTATTGGTCAGAAACCCGATGAATATCCATCAAATAGGTAGGATTAATCTGTCGCCCGACGTTGTTGATGGAATTGTCTTTTGGACAAAAAATCCAGTACCTATGCTGAACCGTTTGTCGGAACTTGAAAGATATAATTATTACTTTCAGTTCACGTTAACAGCTTATGATAAGGATGTGGAGCCAAATATTCCATCCAAAAACAATATAATAATTCCTGCATTCCAACAATTATCTAAATCATTAGGAAGAGAAAAGGTCATCTGGCGATATGACCCAATCTTCTTCAATGATAGATATACAATGGAATACCACTGCAAATATTTCAGGGTTCTGGCAGCAAAATTGGGAGATTATACGGAAAAATGCACCGTGAGTTTTCTCGACTTCTATCGCAATACGGCAAGAAATACTCAGCCGCTAAAAATCCATCCAGAGTCAAAAGAGCAACAAATAGAACTGATGCAAAGGTTTTCTGAAATCGCAAAAGAGTATGGTTTCTATATAGATACCTGTTCTGAAGCAATCGAACTTGATAGATTTGGAATAACACATGCTCACTGCATTGATAGAGAACGTTTTGAACGGATAGGAAAATGCAAACTTGCTGTAGGAAAAGATCAGAATCAGCGGCCAGAATGCGGTTGTATTGCTAGCATTGATATTGGAACATATAACACATGCAAAAATGGTTGCCTTTATTGTTATGCCAATTATAGCCATAATACAGTCATGCGAAATACTCAAGCGCATAATCCTTTATCCCCTCTTCTTTTCGGAGAGGTTGGCCCTGACGATGTAATAAAGGAACGTAAGATGGTATCACTCAAGGAATGTCAGCTTACATTGTTTGATTCAATGGAATAAGCAATAGCCCTCCCAGCCATCAATCATGGTGGTCAGGAGGGCTTTGCTGTTCCCATACAATTATTCTGCATCTATGTCTAGATAGGATATCAATCTTCCGTATCTCTTGCCGCTTTCTCGGCGGATATAGTTTTTATCTTGCAGCGACTTCATAATGTCCAAGAAGGGAACTGGCTTTCACTTCTAATTGGACTTGCAGCTTCCAGTGCTTCCCGCTTTGCTTTGGTTTCGGCTCGCGCGTAGATTTCTGTTGTTCTCAAATCTGTATGGCCAAGCAGATCGCGGATGTATACAAGATTAACACCAGCCTGGAGCAAATGCTAGGCGGGCTTGACACTACCGCGGGTGGTTGTTGAGCGCTTACGTTATCATTGATACGGCGGAAAAGGAAGCGGCGTTTCACTCTCTTGTGAAAAGGAAGTGAAACGTCGCTTTTCCCCAAATTTTAAAACCAATCTGAAAAGGCTGCTGAATGTCTGTATTCCATGTTGAGCAAGACAAAGGCTGCCTTCATATCAGCCTTTTACCGCTGCACTGGTCGAGATTGCATTTTCAAACTGCCTGCTGAACAGAAGATATAGTACAATCGTGGGTACGCTGGCTATTGTTAAGGAAGCTCCCATTGCGCCGTAATTTGTTGCGAACTTCCCTTGAAAGGCAATCAAGCCAAGCGGTAATGTCTTTAGCTCTTCTTTTGTAATCAATACAAGTGCCATGGTAAACTCGTTCCACGCGGTGATTACCGTATAGATCGACACCATTGCAAAGGCAGGTTTGATTAACGGCAGAACAATCTTAAAAAAGACCGTACAGATATTTGCGCCATCGAGAGCTGCAGACTCTTCAATTTCAGGCTGGAGCCCCCGAAAATATGCGTAGAACACAACGCAACCCATTGGAAGCCCAAATGCAGTGTAGGGAATGATCAAGCTGAGGAGCGTATTGTTCAGGTTTAGTTGAGAAAAGATCTGGCTCAGAGGCAATAGAACGATCTGTACCGGAATGAACATCCCTATGATAACATAGATATATGCCAACCCCTGAAGTTTCCACTTCATCCTGGCGATTGCAAAGGCAAACAAGGAAGAAAAAGCGCATACCAAAAATGTTGTCACAGAGGTTACCACAAGGCTGTTGAGAAAGTACCGTGATATATTGTATCTGCTGATAGCGTCAACATAGTTCTGTATATAGATCCCTTTTGGCAGACCAAACGGGTTTGTGAAAACTTCGTTGGTCGTCTTAAAAGACATCATTATCATCCAGATTATCGGATAAAGGCAGGTTAGTAAGACCGCAATCAAAAATCCGTAAAGGAGTATTTTTTTAATTCGACTCATTTTGCTGCTCCTGTCATCAATATACTTATTGCTCAGTGATATTTTTCCCGGGCAACGGTCTTATTGATAATGACCGTTGCCAACAAACACTCTATGATCAGTATCACGGCAATTGCGCAGCCGTATCCAAACTCATAGCGGCGGAAGGCGGCTTGATACATCATCACGGTCAATGTATAGGCAGACGTTCCGGGGCCGCCTTGCGTCATGATCCACATTTGTTCAAATGCTTTCAGGCCGCTGGTAATTGCGAAAATCAGGCAGACCTTGTAATTTTCGGCTAAAAGCGGAATCGTCACATGGAAATATCGCTTGACTGGTGATGCTCCATCTATTGTGGCTGCCTCAAAAATCTCTGAGGGAATGCTCTTGATGGCAGAGTAAAGAATAATAAAGTGGTATCCCATAAACTGCCAAGCGTTTACAAACGACATTACAAAGATTCCGTGTTTGCCATCATTCAGCCAGTTCTGCCTGTAGTCGTTCCCTATCATTTTTAAGAAACGGTTTATCAGTCCGGCATCGCTGTTAAACATAAAAATCCACATCTGGCACACCACGGTGACCGAGATGACAACAGGGAGAAAGTAGGAGTTTTTGAATAAATTACGGATTTTGGTGTTTCGTATATCGTTTACGATAAAAGCGAGAATGGATCCCAAGCCTATTTGGTAGGTCGTGATTATTGCCATGAAGATCATGCCATTTTTGAGAGAGGTATAAAAAGCATCATCATGGAACAGATCCTTATAATTTTGGAATCCAATGAATGTAGGCTTCAAGAGTCCATTCCAATCATATAAACTCCTTAATATTGTCTGAAGAACCGGAAAAGCCACCACAAACGTAAAAATAAAAAGCGTAGGAAACACAAACGCAGAAATGGCCAGCTTATTTCGGTACATACTGTGCATAATCACATACCTCCATGCCGATAGTATCACAGCCGCTGTCGCTGATAATCGCATTAACATTTTGGCTTTCCAGGGCTGTCAGCCAGTCCTGGAAAGCTAAGAAATGCAATTTACTTGAATTCTCTGTCAATACTCTTTTGCAAATTGTCGATAAACTGTTCTGGTGTACAAACGTTGGACATTAGATTTTGCAGCTGAACCGTCAGCGCGTCAACCATTGTCAGATCCTTCATATCCCACGTGAAATAGGTAAATGTTTCTGCGTCTGACAGAATATCCGCGTAGGCCTTCTGAAGCGAGGTGTAGGGTGTTTCCGGGGTGACCTCCTTCGTAAGCACGGCTTCCAGCTTGCTGCTCTTGAGGATGTTGCCCTCCAGGCAGAGCAAAGCGTACTGCGCCATCCACTCGCCGACGATGTCAGGGTGTTCGGTATTCGCTGCGGCGCAGATGTATACCGTGAGATTTGTTCCGCCGCTCATACGCCCTTTTGTTTTTTCCATAGTTGCCGCGTCGCCCCAGGGGCAGCTTACGACACCCGCATTTTCGCCCAATGCTTCGTATACTTCACTAAGCGCCCAAGTGCCATTCTGGAACATCGCGGTTTCGCCGGCAGCAAACTTCGCAAGTGCGGCATTGTAGTTTGTCGTAAACAGGTCGTTTGTAAATGCCCCCCGCTGCTGCATGTCATACATCGTCTGTGCGCATTTGAGGTAGTAGTCCTCCGCTTTCAGATCTACATATCCGTCAAACACTTTGATGCCGTCCGGATTGTATTTCGTCAGAAGCCCATCATACAAAGACATTACAGGCCAGATCTCGTCGCCCCACAAACCGATCGGAAGAATGCCGTTTTGAGAGAAAACGTCGATTGCCGCAAAAACCTTATCAATATCCGTAGGCGGCTCCAGTCCATATTGGTCAAAGAGGGTTTTGTTGTAGTACAGCAGGCAGGTATCGGCGCCCATTGTCGGGATCTGGTAGATGTGACCATCATCGTTGATCAGATTCTGGTAATAGCTTTCCTTGATCTCGTGCTCCCAATCGTATTCCTGCAGGTACGTCTCAATGGGCATCAGCTTTTCCGCCGCGAGGAGCTCCGCGATGGTAGAGCTCTGGTTGCATTCCACGATATCAGGCAGTTCATTCGATGCCGCCCAAACCTTGATCTGATCGCTTTGAGAATACCACGGAATGATTTCCACTTCAACATTGGGCATGCGCGTTTTCATCTGCTCAATGGCCCATTTCTTGGGAATAACCTGGCTCTTGTCATCTTCATTCATATAGGAATAAAAGCTGATCGTAACCTTCTCCCCGCTCGCCTGCTGGGTCGATCCTTCCGCTGGCTTTTCTGTGGCACTGCATGCAGTAAGAGAAGCCAAAACCGCAATCACTAATAAAATAGCCAAAAATTTTTTCATTGACCTGCCTTCCTTTCTTTGTGCTGAATAATTTCAAACATTAAAACGACTCCAATGACTTCATATTTTTTCTGCCCGCAATCCCTCCACTTACTACAGTTTATTCGGCAAAACAGCCTTGCGCGTCAGTAAAGAAGCCGTCGGCTCAATCGTTCAGGCTGTTGGAATGAGAAAGCGATCCGTCCGGGTACTGCTTTTGAGTCTCGCGTCCGTGACTCAAGGCTGTCAACCGCTTCCTGTTTCAAGGACTCAACTATTTCAATCGATTGAAGAATGGGAATATCCCGCTTTTTATAGATACTTTAAGGCGGAAGATACCATACCCCGCCTTAATGGACAGGCACCTGTTGAACAGATCTCTTAAAACAATGCATAAGTTCAGACTGATTTAAAATGACTGAGAACCGGTTTAAATGTTGAAACTGCGCTCTGGGCTGTGTAAAGCCGCAAGGTGCAGAATATACTCCGGCGCGCCGGGAACGTCGGTTTCGATCATAAAAATGCCGCCGTCGTGCTCACCCACGTTTGGCCCGTCCGAAGCCGTCGCGATAAACATCGTCCTATTCTCGGGCCCGCCAAAAGCAACGCTGAGAGCCCTGTATACCGGGAATGTATAGGACTTGACCGGATGCCAGTCCTGGTCAAAGCAGACGACAGGCTTCCCCCCAATGCAGTCAGCAGACCATAGCCGCCCCGCAGCGTCCATCGCCATTCCGTCAGCCGAAATGCCGGGAGCAATTGATGTCCGCCCGCTCAAGGCTCCGGTGTGTATATCATAGTCATAACAATATATAATCCACTGGGAGCTTTCTGCAAGATACAATTTCTTCAGGTCAGGCGAAAACCGCAGGCCGTTGGGTACGGGACCGATCCTGTCTTCAATACAGGTAAACGTTCCGTCTGTATCGATCATCCAAAAAGAGCCATATTCCCCGGCCTTGCCCGGCCCAAAGTAGTTTTCCGTCAGCATACCGCAATATATGCGTCCCATCGGGTCAACCAGGCAGTCGTTAAATAATCCGCCTTTTTGAAAATCTCTGCAAATTACAGGCGCGGTATATGCCTTCCATGACCATATTTTCCCATTCTCTCCGAAGAGAAGAATCGTGTCCGTATCCGTAAAGGCCATCCCGCCGATAATACCGATATTTAACGGAAACTTTTCATATTCTTCAGGAGGAGAATCAAGTCCTTTTCGGTAAACATTCCCTTTCAGATCGCGCCAATAGAGCTTTTGCTCCCGCCTGTTCCACATTGGTGTTTCTGTAAGTCCGCAATGGCAGTCCGCGAACAGCTTGATTTCAGCGTTGTATTCCATTGGAGTACCTCCTTTTTCATTTTTCATTCATGCGCAAAACCCGAAAAGTACGGTATTTAGATATGGCTGATCCTTGACGCAGCTGAACCTTTTGACCGGGCCGTGTTTTGCTCATGTATTATGAAGGACCGTCATCAAAAAGCATTTATTTATACATGTCCATATAAGGCCCATGTGCGGTAATGAGCTCATCAACCATTGCGCAAATGTCATCTATGTTTAGTTCTGCTGCCGTATGGGGATCCAGCATAGCTGCCTGATAGATCGTCTCTTTCTTTCGGGTACGGGCAGCTTCGATCGTCAGAAGCTGCGGATTGATGTTTGTCATATTCATGGCGGCAAGCTGCACCGGAAGTCTGCCGACGTGGCACGGTGAGATGCCGCTTGCATCCACCAAGCACGGAACCTCAACACACGCGTCCCGGGGGAGATTCTCAATCAAGCCGCAATTTAGTACATTTCCCCCTATTTTATACGGCTTATTTGTAACAATTGCCTCCATTATATAAGAGGCGTATTCACGGGAACGTGTGTGCATAACCGTTTTATTATTCAGAATATTGGCCTTTTCCTCATCCCATCCGCGAATTTGAGCAATGCATCTGCGCGGGTATTCGTCCAGAGGGATCTGGAAGGCGTCGATCATTTCGTGATATCTTGCTTTAATGAAGAATGGATTGTATTCCGCATTGTGTTCGCTGGATTCCGTGCAGTAGTATCCGAAACGATGAATGTACTCATAACGCACCATATCATTGTGCTTTTCGGTTTGGTTTTTCAGAAGCGCCCTTCTTCTTACCTCAGGGTACAGATCGTTTCCTTCCTTATCGCGGAGTTCCAGAAGCCAAGCCATATGGTTGATGCCGGCGATCAATTCTGTGCGGCCCTCAAGTTTATCTTCCATGCCAAGACCCTTTAGAAGTTTCTCAGAACAAACCTGAACGCTGTGGCAAAGGCCTACCGTCCTAACGTTCGTATACCGCTGCATATACCCGGTGAGGATAGCCATCGGATTTGTATAGTTCAGGAAAAGGGCATCAGGGCAGACTTCTTCCATTTCCGCCGCGATTTCTTCAAGAACCGGTATTGTTCGTAACGCCCGCATGATCCCGCCGATTCCAAGTGTGTCGGCGATTGTTTGACGCAGATCGTACTTTTTCGGTATCTCAAAGTCCGTGATCGTGCAGGGGGAATACCCGCCGACCTGAATCGCGTTTACAACGAAGTCGGCAGCGCTGAGAGCTTTTTTTCGTTCACCGACTCCCAGATATGTTTTAATTCTTGCCCGCCCCTGATTTATACTTTTGTTGATTGCATCAAGGATAATTCTTGAATCTTCAAGGCGGCCAGCGTCAATATCGTATAACGCGATTTCTGCATCGCAAAGAGCCGGAGCGCACATACAGTCACCAAGCACATTCCTGGCAAAAATAGTGCTTCCTGCACCAATAAAAGCAATTTTTACCACAATAATTCTCTCTCCTCACAAAACAAATGATCTCGGCCGTAAGCAAGAAATCCAAAAGTGCATCAATACCAATGCTTTTCCGGTCATGACCGAATCCGGAATCCGCTCATGTAATATAGAAGGCAGTTCCCACCCCGGCAAACCGGATCTGCAAAGCGCCAAGCGGGACGGGGCTGGCTGCTATCTGCCGCCAGGAAAACATTCTGCGTTTTGCACAAAAATTTTGGTTATGTTGACTCTTGCTTGTAATTAATATATAATGAGCGTGTAAATATAACTATATATTTTGTTGCAACATAATTTGTTGATTTGTTGCCACTTATGAGAATGAACGCTTTCAAAGAATCCGCGGAATACATTGTGGAGGGACATATAAGTGAAACCGGAGATATTAAAGATATTATATTGTGGGCACGAAGAATGCGCTCAGGGGCACGCTTTCGGGCCAGTCGCAAGAAGCCATTATCTCATTCATTTTGTTTTAAAGGGAAAGGGATATTATCAGGTCGGGGATCACATCTTTACCATCGAAGCAGGAAGTGCGTTTCTAATTAAGCCATATGAAGTGACTTTTTACAAGGCAGATCTTGTAATGCCTTGGGAGTATGTCTGGATCGCCTGCAGCGGGATCGAGGCGGAACGCATTTTTGAAACGATCGGATTGGTTGGCAGCCAGTATGTATGCAAATGGGATAATATGGAGCACGTGAAGGAGTATTTATTCAAAATATTTTATACATATATGGACAACATCCATAACGATGATGAGCTGCTCGGATGGTTTTATCTGATTTTTTCCAAAATGCAAAAAAACACGGCAGAGAGCACACAGCCGGATCTGGATTATTTCGTTAAGGCAGGACGTTATATTCAACACAACTACGGATATGACATTCATATTACAGACATCTCAAATTACATAGGGATCGACCGAACCTATCTTTTTAAAGTTTTCAAGAAGTATATCGGTACCTCGCCGAAAGATTACCTGACCGCGCACCGTGTCAACATTGCAAAAGATCTGCTCGGGCATACAGAGCTGAGCGTTACGGAAATTGCTTTTTCCTGCGGCTTTCGGGATTCTTCAACACTGTGTAAGGTGTTTTCAAAAAACGTTGGGATGACGCCGACAAAGTACAGAAAGAAAATCAAAGAGAAATTCGACTCTGATCGGAAAAATCACTGCATCTGACGGAATGATTTTAAGTTTACCCAGCGGGGAAGCGTGCAGTGAAAACTTGATTTTACCATGAGCAGCAGGGCGCTCTTTTATGGAGAGAAATCCTCGGTCAGACAATTCGGAAACTCGCATTTGCTGCCGCAGCTTATACGCGAAACAACAGAGCGGCCAGCCAGGGAATCGCCACACTGTTGCCCAGGGCTTTGTAACGGGCGGAATCTGATGCCCCTGGGATGTTTGTCCAACCGTCTGGGAAACCCTGCAAGCGCTCGCACTCAAGGGGCGTCAGGCGGCGGATAAGGAGTCCCACTTTGGCAGTCGGTGGATTAACGATACACTTATTTTGGCTGACGTATTGATTGCCGGCCTCTTTCTCATCTCCCCTGCACAGCGCCCCCACCGTTTCTTGATACAGCTCCGCGATTGCATGATGGTCAGTAGCTGTCAAGGTGTATGCAATGTTCTCCTGATAACCGCAGCCGTTGCCGCCGTTCTGTGGCTGACGGTCAATGGCATTGCCAACGATACAGTAAACGGATGTATCCTGCTCCACAAGAGGAACATTGTTTCCTCCAGTGCCATACCGTGCAGACATGGTAGGTGCCACCCTGTGAGGGCCAGTATAGCGAGCATCAATGCCGTGGTTCTCGTAGACCAGCGGCTGGTGTCCATAAAAAGACCGGAGCGCGCACCGGCCAGACCAGCTCTGGCTCCGGCCACTGAGAAATCCTGACAAGGGCTGCCCCCACATATGATATTTACAGGTGGCAGTTCTGCTCCGTTTAGCTTTGTGATGTCCCCGACATGAACCATGTTGGGGAATCGCAGCTTTGTCACCTCGATAGGAAAGGCTTCAATCTCACTTGCCCACACCGGTCGGATGCCATTCCGCACCGCCGCCAAAGGAAAGCCGCCGATCCCATCGAACAGGCTGCCCATGGTTAATTCGTTTGTCTCCTGATTCGGTACACACCTCCAAAAACAAAAAGCCAACCGTGAAAACAGCTGGCATATCGAAAATATGTTTTGACTTCTATGTTACATTTTGGTAGAATAAATATGATTCTTTCGAGAACCGGACGCTGCCATAACACGGTAGGCGGTTATCCCCCTCTTCAGGGGGTGATCCTTCTTTACCTTGGTGCTGCGCGATCTTATATCACTGATGCCAGTTATCCCCCTCTTCAGGGGGTGATCCTTCTTTACCCCCTGTCTTGACTGGAAGGGGGGGTAGATGTGAATGTGGTTACATATGAGGAACTGTTCCAGCTGCTCATGGTTCTCATCACCTTTGCCAGTTTGACCATTACGATCATAAAAAAGAAGTAAACCGCCCCAGCCCCAACTAGTGCGGTTTACTTCATCGCAATACTAGGGGGCTAACCGTCTATCGGCAGCGCCCTTTTCTACGTTCATTATACCACGATTCCGCCATCTGTCAAGGGCTGACTGCCTGATCAATTTCCGTTCCGTCATACAGGTACACCTTGATGTGATCAGCAGATATCACTTTTACCGTATGTACCAGCTGCCGGATCATTTCTTCATCCCACTGCTGCATGTGGTGACTCATTCCGTCTAGTGCCGCTTCCATCGAATGCACATGTGCCTGTACCGTCTGGTCTTTTCGGAGCCGGGCGGCAATTTTTTCGCGTTGTTCTTTCAGCGACGCCATCTCATTGGCAATACTGCCAAACCTTTCCGCGTTCTTCGCCGCGCTGTCAGGCTGTTGGAGCAATATGTTGAATTCCGCTTCCAGCTTCTCAAGTCCCCGGTTGATTTCTCCCAGTGTCATAGTAGAGTCCGGGAGAAGCCCTGTTTCTTCCACTGCCGCTTCCGTGATCTGGCTACAAATTGCCCCTTTGGAATCCATTGCGGAATTGATTGCCGCCATGATTGCCCGCTGCAGCGGTTCCTCGTCCATGGTCGGTGACTGATGGCAGTACTTTGCACCATAGTCCAACCGGCTGACGCAACGCCAAACGATCCTTGTCTTTCCGTTCCGCTTCCATGTACACCTTCGATACAGGGTGCCGCACTCCCCGCACACCAGTCGCTCGGATAGGGCAAACTTACTCGCATAACAGGAACGGCCTGTGGAGGACGTCTTTTTTGATGGACTGGCCGATGCCGATCTCCTGATCTTTTCTGCCTGAACCGCCTGATATATTTCCCTGCTGACGATTGCCGGATGATTATTCTGAATCAGATACATGGGAAGCTGTCCCGTGTTCTTTATAACCTTTTTGTTGATACAGTCCTGTGTAAAGGTCTTCTGCATCAAAACATCACCACAGTACTTTTCATTACCAAGGATGCTCCTGATCTTGGAAATATCCCACTTTGCTCCGCCCGTCGGATTCAGCACCTTCTTCTCTTCCAAGCTCAGCTTGATCATTCTTAAACTGGCTCCCTGCAGATACTGATCAAAGATGCTGCGGACAGCCTCTGCCTGATCTGAATTTACCTGTGGATTTCCTTCGTCATCCAGATAATACCCATAGAGCTTCTTGAAATTAACGGAAGCTTTTCCCTCTTTCATAGCCTGTCTCTTACCCCATCGGACGTTGGCGCTGATGGATTCACTTTCCGACTGGGCAAAGGCACTCATGAAGGTGATAATCAATTCCGTGTCCGTTTCCAGCGTATTGATATTCTCCTTCTCAAAGATGATGCCGATTCCCATACCTTTCAATGCGCGAATGTACTTCAGGCTGTCCAGCGTATTTCTGGCAAACCGGGAGATGGACTTTGTCAGGATCAAGTCGATTTTCTTCTGGCGGCACCTGCGTATCATCCTGTTGAAATCATCCCGGTTTTTGGTGGACGTCCCCGAAATACCCTCATCCGCAAAAATGCCCGCCATTGTCCACTCGGGATTGGTCATGATTTTGTCCGTGTAATAAGTACATTGCGCTTCATAGCTGGACTGCTGCTCTTCCTCCGCTGTGGATACCCGGCAGTAAGCTGCCACCCGCAGCTGCCGCATGACTTCCTGCTGATCCATCTGCGGCTTTGCCGGTATAATAGTTACTGTCCTGCGAGTATCATCCATTTTGCTCACCCCTTTCCACGATCTGGTCGTTTTTCAGTCTGATCTTTACATTTCCATTGCCATCCACCAGAACAGCAGATATGCTCATTGCGATAAGATTGGCATCCATCTCTGAACTTGGCACTTCCCCTTGAAACAGTCTTCGCAGCCGCTGGGTTTCGTACTCTCTGGGATCAATGTCCGCATACATTTCTGCGGCAATTTCCTGCAGCACCTCGCGGGCGCGGTTTTCATCCACCGGAAGTTGACCGATAAGCCCCTCCAGCTCGGATTTCAGCACATCCAGCCTCTGGGAGTGCGCACGGTGTATTTGTGGTGTTACAATTCGCTCTGGATCCTGGGTAAGGCAATTCAGCAGATGCAACACCTCGTGCTCGATATGGGGTGTAATCCGGAATCCGCACTTTCTTCTCAGCATGGTCCGTGCTTCCGTCTTCTGCACAGCAGGAGCTTTTTTCTTTCGTTTTTCCTCTGTGTTCAAGAAAACCGAGGCGTCCACCAAAACTGGGAAACCGCGTTCCCCCAGATATCTGGTATCCGCCAGGATCCTTGCAATCATGTTCTTATTCCATGGTTTATTGAGATCATACCGTACTGCGGTATCATTCATAAAATTCGCCAGTTCCTGAACACTGACTCCCATATTGTATCTGGAAAACAGGTGGGTGACCCAATGGCTTTCTGCAGTGTCAACAGCGATTCTCCCTGATTCCATTTTGTAGCCAAATGGCAGTTTCCGTTTCGTACCCATCACCTCACCGTCCTTTCTATGGATTCCGTCAGCTCCAGCCCGTTTTTCAGCCAGAAGTGGACTTGCGTATTACTTTGTACGGTGATTCTGTCAATCATCTCGCAGAACAGTTCCTCATCGAAAGCATCCAGAATCTCCGGCCCTGCCAGCAGTGTTTCCTGTAACTGCTGCGTTTGATCGATGACCTGATCGTGCTCCAAATTAGCCTTCACATAATAGCCGTCTGTCTTATTCAGCATAATGAACTGCACCTTGGAGAAAACCCCCTTGCCGTCGGAGAACAGCTTCGTCAGTTCCAGACCATAGGTGAAGACCTTGGCGTCATCCTTCAGGGTATCATAGGAATTCTGGGAGGTGCGTTTCCATGTCAGCACCACCTCGTTGGGGTTGCCGTTGTCGCCGTAGACCACATCGGCGCTGCTGTTCACGGTTGCGGCATAGGTGATCCGCAGGGTGCAATCCGAATAGCCGGAGTTGACCATGGATGCGTCGGAATACACCGCCGTGTTCATTTCCTTCAGGCCGTCCGCCGTCATTGCAATGGTCATTTGGGATTCCCCGGTATCCACATTGCTATAGGTGACGGTGAACTTGCCGTCTGTTTCCGCCCATTTGGCAACGGGATCGGTGCATGCCGCGTCCGTAAAGAATTCCAGCACCACATCGTGTTTGTTGTAGGTGATGCCCCTGCTCAGGGTATCGGCGAAAGTGTAGCAGGTCAGATAGGTAGATGCGGAGGTGATGCTGGGCAGGGTGCTGACGATCTGGTAATCCACCACATCGCCGTCAGAGGCCGTACCGGTGTGGGCATAGCCGTCGGTGATGTCGTTGGTGCCGTTATGCTTGCCGGTATCGTCTTTGCACTCCCGCAGGGTCTTGTCCAGCGTCGGATTACCGGTCAGATTCTTTGGGTACACAGTCACATCATAAATCCAGCTGCCGCCGCTGGACGTCATGGGCAGGCAGACAAAGAAGGGATTGCAGGTACTGGTGACCATTTCCGGCACTTTAGTTTCCACCACCAGATACAGTCCCAGCTCCAGATTCTCGGCCTTGGTTTTGCCGTTAGTATCGGTCAAGGGCATGGCAGTGCCGCTCTCAGTGACGTAGGCTTCCAGAGCGTTCTTCACTGTGGTGGCATTGGCTTTCAGTGCGGTACTCAGGGCAGAGATAAGGGTGTCAGACTGATAGTAGTAATTGGAATCGTCCAGCTGGTCGGAACCATCCGCCTTCTCATAACGCTTGGCGCCATTTCCCAGTCCCAGTGCGTTCAGGAGGTCTGCTCCCGTAGTTTTGCTGATGCCGTAGAGGGTCTCCACATGGTCAGAGTCCGCGCCATCCGCCGCAGACCCCGTAAGCTGAACAACATCTGCGACCCGGAGATAAGTAAACTCCACATCCTTCAGGGCATAGCTGGTGAGGGTATCATTCACGTTCTGGTCATAGACGCCGGTGGACACGTAGCTGGAATCCCACGCGCCATCCTTCTTGGCGTTGGTCAGATCCACCTTGTAGATGGTCAGGGAGCCTTTGGCGGCGGTATCGGCGCCGGTATCTTCCGGCTCAGCGGCGGAAACGCCGGTGGGGAAGCAAAGAAGCAGCGTCAGGGAGAGAATCAGGGCGATTACTTTGGTAAACTTTTTCATTAGAAGCATTTCCTTTCATAATATAAGTAAATTTATGCCATGACGTATCCACAGGCAGCGGCCTGTCCCTTGCTCTATAGGGCGGGTTCATAGGGCTATTTCCGCTTCTTTACCAGTCGAATCAGGATGAACAGCAGAACGACGCCGGTTCCGACCTGTATGGCGGTATAGCCTGTAGAGCCGGTCATGGGCAGTTCAAATACGGGAACATTCACCACGGTCAGCCGGATGAAATTCCCGTCATCCTTCCGGATGCTCCCCTCATAGACAGGTTCCGTCAGAAGCTGATACCCCTTGGGCGCTTTCGTTTCCGTCACGCGGTAGAGACTGCCGGAGTATAAGCCGGTGAACCGCACCTCACCGTCCGCTCCGCTGGTGAGCTTTCCGTCCGTAAGCCCTTCCGCAGTGCAGGTTCCCTCCGTGACATCCGGAGAATCCGTATAGGTCACCGTCTGCCACTGCCGGCCGTCCTTTGACCATTCCAGCAGAAACTCCGCCCCGGCAAGCGACTCCCCGTGGGTATCCGTCTTCTGAATCCGGATCTCTCCGGGCTTCATGCGGTTGGTGAAGGTCACCTCCGCCGTCTGGCCTGCCGAGATCGTTACGGTTTGGGGGTTGGGCGCGTCACAGGTGTAGGGGCTGTCCTCCGGGATGATCTCCTTGATGGTGTAGGTTCCGGGGAGAAGATGGTCGGTAAAAACAGTACCATCTTCCCCGGTAGTGAAGGCTCCCACCAGCTTATGATTGCTGTCATAGACTTCAAATTTCCAACCAGCAGTGCTGCCGCCATCCGGCATAGTCTTTATGATCTTTACGCCGCCGGTATTCCGCTTGTTTGTAAAGCTGACCGTCGCCGCCGCACCAGCAGCTACCGTCACCTTCTGCGGATTTGCACCGGAACAGTAATACATCTCACCGATAGCGCTGTCCGTATGTCCCAGTTCCTCGACGTAGTAAGTCCCCGCCGACAGACCGGCAGCGGAAATCTTGCCGCCGCTATCGGTGGTATGAGGGCCGGATACCAGTTTCGTACAGGCGGCATCCGAATAGATACCGAATTTCCAGCCGGAGAGGTTCTTTCCATCCTCGGTGGTTTTGGTCAGGCGGATACTTCCCGGCCGTGGGGCGGCTTTCAGCTTGAAGTAGGCATTGAGGCTGCCTGCGGACGCAGTGTCCAGAGACACCGTTGTCTGGTAGCTGGAACCGGACATATACCAGATTCGGTATGTGGAGTCGGACGCGGAAGGCAGATTCCGGGCTGCCTCATATACCGTGGACTCGGAGATATCCCCGGTCTGGGTGATATACAGCGTATTCCCGCTCTTGTAAAATTCCGCACCATTCCCATCCGGGAAAGAGAAGTTGGACAGAACGCCGTTGCTGTCCGTCACTGAGGTTTCCTCCCCTGTCAGGGTGATGGTGGGCGCGCTGCTGACAGAAGCGCCGGTAAAGCTGGGTATCTTCTTCGCCGCCTGAATTGCGTCTACCAAAGCGTTATACTTGGGCGCAAAATACGGCACGCTGGCTTCCCCCGCGTTGTAGAAGATATCCCCGGAGGTGCCGCACGAATTCACGGAATTGCTTTGGAATGTGGCAGGGTCGCGCAGACCGCAGACAATCTCATAAATAAGGAACTGGGTAGCGATCCGCAGGGGGACATTGGGGTTGCTGTCTTTTTTCGTGGTGGTCACGCTGACAGAGTGATCCCACATCTGGTCACTGTACAGGAGAATCAGGCTAATGGCCTCCCGGTAGTCTTCCGGCATGGCGTACCACACATTGCTGCCCGCGGTACTGCCGCTGCCATCCAGAGTCACACCCCGGTCAACGGAGTTTCCGGAGGTGCTTGCGCCGTAGCTGCGCCATGGTTCAATGCAGTACAGCGGTTCGTCCGGATAGGCAACACCGCCATACCGAGCGAAATGCCAGCCCAGGTTTTTGATATAGGCTGTCCGGGCAGCGCCGGTGCCATTGGGTTTGTATTCGCAGGAAACCTGTGACTTCAGGACGGTGGTGTAATTGCCATTGTCCGCGTAGTCAAACAGCAGGATGCTTTTCTGGGTACTGCCGACAGACAGTACCGCATAATCGTCCTGCGGGTTTATGATGTCTGGCGGTTCTGTAGGCTCCGTGGGTTCAGTAGGGTCAATACTATCTGTTCCCTCGGAGATTACTTCCCCCGACTGAATGCTGTCCACGCCCGATTCCACGGCGTAGGCAGTGGGGATGATGCCGATGAGAAGCATCACCGCGAGGAGAATTGAGAAACAGCGTTTCAGGTTTACTATCATTGGGTCTTCCTTTCCATAAAAAATAGCCCCTGCTTTCGCAGAGGCAAGTTACCAACGTCTGGCTACATTCCACCCATTTCCATGGGAAGCATCCCGTCGTCACAGTCATTCACCCAGTCCGGGTACTGAGGCTCGGGATATGGAGGCTGGGGATAATACTCCCGCTGGTGCTGGACTTCCTGTAAAATCCCCTGTTCCTCATAGCTCCGCTTTGGTGTGTAGTTGGGGTCGATCTGCTGCTGGTATGCCTGCAAAACCGTCTCCTGCAGTTCCAGCTTCGCGGAGTTGGTCAGGGCGAAAAACAGATTGCTGTACTTCTTCTGCCCGTCCTTCCCGGAATAAGTTTCCTGAGGCATAGAGACGAACAATCCTTTCTTTCCGTCCATGATTTTCAGGTTCTTGACCACAAACATCCCATCCAGGGAGACGGAGGCAATTGCTTTCACATTGCCGGAATTCACCATCCGGTCGATTTTTGCTTTGATCTTCATGTCGCACCTCAGAAACAGTAGAATGTCATACCCATGTCCGCCTGAACTTCCCGCTGAGAAATCTGCTGGGGTTCCGCGTACATTTGCAGATACCGATTGACCTCCGCATCTGTCAGCGAGCGGAAGTTCTCCCCCGCGTCGCCAATGACGAAAAATGGCCCCGCAATGATGGAACCGCCGTCCAACCGGCGGTTGCCCTCCATACCCAGCAGCTTAGCTTCATCGTTTGCTACAATGAGGGTTCCGTCACGGTGGCAATAAATGCATTCGATCAGCCCGCCAACTTCCGCCTGCAGGTCTTCCAGTCTTGTGCCGATCTTCTTCTCCACAGCAGGCTTTCCCGGTTCCACATACACGACCCGGTATTGATTCATTCAAGCTCCCCCCTCTTAGGGTTATCATGGCTCTGCGCCCAGAGGACGGAAAGATGCACCAGCGCGCTGTAACGCTGCTTTTCATCCAGACTGTCCAGAAATGCCGTAATGGAAGCATCCCGTCCAGCGCCGGGGTTCTTCTCTTTCCTGCAGGTACTCTCCCGCCGCACCAGTACACCATCATCCTCCACAAGTTGGAAGGACACCACATCATCCGGCTGAAAGCCAGCCTTCCGTCGGATTGCCGATGGAATGGTGATCCTGGCTTCCCTGCCAATGATCCGGAAAATCTTCATTCCCGGCACCCCTCACAGCAGCAGTTGCAGGAATAGTACCGGCTGCCGCCGCATGCCTCCTCGTCCACCGCCTGAATGATGATACGTCCCCGGGATACACGCATTTGGACAGTGGAACAGGGGTCAATCCCCACTTCCTCCAGCATGTCCGCCGGAATGGCCATAAGGACGGTTTCTACAAATTCGTTGTTCGGTTTTTGCATGGTATAATTCGCTCCTTCAAAATTTGTTCTACCGGGATGGTCTCTCCCAGCAGTTCATTCAGGGACATCTGTAGGGGAACCTCCCGCTCCCGTTCCAGAAGATCATAGTTGCCGATGAGCAGCTCCCCAAACTGCTTACCGGGGGCATACTTCTGCACCATGGGGTGGATGCGCTTGAAGTCCAGGATCTGATAGTCCCTGAACAGATACCGGATTTCCTGACAGTCCACCTGAGAAACCAGCCACTTGCCCTTGCATTTTGCCAGCATATCCCGGAGCAGGACATGGTGATCCCAGCCGAACTCCGCGTCATAGACATACTCGCTGTCATAATATGGCGGGTCGCCGTAGAAGAAACTGTCCTCCCGGTCGTAGTGAGGGATAAGCACCTCAAAGCTCTGCTGCTCGATGATGACGTTTTCCAACCGCCGGGACATCTCCAAAATCTGCGTAAACAGGGTGCGCACGCTGAAGGGCTGACAGGCGAAGCTCCGTCCGGAACTGGAATAGCTGTTGCGCACACGCATCAGGTAAGCAGCCGCCTGCCGGACATCCCGGTAGTCCGAGCGCTTCCGGAGGGATGTTTTCAGCTTCTCTGCTTCTTCCGTCAGAGAGGCTGGTGTCGTTCTGTCAATGATCTCCAGCTGATCCGCCAAATGGATGTTTGGTTCATTGCCGCCGTCGTGGAAGTGGAGCCAGCTGGAAAACTCCTCCCTTGAATTCAGGGGCAGCAAGTCCAATTCCAACAACAGCTCTGCCGGACGGTTCTTCACTACCCGGAAGAAATTCACCAGTTCCCCCTCGATATCATTGTAGACCTCAAATTTGCTGGGTTCCTTTCCCAGCAGCACAGCGCCGCTGCCGCCGAAGATTTCAATATAGCGTCCGAATTCCCTGGGGAACACGGACAGGATGATCGGCAGCAGGTTTGTCTTGTTTCCAATGCGGGTTATGGGTGTTCTGATAGGTCATCTCACGCTCCATTCATAATAGAAAAGGCCGGTACAGCGCCTGCGGTCAGGCTGCTGTATCGGCCGTTGGGTTTGGTTTTCTTCCTGTATTCAGGGCACCTGTCCTTCAATTTGCGTTGCTCTTTCAGATTCATCACCCCCTTCATGGTTTTGAAGCATCGCACCTTGATAGCAAGGTTTTAGAAAAAGTCAAGTCTTGTTCTTTCACTTATTTCATGGTATCATCTCAACCGGTGCGCACAGCAAAAGGAGATACTTACAATGGGTACTACAGCCATTTCTCACACAATGCAGGAGCTTCTGCAGCGACAGGAAGCATTTTTCCGCCGCATTCCCGGCATCAGCGCCCTGCGCCATGCCGCGCCTGAAAGCATTCCCGAACTGGAAGCCAAATACCCGGACGCTGCCTTTGCCCTGATGATCTCTGACAACCTTTTTGTCGGTGACCAGGAGCTTAATGAAATCCACCAAAAGGCATACACTGCCATTCTCCGCGGCGAGTCAATTTCTGGAGTTCGCTTCCGATATGACTATGATACGGAATCCTACCTGAGAAGGCATATGTGGGACTGATATCTTCTGCAGAAGCAAAAAAGCCGTTATGGTTTCCTCTCGGATTCCATAACGGCCTTAATTCATTTCCATGGACAGTTCTTCAGCCTGCTCTTTGGATGTGATATTCACATAATCCCCAATAATGCTCAGGGCAGAATCATAGCTCTGGCATTGAAAGATCCCACTGCGCATTTCCTCCGCCTGTTCCTGCATTCCATTCTCCCGGAGTGCCTCTGAGGCAATTCCCATAATATGGAATATGTTGCCGTCCTCACCTATGAGCGGGCAGTCTGGCTTGATGCGCTCGGGAGCGGTTTTCTGCTCCTGAATAAAACCGCCCAGTCGGTTCGGTACATAGTCAGACAACCATGTTCCGCCGAAGGTGGAATAGGATGCCAGCCGCCATGCGGCAAGCCTTCCCACATCCAGTTCCATATCCTCTTTGAAGGGGAACAGCATACAGGTCAGCCCGTCATGCCGGAAGGTATAAGCTTCTTCGAAGCCAGCGCCCTTTTTGAGAATGCCTTCCTGAGCGAGAATCTCATTTATGCCATCCACCCATTCCTGCGGGTCGCCGCCGCAGCCTTGAAGGACAAGTCCCTCCTGGTCCTCCATACGACGGAGCTGCTCCGTTGAAATCAGCCATATGCTCACAGCTCCATCTCCCCCATTTTCATTCCCTGCTCCTGAATTATTTCCTGCTGGGTCAGTTTGCGGAATCTGTCTTCACCGGGAATGAGAGAAAGGCAGCGCCCATTGTCCCAGGCAACAGCGAGGGTGCCAGCATCATCCACATACCTCACGGTTCCTCTTGTTCCAGATTCCACTGGGGAATATGGATCATCCATGTTGTTCAGCATAACACGTGTGCCGGGTGGATAGTTCTTTCGAATAAACTCCACCTGCTCACGGCTGGGAAATGGCATATTCATTTGCTTTTTTCCTCCCTATCAGATAATTTCATTACTCGTGTACGCATACACTCGCCGTCCCCGCCTTGGCACAAAAAACCATGGCTTGGGAACGGACACCCTTCACACAAGGGAGTTTCCGTGCATACAGGCTTTTCTGCGAAACCGGGAGGGCCAGTATGAGAATGGCAGCTTCCGCAATTGCTCCACAATCCACGCAATAATTTCTTCTCTAGGCTCCGTTCCTTGCCTACAGTCGGGATTCACGACCTTTGCACTACTGGCAACAAGTGCCTTGATGTACAATGCTTTCAGCCGTTCAAGCGGTATGTCATCCAGCAGCTTCATGAGTTCCGTTTTTAGTATCTCGCGATCATCCATTGTTCTTTCCTCCTGATATTTCTTGACTTGTGGCGGGGTGTGGGGTATAATATTCACAACCCCGCCGGGGTGATTAAGGCTTCTTGTGCTGATGCTTTCCAGGGCTTGCACAAGGGGCTTTTCTTATGCAAGGGTAAACCTCCG
>OGXR01001010.1_pt1 | contig 21866 bp, 18 predicted proteins | sample 1576331 | NCBI WGS metagenome assembly OGXR01 (sample SAMEA3541473, study PRJEB24748) | human gut metagenome | biome: human gut; feature: human-associated habitat; material: faeces | place: China | collected 2012 | reverse complement strand
TCCAGGTCCTCCACACAGTGGTGCGGCAGATAGGGCGTTTCCATAACAGTAAGCACCTGCGTTACCGTAATCTCATCCGCAGGGCGCAGAAGCTCAAAGCCTCCCCCCATCCCCTTGACGCTGCGGACAAACCCCTCTCTGGCCAGTTTTGCCGCAATCCGCTCCAGCATTTTTTCCGAAATACCCTCCAGCTCCGAAACCGCGGAAGTGGTAATCCTTTCGGGCGCCCTCTCAGCGACCCGCGACAAAAAGCGCAGCGCATAACGGGTGTTGGTCGATATTTTCATCCGGTCACTCCCTCCGCCCAGTGATGGGGGCGCGGTGTTTTCGAGGTTATAATCACCCCAAATTGATATGTTTATTATATTATACCATTTTGGCGGGATTTGTCAATCTTCTTTTCCTTGGGCCGCTGCTGGAAATTGCTCCTGAAATATGCTATACTGCATGTAAAAATCCGTATCATGCGTATCCGGAAACCCTTCGGGTCTGCCCCGGAGCCGCCTCCGATCAATGTGGCGGAGATTTATACGGTGGAAAATGTTTGAAGCTGCAAGGAGGTTCCTATGACGCCTAAGGAAGAATTTATAGCACTATATCAGGCACACATTACCCGCCCCGGCGCGGACAAACTGCTGGCCTTTTTGGAAAAAAGTGATTTTTTCCTTGCTCCCGCTTCGACCCGTTTCCATCTTGCCTGCCGCGGCGGGCTGCTGGAGCACAGCCTCAACGTCGGAAGACTGATGCTGCGCTATTCCGACGAGGCGCCCGAAAGCCTCGCAATCTGCGGGCTGCTGCATGACCTCTGCAAGACGAATTACTACAAGGAAAGCACCCGCAACGTAAAAAACGAGGCCACCGGGCAGTGGGAAAAGCAGCCGTTTTTTCAGGTTGAGGACAGCTTTCCTTACGGTCATGGGGAAAAATCCGTCTACATGATTGAGCAGTTTTTCCGACTCAGAGCCCCCGAAGCCATGGCAATCCGCTGGCATATGGGTGGTTTTGACGACGCTGTCAAGGGAGGAAGTTTTTCTATTTCCAAGGCTTATGAACGCTATCCCCTCGCCGTCAAGCTGCACCTCTGCGACATCGAGGCGACCTACCTGATTGAGGCACGCCAATCCAGCGCACAGTAAAACAGTGGGCATGAAGGGCTGTAATTTTGACAGGCTGCTGGCGAAGCGGCCTGTTTTTTTCATCTTGATTTCTGTTCTTCGCACCATGACTTATGGTCATGCCGCTATTCTGTCTATTCATATGACTTTTTGCGGCAAGTCCAGTATAATTGGATCAAAGGATTCGCTGCACATAAAAGAACAAGGAGGAAAGGAAATGCGATATCAGCGTATGACAGCCACAGGCTTGAGTGTTTCGAGACTATGCCTCGGTACAATGAACTTCGGGGGACAGGTCGGTCGCGAGGATGGAATCCACATGGTACATACCGCGCTCGATTCCGGCGTCAACTTAATCTGCCGCTCTCCAGCTTTTTGGCGGCCGTCCGGCTTGTCCAGACGGTCCAGCACATGGATTTTTATCGCTTTTGCACATTTAGGCGATCGCCTGCCTTGCAAAGAGGCTGATGGAACGAGTCAGTATCCCAATCACAATGATCTGCGTAGGAATCAGCACCATGCACTGTACACTGCGCACAATCAACAGTTTTTCGAATGGAGAGCCATACAGCAGTGAAATCCAGAGCGTATTAAGCACCAAACTGCAGCAAAGCTGGGTAACCGCCACCGCGCAGATCACGCGCGGTATGGTCCGCTTTTTGGGCAGCAGCAAACCAAAAGACACTCCATTAAGAAACGCGGTGAGGGTGAATCCGGGAAAATATGCGCCGATCGGAAACAACAGTGCGCCAATCAAATCGCCCACCGCGCCAACCGTTCCGCCTGCCAGAGGGCCATACAATATGGCCGCCAGTACCAGCGGTACAAAAGCAAGGCCAATCTTAATATTCCATGCCGAAATGGAGCAAAAACGGGAAAGCACAATCTCAACAGCGGTGAGCAGTCCGAGCGTAACAATCATCCGGGACCCCATTTTCTTCTCTTTCATGATACCATCTCTCCCTATCTGTGTTGCCACAAAGGAGAAACCATTTCCCCTGTGACAGCGGATGCGGGTACAGCAACGCGCAGCTCTCTGCGGCTCCTTCGTCCGGCAGCAACTCCCATCCGCCGGCACTTGACGTGCTGCTCCTACTCTGTCAAATTTTTACTTCTGTTCTTCAGCGGGCGGCGCGGCGCTTTTCCGCATTTTGCGGCACTTTTGGAGGATTCCTGTATCTACCGCCGGGATAGCACCGCCAAACTTCGGCGGTGCCTTATATTTTTAGCACTCCCCGCGATAAGCGCGCCAGATCAATGCGGCGAAGGCGCAGCCTCCGATTACATTGCCCGCCGTCACTGGAATAAGATTATGCATCAAAAAATTCATCCAGTTCAGTGCTGTGAGATCAACGCCGCTCTCGAGGGCACACGCAGCCCATTCCGGCACCATCTTTGCAAAAAGTCCTGCGGGAACATAATACATATTCGCCACACAGTGTTCAAAGCCGCCCATCACAAAAAATGCAACCGGGAGATATCCGCCGATTGCCCGTCCGGCGATTGTTTTGCCGCACAGCGCGCACATCACCCCCGCACAAACCAGAAGATTGCATAAAATGCCAAGCAGCAGCGCACGATCCGGATTCATTACACATTTCACCGATGCAGTGCGTATGACCGCAGCCGCCAGCGCCCCGTCTGAAAGGGAAAGATGCCCGACGTATACACAAGCCGCGGCCAATGCCGCCGCGCCGATAAAGTTGCCGCAATAAACAACCCCGAGATTGCGCAGCATTCCCATGAGGGAAGCCTTTTTTTCCAACACCGAGACGGCAATAAGGCAGTTTCCTGTGAACAGTTCCGCCCCGGTAAGGATGACGATAATCAGCCCAAAGGGAAAAAGCAGTCCGCTTACGATACGCGCCGCTGCGGCATTATCAAGCGCGCAGGTCACCGTGCCGGATACCACACCGCCCATCCCAATCAAAAAGCCCGCCAAAATCGAAAGCAGCAGCAGTTTTTCAAGCGGATACGCGGTCTTTTTTCGGCCGGTCCCGCTATATTCCGAGAGAAATTGTACAGCGTTCAGCATAGCGTCTTCTCCGCCGCCTCGATCACATGCTTCGCCAGCACCGTCGCCGTGACCGACCCGACTCCCGCAGGGACCGGGGTAATCGCCTCCACAATCGGAGCCACCCGGTCGAACTGTACGTCGCCGCACAGCTTGCCTTCGCTGTTCACATGGATGCCGACATCCACCACAATCTGTCCGGGATGCACAAACCGCTCGTCCAGCATACCCGCTTTGCCTGCTGCAACGACAAGGATCTCTGCGTTCTGACAGGCCGCGGGCGTGTCGGCAGTTTTGGTGTGGCACATGGTAACGGTGGCATCCCGGCTCTGGAGCATCATCGAAACCGGCTTGCCGATCACGAGGCTGCGCCCGATCACTGTCACCCGCTTTCCGCGCAGCCCCACGCCGTAATGGTCCAGCAGCTCGATGCAGGCTTGCGCCGTGCAGGGCGGATAGCCCGCGCCATGGCCGGTAAAGGCGCTGCTCAGCGAGGAGGCTGTCATGCAGTCAACATCCTTTTCTGGTGCGAGCAGCTCACATGCGGCAGCCTCATCCTCACGGTTCGGCAGCGGACGAAACATCAGGCATCCATGAATGCCCGAGTTCCGGTTGATTTCGGTGATTACCGCGAGCAGCTCCTGACGTGTGCAGGCGGCGGGCAGGCAAAACTGTCTCACATTGATTCCTGTTTTGTCACAGCGCTTTATCGCGCCGATTTCATAAGAAATATCATCGGGTCTTTCCCCCACCCGTACAATAGCCAGCACAGGGGTGATTCCCCGTTCACGCAGAGCCATGGACCGGCGCATCAGCGCCTCGCTCAGCGCCGCGGCGACCGGTGCACCTCTTAAAATTGTTGCCATACCCGCTGCCTCACTTTCTGATTTGGTCGGTCACGCACTGTGCAATTTTTTCCGCACGAGGCAGATACTCCCGCAGCAGTGTGTCCACCGTTTCTTCCATCTGCACCGCAGCGTCCCGATCGCTGAGCGAAGCGGTGTTGACATACACGTTGAGCGCCGCGCTTTCCATGGCTGCTCCACAAAGCAGCGCGCCGCACCCGACATCGGAAACCAGCATTCGGCTTCCCTTTTGCAGCATTGTCTCAAGCAGCTCTATTGACTGTGCACAGCAGCGCACCATCTCCATGGGGGCCTGACAGGCATTCAGTGCAGCAGCCTCCAGCACTGTTTCCCGGGCGGGGTCCCCTTTGGGGATGGCGTATCCTGCCGCCAACGGCGCAAATGCCTGTGCATCGGCATCCACCAGTGCGAGCATCCGCTGCTGCAAATCGCCGCACTGCCTCAGCAGAAAAGCGATATCGTCCTGTACACTGGCGTATTTTTTCTTTCCGCTCGTAAAGTTGCCCACCATGCCGCATAATGCCGTGCCAAGCGCCGCTGTAAGCGCTGCCGCACCCCCGCCTCCCGGCACCGGCTGTTTAGAGGCCAGTGCAGCAGTAAAATCCGCACAGCTTTGATCGATCATCTTCTTTTCCATACCCTTTCCCCTTTGAAACACCTTTTCTGAATACAAAACAACGCGTTGCCGCGCGCAGCCCGGCCGCAGAATCCGATCCCCATTCAATCCCATTTGTGTAGGCTGGAACAGCCATTCCAAAACTGGTTCAGGCTGTCTTTCCGGCGCTGCGGCATCCGTTCCATGGGACTCAGAACAGCCCGGAGATCTTTCCGTTCTCGTCCACGTCGATTCTCTCAGCGGAGGGCACCTTAGGCAGTCCCGGCATCGTCATAATATCGCCCGTCAGCGCAACAAGGAACCCCGCACCTGCCGACACCTTAAGATTGCGCACCGTAATCTCAAAATTGCGGGGCGCTCCCAGCAAATCCGCGCGATCTGAGAAAGAATACTGTGTTTTTGCCATGCAAATGGGAAGCTTGTCAAATCCCAGTTCGGTGAGCTGCTGCATCTGCTTTTTTGCATTGGGGGTGAGTATCACGCGGTCGGCGCGGTAAATTTTCCTTGCGATGGCGTTGAGTTTTTCCTCAATGGAGTCATTGACATCATAGCAGAAGCGGAAGTCGCCGGACTGCTCGCAGAGACGCATCACTTCTTTTGCAAGAGCTTTTCCGCCCTCACCGCCTTTGGCCCATACCTCGCTTAGTGCCACAGTGACACCGAGCTCCCGGCACTTGCGCTCCACGAGTGCAAGCTCTTCCGCTGTATCGGTCGGGAAAGCATTCACCGCTACGACACAGGGCAGACCAAAGACTTTGGTGATATTTTCCACATGCTGCAGCAGATTGGGCAGTCCCTTTTCAAGTGCAGGCAAATTTTCCTGTCCAAGGTCCGCTTTAGCGACGCCGCCATGATTTTTCAACGCCCGTACGGTGGCAACGACTACAACGGCCGATGGCCGGAAACCTGCAAATCGGCACTTGATATCCAAAAATTTTTCTGCGCCAAGGTCCGCCCCAAAGCCAGCCTCGGTAATGGCGTAATCGCCCAGCTTGAGCGCCATCTTTGTCGCCATCATCGAATTACAGCCATGTGCAATATTCGCAAAGGGTCCGCCATGAATGAATGCGGGAGTCCCCTCAAGCGTCTGCACAAGGTTGGGCTTGAGTGCATCCTTCAGCAGCGCGGCCATCGCTCCCTCCGCATGGAGATCACGTGCGGTGACCGGCTTTCCATCAAAGGAATAGGCGACAATCATGCGTCCGAGCCGCTCTTTCATATCCGTAATATCGCTAGACAGGCAGAGCACCGCCATGACCTCAGAAGCCACCGTGATGTCGAAACCGTCCTCGCGGGGTGTGCCATTTGCTTTGCCGCCAAGGCCATCCACAATGTTGCGCAGCTGTCGGTCATTCATATCCACCGCGCGCCGCCAGGTAATGCGCTTACAGTCGATGCCAAGCGCATTCCCCTGCTGGATGTGGTTGTCAAGCATGGCGGCCAGCAGATTGTTCGCCGCACCAATCGCGTGGAAATCTCCGGTAAAATGCAGATTGATGTCCTCCATCGGCACCACCTGTGCATATCCGCCGCCTGCGGCGCCGCCCTTGACTCCAAATACCGGACCAAGCGAGGGTTCCCGCAATGCCACCATGACATTCTTGCCCAGTTTTTTGAGGCCATCTGCAAGGCCAACCGTCGTTGTCGTCTTTCCCTCGCCCGCAGGAGTGGGGTTGATCGCGGTGACGAGTACCAGTTTTCCGTCAGGGCGCTCCCCGTCTTTGAGCATATTGTAATCAATCTTTGCCTTGTAATTGCCGTAAAGCTCCAGATATTTCTCATCAATGCCGGCCGCTGCCGCAATTTCGGTGATCTTTTTCGGTTTGCAGGACTGTGCAATTTCAATATCGCTCATGAATCCCATGCCTCTTCATTCCTTTCAGTTATAACGCGAGCTAAAAGCATTCCCGCCCGTTTCGCCGGGCGGGAATGACCCGTTGTTCATATGTGGCCCTACACCATTTGGCGTGTTGTACACAGTGCAAATCTTATTAGACTAAGTATGGTATGCAGCGCCGTTTTAGATTTTTTGTTCGGCAAGCATCTGTAAAAGCTTTTCCTCTTCGCCAGCCAACATCTTATAGCTGTGCTCAGGAGCAGGGTAGGCGCCGTTGTGGCATTCCTCCACAAAAGCGGTGGCACCTTTGAGGATCTCCTCACGAATATTCGCATACTTCTTTGCGAACTTGGGATTACGGGTAAAGAAGCCAAGCAGATCATACCAGTTGATCATCGGGCTGTCGCTGTAGGGTCCGCAGCCGGACCCAAGGACCGGAATAGAAGTGCTCTCATAGATGATTTTGGCCACTTCGCTGGGTACCGCCTCGACAACAACGGCAATGCAGCCGGCTTTTTCGAACGCTTTGACCACTTCGATCAGCTTGAGGGCCATTTCGGCACTGCGGGCCTGCGTCTTGTAGCCGCCAAGCATGATGGCGCTCTGCGGGGTTAAGCCGGTATGTCCAATGACCGGAATCGCAGCTTTGGTGCAGGCTTCGATGACAGGAACGATCTCCATGCCACCTTCCATCTTAACGCAGTCCATATCCGCCTCGATCATGTAGCGTGAGGCATTTTTGACTGCCTCTTCGATCGACGCCTGATAGGTCATATAGGGCATATCACCCATGATAAAGCAGTGCGGAGCGCCCAGACGGACCGCCTTAGCGTGCTCAATCATCACATCGAGAGTCGCCTTAATGGTGCTGTTTCCGCCGAGCATGACGGTGGCAATGGAATCGCCCATGTTGATAATCTCGATGCCCGCCTCGTCGGCAAGTACCGCCATCGGATAATCATACAGCGCAGTACGTGCAAGCTTTTCTCCCTTTTCCTTTTTTTCGTGGATCGTCGCCAAGGTTACCTTCTTGCGGGGCTCTGCCGCGGTTTTTTCATCGTTAGTCAGATATCCCATATTCTTTTCCTCCTGTTGTTTCCTGCTCTGTTGGTTATTTGGTAAGGCTGTAAAATGCAGCCACCTTTGAAACAATAAATTCACCAATGCCGTCATAGGCCTCGTGTGTGCTACCGCCGATATGCGGGCTTATAATAAAGCCTTCCTGTCCGAATAAAGGGCTTTCAAGCCTTGCATTGTCAGAAAGACCTTTTCCGGCGAGCTCCCCCGAAAGAACATCCAAGCCAAAGCCCTTAATTTTTCCCGATTTGAGCGCCTCCATCGCTGCGACCTCGTCAACAATTCCACCCCTTGCACAATTGATTACGATAGCGCCCGTCTTCATCCGTTCAAACTGATGAGAAGAAATCATACCCTTCGTTTCGGGCGTCATCGGTGTGTGTATGCTGATATAATCGCAGCGTCCGACTAACTCATCCAGATCTCTCACCAGTTCGGTATCAAGCGCCGCACATTCCGCAGTAGTCACATAGGGATCGTAGGCCAATGTGGTCATGTCAAATGCCTGTGCGAGCTTTCCCACCCGTCTGCCTATCTTGCCATAGCCAACAATGCCCAGCACATGTCCGCCGAGTTCGTGCCCAGTGTATTTATACTTATTCCAGATGCCTTCCTGCTGCACCTCATTATTGGCAGTTATCGTCATACGTGACAGATCGAGCATTTTTGAGATTGTCAGTTCCGCCACTGCATTGCAATTGATGCCTGGGGCGTTCTGCACTGTGATTCCTAACTGTTCAGCATAGGCGAGATCGATATGGTTAGTTCCCGCAGAACAAACGGCGATCATTTTCCCCCGTTCGGCTGCCGCATCGAGAAGTTCGCGGTCCATTTTGGGGTCTACACGCATCACGAGCAGATCATACTGCGGCAGCAACTTCATCAGCTGCTCTCTAACGGGAAGAATCTCGGTATCCACTTCTACTCCATAGGACCTTAGTCCCGAAGCAACCAGCGGAGAAACTCGGTCGATAATCAAGGCTTTCATTGAATTCGCATTCCTTTCCTTTCTCGGAAGTCGGGCTAAGTTTGGAAATCTGTTTGGTTGGTCTGCTTTTATCTTATCCGTTTGTATTTATAATACAAATATATAATATTTATCATATTAATAACTAAAAGTTATTTTATTATTTCTTCCATGCTATGCGTGCCCATGTCTTCAAGTATCGGCATGGACCCGTGATGGAATGAACAGAAGAAACACCAGTGGTTATACGGCGGCCTGCTTTTCTCTGCGGCTCTGCAAATATTGCCTTCCAACCACTATAGCAAAAATCACATAGCAAATTATATCGGTAAGAATACCAGGCCAAATGCCACATACGGCGCACGCCGCCATCAGCGCACGTTCAACTATGTTAAGTTTGCGGAAAAGATACCCCTCAAAGCAAGCGCACATGCAAAACAGGCCTAGTGCACAGGAAATGATGATTGCGATCACGCTCAAAGGGTTTCCTATAAGCAACAGCTCCTGATGATATGCAAACATGAACGGCAGGATAAAGCCCGGCAAACCGAGACGAGTAGCTGTGGCAGCCGTTTTGAAGTAATCCGACTTTGCAATTTTAGATGCGACTAGCGCTGCACTCGCAACAGGCGGCGTAATGTTGGCCAGTGCTGCAAAGTAGTAGATAAAGAGATGAATCGCAATTTTATTAAATCCGAGCTCTGCGAGCACGCTACCCGCCAATGAAGCAACCAAGACATAGGCTGCAGTAGTGGGAACTCCCATGCCAAACAGGATGGTAACGGCCATGGTAAGCACCAGCGCCACCAAACCGACACTGCCCGAAAGGGTTTTAATAAAGAACACAATGTTCATCGCAAGTCCGGTCATGACAAAAATCTGAGTCACAATTCCCATCGCCGCACAGGCCGCCGCAACCGTCATCGCACTTTTAGCGCCACTCACAAGGCCGTTATAAAGAAATAGCCAAAAATCTTTTGTAAGTACAAAAGATGGATTTTTGATCGAGTTTTTGGCTGCAAAACAAATTACCAATACAACACATCCAATGAAAGCACTGCGCATAACCGATGTGCCAGAAATGAGCAATACAATAATCGTGAGCAGTGGCAGAAAAAATATCCCATCCCGGCGAAAGAGCTCTTTCTTGTCTGGAATCATCTCGTCAGGCAAAGGCCTAAAACCACTGCGCAACGCACGCAGGTGTACAGATATTGACGCAGTGAGGTAATACATGACCGCAGGGACCAGCGCACAGAGTGCGATTTTCGCATAGGGAACACCGATAATGCCCGACATAATAAATGCGCCAACACCCATAACAGGAGGCATAATCATGCCTCCTGTGGAGGCAACTGATTCAACCGCACCTGCATAATGAGGTTCGTAGCCACGATCCTTCATCATGGGAATAGTGAAAGTTCCAGTGGAAGCCACGTTTGCGACGGCACTGCCGTTAATGGAACCAACCAAGCCGCTGCCGATGACAGCAGCCTGTGCCGCGCCAGAGCGTGTTTTCCCGCCAACCGCGATCGCAACGTCAATAAAGAATTTCCCGGCACCGCTCGCTTCGAGCAAGCCGCCGAAAATCATAAACAACACAATATAGGTAGCTGACACATTCAAAACTGTTCCAAAAATTCCGTAAAGATAGGTAGTCACGCTGGCAATCAAGCGCGGCCAACTGTAACCGGAATGATGCAACAAGCCAGGCATAATTTTACCGAAACGTCCATACAGTAACGCTATTGTGACCAGCGCAGGAAGAATGAGACCATAGGTGCGGCGTGTTGCTTCCAGCACTGCAAGAATCATAATCAGGCCAATAAAGGTATCCATTCCGGTATATCGACCGGCGCGGTTTACCAAATCATTAAAATTTATATAGATATATGCAGTAGAGACGAGTGACGCAGACAAAAAGACTAAACTGGAGAGCTGTGAAGCGAGCGCACGACGAGGATGGGTAGTATCTTTCACGTTTATTGCGCTCAGAAAAACTAGTGTAAGCGCGAATGCGAGATGAATATCCATATGCAGGGTGGGGTCCATCGAGGGCTTCAACACCTGCCACAGATGATAAATGCTCATGACAAGGGCAATCAAGGGAAGAATCTTGCCGGAAACTCGGCTGAGCTTGTTTTCCATAGCCTATTCCTTTCCTAATGCGAAAACTCCGATAAAAATACCGCAGCACCCGACAAATGCCATTTTAGGCTTAAGGAATATTCTGTCAAATGCTGCGGTATTTCATAGGTGCACTGCTTTAAATCATGCCGCGTTTCGGCATTTGTACTTTGACTATCAAATTAATCTATTGTGCCGATGGTATAGGAATCATCCCAAACTCCGGCTTCCTTATAATATTTTGCTGCCCCGGGATGAATCGGAACCTCTTCAGGCAGGCCATGCAAGGCATCCTGTACATTGATGCACTTCGCGGGCGCAAAATAGGTTTCAAGCTTGTCAACATTTTCGCAGATGGTCTTGACAATCATATAGGCCGCCTCCTCACTGAGTCTTGCGGAAGCAAATTCCTCTGCGGGAGCTGCGAGATTGATGTAATCTTCCTGCTGAAAGGGAAGGGTGCCTCCCGCAATGGTAGACTGGAAGAAGTCCTTACTGTTGCTACAGGCAACTGCGATCTTTTCAGGATCTTGTGCCAAAGCACGGCAGTCAACCGAGCTATAGAGAGACTCAAGGTAAGAAGCAGGATTTTTAGCGCTGCAGAAGCCCCATATCATGTCTACAGTACCATCCTTGAGAGCATCAACAGCCTGATCGTTGGCAAGGTTAAGCATATTGCAATTGCTGCTGTCATATCCATAAGCGGTCATAACTGCGGTAGCCATCGAGGCAATTCCGGAACCAGTCGGACCAAGAACTACATTCTTTCCCTTAAGATCCTCGAGGGACTGAATTTCGCTTTTGTCGAGTACAATCGCAACGCTCTCCACGTTGTAAATATCCATTAGAGCAAGAATCTTGTCATTGGCACCATCCTCAGCGAATGGGCCCTCGCCCACGTAGGCATCATACATTTGAGTGGTATGACCGATGTCAATATCGCCAGTGGAAAGCAGACGGCAATTTTCAATAGACCCGCCGGTAGCCTGAATCGACATGGTTAAATTGTCAATCTCACTCTGGAGAACGGATGCGCATGCAGTGCCCATCAGCTGAATCGTACCACCGAGTGTGCCGGTACCCCAAGTCAGGTCTGCCTTTTCGGATAGCGCCGCTGTAGTGGGGGCCGACGCCGCAGAGGAAGGGGCAGTCTCGGACGGCACTGCAGAACTCGCTGGGACACTATTGGAGGAGACAGAAGAACCGCCGCAGCCTGCCAAGGTTGCCGTCAGCATGGAAACTACAAGAATCATCGATAACACGCTTTTTTTCATCTTCAATTTTCCTTTCCTTTCTTACGCTTTGTATATCGGACTCATGGCAAACTGCAAAGTCATGCCATGCAATCACCCATTCTCATATATCCGCCAAACTTCTAGAGCCGCGGGTCACTAGTCGTTATCACTATATTCGCAATCAATATTCGCACATTTCACACAATAACTCTTTATTCTGGAACCTATTTTGTGGATTTAGTATATCACCACTATTTTATAAATGGAAATACACCGTAATTATCAAACTAATAACCTGTAGTTATTACAAGCTTGGGATCATAGCAAAGGCGGCGTTCCTCTTGAAACGCCGCCCCATATCAATCACCTTCTATGTTTCTCTGTCGATATTGAAAATATTCCATAACATACTGCTCAAACAAATGCGAAACATAAGGCTGATATACGCTTTTATTCTTCACAAGGCATCCCACCCAAGGGAATCCTCCCTCAATCGGGATCATTTTCAGATTCGGAAGCAAATACTTTTTGGCATACGGCCGGGGAAGAATACAGCTTCCCACTCCGCGTGAGGTCATTTGCATCAGCATGTTGACCTTTGTACTGCTGATATTGATTTTGGGCTCAAATCCAGCCTGAATACAGCGCTCCTTGATTTGTGTAAAAAGCGTAGAGGCACTGCTGTAAAAATTTAACGGCTCATTTTTCAGTTCGGATATTTCAAGTGAAGCATGCCGCGCAAGCGGACTGCTGGCATGTACGCATACAATCATTTCATCCTGAAACAACACTGTGTTTTCGGTATATTCGTTTTCGTCGCCGGAGATGCAGAGCCCGATATCAATATTTCCCTCCATGAGCTGCCGCCGGATTTCTTTTGAACCGTTCTCCACAAGTTTCAGCTCGACTCCCGGATATTGATTACAGAAATTCACCATGATATCGACAAGATACAGCGTGCCAAGCATCGGCGTAACGCCCACGCGCAGCTTACCATTCTTGACGCACCGGACATCTTTTGCAAAATTCTGTAAAGCATCAAACTCATTGAGCAATGGAACCGTCTTTTCGTAAAGCGTTTCACCATAATCGGTAAGATACACGCCGCCGGAGCGCACATCCAACAGCGGCACCTGCAGTTCACCCTCCAGCTTTTTCATCATCTTGCTTAGCGCCGGCTGCGAAACATATAAATGCTCCGCCGCGCGGGTATAGCTGTGGTCCCGTGCGATCTGCACAAAATAGCGAAGCTCTCTCAATTCCATGGTAAACCTCCTCCAGAAAACGAGCGGTACGCAGAATCGGGTATTATTACTGTAATACATTTTTCGATATTGTGCAATCTCGAAAATGATATACCCACACCAGCGAAATGTGCCCGTGGAGTTCAGACCATATTCCATTTCGGGCAAAGCTCAGGCCTGTCATAACAAAATAAGGAACTCTGTTTCCAGAGTTCCTTATTTTTCTCCTTATCCGCGGGCGTTCAAAGCCCCTATCCCCGCTTCGTATCCAACCCGTCCCCTCCGCGGTACGCCATTATGCCGGCTGATTGTCAAAAGCGCACAGCGGTGTGAGACGCCGGACGCAGCATCTTTTTCGCATGTCCGATCAGTTCCGCAATCATTTCATTATATCGTTCTACAGGAATATTGGTCTTTCCCATCAGGATTTCAATATAAATTGATCGTATTCCCGCTACCAGAAAGGTGGCAAAGAATCGAAATGTCGTTGGATCGATCATCGTATTGTGCTGCAGAAAACTGTCAAGCATCCGGGACACCGTTTGATCGAGCTTCTGAGTAATCCGGGTTTCCTGCCCTGCATCGATCAGAGTCCTCATATGCGGTCCCTCCACCCGCATCCCCTCCCCGATCCGGCACAGAAATGGATAGGGATCCTCGATATCGAGCAGGACGTTTTCGCGGTTCAGATTGGAAAAAATCTTTTCGACTATCCTGTCCTCGATTTCATCCAACACCGCCATCGTATCGTGATAATGCTTGTAAAAGGTCTTGCGGTTGATATCCGCGCGATCTGCCAGTTCGCTGACAGTAATCGAAGAAAGCGGCTTTTCCTGAATCAGCTCCAGCATGGCATTGCTAATTGCCTGTTTCGTGCGCCGGCAGCGGCGATCCATCGTTTGATTTGGTTGATTCTCCATCTTTTTCACCTTTTCTCCTCAAATACGTCTTATTTGTCCATAAATGGTACATTCATCCCAAATCAGGCCATTGAAATTGCTACGATTGTATTATAATATACATTTGTCCCTAAAGTCAACATTAAAACCAATAAGCATATGCGAGTCCACAATATTTCAGTAAAATTAGATGGGAATCCGGAGGGATGTCTGTGAAGAACCACAAGGAAAAGACCCTCACTGACCGAATCATCGAGACGGTTGTCTACCGCCGCACCAGAATCGAGAAATTTTTTATCCTCCTCATTGTTTTTTCTCTCTTCTGTCTGCCGATGGTGGAGATTAACTACGACCTGACTGAATATCTGCCTGTCACGACCGAAACCAAACAGGGTATTGATCTGATGGAAAGGGAATTCGGCTATCCCGGTACCGCCCGGGTACTGATTCGGGATGTTTCGGTCTACGAGGCCAAAATCTACAAAAACAGAATCGAACAGATCGACGGAGTCGATACCGTTTCCTGGGCGGATACCGCCGGGGAAATTTATGTCTCGAACGACTTTCTGGAAGCGCAGGATCTTGACGATTATTATAAGGACGGATACGCCGTAATGGATATCCAATTCGTCGAGGGCGATTCCTCCCTGCGCACCGACGCGGCCATTGAAGAAATCCGCGCACTGGTCGGAGAACGCGGCGCGTATTCAGGCCCCGCGCTCGACAGCAAGATGCTCAAGGAAAACCTCGCCAATGAGATCGGGCGGGTTCTGATTTTCTCGATTGTGATGATTTTGCTGATTCTGGCCGCCACCACAACCTCTTGGTTTGAGCCGCTTCTCTTTATGCTCACGATGGGGGTCGCCATTCTTATCAATATGGGCAGCAATATCATCTTTGGCCGGATCTCCTTTCTTTCCTATTGCGTAGCAGCTGTCCTGCAGCTTGCGGTGGCGATGGACTACTCCATCTTTCTTCTGCACACCTTCACTGCCGAAAAGGCCCGCGGTCTGGGAACCGAGGAGGCAATGGAAAACGCACTGCACCTCGCAGTCGGCTCCATCGTCTCAAGCGCCATCACCACTGTCGTTGGCTTTGTCGCCCTCGCCCTGATGCAATTCACCATCGGACGGGATATCGGTTTTGTCCTCGCCAAAGGAATTCTTTGCAGCCTTGTCACCGTGCTTTTCCTGATGCCCGCCCTGATTATCCGCTGGCACCGCTTTGTGGAGCGTTCTCAGCACCGGCCGCTGATTCCCCCTCTGGACGGATTCGCCAAAGGACTGTTCAAGGTCCGCCATTTCTTCGCCGCCTTCTGCATTATCTTGATCGTTCCCGCCTTCGTGGCCCAAAACATGAACCATTTTGTCTTTGGAGGGGCGGCGGTGGGCGCCGGAGAAGGAACCCAGCTTCATGCCGACAAAGCGGAAACCGACGCCCTGTTCGGAGAGAAAAATCTGGTACTGGCCATCCTGCCAAACTCCAGCAGCGTCACCGAAAAGCGCCTCGCGGATGAGTTGGAGGACCTGCCCTTTGTCAAAAGCGTCACCTCTCTCTCCTCCGTCCTCCCGGATGGGATTCCCGAGAGCTTTCTGCCCTCCGGCCTTACCACTCAGCTGCATACCGACCAATATGCACGGATGCTGATCTTTCTTTCTACCCCGGTCGAAACCGACTTTACCTTTGAATGCCTCGATACGGTGCGTGAGACCGTGCGCCGGTATTATCCCCAGGATACATACATCATCGGCAGCACCCCCGCCGCTCAGGACATTAAAAGCACCATCACCGGCGATTACACAGAAGTCAATCTGATCTCGATGCTGGGGGTAGCGCTCGTGATTCTCTGCTCCTTCCGTTCCATCACGATGACCATCGTTGTCATGGTACCGATCGAGGTTGCAATTCTCTTCAATATGGCGCTTCCTTATGTCTATGGAAACAATCTGATTTTTCTCGGCTACCTGATGGTGAGCAGTATGCAGCTCGGCGCGACAGTCGATTATTCCATCCTGCTGACCAACAACTATATGAACTGCCGCGCCGCAGTCTCCGACAAAAAGGCAGCGGCAATTCGGGCAATTTCTCAGAGCGCCCTTTCGATCATGACCTCCGGCACCATTCTGACCGTCTGCGGCTACGGACTCTACTATCTCACATCGATCACCGCGGCGGCTGATCTGGGCCGTCTGATCGGCCGCGGCGCCGTCTTCAGCATGGTTCTCGTGCTGACCCTGCTGCCTCTGCTGCTGACCGCCTTCGACAGGGCGATCTTCCGCGACCGCGCTTTCTTTGAAAAGTTCCTGCGGATTGGCGGAAGACTGCCTGTGCAGGACGCATCCGATGAAAATGCAGTGGGAAGAGGCACGGATGTGCCGGGAGAGCTTGTCACAACTCTGCAAAACCGCTCCGGTTCTGCCGTCGGCAGCGAGGAGAGCAAGGAGGAATCGAAATGAAATGCAACTGGAAAAGGATGCTCGCGCTGGTGCTTGCCGCCTGTCTGCCCTTTAGTGGGGCAGCTCTGGGGGTTTGTGCCGCGGCCCCTGCTGTAACTACCGATGAAACAGCCTATGTAACGCTCGATTACTACGGTTCGATCGACCATCTGAGCATCGTCAAAGCCTGTTCGCTCAACGGACTGACCGCGTTCGCCGATTACGGAAAATATCAATCGGTCAACAATATGACCACCCTCGATGAACCGGTTGTCTTCGGCGATATGGTTGACTGGGAGATCACCGAGGAGGTTCCCAATCGCTTCTACTACGAGGTAGTGCCGGAGGAACAGTCGATCACCCTGCCCTGGAGCTTCGACATCAGCTACCGTCTCAACGGCAAACCCGCCACCGGGGAATCGCTCGCGGGGGCCAGCGGCCTGATTGATATTGAGGTTGCGGTTACTGCAAACCCGCGCGCCTCATCCTACCTGAAAAACAACTTTATGCTGATTCTTGGAACAATGAGCAGCACTGAGGATAACTACAGCTTTTCGGTTCCCGGCGCGCAACTTCAGTCCCTCGGCAGCTATCAGGTTGCGTTCTATCCGATTCTGCCCCGCGGGGAAGAAACCGTCACCTTTTCGTTTGGTTCCGACAGTTTTGAATCTCCCGGTATCTTCATGATGATGGCGCCGATCACCCTGTCTCAGCTTGACGACATCGCAGAGATTCAGGAGCACAAGGCCAACATCGAAGCATCCGGCAATGCCGTCGATGCAATTTTTGACGATCTTTTCTCCATCATGGGCGGCATGAAGGGCGGCATCGGCACGACCGTCGAAGGACTGGGCGAGCTGGAACAGGCCCGGCAGGCGATCGACAGCAACCGCGATACCATCAAAAGCGACACCAAAACGTTAATCAACGCGCTTGACCGGTTCCGCCGGGTCACCTGGCATCTTGGAGACGAGCTGGATGACTCCCGGATGGATCAGACGATCGACCGCCTTGGCGACAGCTTCGGAAAAATGGTCGATGCCCTCGGCGGAATGGGCGCGGGGGTCGAAGAGCTTCAGGACGCGACTGTCGAGCTCTATGATCTGATGAATGACCTCGAAAAAGCCCACGACCGTGAAAAGCAGCAGAAGCTGGTCGGAAAGATTGGCAAGAAACTTCAGGAGATCAACGAAATTATGGAGGAGCTCGAAAAGATCGGCGTTTCGGGCGGCATTGACTCCGGTACCTTTGAGGCTTTCCGCGAGGCCAGGCAGGCAATCAACAGCGATCAGGTTCCCGATGAGATGGCCGAGGAAATCGTCAGCGAGCTGCTTGCCACCATGGAGGAGCAGCTCTCCGAAATGAGCGGATCGATTCAGGGAGACCTTTCCACCACGATGGAGCTGCTTGACGGGATGCAGGGGATGCAGTCCAGTATCTATCAGCTTTCCAACGATGTTTCGGTGATCCTCAACGAGACAAGCGATATGATCTTTGGCTTGACCGACCTTCTCAAACCGATGACCCAGTCGCTGGAAACCTTCGATAAAACCCTGGAGGAATCCTCAGATCATCTCAACGACGGTGCGCGCCTCACGCTGAAGGGAATGGCGCAGATGCTCAACGACCTTTCGGATGCACTGGATAAGACGGATGACCTGCAGGCACAAAAGGACATCATTTCCGGCATTATCCGAGACGAATGGAAGCGTCTGGACGAAGATCTTTCTCTTCTCGACATCGATACCAAGGCCGAGAAACGTTCTTTCACCTCCGCCAAAAATCCCCCGCCCAGCAGTCTGCAAATTATTCTGCGCACCCAGGAAATCGAAATTGACGAGGAGGAGCAGTTCTTCCAGTCGCCGGACGAGGAAGAAAACATCGGCGCGCTCGGGCGAATCGGAAAGGTCTTTGAAAAAATCGGCAGCACCATCGGCGGAATTTTCTCCTGATTCCGGGAATGCGTGTCCCGGCACAGCATAGAGTGAAAATCAACCGGGGCTGCGCTCTAAAAGTGCAGCTGGAAAAGGCTCACTCTCATCAGGATGTTTTTACTTTACGGGAAAGCGGCAGAAAATTTTAGTTTTCTGCCGCTTTCTTTTATATGTTTTATCGATGTAAGAACCTCCAGCTCTGCTGGGGAGAGTAAAAAAGCTTTCGCTTCAAGCATCGAGCGAAGCGAGAAACGAACGACAACTTTACGATTATCAAAAAGTTGCCGTTGGAACAGTAATCGCCTGTTTACGGGCTGCCGTGCATGTGATGCAAGAGACAGATTATTCAGTGCCTCTTGAGAGGCTTGCCGGTATGAAGACCTTCTGGCGCTTACTCAAGCCCCCGGCTTAGCCGGGGGTCATGACTTTATGCACCTCCCTACGCGAAGATGGGCGACATTGCAAGGGCGAATGTCCGATGAATAGAACACTTGCCGCACATCGTGCTCCCGGCGGAATCTGTTGCGCGGCGCGGCGAAGCATGTTATAATCATAAAAACAGATGGTCGGGTATCTGCATGACAGATTGGAAGTTGTAGAGGTATATAACTATGAGAAATATGATTGCTTACTGTGGGCTGGACTGTGAAAAATGCGATGCATATCTTGCAACAATCAATGATGACCAGGCGTTGCGTGAAAAAACCGCAAAGCTCTGGGCCGAGTTGAATAAGGCACCCATCCGGCCTGAGCATATTAACTGTGAAGGTTGTCGTGTTGATGGGATTAAAACCGTATATTGCGATAACCTTTGCGGTATTCGTCAGTGCGCATTAAAAAAAGGCGTAACTACATGCGGAGACTGCCCGGAACTGGAAATATGCCAGACTGTTGGAATGGTTATTTCAAATAGTCCCGATGCTTTGAAAAATCTGAACTCCTTTGCACTAAATTCTTGTTCTACTCAGTTCTTACACATACTTTCTTCCCCGAAAAAGCAATTCCAAACTTCAAGATTTCCGTAATTCCATCCTCTTTCATTTCAGAATCGTATCGCAACTCACCAATTTGCTTTAATGCTTCATTAGACCATTTTTCAAGCTCAACATCGCTTAATTTTTCTTTCCACTTTAATTCCAAAATAATACCAGGATACCTTTTTTCTCTTGGAATTAAAGAAACATCAAATCTGCCATCTCCAGATTCTCGGTTCGATTTAATCTTATACTGATTATCCATTAATGCTATTAATCCTAGCATCAAACCATGATAAAATCCTTCAGCTCCACCATCGAAGAAGCTAATTGATTTATCCATATATTCCCCAATAGCGCTCTGCAACTTCTTGTAATCATTGGCATAAAGACTTTCTGCAATCTTATTTGCTGTAGTCCTTGTAATTGCTCCAGTTTGCAAGAAATGTGACAAGATTTCACTCTTATATACAGCTGCAATCTCTCTATTTGGAATTGATACTTCACATAAATATGAACCATCTGCTTGCAGTTCCTTTTTAGGAGTTTTCAAATAGCCAGCAACCAACAATAAGCTATAAATATTTGCTGGATCCTCCGCAAGCGATCTATACACCACATTTTGATCAATTCTTGCAACTACTCTTTCTCCTTGCAAAAGGTCATATAATCTTTCTGTAATATCATCTGTAGCCACTCTTAGTACATCATCAAGGATTTCATTTTTTCCTGTATTTACCCAATATGCTTGAGGAAGGCATCCCTTGGAAATATAGTTGATTACAGACCATGGATTATATATTTCTTCGCTACCAAACAAATATCCATCGTACCAGTCTTTAAGTTCCTCCTCTTTATCTGATACTCCATAGTAACTGAGCATTGCTTTCACTTCAGATTCTGTAAATCCAAAAAAGCTATCGTATTCTTCATCCATTACGGAGTTCACTGTTAAATTATTTAGACCACTAAAGATACTTTCCTGAGCAATACGCAAAATTCCTGTTAGGAAACCATAGGATAAATTCTTATTATCCTTAAATGCTCCTGAAAAGAAATTTCTCATGAATCCAATAATTTCATCGTAGAAATCCTTAGAGTATCCCTCTTGAATCGGAGTATCATATTCATCAATAATGATTACTGGAGCCTTATCATAATGTGAAGCAAGCATTTTAGATAGTCTTTCTAGCGAAGAAGTAAGCTCCACTTCATTAGCTGTAGCGCTAATAATCTTTGTAAAATACTCCTTCTCATATTGTGAGAGCTTATCACTATTTAGTAGCTCTTGATGTCTTCCATACTCTTCTTGAAGTAGTCCCCTTATTTTATCTATTGTTGCGTCCCAAGTATCAAATTTAACATCCTTAAAAGTTAAGAATATGACTGGATATTTTCCTTGATGTGAACGATACTCTTCTCCACATTGCCAAATATTTTTATCGGCAAAATACTTACTAGTATTCTTATCTGATATTTCAAAGAACACTCTGAGCATATCCATATTCAAGGTCTTTCCGAATCTCCTTGGTCTCGTAAACAAAGATACCAATGGCTTTTTATCCAAGAATTCTTTGACTAATAACGTCTTGTCGACATAGTAATATTCTTCTTGCGCACGAACATAGTCAGAGATGCCGATTGGTAATGATTTAACTTCTGCTTTCGCAACCATATTTTTCTTGATGTATTTTCCATTAGACACTCTTCCATCCATTGGCTTTGGAGAGTCGTCTGGAATTAACCAAGATCCTTTTTCTTTTATTGCACCCTGTATTCTTCCTTTTTTGCACATATCATTTACGGAACGTGGAGAAACATTCCACTCTAAAGCCTTTTCTTTACAAGTTTTCATATATATATCAGCTCCTGTCATTCGCAATATTATTCCTCATCTTACGCAAATTATACCTCAGTAAAACGTAAAAAGTCAAATCAATTCGATATTTTGCGTTTAATTATTGCGTTTACTTAATGTTTTGCGTCTTTTATTTTTCGGCACTTTTATTTTAGTTTTTTCAGTCCACAAACTTGTTTGTAGCATATTACTCAGACAAGTTTAACTCTACTGAAAAAGGACCAGCCCAGCTGATCCTCTCCCTCTATCACATCCCCATTGTAATTTATTCTTATATTCTGCTATTTTTACTTTGCAGCCAAAAGTACGGTTTCTGGGCAAATTATAGCATATTGTTGCAAATCTATTCTTACAATTCCATCAGAAAATGTTCATGCAGCGCACGTTTCACCTGATCGAAATTACCTCGCTCCGGACATTGGATGGAAACAACCAATCCCTTCTCTGGGAGAATCGTTGTAATCTGTCCGAATGCGCCATCAGCACGATAGGATCCTGGATATGGACTGATCCAGAACTGATAGCCATATCCTACATGCCAGAGATCTGCAGATGGCTCGAAGGTAAATTTCGGGGTGGACACCTCCTGCACCCAGTCCCTGCTGACAATCTGCTCGCCCTTCCAGTTAACCCTCAGCCAGATAGAGCTGTCCCAGTTTCATCATCTC
>OGXR01001009.1_pt1 | contig 21872 bp, 18 predicted proteins | sample 1576331 | NCBI WGS metagenome assembly OGXR01 (sample SAMEA3541473, study PRJEB24748) | human gut metagenome | biome: human gut; feature: human-associated habitat; material: faeces | place: China | collected 2012 | reverse complement strand
CCAAAATTATTGCAAAAATTGGACATGATTACAGGAAATGTTTGTCCTTCATTAATTGATTGGTATGTCCCCATAAGTCTACACACATGCTGTATTCCATCATCAACCAAAATGTTAAAGTCTGCTTTATATAGTGGAATAGATACTATAATTGATACTATAACAATAAAAATATAACTTTTAATTTTTTCTTTCATCTATATTTAAATCCTCTTTTTTCGTCTTATTTTTATAATATATAATATACGATATAAATCCAATTAGAGAAAATGCTGAGATTATATATGATATTTTTTCTATTGTCGTGCCAGTATATTTTATAGTGATAGTTCCTTTTTTTACATCTTCTGGCAGTGTAACCTTTAAAAATCCATTTTTAGATTCTTCTGTATAAAGATTTGTACTAATCTCATTATCTTGTTTTAATATTACATTATATCCCGGATAAAAGATGTATGGCAACTCTAAAACCGAATTTTTACTGGCATCTATTATATCAAATGTCATATTTAATTCATCTTTATCCTCATTTTTAATCGTTGCTTCTCCATCTAAGACATATACGTTATCAGTTCTGTAAATCATGTATGTATGCTGTTTCAATATTGCGTTAAGAGGTAAATAATCTCTGATTAGACTAAGATGAGAAATCTTTGAATCTTCTCTTAAACTTTTTTCATCTATCTCGTCCAAACTTGTATTGCCAGGCACTGGGTATATGCTTAATCTAAGTATAGTGAATACCAAAATTATGGCTATAACTATAATATAAACAATTTTTTTAATCTTTTCTTTTTTTATAAGTTCTAAAAGATAGTAAATGTTTATTGCAAAGACAGGTGCAAAGAAAAACATTGCAAAGCCTATTAACCTCCAAGGATATTGAATATTGCATAGAATCTGTGGCATATGTAGCCATGGAAAAGCTTTTGTACACATAAATAGTGATAATATTCCAAATATGAAATTTTCAATCCAGAAGTTTCTTTTTGTTTTATCAATGTGTTTATATGCTAGTATGCTTATGAAAAACATAACTAATGTAGGTACACCAACTACAAATGATACTCCATTTTTTTCACCTTTATCTTTTAATAATTGCCATAATTCTATAGCATTCCTTTGTGTATATTTTCCACTCGTTTTCATAATAGTAGGTTCAAAGATTGAATATTTTGCTTGTCCTTTAAACTCAAACATTGGAATGATAAAAAATGCAGATACTAATAAGATAAACACTACATTAACTATACATTTTTTTATTACATCTTTATTAAAGAATTTCTTTATATTATATATTACATAAATTGCACAGAACAAAGCAGTATATAATGTGGAAATTGTATGTGAAAGGAGCAATCCTATTGCACCTATTGCAATGTAAAAATGTTTTTTTCTATCGCCATTTAATAAATTATATAGTCCTTGGAATACTATAGGTATAAAAACAAATGCCGTGAATTCTCCTATTGCAAATCTATTGTAAATAACTTCAAACCTGTAAGGTATTACCATATAAACAAATGCTGCCAAAAAAGAAATCTTATCATTTTTTGTTACTTCATTTACGAAATTATACATGAATATTCCTGAGAATATTATTGTCAAACTTGTAAATATTTTTAGTCCTATATTAAAGCTTCCTAGAATTGCCCCTATTATATATGGAACATATGTAACTATTGGTGGATAGAATACATTTATGCTATATCCAAAGTTTCTACATAAATATGGTGCAATTAAGAAAGGAAAACTACTATCTTGAATAGAATTATCCAGTCCAATTAATCGTATTAAATGAAACCAACCATCATCTGTTTCTTTTATTTGAATCCAAAATAGAGGTATTGACACAATTATACCTATTATTGAAATTATCAGATATTTTATCCATTTATTATTATTTATGTATTCTTTTATATCTTTCATTTGTTTGTTTTTCTCCTAAAATCTAATATATTATATATTATCAAACTTTATTTTTTTTTGCAATAAAAAAACAGCATATATAATGCTGTTAACTTATTTTATAATTAATTTTCTGATTTAGCAACTACTTCTTTTCCATCATAGTATCCACAAGTTGGACATACTCTATGTTGTTTTATTAGTTCATGACAATGTGAACATTCAACTAAATTTTGGTTTTCTAATTTCCATGTTGATCTTTTTAAACCAGTTCTTGCTTTAGACCATCTTCTTTTTGGTTGTGCCATTTTAATTCCCCCCTTGACTGTTATCTATTGTATATATCTATTTACATAGCGTCTCAAAATTGATACTATAAAATTATACTAATTTTTTTACACTTTGTCAATACTTATATTTTTATTTACTTCGAATAGCAACAAAATATTATAAATAACATATGATACCTATATGAGAAAATATATGAAAGGATTGGTTTTATGTGTGGTTTTGTAGGTATTGTAAATTTAAAACAGAATATTTCTGATAAAAAACAAATTATCATTGACATGAACAAAACTCTAAGTAACCGTGGTCCAGATGAATGTGGTTACTATACAGAGGATAATATATTATTAGGTCACAGGAGATTAATTGTTATTGATCCTGATGGTGGTAAGCAACCTATGACTTATGAGTATATGGGAAATACATATACTCTTGTATATAACGGACAATTATATAATACGAAAGAGCTTCGTGAAGAATTAAAGCAATATGGCTTTACGTTTGATAGCCATTCTGACACAGAAGTTTTACTAAAGGCTTATATTTGTTTTAAAGAGAATGTGGTTAACAAGATAAATGGTATTTTCTCTTTTGCTGTGTGGGATTCTAAAAACAAGAGGCTTTTTATGGCTAGAGATCATTTTGGTGTAAAACCATTATACTATTGTTTTATAAATAATCATTTTATATTTGCCTCTGAGATAAAAGCAATTTTAAAATTTCCTGGTATATCTGCCAGATTAGATAAACAAGGAATTTGTGAACTATTTGGTATTGGTCCTGCACATACAGCAGGAACGACTGCCTTTAAAAATATTTATGAGCTAAAACCTGCTCATAAACTATCATATTTTAATAATGAAATTGAACTTCACCAGTATTGGAAACTAGTTAGTAAACCTCATACTGACAGTTTAGGAAAAACTTGTGAGACAGTACGTTATTTATTGGAAGACGCTATAAAAAGGCAGTTAGTGTCTGACGTTCCTCTTTGTACTTTTTTATCGGGTGGATTGGATTCAAGTATTATAGGTTTATATGCTGCTAATTATTGCAAAGAGCATAACCTTCCCCCTTTAAATACTTATTCTGTTGATTATGTAGATAATGATAAGAATTTTGTAAAAACTGATTTTCAGCCAAATTCTGATAATTACTATATAGATTTAATGCGTCATAAACTTGGAACAAATCATCATACTGTCATTTTAGATACTCCTGAACTTGCTAACAATTTAGAGGATGCAATGATTGCAAGAGATTTTCCCGGTATGGCTGATGTAGACTCTTCTTTATTGTTATTCTGTAAACATGTTAAAAATGAAGCAACTGTTACACTTACTGGTGAATGTGCTGATGAAATTTTTGGAGGATATCCATGGTTCTTTAGAGAAGATGCTTTAAGAAGCGGAACGTTTCCTTGGTCTATCGCATTGCAAGAAAGGCAACAACTATTAAATCCAAGTATAGCTGAGAAAGTGGATTTAAAAGAATATATAGATTTTCGTTATAATGAAAGTTTATCTAATGTTGAAATCTTAGATGATGATACTTCTGAAACAGCAGAAAAAAGAAAGATATCACATCTTACACTAAATTGGTTTATGCAGACTTTATTGGATAGGTCAGATAAGATGGGTATGTATAACGGTTTTGAGATAAGAGTTCCTTTCTGTGATTATAGATTGGCTCAGTATGTATGGAATATTCCATGGGAAATGAAATCTTTAAATGGTAGAGAAAAAGGCTTATTACGTTATGTTATGAAGGATATCCTCCCTTCTGAAATTGTTGATAGAAAAAAAAGTCCATATCCTAAAACCTGGAATCCGACTTATTTAAAAAAAGTAAAAGAAATGCTAAGCAAAATAATGGAGGACAAAAATGCTCCTATCAATAATTTATTAAATCGTGAATATATTCTGGAAATATTAGATACTGATGGAAATGCTTTCACAAGACCATGGTTTGGTCAACTTATGACAGGTCCTCAGCTCATGGCATATCTTTGCCAGGTTAACATGTGGCTTGAAAGGTATCAGCCTAAAATTGAATTGTAAATTAGACTTATCTTTATTGCATATATAAAGAACTTAAGTTTTTCCTATACAATTACAAAAGGAGAAAACTACATTAAAGAGTTTTCTCCTTTATATTTATTCCCTTACTTTATCTTCCCTGTTCATTCTTAATTGATTTATGATTATTACTATTCCACTAACAAGAACAAATAAATAGAAATTTATCCCTCTATTTAGTAAAACAGCACTACTAATTGTTGTTTCTGGATATATCTGTCTAAATATTTGCATAAATGCTCCTTCACTTACGCCAACCGCTCCCGGTGATGGAATACCTGAAACTGTTGCGTATAACACTGATTGCATTGAAATTAATTGCAATATGTTATGCTCTGTAAATCCAAATGATAAATATACCCAATATGTGATACTGTAATATATCAAGAATTGAATTAGTGTAGTCACTAAAGTTTTTAATATTAATCTAACATTGTTTCGTACAAATACTGCATTTTCTTGATATTGCTTTAATTCATATTCAAATTTTTCTTTTTTCTGTTCTATATTCTTTATTCTAAAGAATCTTAAAACTTTTATTACAATATTTATTAATCCTGCCGACATTCTTTTTGAAAATATAGCTATTAATAATAATATTAATGCAGTTGAGTTAAGAAATACTCCTAACACAAAACATGCTATTAAAAAATTGTTTAAATATCCATAATTAAATATTAAGCTAACTAATGCTATTCCAATGGTTGATATTTGCATACTTAGCAAATTTAATAGTAAAGCTAATGTTGAATTTGAAATAGATATATTGTCTTTATACATGTAATATATTTGCATGGGTTGACCACCACTTGCTGCTGGTGTTATAGCACTGAAGAAAAAACCTATAAGAGCATATTTTATATTACTTAAAAAATTGCTTTTCTCATTTAATGCTTTTAAAGTTCTTCCTATATTAACAGCCTCAAGTATTATATAAATTGCCATGCACAGTATTCCAACTAATATATATTGTATTTTAATTGATGATATGATACTAAATATTTCTAATATATTTTGATCTTTTAGCAAAATATAGAATGTTAGTATAATTAGTAACACAAAAATCAATAAGTTCTTAATAAATTTGCCTTTATCCTTCATTTTTATTTTCCCCTTGCAATGCCTATAACCTATATTAAGCCTTTTTCTTTTAAAACAACTTTATGTTCTTTTAAACTTTCTTGAACATTTATAACTCTTTGATTAGAAGATCCTCTCCAATCTAATGTAGGATCATGAAGAGCATCAACATATTGTCCATCTACTAATACATCTATATATTTTAGGACTTCCTTATCTTTTAAGTCTCTGTCAAATTTAAAACCAGACCATGCCCATATATTTTTATTTGGAAACTTTTCCTTAAAAGCCTTTGCTAATCTTGTAGTTCCTTCTATATTTTTAGGATTCATTGGTTCTCCTCCTAAAATAGATAAGCCTTCTACATTTTCATTATCACATAATTCTAAAACTCTGTTGATAGTAGAATCTGTGAATTCTTTTCCACCATTAAAATCATGTGTTTCTGGATTAAAACAATTTTTGCAATTAAATGTGCACCCTTGCATAAAAATTGATACTCTTACACCAGGTCCATCTGAAATATCCATTTTTCTAATCTTATTGTATCTCATAGTCAATTCCTTCTTACATTATTTTATTCATCATCTTTATTGTCAATGTGAAGCACTCTTTCTTTTATTTCTTGTGTTCTTCCTTTATTCCAGAAATTGCTTCCTATATATCCGCAAGTTCTTCTAGCAACATTTAATGTATTATGATCTCTATTTCCGCAATTTGGACAATACCATTCTAGGTTATCATCAATTAATATTTCTCCGTCATATCCACATTGTTGGCAATAATCAGATTTTGTGTTTAATTCTGCATACATTATATTGTCATAAATAAATTGAATTATTTGTATAACAACTTCCAAGTTATTTTGTAGGTTAGGTGTTTCAACATAAGAAATTGCACCACCTGGACTTAATTTTTGGAATTCACTTTCTAATTTCAATTTAGAGAAAGCATCGATTTCTTCAAATACTGGTACATGATAAGAATTTGTAATGTAATTTCTATCTGTTATACCTTTTACAATTCCAAATCTATCTTTTAAACATTTTGCAAATTTGTATGTTGTTGATTCTATTGGAGTTCCATATACACTATAGTCAATATCCTCTTTTTCTTTCCACTCTTTACATTTATCGTCCATTTTTTGCATAACTTCAACTGCAAATTCTTTACCTGCGCCATTATCAGTATGGCTATGCCCTGTCATATATTTTACGCACTCATAAAGACCTGCATAACCTAATGATATTGTTGAATATCCACCATGTAATAATGGGTGTATACTCTCACCTTTTTTTAGTCTTGCCAAAGCACCATGTTGCCACAATATAGGTGCAACATCACTTGTTGCTTTTGCTAATCTCTCATGTCTTTTTTGTAATGCTCTATGACATAACTCTAGTCTTTCTTCATAAATCTTCCAGAATTTATCTATATTTTTTCCTGATGATAATGCAACATCAACTAGATTTATTGTTACAACACCTTGGTTAAATCTTCCATAATATTTAGGTTTATTTGTTTTAGGATCAATATAAGGTGTTAAGAATGATCGGCATCCCATACAAGGATAACAATTTCCATTTCCATCCTTATCTACTTTCAACTCTAGCATTTTCTTTTCAGAAATATAATCAGGTACCATTCTCTTAGCTGTACATTTTGCAGCAAGCTCTGTCAAATACCAATACTTACTATCTTTATGTATATTGTCTTCCTCTAATACATATAACAATTTTGGGAAAGCAGGAGTAATATATACACCCTTCTCGTTTTTCATTCCTTGGATTCTTTGCTCTAAGAATTCTTTTATAATCATTGCTAATTCTTCTTTATACTCTTTTGTTTCACCCAAATAAAAACAAACACTTAAAAATGGTGATTGACCATTTGTTGTAGTCATTGAATTAATTTGGTACTGGAATGTTTGAACTCCATCTTTTATTTCTTTTGCTAAATCTTCTTTTGCAAACTTTTCACATTGCTCTTGTGATAAATTTCTATTTTTATATCTTTTTAAATAAAAGTTGTAACTATCTCTTACAAATGGAGCAAGATGTGTCATTGTAACTGTTGCCCCACCATATTGACTAGATGTTACTGCAGTAATTATCTGAGTAGCAATAGTCATTGCAGTTAAGAATTTATGAGGTTTTTCGATCATAACGCCATTAATATTTGTTCCATTTTGTAACATATCTTCTAAGTTAATTAAATCGCAGTTATGTAATGCATTTTGTGCAAAATAGTCGGCATCATGAAAATGAATTATTCCTTCGTCATGTGCTTTTACAATATCTTCTGGTAATAAAAATCTTCTGGTAATATCTGTACTTGTAATACCAGCTAAATAATCTCTTTGTGTTGTAACTACAGTTGCGTTTTTATTAGAATTTTCGTTATTCCAGTATTCACTCTCTCCTTCAATTAATTCTTTAATAGATTGATCTGTTGTATTTGCTTTTCTAACTAATTCTCTTGTATAACGATATGTAATATATTTTTTTGCTAATTGGTATTTATTTAATTCCATCAATTTTTGTTCAATTATATCTTGTATGTCTTCTACTAATATTCTTGATTTCTTTAAATCTTCAATATATCCTATTATTTCATTTATTTGTTCATCTGAAGCCTTTTCTTTTCTAGAAACTTCATTATTAGCTTTACCAATTGCAATTCTTATTTTATCTGAATTATAATCAACAATTGTTCCGTCTCTTTTTATGATTTTCATTTCTAATAATCCTCCCCCTCAATTCTTATGTTTTAATTATATCGTAACTATATTTATTTTCTGTTGCAAATGCAACAAATTTGTTTTTTATTTTATTTTTTTCTCTTTTCCCTCATATCTCTAGTAAAAAATCTTTTATTACAATTTTGTTACAAGTTTTTTATCATAGAAATAGCTGAATAAAACAATATTTTATTTTTTGTCTGTTGCCATGGCAACTATTTTGTGATATATTATTAATATGGTGGTTTTTTATGAAAAAGAATTTTGATGTTGACAATTTCGTTAACAAATTGAAGACAAATTGTAGATTATGTGAAACTAAAGAATTTCAAGCAAATGAAGTAATTACTACTTTCTTAACAAAAAGAAATCAATTCTGTATATTGTTAGAAGGTGAAGCACAATTAATTACATACGATAAAGATGGAAATAAAAAAATTCTTTATTATTATAAAAAGAATGATATTTTTGGTGAAGCTTTATTCAAAATATATATGGATAGAGAGTTGTTTGTTTTAGCAAATAAAAAAGCTAAAGTGTTATTTTATCCTTATGATACTGCAGAGCGTTGCACTTTAGATTGTTCTTATCATATTGATCTATTGAGGAATTTGCCTGATTTAATCTTACATAGTATTGCAGAGCAAAACTTTAGGATGCTACTATTGACAAATAAAAGTGTAAGAGAAAAGCTTTTAACATATTTTAATAATTTATCAATTAAAAATAATAGTAAAACCTTTGAACTTCCGTTTTCATTAACTGACCTATCTGATTATTTAATTATCGATAGAACAGCTATGATGCGAGAAATTAAAAGATTAAAAGATGAGAAAATAATTAAGAAAACAAAAAATAAAATTACTTTGCTTTAATTATTATAAGTAAATATAATAATAGCCTATTATTTAGAAAATGGCTGTAAAATAATAGAAGATAATCGCGCTAGAAAGAGGGTGTCCTAAAACAGGAACCCTCTTTTTAATTACTCGCCTTTTTATATTCTATATATTCAATATTACTATTCTTGCTTCTTTCTACCATACAATTATAAATTTGGTTCCTTAGGTCTTGCTGCATGTCTTTCTTGCTTAACTCTGGATTATGGAAAAACGGACCATCAATATAGCTTACTATCTGTATTCTGTCTTTACGTTTTCCATATCTTTGATATGTATTTGTTATACAAAATGAAGGTACCCCTAATTCTATAGGATATTTGAAAGAAACCGATTTAAAAGGTCTAATTCTTGTATAATAAGGCCATATATGTGCCTCTGGGTATATTGTAATAGCATGTCCTTTTCTTATTTTTTTCTTTATTGATTCAAGGAATTTTTTCATTGCAGCTTTGTTGCCTGGTATCGGTAAAGCTCCTAGCATTTCCACTGCTGTTTCAAATGGCTTCATTGAGACATTTTCTGGGTTTACAATAAAAAAATTTCTTTTTGGGTATATTGGAATACTTGGTATAAATGTATCTGCAAATGGTTGGGTATGATTTCCATATATAAAATAACCCATATTTCTATAAGGCTTTAATTTTTCTCTGCCAACATACTTTATTTTAAATTTTACCTTAGCATATAAAGTTTTTATGGGTACACTTAAAATGTTTTGTAATACCAGAGAGCATAAATTCCACAAAGGGTTTTTATGCTCGTATTTATAATTTTCATTTATCTCTCTTGGTATTATTTTTGCTTTAGAAAATTCATCATTTAATTCATCTTTATAATAAATTATTTTTTTATTATTCATCTATAAATTCCTTATCGTCTTCTTTTATAGTATTATACTGAAGTGGCATATTATAAAATTCTTCATATACCTTTTTCCATACTTCAAAATTTTTATCTTTCATAATATTAGCATTTTCTTTTTCTGATAATTTCTCGTCTGGATATATTGGTTCTTCAATATTAACAATATACTCCTGAACTGGAAATCCATCATCTCCTATTATTTCACTATCTTGCATAGTAATAAAAATAGGTATAACCGGAACATTGTTTCTTGCAGCTATTTTAAAAGCTCCATCTTTCAAAGGCTTTGGTTTTCTATAATTCCACCACATACTTTGTTCTGGATATATTAATATAAAGTCTTTTCTTTTTAATATTGTATCTACTGCTTTCATAAAAGCTACCATTGTTTTCTTGTTTGAGCTTAATGGTAATGTATCACAATTTCTAAAGAAGAAACCATATAATCCTGAAAAGTTTGTATAATTTCCTTCTCTTATTACTTTATATAATTTTTTTGATTTCGATTGTCCAGAAATCCTAAAAACTTTTTCAACCGTAAATGAGTCAAAAGGATTAAAATGATTACATGTTATCATTGCACCTGTTTTTACATTTTGCAAATTTTCTATTCCATTTATTTGCTTTATAATTAATTTGTTGTTCCTCATCAAAACATTTACAAAGCCTTCTCCTACCTTAATTGCAACCCTTCTCATTATCTTGCTAGTTTCTTTTTGCTTAAGATAATCTACGTCTTTTGCATCTAATGGTATTGTAGGTGGATCTTCTTCTACATCTACATCAAAAATGCCATTTTTTTCTAAGTCTTCTATTTTTTTTAGAACCTCTAATCTACTTTGTGATTTTGGAATGTTTTTTTCCTCTCTTAATGAATTTTTGTATTTGAAGTATTTTCCATATTTTCTATGAAGTGCGCTCTCCTTAGATTTTCTATAATTTCTATCATCGCCTACACAGTCAGATTCTTTTTTAGCTAAGTCTTGTAAATTTTTATATTGTTCCATATCTTTGAATCTTTCTTCTTCTGTATAGTTTTTTCTAATATCATCTATCTGTTTATAAAATTCTGTTTTTTGTGCATATTTCCAAAAATAGTCTTTATATAGTACATTTTCAAAATGCCATGGTTTATACGCTAAATTATAGTGAATTACTTTTATATCTTCCTCTTTCATATCATCTATTGCAATTGGCATTCTGTCCCACGCTTTGTCTATTATCTTTACCTTTCCTTTGCACAATCTGTTTAAATAATCCTGGTCTTGTGCTACAGTAAATTTTATTGTCTCTAATAGGTATAAAAATTTCTCTTGAAAGTTAAATTTTCTAAATTCATCTAAATTCATTAGAAGAATTCCAGCATTAAAATAATTTCTATAATCTGCAACTCCAACAACTTTTTCAGCATATTCTTGAAAAACTTTAGTCGTTTGAATAACGTCATCTGGCGCTGCTGCAATTAGATTGTTTCCCATATTTACATTATATAGCTCAGCAATATCCCCTAATACAACAATATCACTATCTAAATATATTGCTTTATCATATTGTGGGTACAAATTTGGAATAAACAATCTGAAATATGTTGTTTTTGTATAATAGTCCCTTGTATATAATTTGTCCTTAACCTTTTTTATATAGTAGTTTAAGTCAACAAATTCTATGTTTACATTTTCTTTTTTATATTTGCTTATTTTCTGTTTATTTTCCTCTTCAATATTTGTATATAATATCTTAATTGAATAATAGTAATTCTTTGATGAATTTTCTATTAAAGACTGTAAAGCAACAGCTAAAAATGGTATATATCCATCATCAACTGCAAAAAATATTGGTATTACCTCTAAATTATTCTCCATGTTCTCCTCTTATTTCTTTTTTATTTTCTTTGTTAAATTCTTCTTTTAATTCTAAATATTCTTCTAGATCTTGGTCAAAATAATAACATTTTAAATATTTATGTATTTCATCGACCTGCCACTGCTTGTAATTTTCGGTATGAGGATATGGCCTAAGCATTAACCTTTTACAAAAATGGCAAATTACAGTATCTTTTTTATTAAACTTAGATTGTTCGTTATAAATTCTTGGCAAGAGCAATTTTTTAGTTGTTGACCAAAAGATTGCATCTTGATCTGCAAATAGTAACTTTCTCTTTTTTATTAGTTCTCTTGCTTTTTCTAAAAGACCTGTCTCTTTTATTTTTTTCATATTAAATAATAGCATACCTGCATTTATATAATCTGGTCTTATAAACCAAGATCCATATTTTTCTTTTACTGCAGCATACTCATATTTTGAAACATCAATATTATATAACTTAGATATATCATCTCCTACCATTATATCAATGTCTAAATATAACAGCTTATCTGGTATATCAAGTACTTTATCTGCAAGTAATCTTAGTAATGTATATGGCGTACAGTATGCACTTTCATTCGCACAATTTAAAAACTCTTGCTCATATAATTGGGTAACATCTATTTTTTTTACTATATTATTTTTATTTTTTGATTTTACCACTTTATTTAAAAAGTCTATTTGCTCATCTGTTATACATGTATATTCTGGTTTTAATCTTGAAGCATCCATTGTGAATATATAACAATTTATGGTTTCTTTTGTTCTATTAGTAATAGACAGAAGTTGTGTAAGTGCTCCATCAAAAACCTTTTTATTCCCACACAAAAGTAAATTTATCATTTCATCCTCTATTATTTATATTTCTATTTATATTCTTTAGAATATCACACATAAAAATAAAAGTCAATCATGCTATAAAAAGGTACTTTTATGTAAAGTACCTTTTTATAATATTTTACTATCTTGGATTTTTTATTGCTGCTTGTGAAGCTGCTAGTCTCGCTATAGGAACTCTAAATGGTGAGCAAGATACATATGTTAATCCTATGTTATGGCAATATTCTACTGATGATGGTTCTCCTCCATGTTCACCACATATTCCAAGCTCAATATTTGGCCTTACCTCTCTTCCTAATTCAGATGCCATTTCTACTAATTTACCTACTCCATTTTGATCTACTTTCTTAAATGGATCAAATTCATATATTTTCTTATCATAATAATCTCCTAAGAATTTTCCAGCATCATCACGACTAAATCCAAATGTTAATTGAGTTAAGTCATTTGTTCCAAATGAGAAGAACTCTGCCTCTTTTGCAATTTCATCAGCTAAAAGTGCAGCTCTAGGTATCTCTATCATAGTTCCAATCATGTAGTCTACACGCATATTTTCTTCTTCCATTACTTCTACTGCAGTTTTAGTTATAATATCTTTTACATATTTTAATTCTTTAATAGCTCCAACTAATGGTATCATTATTTCTGGTTTTACTTTTATTCCTTCTTTTGAAACATTTATTGCTGCTTGTATAATTGCTCTTGTTTGCATTTCTCCTATTTCGGGATATGTTACATCTAGACGACAGCCTCTATGTCCCATCATTGGGTTAAATTCATGAAGTTCTGTGACTACATTTTTTAATTCTTCAAAGCTCATGTCCATGTCTTTAGCTAAATCTCTTATTTCTTCGTCTGTGTGTGGCAAAAATTCATGTAATGGTGGATCTAACAATCTTATAGTAACAGGTAAACCGTCCATCGCTTTAAATAATCCTTCAAAATCTTCTCTTTGCATAGGTAAAATTTTCTCTAAAGCATTTTTACGTTGTTCTACAGTTTTTGAAACTATCATCTCTCTTATAGCTGCAATTCTCTCTGGTGCGAAGAACATATGCTCTGTTCTACACAATCCAATTCCTTGTGCTCCAAATTTACGTGCTTGGTTAGCATCTCTTGGTGTATCTGCATTTGCTCTTACTTCCATTTGTCTATAGTTGTCTGCCCATCCCATAAATTTTGCAAAGTTTCCTGATACAGAAGCCTCTATAGTATCTATTTTTTCTCCATAAACTTTTCCTGTAGATCCATCTAAAGAAATCCAATCTCCTTCATGATATTTATTACCATTTTCAAGTGTAAATGTTTTATCTTCTTCTGAAACCAAAATATCTCCACATCCAGCTACACAGCATGTTCCCATCCCACGAGCTACAACAGCTGCATGCGATGTCATACCTCCTCTTACTGTTAATACACCATGGCATACATTCATACCATCAATATCTTCTGGTGATGTTTCAAGTCTTACTAGAATTAAGTCTTTTTCACCTTGATTATGCAACTCCACTGCTCTTTCTGCTGTGAAAACAACTTTACCTGTTGCAGCTCCTGGTGATGCTGCTAGACCTGTTGCTATTGGTGTTGCTTCTTTTAATTTTTCACTATCAAAATTTGGATGTAATAATTGATCTAATTGATTTGGCTCTACTCTAAGTACTGCTTCTTTTTCTGTAATCATTCCCTCATCTACTAAATCAACTGCAATTTTTAACGCTGCATTTGCTGTTCTTTTGCCATTTCTTGTTTGTAAAAAGAATAGCTTTCCATGTTCAATTGTAAACTCCATATCTTGCATATCTTTATAGTGTCTTTCTAATTTATTAGCATACATTATAAAATCGTCATAAGCTTTTTTATTTGTACTTTCAAGTTTTGCAATTGGCTCTGGCGTTCTAACTCCGGCTACAACATCTTCACCTTGAGCATTCATTAAGTATTCTCCAAATATTTTATTTTCACCTGTTGCAGGGTTACGTGTAAATGCAACACCTGTTCCACAGTCATCTCCCATATTTCCAAACACCATTTCTTGTACGTTTACAGCTGTTCCCCAGTCCCCAGGAATATCATTTAATCTTCTATAAGTTATTGCTCTTGGGTTATTCCATGATCTAAATACTGCTTCAACAGCTTGAATTAATTGTTCTGATGGATTTGTAGGAAATTCACTTCCCTGTTTTTTTCTATATATGTCTTTAAATATTTTTACTAATTCTTTTAGGTCATCTGCTGTTAATTCTGTATCTAATTTAACTCCTCTTGTTTGTTTCATTTTGTCAATAGCTTCTTCAAATAAAGCTTTTGGTATTTCCATAACAACATCGCTAAACATTTGAATAAATCTTCTGTAACTATCATAAGCAAATCTTTCATTTTTTTGTGCCAATGTGTTTACAACATCCTCGTTTAATCCTAGATTTAATATTGTATCCATCATTCCTGGCATTGATGCTCTGGCTCCTGAACGAACAGAAACTAATAATGGATTTTCTGTACTTCCAAATTTCTTACCTGTTATTTTTTCTAATTCTGATAAAGTATTAAATATTTGTGTTTTAATTTCTTCTGAAATTTTTTGTTCATCGTTATAGTATTGTGTACACGCTTCTGTTGTAACTGTAAATCCTTGTGGTATCGGAAGTCCAAGGTTAGTCATTTCTGCTAAGTTTGCACCCTTTCCACCTAATAATTCACGCATTGATGCATTTCCTTCTTTAAATAGATATACATACTTATTGCTCATATAAAGCCTCCTTAAAATCTTTTGTTTTTTTCAAAAACATTATATATATAAATTGCGAAAAAGTAAATAAATTTATTCATTGTTTTCAAAAATATAAAAGAATCTAAATTAAATTTTTATCAAATTACTTCTAGATTCTTTTTAACTTTAATATTAAAATATATATTTATTATTAACTGTTTTACATTTATCTAATTAACACTATAGAGAAACTATAGGACAAACTCCTTGTGCACGATCATATTGGTAGTTGCTTACAGTTATATAGAATCCATTAATATAACTAACATTGTTAGCACCACGAACTGAGGGAGAAGCCAGCCACCAATAGTTTTCTCCTGATGTCATAAATATATTTTTTGGTCCTGACTCAATAGCGTTTTCGTCTGTAACATATCCTATATCAGACCTGTAGCTATTATTTGCTCCTACTGAATATCCATTTTCTCCTTCTACCTTACATATCAAATTTGTTGCATCTTTATTTCCTGTTTTCCATACATTATATGCTTTTCATATACATTTCTACACTTGGACTCCCTATTGCATAATCTGCTTGATCTATTTTATAATTATTATTCCATACGTCAGGGTCACATAGCCATGCTACACAATGTTCATTTTCTAGATCTATTGTATTTGCACCTGCTGTTGGATTATAATATGTTATCTTTGTTCCAATATATTTTCTTAAAGTTGAATATGATGTTACTGCTGATTTTGCTTCTGCATTAGCCTGTATTTCTTTTGCAAGTTGTGCTTGTTTTATTATTCCGTTTTTATTAAATAACAAATTTAAACTTATCGTTGCTAATATAACTAATATTACTATCGTTACTACTAGGGCTATTAATGTTATTCCGCTTGTTTTCTGTTCTTTGTAATTTACTTTTCATTCTTTTTTCTTCTCTTTTCTTCTGTTTTTTCCCTTTCATTTTTAAATATTCCTCCTTTTTATTTTTATGCACACAAAAACAGACCATCTTGCCTTATACAATAATAGTCTGTTTTATTTTTTTATCACAAATAGAGGCATCTATTACCTCTATTTTTATTATTTCATTAGAATATAACTCTCTCTTTCTCTCTTAGAGTATCAACGGTTTTGCGTTTTTGTATTTTCTTGTGTGCTCCTTTTATTTCTTTTTTAGCTTTTGCATATGTATATTTTATACATAATTTTTATATTTTTCAATACCTTTTAGTAAAACTTGCACAAAAATGACCTAATCTTTAAAAATTAGGTCTTAATTATATATTCTATTTTCCTATTTTATTTTATAAAATCGGTATATATCATAAATCCTAGTAATATTTGTATTATTAATATTGCCGGAAATCCAATAACAAATCTTGCTTTTTTTGTTTTATGTCTGAATATATACATTCCAGCTATTGATCCAATACTTCCACCTATGAGTGCAAGAATAAATAATGTATATTCTTTAATTCTCCATTTTCCCATTTTAGCACGTTTTTTATCTATATACATTGCAATAAATGCAATAACATTTATTATAATTAAGTAAATAATAAAGTATTTTAACATTATCTTAGTGGTTCTCCTTCTTCTTTATATAAATGTAACTTAACTAATATATTATATATCTTTGTTCCAAAAGGTATCATTAAAATATCTTCTTTAGACAACACATTCATGAATATAATTGCTAATCCATAGACTCCTACTCCTACTATTATAGCTAGAAGTGTGCTTAATATGTTGCCCATAAACATATTAAGTAGATATTGAACGAAATATACTATTATTCCCATAACAACTGCCGCAATAGCTGGCTTTATAATGTTTTTCTTTGGATCAAATTTTATTTTCAATTTCATATTCAATACTCTAAAAGCTATTAAGAATGCTAATATCTGACATACAATAGATCCTATTGAAGCACCTGCTATATTAATTGTTGGATTACTTACCAATATAATATTTAATATTGTTTTCGCAACAACCCCAACTCCTAGTGCTGCCACAGGAACTTTTGGTAAATTTAATCCATACAATCCTCCATTAACTGTTTGATTTAATGCCGTAAATATCATAGATATAGATGATAATTGTAATATTAATGCTCCATCAGATGCTGATGGGTAAATCATTTTTAATATTGGACTTGCTAGAAACATGAATCCCATAGCACAAGGGAATATTATTAATATAGATGTAAATATAGAAAATGATAATCTTTTTGAAGCTACTCCATATTCTTTCTTTGCCATCGACTCAGATATTGAAGGAACTAGTGCTGTAGAAAAAGCAGTATTTATTGCAAGTGGAAATGTTACCAATGTATCTATTTTAGAAAGAATACCTGCTTTTGTCATTGCTAATGTTTCTAGTGCTTCTTTTGTCATTCCCGAGTTTTGATATGCATATTGTATACAATTACTTACAGTTGCAGTATCTATAACTGAGCTTATAACTGAAATAATTGAACTTATTGTTATTGGTATTGAGATTCCAAGAATCGTTCTTAATAATTCTCTATTAGTTTTTCTTCTCTCTGGTGATCTCTGTTCTGGATTTATTTCTAGTTTATTTCTTTTATAATAATTGATAAGGTATACAAATGTAATCATTATTGCTAGTGTTGTAGATAGGTTTCCTGCCGCTGCCATAATATATGCGTCTTTTCCAATACATGCATATACAAATGTAATTGATAAAACACAGTTTAGAAATTGCTCTAATGTCTGCGCCACACTTGTAGGTTTCATATTTTGCTGTCCTGCAAAATATCCTTTTAATACTGCTGAAATTGAAACGAATACAATTGCTGGCGCTAATACTCTCATTACATATACTGTATCTGGCACATTTAGTATGTTATTTGCAATAAATTCTGCACCAAAGTATAGTAAGATTGAAAAAATAAGTCCCAATGTTGCAAAAAATTTCAATGCTATTTTAAATATTCTTTGTGCACCTGTTTTATCTCCTATTGCTAATCTTTCAGAAACTAGTTTTGATATAACACTAGGGATACCTATTGATGAGAGTGTTAAAAGTAAAGCATATATTTGATATCCTGATGCATAGTAACCTGCTCCTGTATTTCCAAACCCTTCCATATTTGTAATTACTAGTTTATATATCATTCCTAGAACTTTTACTAATATTTCTGAACACATTAGTATAATTACATTTTTCATAAAAGAGTTTGTGTGTTTTCCCAATTTATTTTCTTTCACGACTATTTCTACCTCTTCTTAAGATTTTTATATTATATATAATAATTTATTTTTATAATTTAGTTTAATTGGAATTTTGACATTATTCCTATTTTATTAGGTGTATGCTCTGGTAACTGATATATATCATGTCCTGGAAATTCGTTTCCTTCTACAAATAGAGGTCCGTCTGGTGTAATTGCTACATCCCAACCAGTATACCCCATTTCTGGTATTTCTTTACTAGCTTTTTTACAAAGATCTATTACTTCATTCCAATATGGTATTTGGAAACCTTTAATTTTAGTTCCTGTCTTAGGGTGAATTTCATATAGATTCTTTTGTTTATCAATAGCTGCTTGTGTTACAATTCCATTTTCCTCATTTATAGGAGTAACCATTCCCCCACTATTGAAGTTATCTACGCATTTTCCATTACCTATTCTTAGATATGTTGAAACAACATGTGGGACAATTTCTATATTTTTTCTTTCTTCTTCAGGAATACTCAAAATTGATTTTCCATCTCTAGTTGTTACAATAGTTACAACTCTTATGGTATTTATTGAATCAGGATATATTTTGCTTACATCTGGATGTTGTTTTATAATTTCTTCTAATTCGTATTTCCCATTATTTTCTGTAAGCTCTTCATATACTTCATCTATTGATTCATAATTATTTATGTTTATCTTTTCAATTCCGTGTCCGCATGATCCAGATATTGGTTTTGCCATAAATCCCTTATGTTTTTGCATAAATTTAATTACGTCTTCTTTGTTTTCTTTATTAACAGAAATCCAATCTCTTTTCAAGTAGTTTTGAAATCTTTCATTAAATTCATCTTTATTTTGAAAATAATGAAGGTATGATTTGTCACAATATTTTGTAACAAGATCATTATTTCTTCCTCTTGTAAGATATGTGTTTCTTTGTTTTGCGTTAAGATTGTACATTTCAAACAGGTCATAATCCATATACCCTGCGCCATATTTAACAGCGCATTGTTGCATATCTACCAAAATTTTCACTTTAGGTATACCTGTTTTTTTGTTAATTGAACAAATCTTTTCATTCATTTTCTTCCAGTCTAATGATTTTAATCTTTTTATAATATATTTTATATTTTCCATATTCTACCTCTCGTTTTTTGCATTATACCTTTTTTGATCACCTGATTTCAACGGTTTCACAAAAAAGTCACAAAACGAAAAGATAAAATTTACAATTAAAATATTTTCATTATTTCATTATATTTTGGTATTAATCCTCTTTTTTCGCTACACAAACTAGGTTTTACTTGAAAAACTCCTGGGAAGCAATTTCCTTCAATTATAATTGGTTCTTTTTCTCCTATTGCAACATCCCAACCAACATATGCAATTTCTGGTACTACTTTTGCAGCTTCCTTTACTAGTTCTACAGCTTCTTTAAACAAAGGCACTTCAAATCCAACTATTTTAGTTTTTGATACAGGATGTTCAAAGTATATGTTATCTTCTTTATCAATCGCCTCAGCATATACATATCCTTCTTCACTTACATAAGTGTACATTCCACCACTTGAAAAATTGTCAACAACACCACCATTACCTATTTTTAACACTGCTTGTAGGAAATATGATTTTCCATCTTTGTAAAAAGTAAACATTCTTAATGAGTTAACAGATTTATCATATAATTTGTCTAATTCTTTGTTTTGAACAATACATTGTTCAACTATTAACTGATTATGTTCTAATAGAGATTTATATATTTTTTTTGCTTCTTCATCTGTTGTATATGTATACTTCTCAATTCCATGTCCGCCTTCTCCATCAATAGGTTTTACAATTACGTTTTTATTATCTTTGATAAATTTAATAAATTCTTCCTCATTGTTTTCATTTAACTTCATCCATTTTCTTTTTATGAACTTATCAAAAGTTGCATACATTTCATCTTTATTCTCAAATATATGAAATTTTGATTTATCATTAAATCTTTTTATAATTTCATTATTCTTTCCTCTTGTTAAATATGTTTCTCTCTCCTTTTTATTTAAGTTATAAAATTCAAATTCTTGATAATCATAGTAACCTGCTTGGTATTTTAATCCACATCTTACCATATCTAGTATGATCCCAATATAGTTTCTATTTGTTTTTTTGCTAATTTTTTTAGCAATTCTAAACATATTTTTGTAATCTAATTTTCTGATTCTTTTTAATAAATATTTAACTTTCCCCATTTTACATCTTCCCTTATTTTCAACTATTATTACTTAGAATTTAAGTTTTTCTTCTATCCAATCTTCTATTTCAGATATTTTAACTCTTACTTGCTCCATTGTGTCTCTATCTCTAATTGTTACACACTCATCTTCTAATGTATCAAAATCAATTGTAACGCAATAAGGTGTTCCAATTTCGTCTTCTCTTCTATACCTTTTTCCAATACTTCCCGTTTCATCATAGTCACACATAAAAGTTTTAGACAACATTCTATATACTTCTTGTGCTTTATCTCCCAACTTCTTAGACAATGGAAGAATTGCAACTTTGTATGGTGCAAGTGCTGGGTGTAAATGAAGTACTGTTCTTACATCTCCTTCTCCAACTTCTTCCTCATCATATGCATTACACAAGAAAGCAAGTGCTACTCTGTCACAACCAACAGATGGCTCTATACAATATGGTACATATCTTTCATTCGTTTCAGGATCTAGATATGTCATATCCTCTTTTGAAAATTCCATATGTTTATTTAAATCATAATCTGTTCTATCTGCAATTCCCCAAAGCTCTCCCCATCCGAATGGGAATGCAAATTCAATATCTGTAGTTCCTTTACTATAGAATACAAGTTCTTCTGGACTATGATCTCTTAAACGGATATTTTCTTCTTTCATTCCTAAATTTAGCAAAAAGTCCTTACAATATTCTTTCCAATACTTCCACCAATCTAAATCAGTTCCTGGTTTACAGAAAAACTCTAGTTCCATTTGTTCAAATTCACGTGTTCTAAATGTAAAATTACCAGGAGTTATTTCATTTCTAAATGCTTTACCTATTTGACCAATTCCCATTGGAAGTTTTCTTCTTGTTGTACGTAGCACATTTTTAAAGTTTACAAATATACCTTGTGCTGTTTCTGGTCTCAAATATACTGTTGAAGTTGTATCTTCTGTAACTCCTTGGAAGGTTTTAAACATTAAATTGAATTTACGAATTTCTGTAAAGTTTTCTTTACCACAATTTGGACATGCAATATGATGTTCTGCCATATACCCTAACATTTTCTCATCTGACCATCCATCTACTACTTCATCGCAATTATGTTCATGCATCCATTCTTCTATTAATTTATCTGCTCTATGTCTTGTTTTACATTCT